>Ga0114999_10000610_pt1 | contig 52839 bp, 35 predicted proteins | sample ArcticOcean_MG_C_3_FD_89820 | JGI IMG/M metagenome (GOLD analysis project Ga0114999, IMG submission 89820) | Marine microbial communities from western Arctic Ocean - ArcticOcean_MG_CB8_126 | ecosystem: Environmental > Aquatic > Marine > Oceanic | place: Arctic Ocean: Canada Basin | collected...
AGATCGACAGTGGCTCCGGCGATGATGTCGTTCACGGCAACGCCGGCGACGACACCCTGTCCACTGGCGCGGGGAACGACATTGCCGCGGGCGACACCGGCAACGACCAGGTGTCCACCGGCGATGGTTCCGACACCATCAACTGGACCGACGCTGATGGCGATGACGTGCTGCAGGGTGGAGACGGCACCGACATCGTCAACGTGACGTTGGCCTCCTCGGACGACTCGGTGGATGTGAACTCGATCCCGACTTCCGGTGACGACTTCCTGCGGGTGCAGGTCGACCACTCGGGTGGTGGTTCGCTGAACATTGCCGGTGTCGAGGACCTGAACCTGGACCTTGCCGCAGGCAACGACGACATCACGGTCAATGACCTCACGAGCACCGAAGTCGGGCTGGTGCAGATCGAGCTTGGCGACGGGCTGGACGCCGTGCACCTGTTGGCTGCCGACGGAAAAACGTACTCGCTTTCTGCCTCACTCGATGCCTTGACGTCCGAAGTCCACGTCGACGGACTCTCGATTCCCGTCCAGATCGATCACACCGACAGTGTCGCTGGTGGTGAGACGCTGGAGTTGATCGCTGGTGACCGGAACGACAGCCTGTCCGCCTCGAGCGATCTCTCGGGCGCGATCCACATCCAGTTGCGGGGCGCCGGTGGTGACGATGTCCTCAGCGGTGGTGACGATCTCGAAGGTGGTGCCGGTGACGATCGACTCGAAAACGCCTTCACGAGCGCAACCCTTTCGGGCAGCGGTGGCGAAGACACGTTCGTCGTCGGCACAGGTAACGTCACGATCGACGGCGGTGATGACGAGGACACGGTCCTGCTGCGAGGCACGGCCGGAAATGATGTGATCGATCTCATCCAGTCCAGTTCCACCACGCTGCAACACTCCATCGACGGAGTCTTCGGCGCAACTCCCTCGTCGGAAACCGACACGCTCATCGACGGGACTGTCGAGACGATTCGAATCGAAGCGGGTTCCGGAACAGACACCATCCAGGTGACCCATGCCGATTCGATCAGCAACAGCCTGCGTGTAGACGTCGACGGGGGTCAGCCAAACGCCAACGACCGCCTGAGCGTCGTGGACGACGGCAACGGCAATGTGGTTGTTCATCGAATCAACGGTGACGGGGCATCCGGTTCGGTGAACGTAGGCGACCTGGCCCCGGTGGAATACAAGGGGATCGAATCCCTTTCGGTCACGCCGCTGGACAACTTCACCGCCGGAACCGGCACCGACGGTGCCGGCCGGCTGGTCATCTTCAAGAATGACTCGTCGGAGAGTAACAACGCGTTGCCCAACGCGACCTATCTCGGCAGCGGCGCCAACCTGAACCTCGACCCGACCATCGACCCGGCAGGCTTTGCCGCGTTTGGAATTCCCGGGGACGAGGACTGGTACCAGTTCGTTCCATCCGAAACCGGCACGCTCGACTTCCAGGTCTCCTTCGAGCAGATCTCCACGTTGAGCAACGGGAACCCGGGACTCCCCGGCGATGGGAACCTCGACATTGAAGCCTACGACGCCAACGGCGATTTTATTGTCTCGAGCACCTCGGCGAGCGACGACGAGCGGATCACGATCCCGGTTGTTGAGGACGAGATCTACTACCTGAGGGTGGCCGCCGCATCCGGCACCGACGCAATCAACGTCTACAGCTTCACGGCCGTCAACGATCCGGCACCCGTGCCGTTCCAGGTCGACCTGCAAGCTCTTTCAGATCTGGGCCGTAGCGATACCGACAACATCACCAACAGCACCGCCCCCGTCCTGGACATCTACCTCGACGACGACCGCCTGGAAGAGTACACCAACCTGGACCTGGCTACCGACGACGACTTCTTCGTCGACGTGTTCAACAACGGCATGCTGCTCGGACAGGCAACATTCCAGGGCCCGTCCAGCGGAGCCACCAACAACAGCCGCTGGGAGTTCGACACCTCAATCGGAGACCTGCAGGAAGGTCACAACAACTTCCTGACCGCCGCGGTTCGCATCCGTGACGCAGCCACGCCACAGATTGACGGGCGCGGCGACTTCTCAACGCCCCTCCAGATCACCGTCGACACGATTCTGCCTCCGATCAGTATCATCGGCCTTGCCGCCGACGGCTCGGACACGGGTGTCGCCGGTGTCTCGGCGACAATCGGCGACAGAATCACTTCCGATTCCGCGGCGTCCTTCACCGGGACCAGCGAAGCTGACGCGATCGTAAGACTGTACGCCGACTCGACTTCGGACGACACGATCGGTACCGCAGGCGAATTTGCCCTGACCATGGCCGTACCCCTGGACGGCGACCACGTCTTCACCGACGCATCCTGGACGACCTCCTACGTTCGAGACCTCAACGACCCCACGTCGGCCAGCGTCTTTACGCTCGATGGACTGCGCGAGGTTCTGGTCACGGCCGAGGACATCGCAGGCAACGTCAGCACCCCGACTACGATCGATATCTTCATAGACACCCAGGGACCGCAGGTCTCCGCCGTCGAAGTCAATTCCGCCGGCAATCCCTACGACCTGTTCGATCCCAAACCCTCAACCGACGGCCCGACTCCAGCCGTCGATGCCCTCGTCATCAGTCTCCAGGACATGGCCGCCCGAAGTAGCGCCGATCCCGCCTTCCTGTACAACGCGTTGCAGGACGAAGTTGCATCCGCGGCCGGCGCGTACAGCTTGGTCGGTGACAACTTCGGTACGATCGCCATCGCGTCGGTCACCACGAACTACGACACCCCCTCCGACGGTACTCCCGCCACCGCCAGCATCACCTTGACGTTCAACAGCCCCTTGCCGGACGATCGTTACACGCTGTCGATTGATGATCTCCTGGTTGATCCGGCGGGCAACGCCTTGAACGGCGAAAGCAACGCCACCCAACCGCTCGAGTTTCCTCAACTGCCCTCCGGCGACAGCCAGCCAGGCGGTGCCTTTGCAGCACGCTTCACCGTGGACAGCCGGCCCGAGATCGCAGTAGTCGGTCAGTCGGGCATTGCAGTGGACGCCAACGGCAACTGGAACAGTGACCCAACGACCGGTGACGCCGTAAACCGTGATCTGAACTTCGGGTTCGGCATCCAGACCGACGCGATTTTCGCGGGACAGTTCAACGACGCCACGTCAACATCGACCGACGGCTTTGATCGCCTGGGAGCCTACGGCCGGATCAACGGCGAATTCCGCTGGCTGCTCGACTTCGATAATGACGGCGTCGTCGATTACTCAACCGTCAGCGGCCTTCAGATCGACGGTCTGCCGATTGCAGGCGACTTCAACGCATCACGCCCCGGCGATGAGATTGGCCTCTTCGACGGCAGCACCTGGTACCTCGACACTGACGGAGACAACAACCTGGGTGGTCCCGGCGACCTGGTTCTCTCCAGCACGCTCGAGGGCCTACCGCTGGTGGGCAACTTTGACGGCATTGGTTCAGATGACCTGGCCGTTTACAGCCCAAGCTTGAATACGTTCACCTTCGACCTCGACCTTGACGGAACTCCCGACGAATCGATCTCGTTCGGTTTTCCCGGAATTCTGGAACGGCCGTTTGCAGCTGACTACAACCTCGATGGGATCGACGATATTGGTCTGACGGTCCCCAACCAAAGTGGTAACACCCCGGCCGACACGCTCGAGTGGTACTTCCTGATCAGCGAAGCCGCCGGGACTTCCGAACCACTGGACGCGTTGGACCACCCCTTTGCACCCGTCCCATTAGGCAGCGACCGGTTCGGCCAGTACGGCAACAACATCTCGGTGCCGCTGATCGGAAATTTCGACCCGCCGGTCTCAACCTCGCCATCACTCCCCGCCAGTTCGAGTTTCGATCCCATCAGCGGCGAGATGCTAATCACCCTGAGTCGCAGCGCCGAGGTTCAGGTGGCCGCCAACGCGGGCACTGTCCAGGTCCTGATTGACGGACAGATTGACCCCGATCTGGGCACGGTGCTGGCGAGAAACGTGACCACGCTGATCGTTCAGGGGAGCTCGGAATCCGATTCGATCGACCTGTCCCTGATCGCCTCGGACGTATTCGACCGCCTTCAGGCTCTGACAGTCTGGGCCGGGTTCGGGGATGACTCGATCATTGGCAGCGAACTGGACGACATCATCTGGGCCGGTGCCGGCCAAGACCACGTCAGCGCCGGCGACGGCGATGACTGGATCAATGGCCAGTCTGGTAGTGACATCATCCTCGGCGGCTCCGGAGCCGACCGGATTCTGGGCGGTGGTGGCCACGACGAGGTGCACGGTGGAGATGGAAACGACTTCGCTCAGGGGAATTCGGGGAATGACATCCTGCGAGGCAACCAAGGCAATGACCGCCTGAACGGATCCGGCGGACATGACCAGTTGATCGGTGAGGGTGGAAACGACCGTCTGCTCGGTGGAGCCGGACGCGATGTCCTGGACGGAGGTTCCGGGAACGACTTCCTCAGTGGCCAGGGTGGCGCTGATCTGCTGATGGGCGGAGACGGAAGTGACCGCCTCAAGGGTGGTGTGGGCCACGACCGGCTTGAGGGAGGCGATGGCGACGACCGCCTGATGGGTCACGACGGAGATGACAGTCTCGTGGGCGGCAGCGGTGACGACATCCTCAGAGGTCAAGCCGGTGCCGATGAACTGTCCGGCGGTTCAGGTAACGACCTCCTCAACGGAGGAAGCGGTTTTGATCGACTCCGTGAGACTTTCGACGGAGACTTCCTTCTGACCGACACCAGCCTGACCGGGCTGGGAACCGATCGACTCATCGGCATGGACGGCGCAACGCTCATAGGTGGTGCCGGTGACAATACACTTGATGCCAGGGGATACAGCGGTTCGGCCACGCTGCTCGGCCGAGCCGGCGACGATCTTCTGTTCGGTGGAACCGGCGATGACGTCCTTTCCGGGGATTCCGGAAACGACATCCTGATTGCCGGGCCGGGCAACGACCGGCTCCAGGGCGGCTCCGGTAACGACATCGCACTCGGTGGTGACGGAGACGACATCCTCAAGGGACAGGGCGGCTCATCAGACACGCTCGATGGAGGATCCGGAGACGACGTCTACTTCGGAGACTCGTCGGAGATCGACGAGGAATTTGCCTTGCTCAACGACTGGATTGACGACCTCGGCTAGGTCGTCCGCCAGCCACCAACCGTCTCACCGCATCACCCGGCCGGACCTCTGCCAACGGTCAGTCTTTCGCCGTGGTGGGCATTGGTGGTTCAGAGCCTGTTGGTGGCGTTCCAGTTGAAGCGGGTGCCGTATCCGACACCTGGCTTTCCCCTCCATCGGAGGCTGTCGCGTCCCAAGTCCTTGCCTCGTAACCAACCACTTGAAGATCCCCCTCGGTTTCGGGGATCATTTCCTCCATGGCGATCGACGTTCCATGGGCAAATCCATCGATCCACGTCTGGATTCTCTGCGCACCACGTCGCGAACGGAAGGCACGGCCGGAGTACCGACGAGGGATCAACGGCCGGCTTTCCGGACCGTACTTCGTCGCGTTGAAGTACCCCGCTTTGAAACCATCGGCGAAGTGGTGTTCGTCATCGATTCCACCAAACTCCGTCGAATCATTCCACGCCGTGGCAGCGGACGTCCTGGCCTGGATCGAGACCATCGAGTCATCGATTCCATCTCGGAGATCAGCACATCCGGAGGAGAGACCAATCAACAACGCCACAACAACTACGAGGGTCTTCATCATCATTCCGAGTCCTTTCCTGAACCTGCCACGCAACGCCGGTTCTTTCTGATTGCGAGTACCTATCCCGGTCAACCTCCACCTAGCGATCTACCGCATCGGCTCTCTCACTGACCATCCCTGGTCCCGGTGACTCGGGTTTCTCTCCATCCTTATTGTCCTTGGTCTGCCTCCGCAGCCACTGGCGTGACTCTCGTGTCGACCTGGGCACTACCGGGCGGTGGTTCGATGCACTGCAGGGCAACACCGGCCGCCCGCCCCGTGTCGACATTTTCGTCGTGAACCAAACGCACCAGTTCCGGCAAAGCCGCCTTGGCAACCGGACCATACGATCCCAACGTCAGGGCAGCAGCAGCGCGAACATCGCTCTCACTGTCGTCCAACGCCTTGATCAATGCCGAAATGCAACGTTCCCGCTGATCAACCGTGGCCGATTGCATGGCGAATGCCGACATCATCCGCACCTCCATTTCCTTCGACGAAACCATTACGACCAGCGTGTCGGTCGCCGCCACGTGGTTTCCATCCAGCTGCAACATCGCCTCCGCCATGTGCACTCGAGCCATACCCGTACGAACCGACATCTGTTCTCCAAGTGCAGTCATCACGTCCGGGTAACCCGACGCCCGAGTCCCCAGCATGTAGGCTGCCAAAGACGCTTCGACGTCCGGTGATGTGGAAACCGCGTCGACCAGAACCTTGCGGGCGGCCGCGTCGTTCGCGTCGACTGCAAGAATCGCCGCCGCGTCCCCAATCCGCTCAGCCATACTCTTGGCTGGTATCACCGCCGCCGGATTGGCAATCGCTACCTTCGGCTCGGTCACAACCAACACGGGGTTCTCGGATTTCACCTCGCTGACTGTCTCTGGCTCGACTGCGTCGACAGCATCCACCGCCGCTGTGGACTTGAGACCCAACTCCATGGCCAGCCTCTCGCGGGTCCGTTTCAACGACTCGCCGAGTCGCGTCCACAACGGTGTCTTCGCAGATCTCGGTGTCGTCTCAGACTCCGCTTTCGCTGCGAACCGCTCACGAATCTTGCCCCAGGCAGACCTCGTCCTGGCCGCCACCCGATTGTCGACCGGTACAGATTCTATCGACTCTGGCTCGGCCGCCGGCGTCGCAACAGCAACAGGAACAGCAACAGGAACGGGAACGGATTCAGGAGTTCGAGCAATCTCTTTGATTGTTCCCGCGTCGGCATCGACTGGCACGTCCGGCAGAATCACCTTGACGGCTGGCACAGGCACCGAAGCGGGATCTGTGGGTGGGATCAATGGCAAAGACTCAACACTGGGAGCCGATTCCACGACAGGTGGCGTCGCAGCAGATCGCCGCCGATCCCCTCGCAATCGTTTGCCCACCTCCGACAACACCTCACGCGTCTTCGGGAATGTCCGCTTCGGTATCGCCGCTGACGTCGCTGCATCCGAACCTTCCGTGACTTCGGTCTTCCGCCGTGCTGGAATCAAGCCTGCGACCCGGCCGGAAATGCCCGAACCGATCGATCGCGACTTCCTCTGCAGCCGCGTGCCGACCGATTCGCGGACGACAGCCGGCTCGGCCGATTGAGTTTTCCGGATCGGTTTCACCGCTTCCACAAGGGTAATCTTGCTTGTGGATTGAGGTTTCATCTCGGTGGACCGCAACACCGCAACGGCTTTCGCTCGCATATTCGCCAGTGCAGCGGTTGCCCCCGTATGCCCAGGCTCGGCTCGCAACACGCGGCGATACAGCTCGACCGCCTTAGAGGACCGACCCTGTTTCTCGAACAACCGGGCCGAGTTCATCAGCCGCGATGCCGACACGGCCGGACCCCGAGCCTCGATCAGGCTCGTCCAAGCCAAGGCGCTGGCCAATAGAAAGATTGCGAGAAGCGTGACGTAGCGTATTCCGGCTGGTTTCATCCGCCTGTTCCCCGAGATGTTTGATATATCGCAACCTGTCTTTGTCCTGTTTCACAACGACCCGTGGTTCCAATCGCAGGATCGTCGCTGTTACGGACTTACGCACACGCCCCAAGCCGTCCACCTCGCGGCAGAACGACACCGGGACGAGCAACGCTGGCCCGAACCTGTTATTCGATATCGGTTCTAGCGATCCGCATGGTTGAATCGAAGAAGCGTGTTTAACGTATTGTTCGGGCGGCAGCGGTTGAACCGCGGCGAATCTGCGACCACCCGTCAGGGGCCTTCTCTCCCCCACTGCCGCTGTTGCCGTTCCCGAGGCCGCTCTCCATAATCCTCTCTTCCCTAAAACGCCCATCGGCTCATTGGCCCACATTCGGCATGCTTCGATCCGACCTCCGCAACATCGCCATCATCGCCCATGTCGACCACGGCAAGACCAGCCTGGTCGACTGTCTGCTGCGCCAGAGTGGCCAGTTTCGAGACAATCAACTCACCGGCGACTTGATCCTCGACTCGAATGACCTCGAACGAGAACGAGGCATCACGATCCTCTCCAAGAACATCGCGCTGCCCTACCGCGACACCACGATCAATATCATCGACACACCGGGCCACGCCGACTTTGGTGGCGAAGTCGAACGCGTGCTGCAAATGGCCGATGGCGCCCTGCTGCTGGTCGACGCCTTCGAAGGACCCCGACCGCAGACTCGCTTCGTCCTGCAAAAGGCTCTGACGCAGAACCTGCGGCCGCTGGTGGTCATCAACAAGATCGACCGGCCCGACAGCAGACCCGAGGAAGTGCTCTCCGAAACATTCGACCTGATGGCCGAACTGGGCGCAGACGATCAGACGCTCGACTTCCCCTACATCTTCAGCAGTGCCCGAGACGGCTACGCGACACACGACCCAAACCAACGCAGCGGCACCATGCAGCCTCTGCTCGAAATGATTCACGAACACGTCCCGCCACCCCCGGACAATTCGCAACTCCCACTGCAACTGCGTGCCACCACCATCGAATGGTCCGAATATGTTGGTTCCATCGTCATCGGCCGTATCACCTCGGGCATCCTGAAAGAAGGCCAACAAGTCACCGTGCTCAAGAAGGACGGCGTCCAGACGTCCGGGACCATCAACGGACTGGAACTCTTCGACAAGTTGGGACGCCGAAATGTGCCCGAAGCCCGCTCCGGTGACATCGTTGCCGTCCAGGGACTCGATGAACCCGCCATCGGCGACACCATCGCCGACACCGAACAGGCCGAATCGCTGCCGCGACTCGATGTCGATGAACCCACACTCTCGATGGTCTTCCTGGCGAACACCTCGCCACTGGCCGGACAGGATGGACAGTTTGTGACCAGTCGACACCTCAGAGCCAGGCTCGCCCGCGAATTGAAGTCGAACGTGGCACTGAAAGTCGAGGAATCCGGCGAGCAGGATGTTTTCAATGTGTCCGGCCGAGGCATCCTCCACCTGGCTATCCTCATCGAACAAATGCGACGCGAAGGATACGAACTGGCCGTCGGGAAACCCGAAGTCATCCGACGTGAAGTGAATGGGACATGGCACGAACCCTTCGAACGACTCGAAATCGACGTGCCACCGGCGGATGTCGGGCCCGTGATGGAACTCGTCGGTGCCCGCCGTGGACAGGTCATCGAAATGAACATCCTGTCCAGCGGGCAAACCCACATCGAGTTCTCGATCCCCGCCAAAGGACTCATCGGACTCCGTACACGAATGCTCAACGCCACACGCGGCGAAGCCATCATGCACCACCGCTTCGAAGCCTATAAAAAATGCGATGGAGAAGTGCCGCGACGCAAGAATGGAGTGCTCGTCTCGCAGGCCAAAGGACATGCCGTGGGCTATGCCATCTGGAGACTGCAGGATCGCTCGGAACTTTTCGTCGCACCCGGCGATGTGGTCTACGAAGGCATGATCGTCGGCGAGAACTCCCGAGACAACGACATGGTCGTGAACCCCACCAAGGAAAAGAAACTCACCAATATCCGGGCCTCCGGATCCGACGACAACATCCTGCTGAAACCGCCACGAAAAATGTCGCTCGAGATGGCTCTCGAATACATCGAAGGAGACGAATGCGTCGAAGTGACTCCCGCGGCCATCCGGCTCCGTAAGATCCACTTGACCGAAAACGCCCGCAAACGCAATCGCTCCATCTAGAATCCCGCGATCGGGTTCAAGGGCGATCCGGTTCCACCCCGGACCGGAATCGGGGACGCCGTCAACAGGAATTCCCAGCGCCGGTACTCCGCGCAGGAATTGCCCAGGTCCTCGAGATCACAATTGTCGAAGATGTGACACCCCATCGCGTGCAACAGCAACAGGTGTACGGGATGGGTGATCCCCTCGATCTGTGACGGCATCACGTCCATCGCCGCATCGCTGCCGACCATGGCGATGTCTCGTTTCTTCAACCACGCGCAACACGACGCATGCAGGCCGGGCATCCCAACCGCCTTCACATCCCACGGCCCCTTGGCATCACGGCGGGCCCAGCGCCCGGTGCGGAAAAACACGATATCCCCACGACCAATTTTGATATCAGCCTTCTTCTCCCACGCGTCCAGGTCCTCCGGGTAGATCGCCTCGGCCGGCTCCAGCCACTTCTTACCTCGCAGGCGGGGAATATCGACCAGGACCCCACGGGCGAAGATCCCGTGCCGCAGGTTGTGGATGCTCAGACGGCGAGCCCCTTTTTCGGTTACATCCTCGTGAGTGAACCCGTTATAGAGCCGACCACGAAAAAAGAGGTGGCAGAGCGAATCGATGTGGGTGTGCGCATAACCGTGGTAATTGACACTGTAGCTGTCCACCGCCCAGGGCACCCCCGGCGTGCGTCCAATCTTGAGCATCTTCTGCTCGAACGGGTCCGGGTTGTCCACCGCCTTGGTCTCCTCGACCACCCGTGCCAATGACACGGTCACACCCCGCTTGACCAGTTTTGCCGCACGACGGCGAGTCCGGGGAGTCATCAGGTTCAACGACCCCAACTCGTCACCGTCGCCCCACCTGTTCCAGTTTGAAAGTCCCTCCAACTGCCGTTCGATGTCGGTCATCGTCATCACGTGCCGCGGCGGCTTGTCGGCGGCCACGAGTCCATTGAGGTTCGCGACCAACAGCGCTCCGGAGACAAGCAGCATCAGGATAGAACGAACGTGACGGGTCATGGCGGTGGATCCCTGCAAACGGTGATAAGGGAAAGACAACCGGCAGCAGGCCGACCGAACAACACTCACTGTGTCAAAACCCACCGGCCAGTCAAGCGCCACCGCGGCCGGGCCGGGCGGCACGCGGCCGCGACCGGGTTGAAGCAAGCCGCCCGGGTCGCCACCATGACCTCTCACGTCGACGCTCCATTCCGGAAAACCACGGACATGTCGAATCCGCCACCTGAAGAGAACCCGTTGCTGTCCGGGGGGAACGGCCCACCGGCATTTGACCAGATCCGCCCGGAACACGTCCAACCCGCCGTCCAGCAACTGCTCGAAGAGACCACCACCGGACTGGAACTCATCGAGGCGCGGCTCGAGGACCCCACCACGGCCAACTGGAACAACACGATCGATGCCCTCGAAGCACTCGACCGGCAATGGGAACACACCTGGTCACCCGTCACACACCTGATGGGTGTCAAGAACTCGGACGAACTCCGCACCGCTCACGAATCGGTTCTCGCCGACGTGGTCGCGATGGGGTTGAGAATGAAACAGAGTCGGCCGCTCCACGAGGCTCTGTGTCACATTCGCGACGATGTGACGCTTTGGAACCAACTCGACGAAGCCCAGCAACGGGTTATCACCAAACAACTCCTCGACGCAACGCTGGCCGGTATCGCTCTGAATGATCACGACCAGGAACGATTCAATGCAATTGCCGAGCGACTGAGCCAACTGGCGACCGACTTTTCGAACCACGTGCTCGATGCGACCAAGCAGTGGGAACTGGTGCTGACCGATGCCAACCACGTCGAAGGCCTGCCCAGCACGCTGAAACAACTGGCATCGCAGTCGTTCAACGACGCAGCCGACGATGCCACAGCCGCCGGTGATGTCGACTCGGGTCCCTGGCGATTCACACTCGACGCTCCCAGCGCCATGCCCTTTCTTCAGCATTGCCGCGTTGCCCACCTTCGCGAACAACTCTACCAAGCCTTCACCACCCGGGCCTCCGACGGCGAATTCGACAATTCGAAGCTGATCGATGAGATCCTGGAGCTCAGACACGAGCGAGCAGCCTTGCTGGGCTTCGCCACGTTTGCCGAAATGAGCGTGGCCACGAAAATGGCCGACGTGGCTTCAGTCGAATCGATGTTCGAACAACTCAGACAAGCCGCCTGGGATGCCGGCCAATCCGATCTCGAAGATCTCCAAGACCTGGCAGCCGACAGCGGTCAGCCTCAACCGCTTTGTCATTGGGACTTGCCCTTCTGGGCTGAGCGGCTCCGAGAAACACGCTTCGACCTGAACGATGAACTCATCCGACCCTACTTCCCACTCGAACGCGTACTCGACGGACTGTTCGAACTGGCTGGACACCTGTTTGGGATCGACGTCGTAGCTGCCGATGGCCAGGTGCCGGTCTGGCACGAGGATGTTCGCTACTTCCGGATCCAGGACGAAGCCGGCCAACCCATCGCCGCCTTCTACCTCGACCCCTACTCCCGACCCCAAGACAAACGCGGAGGGGCCTGGATGGGCGATTGCCTGTCCCGACGCATCGTCGACGGGCAGCTGCAACTGCCCGTCGCTCACCTGGTCTGCAACGGCACTCCACCAGTCGGACAACAACCGTCACTGATGACGTTCCGCGAAGTCGAGACCCTGTTTCACGAATTCGGGCACGGCCTGCAACACATGCTCACCACCGTCGACTACGCCGATGCGGCTGGGATCAGTGGAGTCGAATGGGATGCGGTCGAACTACCCAGCCAGTTCATGGAAAACTGGTGCTACCACCACACAACCCTGATGGGCATCGCCCGGCACTACCAGACCGGTGAACCTCTGCCCGACGAGATCTTCGACAACCTGAGACGGGCTCGCACCTATCAGGCCGGATCGCTGATGCTGCGGCAACTGAACTTCGGAATGCTCGACCTGTACCTGCATCACCAGTATGACCCCGCCAGTGACGAAACCGTACTCGATGCCCAACAACGCATCGCCGCCAATACCTCGCCACTGACTCCACTGCCCGAAAATCGATTCCTCTGCAGCTTTCAACACATCTTCGCCGGAGGCTACGCGGCCGGGTACTACAGCTACAAATGGGCCGAAGTGCTCAGCGCCGACGCCTACAGCGCGTTCGAAGACGCTGGCCTCGACGACCCAGAAGCGGTTGCACAGACCGGACGCCGGTTCCGCGACACCGTGCTCGCCAGCGGGGGAGGACGACACCCGATGGACGTCTTTCGCGACTTCCGCGGCCGAGAACCTGGCACCGACGCTCTGCTCAGACACAACGGACTGGTTTGACAACACACCCCGTGGCATCATCAATTGACGTCCGGAGCCAAACTGGACACTCGCATCGAAAACCGTTTCACCACAGAGACTCTCTCATGACCCGCTACATCATCCTGCTCGCCACCGTCGCACTCGCACTCCACTCCGCCAACGCCGGTCCCCCGACTCAAGCACCACCCGAACCCAAGGACATGAAGACCATCTTCAATGGCAAGGACCTCGCCGGCTGGAACGGCGACCCACGCCTGTGGTCGGTCAAGAACGGAGCAATCCGAGGCGAAACAACCGCCAAGACCAAGGCCAATGGAAACACGTTCATCATCTGGACCGAAGGACACACCAAGGACTTTGAACTTCGACTCTCGTTCCGCTGCAACGCCACAAACAACTCGGGCATCCAGTACCGCTCCAAACACATCACCTCCAAGGTCCGCAACAAGTGGGTCGTCCGAGGCTACCAGCACGAGATTCGCAATGAGATCAAGTTCCCCAATATCTCGGGCTTCATCTACGACGAAGGCGGACTCACCGGCGGACGTGGCCGAACATGCCTCGTCGGCGAACAGGCCACATGGGGACCCAAGGGCAAAGTCGTCACCGGCAAACTGATCGATCAGGCCGGATGGAACACACTCTTCAAACTCGACAAGTTCAACGACGTCATCATCATCGCCAAAGGAACCCACATCAGACACTACATGAACAATCGACTGATCCTCGACTTCCACGACGACCCCAAACGAGCACTCCTGGATGGCATCCTCGCCTTCCAACTCCACGCCGGACGACCCATGTTCGCCGAATTCAAAAACGTCCGCATTCGTGAGATCAAGTAGTCCGAGTGGCAACAGGCTCTGACAAAAAAAACAGCGTCCGCTGGTGACCCTCACCAACGGACGCTGTTCCTGTTCTGGACGCCTGGCCCAAGCCAAACGCGACTACTTCTTCGCAGCCTGCTCCTTGACGACCTGCTGCACGTTCACCGACTCGGTCTTCAACAGCTTGGCCACCTTCTCCGACAACTTCTTCGCCAACAACCCGCTGGGATCGCAACCGTCGGCAATCGCAATGATCGTCCCACCCTTGGCGATCAGAAAGTTGGTCGGCATCTTCTTGGTTTGCCAGATGGCCCACGCCTTGCCCTTGCTGTCGACCGCGTAAAGCATCTTCAGGTTCTTCTTCTTCACGTAGCCTTCCACCTTCTTGTCCGGCTCGCGGAAGATCGCCACGCTGGTCAGGCCCTGACCCTTGTACGCCTTGTGCAAGGCCTGGAAATAGGCCAACTCCTTGTCGCAACCCGAACACCCACACGTCAGACGAACCAGCACCGGACCCTTGTCCGTCAACGTCTTCAACTTCACCACCTTGCCCTTGGCGTTGATCACCGAAAACGTCGGAGCCTGCGAACCAGGCACGACAGTCTTCTTGATCGCCTTGGCCGGAGCCTTGGCCTTCTCGGCCGCCTGAAGATCGACCGGAATCAGCATCACACTGAAAACCAGAACCGCTGAGACGAGACGCGTCATGTCATGTTCCCGTGAAAAAAGGTTGAGTGTTCGGCGAGCCGATTCGCGTACGCTCCAAAACTCACGAACCGCTGGTCGGCATGATATCAGTGGACGTTGATAGGTACAAGTAAAATTGCCCACGGGGCGCCCCTCGCGGCGTCACCTGACCCAATCCGGCACCTTGCCATCGCCGGTACTCGTGCCACCCAGTGCCCAAGCCAGATTGAAACGAGCCACGGTCGACGCGCCGCGCGGTCCACCCTCGAAATGAAGATAGACCGAACCCTCGGTCACGGTGCCCGGTCGACCGGCGGTGATGGACGAGTAACCAAATCGGCCAGCAAAGACCAACCGCTTCACCGGCCAACTCGCTCCCCCGTCGAAACTCACCCACACAGTCCCGTGATGCCGACCACTCGGGCTGTCACAGTTGGAATACAGCAGGACATCTCGGCCCACGACCGGCAACCGTACCAACCCACCCATGCAGCCGTAATCGGTATCCTGAGGCCCATCGGGTAGGACCTTGACCACGGCCAGGCCCTGCCAGGTTGCCCCTCCATCGTCACTCCACGCCGACCACCGCCGTCGTGGGTTCTCGCCCTTGGGAGCCCAGTGGCGCCTGGAGTTGTAGTAGATGCGTCCGTCTGAAAGTTCAGCCAGAGTGGCCTCGCCGGTTCCGTTCGCCGGAAACGGAGCACTCGTCTGCCAGGTCTTGCCACCATCGTCACTGAACACGGCGTTGGTGTAGTGACTGGGCCACCGAGCCCGCTCGTTCTTCCCCGCATACCAACGCGACGGCCGCAACAACCGCCCCTTGTACTTGCCGCGCCGCAAAGTGATCCCGTGCTCGTTCATGTGCATCGACGGCACGTTGCCCTTCGAATCGGGCCGGATCACCGCCGGGATCTTGACCCAGGTCTCCCCATGGTCGGCACTGCGAAAGACGTCCAGCGATGCCGGAGGATGATGCTTCTCGGAAAACGCGATGATGTCACCGCTGGTCTCGTCGACGGTCAGTCCGCCGGACTGAAATCCGGGGCTGGCAACGGTGATCTCCTTGCCCCAGGTCTTCCCACCGTCCTCGCTGCGCCGCACCCTCAGACTGCGACTGCCCCAACTGGCCAGAATCGTTCCGTCGACCGCCACGACCACGTTGGGAAACCGCTCGTTGCCAAACACTTGCTCCATTTCCAACCGGGCTGAACCCAGGTGCGGCTTGAGGTCCGCTTCGGAGTTGTGACCGGCCGCGGTCTTGGACACCCCCTCCGCCGCCGCGACCGACTGTTCCAGCAGGGCCAGGGAAAACAGGATGACGAACAGGGCTTTGACGAGCGTCTTCATGGTGATCCGGAAATTCCGTTTTTGATACGAACCGGGTGCCGACCGCGGACAGTGTGCCGCGGACCTTCTCCTCTGGAACTCTATCACCCCAGCCCCCGACTCGCCCCCGACTCGCCGCAACCGTGTCCGCAAAACGGTTCTAGGGACCCGGCAGCGTCCAGCGGAGATTGCGGAACCGGGGTCGTGAGCCCGCCCAGGACTTGCTGCCGACCAATCGACCGTCACGGCTGTCAAAATACGCCCGGAAGCCCAATTGGTCCGCCTTGTCCCACGACGCCAGTGCCGCCTTACCATCCAACGTCTTGAACGTCGACGCCGGCAGTGTCACCGGTTGCCAGCGATCCCCACCTTTAAGATCCATCACGGCCACCACATCACGCTGGCGACCACGGTAACCGCGAAAGAAATTTTCGTTGATCACCACCACCAGTCGGTTTGCCTCGCTCGTTTTCACTTCGAACGTCAATCGGGCCCCCGCCGGTCCCCGCCACTTGGGATCGGTGATCTTCCTGGTCCAGAACTGCCAATGATGAGGATTGTTGGCCGAGAGCAGGTACCAGTCCTGGAATCCTCGCGAGAAGTCATCGATCTCCAGCGACACCCGATCGGTCGCTTCGGCCCCGCCGCCTCGCAGATCCTGCGGAGCAGCCGTGTGAAGCACTCCGGTGATGGCAAACGTCGACGTCGGTCGAGCGAACGGGACCGGTTCGGGTCTCTGCAGCCGATAGTGCACGTTGGCGACGGCGAACAACGGTTGATCGACCGACAGGATCGGCAAATCTGCCGACCACGTGTCGCCGCTCTTGGCCGCCTCAGCGGTCCGCCAGAAACGAGCCTGCGGATCGGGATCAACCGAATACAGGATGTGAACCCGGTCGATCGGATGAGACGAGTCGGGCGTGACCGACAACCTGGGGATACCCTTCCGAGTCAATCGCGACACCGGCGTGTCAGGGAACCGGAACGTCCCCTTCAGGTGCTGGTCAATCCACAATGGACGCGTGACGGCGAACTCGGGCGTGAACCGGTGATTCAGGTGAATGGAAAATGCATAGCGGACATCGGCCGTTGGGATCAGCCGACCGGTGCGGTAGGTGTCATCCATGATCCCATGGAAGTCGTTGGTCGCTCCCAGCCAGAGCAGGGGGGCCTGGATGTGAGGAGCGTACGACTGGAATCCCAGCGTGGCACGAAACAGCCCGAGATCCCCCCTGGGGACACGAGGCCGCTGCTGGGGAAGTAACTTCCACCGCATCGTGCGGAACCCCTGTCCTCCGGCCGAAGGCACCGCCACACGGACACGCCGGTCGGTCCCAGCGACATAAACTGTCAGGTTGCCCCCCATCGAATGGCCGTAGACACCCAACCGTCCCGCCTCGACCTCCGGTTGCCGCTCGAGAAACGTCAGCCCGCGTCGAGCCCCCAGGGTCAACAGGTACCAGTTGTTGTTCCGAGGTGACTCGACCGGATCCAGGTACTTCTCACCCGGCTTCAGGTTGAAGTACCCCGGAACATTTTTCTGGGTCGGATCCACCGCTCCCCAATCGGTATTCGGATCCCCCGCTCGCGCCTGCTCCATCTCGCGACCGCCCCAGTTGATCGACAGGCAGGCGTAGCCACGACCGCCGTAGAACTTCACCTCGTGCAGAAACGCCCGTTGACCCCCGCCGTGCAGGTGCAACAGGCCGGGCAACGTCTTTCCCCCCTTGGGAAATCCATAGAATGCAGCCATCCGGGCTGACCGGCCCTTGAACGTGCCCACGTGAAACGTGACGTAGCGCAGGACGAGACCATCTTCTTCCCATTCCCGCACGACCTGGATGTCCAGCGGATCGGCACTTGGGTCGAAGTCTGCAGCAATCTGGGGAATAGTCGTTGGTACCTTGCCGGCAGCAACCACCGAAGCTGACATCATCAACACAAGCAGAATCACGACGAGTCGATTCATGACGTCTCCCGTCCAACATGATCCCGAACGGCCAATCTCACCCGGAACAGGGCACGGATTCAACCCAAGGTCGAAGGGCCAACGATGGCCCGGTACTTCCGTGGCTAACCGCATGTCCATACCTGGGTGAACATCCGCACTCCCTCATGACGCCCATTGCGGCGGCAGCAGCGGCAGCGGCGACGGCAGACAGATCGATTGACCCGGGTCATCGGTTCGTCGCAAAAAATGTCAGTCGAAATAGACGCCCCCCAATCACCTCCCTGCGTGTCGTACCGCTTGTATCCCACGGCGGGTTCCGAATCATCGGCCCCCACGTCCGGGACGAGCACGAGAACAGCCGCGACAAGACAGAGCCCGCGGAAAGGACGGAACGGGTTGGGATGGACGAGTCTGGAGTCGATCATGCTGGTTCCGGCTCGCAGACGGTTTGGCGTTGAACCGCAGAGCAGGAGCTATTGGAACATCTGGAGAATGCCGCGTGTGGGCAGACGATCTCCCACAAACCGCAGGTAACCCTTGGCGAATCTCCAATCGCAACCTACACTTAAACCAGACCCTTGGACTCCATCAGGAGACCGGGGCGAAGCGGTCAGAATTCAGCGAGTAGCGCTGTTTCTTTTGAGTTGAAAGCGCTGTTCGTTTGAGCGGGGTAGCTTGGCAAAATTTGCCGGCACGCTCCTTCCCGGCGACACCTGCTGCCCAGTTCGCCGCCATTCTCTATTTTTGCCGACTTGGCAACCCGTGATTCGCACGGGTGACAGGGCATTTTCGATGCTGATGGTGCTGCCAAGGCCCATCAGATTATGGCCCTGAACCTGCGATCACCGACTTGTAATCACCCGATTGCAACAACCCAGAAGGAAGACCATTGAAGACGTTTGCAGAACTCGACCTGATCACACCAGTGCAACAGGCACTGGCCGATGAGCACTACGAGACGCCGACCCCGATCCAGGCCCAAACCATCCCGCCCGCACTCCGTGGACGTGACGTACTGGGCTGTGCCCAAACCGGAACCGGAAAAACCGCCGCGTTCGCTGTCCCCATCCTCAATCGACTCGGCTCTCACAACCGAAAAGCACCACCCAACCACCCCTTCGTACTCGCGCTCGCACCCACTCGCGAACTGGCCATTCAGATCGGCGACAGCTTCACCACCTACGGAGCACGCCTCAAACTCCGGCAGACAGTCGTCTTTGGTGGAGTCAACCAGACAAGTCAGGTGAGGCAACTAGGGCGAGGTGCCCACATCCTGGTTGCCACTCCCGGCCGGTTGCTCGACTTGATGAAACAGGGACACATCCATCTCGATCAACTCGAAGTCTTTGTCCTGGACGAAGCCGATCGTATGCTCGACATGGGATTCCTGCCCGACCTGAAACGCATTATCCGACACCTGCCAACACGCCGGCAATCGCTGTTCTTCTCGGCCACCATGCCGTCCAACATCATCGAACTCTCAAAGACACTGCTGTCGGACCCGGTCCGAGTCGATGTCACTCCCGACAAGATCAGCCTCACCAAGATCCAGCAACTGGTCCACTTCGTCCCACGCCAGGCCAAACAGGACCTGCTGCAGCAGATCCTCAACGCACCCGAAGTCCTCCAGACCCTCGTCTTCACCAAGACAAAGCGACGAGCAAACGTCGTCACCAAACTCCTGATCCGATCCGGCGTCGGGGCCGCCGTGATCCACGGCAACAAGTCGCAGGGAGCCCGACAGAGAGCCCTTGCCGACTTCCGGTCTGGCCGAGCTCGAGTGCTCGTCGCCACCGACGTTGCCGCCCGCGGCATCGACATCGACGGGATCACGCATGTCATCAACTTCGACATCCCGATCGAACCCGAAGCCTACGTCCATCGGATCGGACGAACCGGACGGGCCGGAGCCGATGGCATCGCACTCTCTTTCTGTAGCCCCGAAGAACGAAGCGAACTGAGGGCGATCGAACGGCTCATCTCGCAAAAAATCCAAGTCGCCTCAGGCGACAGCGACGCCCAGCCGAAAACTCCACAAACATCCAACTCGACGAACACGCGTCGACAACACCCCGCCGGCACAACCACCGGAAGAACCACCGGCAGAACCACCGGCAGAAAACGCGAATCCAACCACGCTCAGCCTCACCAATCTCGAAAACACAACGGGAACTCGGACAGGCCCGCGAACCGGAAACTCGAACAACCCAATCACAGCTCTGCCCCCGAAATGGATGGCAAGACGGGAGACGCACAGGGCCAGATCAAGCTGATCACTCACAAGGGATTCGGCTTCATCGGTAACGGCCGCAACAATGACCTGTTCTTCCACCGCTCCGAAGTCCACGGAGCCCGCTTCGAAGACCTTCAGCAAGGACAACGAGTCACCTTCACGCTCGGACAAGGAGCCCGTGGCCCCTGCGCCACCAATGTCCATGTCATCTGAGAACTCGCCCACCCCAGCCTGACCTACGCCTTCGAAAACAGCGTCTCGAAGGCGATGCCCGTGCTGTCCGAGAAACTGTGTTCCTCGATGCCCATCGAGTGCAGGATGCTCAGGTACATGTCCGACATCTTCGTCGGACCATCCTGACGGAATCGGCCGTGCTTCAATCCCATGTTGGCACCGCCGGCAACCATCGTCGGCAGGTTCCGAGGATTGTGTGTCGTGCTGGCACCGCTGCCATAGAGCACGATGCTGTTGTCAAGAACGGTGCCGGTCTTGTCCTTGAACTCGGTGAGCCGATCGAAGAAATAGGCCAACTGCTCGCTGAGAAAACGGTCGTACTTGGCAAATTCCAACTGCCCCGCCTTGTCGCCCGCATGTGAGAGGCTGTGATGGGTCCGGGTCAGGCCCAGCTTCAACGGGAACGTGTCGCTGATCCCCATGCCGTCCTCCCGGTTGAGCATGAAGGCCACACTGCGAGTGATGTCCGCGTCGAAGGCCAGAGCGATCAGGTCAAACATGTTGCGGTAGTAATCCCCGGGCTTGCCCTCGTTGGTCACGTCCAGGTCCAGCTGCCTGTAGTCCTGTTTTTTCAGCGGGATATCGACCCACTTCTCCGACGCGATCAGCCGCGATTCCACCTCGCTCAAAGACGTCAGATACTGGTCCATCTTCCGACGATCCGAACGCCCCAGCTTGCGATTCAGCGACCTGGCACTCTCGAGCACCGCATCGACCAGCTTGATCCGTCGCTTCAGCTTCGTGAGTTCGACTTCCATCGACGCCCGGTCCGCCCGGAACAACCGGTCAAAAATCCGTCGAGGATTGTTCGCAGCGGGAATCGGCTTGCCATCGAGGTTGTAGGAGATCGTTCCGGTCCGCGAGAGGAATCCGGTGCCGGCATCGATCGAAAGGACCAGCGAGGGCTGTCGACAATACTGCTTGGTGTGGTGAGCGACGATCTGGTCGAGTCCCACCGAGTTGAACTTGCCCGGCTTGGGATTGTGCAACGGCGCACCGGTCAACCACATATCCGAACAAATGTGAGGATCGGCCTTGATGCCGTTCTGGTGGTACATCTCGCCCAGAAAGCTCAACTGGTCACGGTAAGCCGCCAGCGGTTCGGTCGACTTGCCGAATACGAATTTCCCGTCTGCCGTGGCCCGGGGAAACCAGCTCCACTCATCGATCTTGTGTTCGGGCTTGGGCAGAGACATCCCGTTGGCCGTATAGATCGCGCACAACCGCTTGGGCGACTGCGTCGACACCTCCGTCCCCATCGCATCCAGCACGGGCAGGGCCAAGGTCGCACCGGCGATCCCCTTGAGAACGGCACGACGATCAAGCTTCACCGAAGCGGTACTGGTCATTTCCAATTCTTCCTACCGTGCCAAACTCGCTGGACCACCGAACCCTCGCCAATCCAACAGACAAAACACCGTTGCGTCAGTTTGTATCTCGCTTGGGCAACAATTCCAACACCAGGCTGATCGCAGGAACCTTGCCTCTGCTTCTTACTCATCGACGCTCAGTCCCGTATCACTTTTCAAGAAACACGGGACTATTAATCACGACTCGAAATGCGTCCAGCACCCGATAATCGCTCTTTCTCAACCCTACCGCCTGCTCTCTAAAGAACTCCAGTTCATTGTAACTCAACGTCCGCCCCGTCGCATAAGTCGCAAGGTGTTTCAGGAAACTGAAGACCACCTTGTCGATCTGTTCGTCAGCCAGGTAGGTCTTCAACGCGTTGGCATCCGCAATCTCAGTCTTGTCAGGAAGAGTGGAACGCGGGTCATGTTTCTTGCCGCTACGAAACAGTCCCCCGGCGTCGAATTGTTCGAAAGGAAGCCCCCACGGATCGATGCCCGAGTGACACTTGACACACCCCGGCTGGTTGCGATGCCGTTCGAGCTTTTCACGCAACGTCAACTTCGCCGATTCATCCTCGGGAAGATCGGGAACGTTCGGCGGTGGTGGCTCGGGCGGCTCGGCGATAATCTTCCGAGCCAACCACGCGCCCCGCTTGACCGGGTTCGATTCGCGACCATTGGACAACGCGGCGAGAATCCCTGCCTGGGAAAGCAGCCCGCCCAGGTTCTTGTCCTCGTGGGGAATCGCCACGAATTCAAATCCGCTGTCAGTACGATCGGCCAGCCCGTAGTAACTGGCCACCACCTCGTTCGCGACAATGAACTCAGAACACACCAGGTTCTTCAACGACAGGTTTTCACGAACCAGGTACTGCAGGAACCGGGCCGGTTCCTCGCGGAGTTGTGTCTTGGTGTCCCGAGTCAGCCGGGGAAACTGTTTCCGGTTGACCTCGAGAACATCGAGCTTCTCGAGACTCAGCCACTGGCCGGTGAATTCACGGAGGAATTGCCACGAGCGAGGATCCTTGAGCATCCGCTGCATCTCGTCATCCAGAGCTTCCCGCAGCGAGCCAGCCGCGGCCCGCTCCAGAAGCCGATCGTCCGGAGCAGTATTCCAGAGAAAGTACGAGAGCTTGGAAGCCAATTCGTAGGCATCGAGCGATTCGGGCTTGGGCGTCCGGCTGTTTTCTATGAGGAACAGGAATTGTGGTGAGATCAGCACCACCAGCAACGCATCCTTGATACTGGACGTGAAGTCCGAGGACTCTGCAAACGACTGCTGCCAGACAGAGACGAACGTCGAGAGTTCCACCGCGGTGACAGGCCGACGGAAAGCTCGCGACGCAAAGGCTCCGATCACCTCCTCGGCATATTCCCGGGTGTCCCCCGCGTTGACCGACTCGACAAAAACCCCGCGGTGCGACTTCGGCGGCCACTGCTCGTAATACGGCCCTTCGAACTCCACGCTCCGCACCACCAGACGCGGCATGTCACGGCCATCGGTGTACTCGCTGCGGACACCGATCTCACGAATCCCAGCCAGGTAGTTCACGTTGTCCTTCTCGACATCGGGGCTGGGGAAATTGTCAATCGCCCCCAAGAATCGGTAGTCGGTCAATTCGGTCGACCGCACAGGCACCGCCGTCCCCACCGGCGACAGAGTACTACCACAGTCACGACGCAGCCCGATGTGGACACCCAGCCGGGGCACGCGTTTCTCGAACGCTGCGAACCGTATCGCCACCGCATCGTCATCGGCCAGTGGCGTCAGCACGATCCGGCCCACTTGCTGACCGTTGCCCCAGCGAGCTGCCAGCTTGACCGGCCCGGCCGGCAATCGCACGGCCAGGAAGGCGGGCTGGACCAACAGTCCGGTGAAGTGGCGATCGCCGAGAGTCAGTCCGAGGTTTTCCGGTTTTTCGTTGGGAGGTGCCGTGGCAAATTTCCGCCCCGGTTCAATCAACGCCTGCAGTTCGGCCACCGCCAGCGCCCTGCGGTAAAACCGCACCTCGTCAATGTTGCCCTTGAACAGCTGTGAACCCTGGACCCGGCCAATGTGTAGATGGACCTTCGGGTCATCCAGGTCCCACTTGGCGATCTTCCCCACGGCGACTTCGAAGCCGTTGACATACAGCCGTGTCATCTTGTCCTCGCGGCGAACAACAGCCGCAACATGTTGCCACTGGCCGCGACGGATTGCTCCTGGCCGTGACATCACGGTGCCGTTGCGTTGATTGGCTGCCTTGAACGTCTCGACCCGCAACACGCCCTGGCCGTTGGGCATGTCGAACACGAATCCCTGCTGACCGTATCGGCCCAGGCAGACGATACCGGCTTGCCGCAGTTCAGTCGGCCGGATCCACGCAGCGACCGTGAACTCCCCGTCCCCCACCTTCATGCGTTCATCGCGGGGTACGACGATGTGGCCGGTCTTGCCATCCAGGGCAACCGATTTGCCGAACGGCGAATCGACAAACTTCGCCCCGCCAACCACCTTGCCAGCCACCTTCGCGGGAGGTTTTTCCAGCGGCAGTCGCCGGGCGTCTCCATCGAGGAGAAATGCACCAATCAACGAATCGCTGAGTTTCGAGTCGTCGACAACGATTTTCTTCCCTTCAACAGCCCCGACCCGTCGGAAAGCGTCGACCTGGTAGATGCCAGCAAGCTTGATGTCGACAGGCTGCGGATCCTTGACGTCGGCGGTCGGCTGCTCGACCACGACTGCCCCAACGGCTGCCGCTTTGCGTACAACCGCGCCACGCTCCAGAAGCAAACCATCGTCCACCCGTGCCGCACGGACCGTCACCAGAAAACGACCATGGTCGGGCAACTGCCGAAGTGAGATCTTAAAGTTGGCCCTGGGCCCGTAGGTGCTCTCGACCCCAAACAACTCTGCACTGGGAATCGCCGGCCGCAACAGCAGGCCATTGGCTCGCGGCTGGTAGGCCAACCCCTTGGGATACCCATCGGAGCCGCGAACGCAGGCGAACACGTTGTGGTAGATGCTGTCGTATTCCCGCCACCCACGGACAGTGGCGTTGCCCTGGTACCCCTCGATGAAACGGTACTTCGTCCGCATCACAAACGGCTCGAATTCAAACGTTTTTTTCGGGACCGGCTGCGAGACGATGAAGTCGTTGTTTCGGATCAGACGGCTGAGCGCCCCGAGAATCAACTTGTCCTTGAACGGCTTGGGATTGATGTCGTGCCCCAATTCAACCCGGAAATTCTGGACCACCGGCTTCTCGGACACATCCACGATCGTTCGATCCAGCGCCTTGTCGGCGATGTTGAAGTAGGCTTCCACGAGCAGGGGAGAGAGAGCCATCGACTGGCCGTTGTTCAGGAACCCGTCGGCGGAAACACTGTCGGCTGGCAACACATCAACCAGTTCATCCTCGATGCCCAACAGATCGCGGAGCGTGTGGCGGTACTGCACAACGGTCAGCCTCCGAACCGTTCCGTTTTTGTCCCGGACACGAGTCCGCGCCACCGCCAATGCCTCTCCGACCCACTCATCCAGTGCTCTTTGCTCTCCGGCGGTCGGCTGAAGCTCGTCCTCCGGAGGCATTGTGCCGCCAACCACATTGCGACGAATGCCCTTCCACAACGGCAACCAGCGTTCGTCGAGTCCTCCGTCAAGCCGATCGACCCGAATCCCCGACTCGATCTTCTTCTCACCGTGGCAACGAACACAGTGCTTGGCCAGCAGTGGCCCAATCTGTTTCTCGAACCTCGCCTTCAATTCCGCGGCCTGCTCGGCAAACCTCTCGACAGGCTCCACGTCCTTGGCAAACAGGATCGGGGGCGACTGGGCTCCCATGTCGGTCGTCGAAACGGATTCGGCAGGGCGGGAGGACGTATCAGCGGTGTCAGCGGTGTCAGCGGTGTCAGCGGACCGGCCCCCCTGGCACTCCAGGGCCACTACGAGCAACATCCATGGCACAACGCGTTTCATCATTGTCTTCTCCCTGCCGATCTCGGCACAAGACGGCGTCGGTGACACCAACCGATTATCTGGCCGTCGCCTAGTGTGTCCAACAGCAGGGCTGGGCATCAAGGGCGTGACAAGACACACGCCACTCGCCAAACGCCACGCTGATCAACGGCCGTTCCATCGCAGGCCTCAAACAGCATTGCGAACCGACCGGCATCGGGTGTCGAACCGGGCAACTCCACGACACACATCTCGGAACACTTTGCCGCGCCCACGCCGGAACCCGACGGCGACACCACCGGGCTGGGATCAACAGCCCATTCCAGGCCGTCCTCAGAAACAGCTGTCAGCACCGCAGCATGCTGAGGACGGCTGTACCCGGCGAAGTACATCCGAAATCGCGACGGCCCCACCCTCAAAATCTCGGAAGCAAATGCCGTGTGTGTGGCATGCGGCGGCGTCTGGGCAACCCGGACTCCCGGCTCCAGTTGGAATGTCGTCCCGCCGTCACCGGAGACGGCACTGACGATCCCAACTCCCCGTTGATGAACGTACATCCGGCAGCGACCGTCATCGAGAAACACGACTCTCGGAGACGAGATATTCGTCTCGTCGACAGCCAACCGTTCACCGGGTTCCACATCCCAGTTCACCCCGCCGTCACTCGACACGGCACTGCGAATCGCGTTCCGGGTCGACTGAGACCCCGGACAACATTCGAAGTACATCCGCAACCGTCCCGTTTCGTCGGCCATCGGCACCACCTCCGACGAGACCACCCGGAAGTCTCCAGCACCTCCCTGTTCGGCGCCCAGACGCACGCCCGCTTCCGGGGTCCAGTGGATCCCATCATTGGAAACGGCACTGAGAATCCTGGTCGTGGCATTGTCGTAATCGTTGGCTCCGGCCGGGAATCCCTCGCGAGGAAGAATCTGCGAATAAAAGACCCGGTACATGCCGTCGGGAAATTTCACGACGCGGGGGCTGACGGTGCCACACAACCCTGTCCGAACCACATCGGCCGACCAGGTGGCTTCCGGGCGTGGGGCCGTATCCTCGTCGGGAGCCGCATCCAGTGCCACCGTCACCTGGTCAGACCACAAGCACCCCGGATCACACGACACGTCATGAACACGGGGGGAAGCGGCCTGGCCCTCTATCAGGTTGATCATGAGTGGCGTCGTCCTGGTGATCGAAAGGGGAAGGGTGAGTAATTCGATGATGAGCCATTCTCGAGGGAACACCCGCCTCAGTCACTGCCGATTTCCAGGAAATCTACGATTCCCGGCGACATCCCGGGTGTCCCGGACCAGTGAAACCGCCTCGTTCGGGTGATACGCTGTGAGTGCAAAGAGAAAGATGCCCCCCAGGGAGACACAACAATGCGTACCGGTATCGTGGCAGTGGCACTCGCAATCGGCTTGCAGTGCACAGCCCTGGCCCAGGACGGTTTTCCGAAGTTCCAGCCGCAGGTCATCGACGCCAACATCGGCAAGGTCTGTTATGCAGTCACGCCCGCCGACGTGGATGGAGACGGCAAACGAGACATTGTGGCCGTCAGCGAAAACCGTGTGCTGTGGTACCAGGCTCCCGACTGGACACCACACGTGATGATCAAGGACCAGACGCCTCGAGACAACGTCTGCATCGCTCCCCTGGACATCGACCGCGACGGCAAAATCGACTTTGCACTGGGAGCCGGCTGGACCGGGCAGGGAACACTGCACTGGATCCGCCGCGGCAAATCACTGGACGCCCCCTGGCAGGTGCACCAGGTCGGCGTCGAACGTTGGACCCATCGGATGCGATTTGCCGACGTGCTGGGCAAGGGCCGCCCCCAACTGGTTGTCTCACCGTTGAACGCAACCGTCGGCAACGGGATCCGCCTGTTGGCCTTCGAGATTCCGGACGACCCGGCCACGTCCCGCTGGATGCCCACGGTACTCAACCACGAACTCAATCGTGTGCACAATCACTGGCACGTCGATTTCGACAAGGACGGGGTGATCGACACACTGGTCGCCAGTCGCGAGGGTGTGCACCTGGTGCGACGCAGTAAGAGCGGTTGGAGTAGGACGCAGTTGGGTACGGGAGCCAAGGGAGCCAACCCGAACCTGAGTGGTGCCGGCGAGATCAAGCTCGGCAGGCTGGCCGGGGGCGCGGTCTATATCGCCACGGTCGAACCGATGCACGGAACCGCCCTGGTCGTCTACACGGAACCAAAGAAGAACGCCCCGAAAGGATCACTCTGGCAGCGGCACGTCATCGACAGCGGATTCCGACGTGGACATGCCCTGTGGACCGCAGACATGGACAAGGATGGCAGTGACGAAATCGTCTTCGGGCACAGCGATACGCCCAAGGTCCATGGGGTCAACGTATATAACCCCCGGGACACAACGGGCGCGACCTGGACCAAGCACGTGGTCGACGCCGGTGGAGTCGCCACCGAGGACCTGGTGGTCGCCGACTTCAATGGGGACGGACGCCCCGACATCGTTGCCGGAGGCCGCGCGACCCACAACGTCATGCTCTACGTCAACACCCGCTAGGAACGCGACAATTACTTGGCCCGCACCAGTTTGATCAGCCGCCCCGATACGTTCCAATCCTGCACGTACAGGTTCCCGTCCTTGTCCCAGTAGGAACCGTGCGTGCCGTTGAAGATCCCCTCGATCCACTTGTTCTGGGGCACCCCGAAAACCACGCGGGGCTTGGAATTCTTGCGGTCTCCCAGAACTGACACAATGGCGTTGCTCTTGTCGAGGATCACCACGCGACCGTGCAGGTCGGGCACAGAGACGTAATCGCCCTGGACCGCCACCGAAGTGGGCATCCCCAAACCGGTCACGACCTCGGCGATGAACTTGCCGTCGAGACTGTAATGCACCAACCGGCCCTTGGGCTTGTGGTTGCGATCGCAGACCAGCAAACGGGGCGGATCGTAGCGAGTGTCCAACGTCATGCCGTGGGCGGTGTTGAACTGCTTCAGCCCATTGCCCTTGGATCCAAAGTGCATCAGGTACTTGCCAGTCTTGTCGTACTTGAAAATGTGATTGCTGGCATAGCCGTTGGAGAGAATGATGTCGCCGTTGGGAGCCACGGTGATCGCCGTCGGACTGAAGGGGAACTTCGTGGTCTTCCCCTTGTTCAACCCCGACTCCTCAGGGAACGGAAGCCGTAACACGATGTCACCGGTCACCGAGTGGAACTTGATCCCCTCGCGGGCGCTGTTGCGGGCACCATAAATGAACTCGTCATCACCTTCCTGGCGAATCTCCACGTCGTGAATGTTCGTGTAATCCTTGCCAAGGAACTTCCGGACCACCTTGCCGGACGGTGAAAAAACAAACACGCCAATGTTGGCACTGGTGTAGATGTTCCCCGCCTTGTCAATCACGACACCGCCGTGAGTCGGACCGAGCACCGACTTGCCGTTGGCATCCATACCCCAACCCGGCACAGTGTCGAATGTCATCAAACCGCTGCCCATCCGCACCGGCTCCACCGCACCGGCAACCGGTGCCGCAAACGTCCAACCCAGTAACATCGTGACCGCAATGCGAAACGAACGGGTCGTCATGATCAGGACTCCTGAATGTGTCTCGATTTTCGTGTGCAGGCTGAGGCGATCCAAGCTACACGCCGGGGCAGGGGGGAGCAAGCAGCCCGAGTGAACCGGCCAACCGTCCCAGGCTGCCAAAAGCCTCGCGACCATCGACTCAATCCACCAGCCACATCGCCCAACCCTCGTGTCGCATGTCGCGGCCCCTGTGTGCTAACCTGCCTTCCAAACGCCACTGGCCGTCGCACGGATCCACCTGACGAGACACACAAGAACATGCCCCCATCACACACATCACGTCGAGGATTCCTGCAGGCCACCGGCAGCTTGGCACTGGTTGGGTCGGCTCCGGCGATTCTCGGTGCCGAAGACAAAAGCGGCTCTCGACCACCGCGAATCGGCCCCGAAGGACATCGGTACGAAGTCCACTACGACTGCATGCAGATCCCCCGCCACATTCGCTGGCAGGACACGCACGGCGTCGCCGTCGATGCTGATGGCCTGGTCTACGTGAAACACCGTACGATGACCGCCGACCCGCAAGACGCCGTCGTCGTCTTCGACAGACACGGCAAGTTCGTCCGGTCCTTTGGCAAGGAGTTCCACGGAGGTGGACACGGGGTCGACATTCGTCGCGACGGCAACCAGGAGTTCCTCTACCTGTGCGACAACAAGGGGTACATCGCCAAAAGTACCTTGAAGGGTGAAATCGTCTGGAAACAGGCTGCCCCGAAGATCGCTCCCTACCACAAGGCCCAACCCTTCGAAGTCAAAACGGCCGGACACTACGGCAAGGGACATCTGTTTAGCCCGACCAACATCGCGTTTGCCCCCGACGGAGGATTCTGGGTCGGCGACGGATACGGTTCGCACTACATCATCAAGTACGATAAGGACGCGCAGGTCACAGGCTATTTCGGAGGTGCCGGTGACGGGCCAGGCCAACTGCAGACTCCGCACGGACTGTGGTGGGACGACCGCAAAGGTCGCACACCCGCCCTGGTCGTCGCCGACCGAGCCAATGCACGACTGCAATACTTCTCGGCCGACGGAAAACACATCGGCTTCGTCGACGACATGCTGTTCCCCGCCGACATCGATCTCCGTGGCGACGTGATGCTGGTTCCCGACCTCCACGCACGCATCACACTGCTCGATCTCAACAACAAAGTCATCACCCACCTCGGACACGACCCCGACTGGCTCAAGCAGGTCAAGGCCGGCAATTTCGCCATGCGACGACAGCCACGACGCTGGCAACCAGGCAAGTTCATTCACCCCCACGACGCGTGCTTCGACCACGATGGCAATATTTACCTGGCCGAATGGGTGGCCGTCGGACGGGTCAGCCTGCTCAAGCACGTCGGCTGATTCGCAGCAGACTAGATCTCGCCAACTGACCGCCAACTTCTTGTGACGTCGACTCGAAGCACTGATATGTCTGCCGTCGCTGACAGTCAGTACAATCGCACGACGAACCAACGAATCGCTCATGTTGTACAAGACACCCCCCCCTGTATGAAACACATCCGGAACTTCTGCATCATCGCCCATATCGATCACGGCAAGTCCACGCTCGCCGATCGACTGATCCAAGCCTGTGGTGGAGTGACGACACGAGACTTCCGCGACCAGGTGCTCGACGCGATGGACATCGAGCGAGAACGTGGCATCACCATCAAGAGCAACTCCATTACGCTGGATTATCAGGCTCCAGATGGACAGCAGTACCTGCTCAACCTCATCGACACGCCGGGACACGTCGATTTTTCGCACGAAGTCCGACGTTCGCTGATGGCCTGCGACGGAGCACTCATCATTATCGATGCGTCTCAGGGCGTCGAAGCTCAGACTGTAGCCAATCTGTACATGGCTCTCGAACACGAACTGGAACTGCTGCCGGTGATCAACAAGATCGATCTACCGGCCGCCGACGTGGACCGAGTCCGAGAAGAAATCGACGCGGACCTGGGGCTGGATCCCTTCGAAGCGATCCCGGTTTCGGCAAAAACCGGCGACGGAATCGAAGACGTGCTCCAAGGCATCGTCGAGAAACTGCCGCCGCCCGAAGGCGACCCCGACGCGCCACTTTCCGCACTGGTCTTCGATGCCCATTTTGATCCGTACCGTGGAGTGATTCTGCAATGCCGAATTGTCCAGGGCACACTGCACACGAAAGATTCGATCCGCTTCATGCACGCCGATCGGAACTACACGGTCGAAGAACTGGGCTACAACCAACTGAAACTCGCACCCCAGGACCAACTCAGCGTCGGTGAAGTCGGATACATCGTGGCCGGAGTCAAGAGCGTCCGAGATATCCAGATCGGCGACACGATCACCCTGGTCGACAACCCCACCGACAAACCGATCCCCGGTTACCGCGACGCCAAACAGGTCGTCTTCTCTTCCATCTACCCGATGAACTCCGACGACTACAAGGATCTCACCAAGGCCCTCGACAAACTCGCCATCAACGACGCAGCACTGACCTACGACAAGGACAGCTCGGCCGCTCTCGGCTTCGGCTTCCGCTGCGGATTCCTCGGCCTGCTGCACCTCGACGTGATCCAGGAACGATTGCGCCGAGAATTCGACATCGGACTGGTCATTTCGGCACCCTCGGTCAAGTACCGTGTCACACTCGCCGACGGCGAGATCATCGACGTCGACAACCCCAGCTACTGGCCCGATCCGGCAAGTGTCAAGTCAGTCTCCGAACCCTACATTAAAGCCGCGATCCTGACCCCGGAAGAATACGTCGGACCGGTCATGGAACTTTGCCGAGAACATCGCTCGGAAAGCCAGACCATGAACTACCTCTCCGTCGGACGGGTCGAAGTCGCCAGCGAAATGCCACTGGGAGAAGTACTCTTCGACTTCTACGGCAAGCTCAAGACCATCACCCGTGGATACGGGTCCTTTGACTATGCCCCGATCGAGTACCGTGAGACCGACATCGTGAAGGTCGATATCCTGGTCAACAAGGAACCGGTCGATACGCTGTCCTACCTGGTCCATCGCGACAAGGCCCGTGCCCGAGCACTCCACTACTGTGCCCAACTGGCCGAAGCCATCCCCCGACACCAGTTCAAGATCCCGATCCAGGGAGTCATCGGCGGCACGGTCATCTCACGCTCGACCATCCAGCCCTACCGAAAAGACGTCACCGCCAAGCTCTACGGCGGTGATGTCACACGGAAAAATAAATTGCTCGACAAACAGAAGAAGGGCAAGGCGAAGATGAAACAGTTCGGCCACGTCAATATTCCACAAAAAGCCTTCGTGGCGGTTCTTCGCGCCGACAGGGACTAGGAATTAATGGAGACGCCGAAACTGACACACGGCCAAACTGAACAGTTCTTCCGAGAATTCTTCGACAACCAGACTCGCAAGCAGATTCTCTCGGACATCGATCAACTGCTCACCACCGGCCGACTGATGCTCGGCCCTGGAGGCCAGCGGCGAGCCTTCTCTCAGACTCGCCCAGTCCGCGGTCGCAGAGTGGAAACACTGAATTCTTGAGGCAACGGACTGCTAGACAACCCGAGTGACACCCGGCACGGAAATCGCATAGACACCGTGTTCGTCGGGCATCGTCGGCGGATTGGCCGTGAAGGACACTTCCTTGGGCACAAGACTGATGGTCGAGTCCAGGGCGTTGTCCCAGGTCACCGGCTCGCCACCGTAAACGGCCATGCCGCCAAGGATCGCCGTCAGCGTGCTGTACGCACCTCGCTCGCCCTCGTTGTACGAACCCGACTATGCCCGCTCGAATCGCCGCAAACAGGTCGTCGTGCCCGGCCTGGAACGGATTGTTCTTCCGACCACGGTACCGCCACTTTGTCTCGCCCGACTGCAGACTGCCGCCGGTGATGTTGGCGTAACCCTTGGAACCGTGAGCGTGCTCCGAGACACTGTTCCAGTCACACCGCATCGAGACGATGTCGCCGATCGCTCGGTCCTTGAGACGCTTGATCGTCTCGAGATAGCTGTACTGGTGATGCCGTTGCAGGCCAACACCCACAGCCAAATCCTTCTTCTTGGCCAACTCGGTCGCGGCCAAAACCTGCCGGATACCCGGTGCGTCGGTGGCGACCGGCTTTTCACAAAACACATGCTTGCCGGCCTCGATGGAGGCCGCGAAATGAGTCGGACGGAAACCCGGCGGAGTGGCCATGATCACCAGATCCACGTCGCTGGCGATCAGCTGCTTGTAGGCTTCAAACCCGGTGAACTGCCGCTCGGGCGGCACAGCCACCCGCTCCTTTCTTGTCCCCACCGAACTAACAATCCGCTTCAGGCTGCGTTCCAACTGGTCGGGAAATGCGTCGGCCATGGCCACCAGTTGCACAGGGCCCTCGGTCGCCAACGCCTGGGCCGCCGCTCCCGTCCCGCCCTCGGGCAACACGCCGGGCAAACATCAGACCATCACTCAACCCTCAAGCCTCAACCCTCAAGCCGACGAGCCAATCCGCTCGGAAAGACACGCCCGTCCAGTTGACTTACTGTGCACACAACACTATCGTTAGGGTCATACACACACCTTTTACGGGCCGGCTGAACAAGGAGAGTGGTGATGCAGGAGAAACTGACGGATATCACGCTGGTGATCGATCGTAGTGGGTCGATGAATGAGATTCGGCTCGATGCCGAAGGCGGCGTCAATGCGTTCATGAAGCAACAGGCCGACGAGGACGGCGACGCACTGATGACGCTGGTCGAGTTCGACACCGAGTACAACTTTGTCGAGCGGGGAACACCGATCGAGGACGTCGGCGGCTACACCTTGCGACCTCGTGGCATGACGGCGTTGCTGGACGCCGTGGGACGCTCGATCAACGAGACGGCCGAACGGATCGAGGCCACTGACGAGTCCGACCGACCGGGGTTGGTCGTGTTCGTCGTCATGACCGACGGCGAAGAAAACTCGAGTGTCGAGTTCACTCGAGACCAGGTTCACGAACTGATCAGCAAGCGGCAGTCGGAAGACGGGTGGCACTTCACCTTCCTGGGAGCCAACCAGGACGCGTTTGCCGAGGCGAGAGGTATGGGGTTTGCCGCGGCCGGAACGGCCAACGTGAACATCAACAAGTTCTACAACGCTCACGACTCCGCATCATCAAAAGTCAAGCGGATGCGAGGCCAGATGCGTCGTGGCGAGAAGGTGTCGAACGACTTCACCGAGCAGGAACGCACCGACATGATGTAGCCGATCGCTCGGGCAACAGGCCGATCACCTCTCGAAATCCACCAGGCCCCTAGTGCTTGTAGATCTTGTGCTGCGGGCGACCCGAGAGGATTTGTTCCTTGCCCCAGTTCGTCACATCGCGAAAGGCATCGCTGCGAATGAAGTCGTTGAAAGCCTGCTCGTCGGACCATTCGCTGGTGATCAGGTACGAGGCGTCGTCACCGACATCTTTCCAGAGAGTCGAGGTGCTATGCCCTTCGGCGGCACGCAGGCTGTCGATCACGGCGGCGAACTTGTCTTCAAAGTCCTGCTGCTTCCCCTCGATGACGTGGTAGTTCATCCCAACAGTGATCATTCTGCCTACTCCCCTGACCTACGTGGTAAAACCTCAACGGCCAATCCCGTCGGTTGGCTCCGAAACTCTATCAACAGCTAACCAGCCTGACAAGAAATCCAAAATACAGCCGGGACTGAAGCACACGCTGTTCACCCTGCCGGGCTGACTGGCGAGCCAGCCATTCCTGGCCCATTTGCCTCATTGCATCTTCCGTTGAACTTTCTTGGCAAGGCGTGCGGCCTCGATCACTCGCCGCTTGTGAGTGCCGCAGGCAATCACCTCGTAGTCGTCGCGTGCCTCGAACTCAAACGAGAGCAATGGCCCGTCGGTGTTGATCACTCGCGCGCGACAGACGACTTGTGCTCCGAGGGGCGTCGCCGCCGTGTGCTCGACGTTGACAACGACACCGACGGTGCTTTCGCCGGGCTCAAGCAGGGGCAACACGGCCTTGCGTGCCGCGTGCTCCAGAAACCAAATCAGCCACGGCGTGCACAAGATGGAGGGCATCCCGTCTTGAGCAAAGTCGATCACGTGCTGCTCACCAACCACGAACGTCTCTTCACCGACCGTGCCGATTTTCAAAACGCCTTGCATGTCTGAACCTCTCTTTGCAGGGTCTTCACTTACTGGGGATCCGGTGAGCACACATCGCCACATTCGGCAGCTGTTTCCTGCTCGAGCATGCCGAACGCCACGCGAGCCGTGGCGCTCGTGACCCCGCTATTGACCGACGCCGTCACCGCGACCAGGGCGTTGAGTTCGTCGTCGGTGAACCCAATGCCACGAGCCTTTTCAACCCGGTTTCGAGTGCAGACCTGGCAACCCCGAGTCATCGTCACGGCCAGGCCGATCAAGTGCTTCTCTCGATCACTCAGCAACTCCGTGCTGTGTGTCTGCTTGATGTGATCTACGATCAAAGTGTCGTCGAAAGCCATCCGGGGCTCCTTTCGAAAAACAGGGTCTGATAATCAATTCCACAAACACCGTACCGGGTTGGCGGGCGTCATAATCAGCGAGTTGACGAGACGCCTATCGCTGGATCTGTGATGAGCCAGATGCCGTCAATCGATTCCCTGGCTTGTCGCCAATTGGGGAGTGCCTACGGCCTTGTCACCGAGCCATGTTCCGCCAGACATCTTCGCCGGGTGCCCTTCGCCCGACAATTCGCCGGATGCCGTCCCCTCGCCACCACGTCCAGCAATCCCAACCAGAAACACTCTCAACACATCTCTCCAAGCTAGGCTACGGAGTCCCCGTCTCACCACCCAACCCGCCCCTGAGCGGCTTCGACGATAGCCAGGATTGCCGCGTGGGTGTACCTGTCTTGATCCTGGAACTTGCAGCATCGCCCGGATTCCCGTTCTTGTGACAGCAGAGTAAGGCTCGACCGAAGCAGTGTCGATAATAAAAGAACGACCAGGGAATAATCCATCGACGTTCATTTTGGATGCCGGAATCCGGGACTCAGCTGCGACAAAAGAAGCAAACACCGTTGCCTGAGCCGGCTAGACATTGACCGAATCCTCACTGTCGGGATACGCTGGCATTCCAGAAACGAACGCGGAACGTATAGTTGCGATACGGCAACCGCTCGGAGGATCACGAATGGCGTCGTCGGAAGATCTGGATCAGGCGGGATCGGTGTTCAACCGTCGCAGTCTGCTCAGAAACAGCAGCGTCGCCGTCGGCGCGTTTGCCTTGCCAACTGCGTTCGGTGGTCCGCAGTTGGCTGATGGAGCTCGCCCGAGTTCCGCTGGTGCGCCAGCCAAACGAGCGATCGTCATCCTGCTTCAGGGCGGGTGTTCTCACCACGACACGTGGGATTTGAAACCCGACGCGCCCGCGGAGATTCGCGGCGAGTTCAAACAGATCGCCACCAGCCTTCCCGGCTACCAGTGCAGCGAGCATCTACCGCTTCTTGCCCAGCGAGTTCACAACTTCAACGTGCTGCGAAGCGTCTACCACGCGACGCCGAGCCACGAGGCGGCGATCCACTGGGTCCTCACCGGCTACAACTATCCCGGCGCGAACACGTCGACGAAGAATCGAAACGACAAGCCGTCGATGGGCTCCATCGTGGCACGAACACTCGGAGCCGGAACGCCCGGTCTGCCGCCGTACGTCTGCGTCCCGGACAAAGGCCAGCTGGGAGACCGCGTCCGGTATGCGTCGTCGCACTTTCTCGGGATGGCCTACGATCCGTTTGAATCGGGAATGCCGCCGTCGGATGCGAAGAGCCCGTTTCAGATGCCGCCCAATCTAAGCCTCACCAAAGCCGTCGACCTCACGCGGTTAGACCATCGACTCAAGCTGTTGGGTGAGCTCGATCAATTTTCGCGATCGCTGGATTCCTCCGGCCTGATGACAGGGATGAGCCAGTTCAACCGCCAGGCCCTCGAAATGGTCAGCAGCGAAGCCACCCGAAACGCGTTCGACCTGTCCCAGGAACCCGAGTCTCTGCGGCAGCGATACGGCAACACGCGAGTCGGTCAGGAAGCCATCCTCGCGCGACGACTGGCCGAGTCCGGCGTCCCGTTCACACTGGTGAATTTTTCCATTAACCAGGACTGGGACACTCACACAAACGGATTTCAGACGCTAAAGAAAACTCGCCTGCCAAACTTCGACCGAGCCATCTCGACGCTGCTTGACGACCTGCAGGAACGAGGCATGCTCGACTCGACACTGGTCGCGGTCATCACGGAATTCGGACGAACTCCGAAGATCAACGGGACCGCCGGCCGCGACCACTGGTCCGACGTGTTTTCGATCGTGATGGCGGGAGGCGGCTTGAAATCGGGCCAGGTGATCGGCACAAGCAACTCCCGCGGCGAAGTCCCACACGATCGGCCGATCCACTACAACGACGTACTGGCCACGATGTACCACCAGCTCGGCGTCCCGACCGATCGAGTGCACTACGACGCAGGCCGCCCGGTCCCGGTCCTCTACAGCGGCAAGCCGATTGACGAGCTGCTTTGAATCTGACGGCAGCTGAAGTCAGCCCTCGTAGGATCAGGATCAGCATGCCCAAGTCGAGAACTTACCCTTTGCTGTCCCGATGATCTAAGAAATCACTCGCTTCTCGCCACGCCCAGACCAACATCCCTTCTCTTCGACGGCCCCGACGCCAGGGGGGCGTGGTTCGAATCTTGGCGGGTTGAACTCCGGGGCTGGGGTGGGGAGACTGGGGGAGATTCAGGAGACCACCGATGGCCGAGAAGCGACTGACCAGGGTACCGCGACATGAAGAAGGCAAAGGCGGAGTCAAGATAATGAACGGAAGACTGACACTTACGTTGATCTTGGCTGCCTTGCCGGTCTTGCAAACGTCCCAGGTCCCGGCGGGTGAGATTGCGCCGACGGCCAGGAAGGTCTCTTTCAACCGGGACGTCTTTCCGATTCTTTCCAATCGATGCTTCACATGCCATGGCCCGGACTCAAAGGCTCGCAAGGCAGAGCTTCGGCTAGATCGGGCGGACGGCGTAGATGGAGCGTATCGGACTCACGAGGGTACGACGGCGATCAAGCCAGGTTCGCTCAAGGAAAGCCAACTCTGGTACCGCATCACCACAGATGACGTTGACGACGTGATGCCGCCGCCGACCGCTCGCAACAAACCGCTTTCCAAGGAGGAGCAAACGACCATCAAGAGTTGGATCGAAGCAGGCGCCCCTTATGAGCGGTTCTGGTCATTTGTGCCTCCCAGGAAACCGGACACTCCCAAGGTCAAAAACCGTAACTGGAGCCAGCAACCGATCGATCTCCACGTCCTGGCCAAACTTGAATCCCTCGGCCTCCAACCTTCCAGGGAGGCGGACAGGCGAACGCTGATACGGAGGGTCAGCTTCGACCTGACTGGGTTGCCGCCAACTCTTGATGAAATCAAGGAGTTCCTGGCCGACGATCGACCGAGAGCTTACGAAGCCCTCGTCGATCGATTGCTGGCCAAAACACAGTTCGGCGAGCATGTTGCACGCTACTGGTTGGACCTGGTTCGCTTTGCCGACACCAATGGCATGCACAAGGACTTTTACCGGAACTTCATTGCTTACCGCGACTGGGTCATCAGGGCGTTCAACGACAACCTGGGCTACGACGATTTCGTCCGCTACCAGTTGGCAGGTGACTTGTTTCCCAAGCCGACCAACGACCAACTCGTCGCTTCGGGGTTCAGCCGCTTGCACCTCATTATTGACCGCGGTACCGCGTTGCCCGAGGAGAGCTTCTTCAAGAACGTGGTCGACCGGGTCACGGCCGTTGGCACCACCTTCATGGGGTTGACCGTCCATTGCGCGACCTGCCACGAGCACAAATACGATCCACTGACCCAGAAAGATTTCTACTCGCTCTTCGCGTTTTTCAACAACATCGATGCGGCGCCCGAAACCAACGGTCGTCCCAAGAACGGTCTTCAGCCTCCTTTCCTGGCATTGGGAACACCCGAGCAGCACAGGAACCTGCAGCAGCTCGACAAGCAGGTTGCCGTGAGTCTCAAGGCCTTGATGGCTTTGAAAACGAAAGTGGCCGCAGAAAAAGACCCGCAGAAAAAGAAGGCGTTCGCCCGGGAGCTCAAGGCGATGACTGCCAGCTACGAAGCCCTGAAAGGCATGCGTGACCGGCTTGACCGGGAGATGCCGCGGGCGATGGTGATGCGAGAACGCAAGGAGATTCGCCCGACCCATATCCGGATCAGGGGGCAGTACGACGATCTTGGTGAATTGGTTGAGCGGAACACTCCCGAGTTCTTGCCCCCTTTGAAGAAATCCGGGAAGACTGCGACGCGAATGGATCTCGCAGAATGGTTCGTCGATCCCGGTAATCCTCTCACCGCTCGGGTCGCGGTCAATCGATTCTGGCAGCAGTTCTTCGGAGCCGGCCTGGTGAAGACCTCCGAGGATATCGGGACCCAGGGCGAGGTTCCCGTTTATCCCGAACTGCTCGATCATCTGGCGGTGTCCTTCATCCAATCAGGATGGAACGTCAAGGACCTGGTCAAGCAGATCGTGACCTCCAGGACCTATCGCCAGTCATCGGTTTCCACCCCGGAACAATTCGCCACAGATCCTGAAAACCGGATGCTGACTCGCGGGTCCCGTTTCAGGATGGACGCCGAAATGATCCGGGACCAGATTCTCGCCACCAGTGGCCTGCTCGTGTACACGATGTACGGCAAGAGCGTCAAACCGCCTCAACCGGATGGCCTCTGGAAGTCCGTCACCATGATTGGCGAGCGATTCAAGGCCGATACGGGGGCCGCAGTCCATCGCCGCAGCCTCTACACCTATTGGAAACGCGGTATGCCTCCGCCCCAGATGACCATTCTCAATGCCCCGATCAGGGACGCATGCATCGCCCGCCGCGAACGCACCAATACACCGTCCCAGGCCTTGTTGCTCTTGAACGAAAGCGAATACCTGCGAGCGGCGCGTGAACTCGCCCGAAAAGTCCTTGGCATCAAAGAGACGAGAGCAGGGCAGCGTCTGGCATTGGCTTTCGAGACCGTCACCTCCAAGCTGCCGGACGCGAAGGAGCAGCAGATCCTGTCCGATCTCTTGCTGGCTCTCCAGAAGATCTATCTCGAGCAGCCTGAATTAGCGGATGAGATGGGCAGTGGATTGAACCTGAAAACCGCTGAGAAACGGGCGCAACTCGCCGCATGGACCGTGCTGGTCAATGCCCTCTACAACCTCGATATCACCAAGACCCGAGAGTAGCATGCAAGACCCTGTCTCAGAATACGGTGACCTCCAGTCGCGGCGGTCCTTCCTGAGCACCTCCGGCATGGGGCTCGGGGCCGCAGCCTATGCTTCCCTGGTCGCCAAGCGTGCCGTTGCTGCCGATCCCGGCCTGGTCCCCAAGCCCAAGGCAAAACGGATCATCTTCCTGTTCATGGCCGGGGCTCCGAGCCAGGTGGATCTGTTCGATTACAAGCCCGACCTTCACAAGCTCTTTAAGACCGAGTTGCCCCAGTCCATCAGGAAAGGCCAGCGGGTCACGGCGATGACCCGAGGCAAGCAGAAGCTTGTCGCACCATCGACTTTCAAGTTCGCCCGGCAGGGAAAGAGCGGGGTGTGGATGAGCGAACTTCTTCCTCACCTTTCGGCGTCGGCCGACGACCTGTGCCTGGTTCACTCCTTCAATACCAACGCCATTAATCACGATCCGGGTAAGACCTCTTTTTGCACCGGGTCGGAAATCCCCGGGAAGCCGAGCATGGGTGCCTGGCTCAGCTACGGGCTGGGATCATTGAACAAGGACCTGCCAGACTTCGTGGTGATGCCCTCGGCCTTTTGGAGTGGCCGGGTGAACGTCCAGGCGCTCTACTCCCGGCTGTGGGGCAGCGGGTTTCTGCCCTCCAGGCACCAGGGGACTTCCTTTCAGAGCGTGGGCGATCCCGTGTTGTTTCTCTCCAATCCCAAGGGAATCGACGGCAAGGTTCGTCGCAGAATGCTCGACTCGCTTGCCCAACTGAACCGAAAGCACCTTGCGGAAATCGGTGATCCCGAGATCCAGACAACCATCGCCCAGCAAGAGATGGCCTTTCGCATGCAGTCATCCGTTCCGGAGTTAACGGATATTTCCCAGGAGCCAAAGAAGGTCCTGGAAATGTATGGTCCCGAGGTCAACAAGCCCGGATCCTATGCAAGGAATTGCCTCCTCGCGCGGCGGATGGTGGAGAGAGACGTGCGGTTTGTGCAACTTTTTCATCGCGGATGGGATCACCATTCTCGCCTGCCGGACAACATGCGGGGGCAGTGCAGAGACGTCGATCAACCGACCGCCGCGTTGCTCGAGGATCTCAAGTTGCGTGGGCTTCTCAACGACACCCTGGTTGTTTTTGTCGGGGAATTCGGGCGGACCGTGTTTGGCCAGGGCAACATCACCCGCAACAATTACGGCCGCGACCACCATCCCCGTTGCTTCTCGGGATGGCTCGCCGGTGGAGGGATCAAGGGCGGCATGCACTATGGCAAGACCGACGACTTCAGCTACAACGTGGTCGAAAACCCCGTCCACGTGCGGGATCTCCATGCGACCATGCTCCATCTCCTTGGAATTGACCACCGCGAGCTGAGTTTCCCCTTTCAAGGCCTCGACCAGAAGCTGACCGGCGTGGAAGAGGCGCGAGTAGTCAAAGAGATCATCAGCTGACCACCGTCCGACACAGGTGTGCGCGTGGTTCGGATCTGGCGGAGCCGGTACTACGGTCAATCCCCCAGAACACAGAACTACTACTGACCTGAACTTCTCTCATTCGGAGTGGTACAAGATTGGGGGGGTAGGTCACCGGGATGGCGGATTTGCAATCCGACGTAGACCCTCATGGCCCTACGGATGACCTGCCATAGCCTGCAAACGCCGGGTTTGAGAGTGCAGCAAACCCCGAGAAAACACGGGCAGAGCAGGGGGGAGGTAACACTTTGGGTAACACCTGGCCGTTGACCGCCAGATCCGAACCACGCCCCCTCCCTTCGCTCGCTGCGTAACTCCGGTTATCGCGTGTTCGTGCGAAGGCGGTGGGCTACTTGGACGTGTCCAGCGACGAGATGTCCCAGACTTTTACCGTCCTGTCGACGCTGCCGCTGACCATCCGCTTGCCGTCGGGGCTGAAACTCACACAGGTGAAACGAGACGAGTGTCCCTTGAGTGTGAGCGTCTCCCTCCCGGTTTCGGAATCCCAGACCCACAGCGTTCCGTCCGAACTTCCGCTGACGATCCGAATTCCGCCCGAGGCAAACGTCACACCTCGACTTGTCTCACCTCGACGCCCTCCCTTGAATGTGAGCCATTCCACGCCTGTGACCGCATCCCAGACCTTCACCGTCCCGTCATAGCTGCCGCTGAGGATCCGCTTCCCGTCTGGGCTGAAACTCACGCTGAAGACAATTCCAGAGTCTCCTTCAAGTGTGAGCACCTCCTGGCCCGTTTGGGAATCCCAGACCTTCAGCGTCTTGTCCTCGCCGCCGCTCACGATTCGCTGCCCATCTGGGCTGAAACACACGCTCCTGACCAGTTTTGTGTGTCCCTCGAGTGTGAGCATCTCCTGACCGGTTTCGGCATCCCAGACCCTCAGCGTCTTGTCCTCGCCACCGCTCACGATTCGCTGCCCATCTGGGCTGAAACACACGCTCCTGACCAGATGTGAGTGGTGCCCTTTGACCTCGAGCGGTTCTCGTCCGGTGTCCGAATCCCAGACTTGCACCCGTCCGTCCGTAGTTCCGCTGACAATCCGTTTTCCATCCGGACTGAACTTCACGCAAGTCATTCCCCCGACGTATCCGTTTTGAATGAGTGTGAGCACCTCCTGGCCGGTTTGGGCATCCCAGACCTTCCCAACCGCCTCCTCGCTGCAGCTGACGATTCGCCTACCGTCAGGGCTGAAACTCACGCTCCTGACAGGACGTTTGTGTCCCTCGAATGTGAACGTCTCTCGGCGTTCAACCGATTTGTTCGCCTGAGAGTCCGCCGGTGCCGGAACCGCACCTCCACCGGACGGCGAGGAACTCCCATCACACCCAGCGATCCCAACCAACAGCAACGCCAGCAGAACTCGCATCGCATCTCTCCAAGATCGGAAACCGCCCCCCAGTCTCCCAACCCCAGCCCCGGCGTTCAACCCGCCAGATCCGAACCACGGTCACCGCTGTGATACCAGGCAGTCGCGACGTGTGAAGTCGGCCATCGGCGTCGCTAGAAACTCTCGGGACTGGGTTTCACGGGAGGCTACCTGAATGCCGGTTTCGTGTGCTACCGGCAAGACTCCAACCAGGTCTTCCGCAAGCAGATCGATTATCTTGTTGTCTTGGCTCGTTGGTAAAATGGGAACTCTTGTTAAGGGTCTACGATTATTACGACGATAACGATTAGTACGTGGAGGGGCAGCCAATTCCGACGATTCCTATGTCGGTTCGTCTTCTGGGATGTCGACAGGTCAGTGTCCACGGAGAGATACCATGTCCGAGTCTCTTCAAGCACAGTGTCGACGAACGATCAGTCACCTGCTGTTGTTGTCGATCTTGGGCACGACGGGGTGTGCCAGCATCACCAGCGGCACGACCCAGAGTGTCTTTGTCAACTCTTCACCGTCCGGAGCCAACGTTGAGGTTGATGGGCTCCAGGCCACAACTCCCGCCAAACTCGAACTCAAGAGAAACCAAGCGAGCCATAACGTCCGCGTCACGAAGGAAGGATATGAGCCGGCCAATGTCAGCATTGGCAGGAAGTTCAACCCTTGGGTGGCCGGAAACCTGTTATGGGGTCATGGATTCTTGGTGGGAGTGGTTGTTGACTTTGTTTCCGGCGGAGCGTGGGACCTGGATACAGACCGGATCGACCTCACGCTCTCCCCTGACGAAAAGAAACAGTAACGGCCCACCGCGGGAAGTCCGGAAAGAGCGACGTCGGTGCCAGTGAGCCACTCCGTGGTTCGGGCCGGTACTTGTGAGCGTACGGCCGCGTCTTGCCCCCCAGTCTCCCCACCCCAGCCCCGGCGTACAACCCGCCCAGATCCGAACCACGGTCCCCGGCGTCCGGTGGTGGGGCCGTCAGGCGTTTGATCTGAACCGCGAAGCGTTCGTGATCACTATGGCATGAATCCGCTCGGGCAGAACCTGTTCCTTGCACGGCGAATGGTGGAGTCAGGCGTCCGTTTCATGACGGTCAACGGCTGAGCGGGGCAGGCCGATCACGACAAGAAAGGCTCGCCGAGCAGCAGTTGGGACATGCACGACGGCAACATGGACATGCGCAACGCGTTCGGCTCGGTTGCCATGTTGCACGTTGCCGCCGCCTGCCCGGCTATCGACAGTGACACTTATTCAGCCGATACCCTAGGACAGCTTTACCACGACTCCGACCTACTGACCGAACCGTTGAACTTCAGCTCCGCCGTGGCGTCTGTTCCTGAAGGGCCAGGATTACGCGTCGAACTAGACGAAGAGCTGATAGAGAAGTGTCGGGACGCTTCTACCACAGCGACACAGCTTGCTTAACCTGAGAGATTAGTTCGCTACGACACCAACGAAGCAAGCTGCACCTTATGACAGAATGTTGTGAACGACCCGGCCTTCAACATCCGTAAGGCGGAACTCGCGACCACTATATGGATAGGTTAGTCGTTCGTGATCGAGGCCGAACTGGTGCAAAATCGTCGCGTGCAAATCGTGGACGTGGACTTTGTCTTTGACTGCGGTGAATCCGAATTCGTCTGACTCTCCGTGGATGGTGCCGCCTTTAATTCCGCCGCCCGCCATCCACATTGTGAAGCCGTTCGGGTTGTGGTCGCGGCCATCGCCACTTTGCGAAGTTGGCGTTCTGCCGAATTCGCCGCCCCAAATTACCAAAGTCTCATCAAGCAAGCCACGCTGTTTCAAATCGGTTAGCAGTTGGGCAACGGGCTGGTCAATGTCCTTGCAAAGTTGCTTATTTTTCTCATTGTGTTTGCTGTGCGTGTCCCAGGGCTGGCGGTTTCCGTAATACACCTGCACAAAGCGAACACCTTTTTCGCTGAGTCGTCTGGCTAATAGACACGCCTTTGAGAATTGGCTGTCGCCGTAGGCTTCTTGAGTTTGTTTGGTCTCGGTCGCAATGTCGAAGGTGTCGAGCGCTTCAAATTGCATTCGGTAAGCGAGCTCCATCGAGCGAATACGAGTTTCCAGCGAGTCGTCGCCAGGGCGTTTTTTCTGGTGCTCACGGTTCAGCCTTTTGACCAAGTCAAGCTGTTCCCGCTGTTCGCCTCGCGAAAGAAACTCGTTCTTTAAATGCGGAATCATTCTTGCCGGAGTTAGGTCAGAGTAATTAATATGAGTCGCCTGATGTCGGCCAGGCAAGAACGCTGCCCCCCACAGTTTGGGCCCGACGACCGGCTTGCCCGGGCACAAAGCGATGTATCCAGGCAGGTTGTCGTTTTCCGAACCTAGTCCGTACGACATCCACGAACCCAAGCTGGGTCGCGTAGGTGTGAGGACTCCGAGATTCATCATGCAGAGAGCCGGGGCGTGGTTGGGGAAATCGGTATGCAACGAACGGATGATTGCCATGTCGTCGATGTGACCAGCCGTTTTTTGAAGATGTTCCGAAACTGGAATTCCCGATTGACCGCAGCGTTTAAACCGAACCGGCGATGGCATTAGCCCGGCAGTCGGGGATGCTGTGCGGATATCTGCCCCAGGGGGTTTCTGGCCTTCCAACTTCTTGAGCATCGGTTTCGGGTCGAACGTATCGACTTGGGATGGCCCTCCGCTCATAAACAAGAAGATTGCTCGCTTGGCACGTGGAGCAAAATGGGAAACTTTCTGCGTCGAAGTCGCCGTTTGTTGCAGCAAACTGGCAAGCCCCAATGCGCCGAAGCCGCCTCCGACTGTTCGGAGTATTTCGCGACGTGAGATGGGTTGATTGAATTGTTGAGGTTGGGCCATTTTAAAAATCAGTCGATATATAGGAATTCGTTGCTACTTAACATGGCATGAATGTAACGGATCCAGCGGGTTTGAGGTGCTGCGGCAGTCGATCGTTCTTCGTATGTGCCGTGATTCGATTTACCAGAAGCGTCACTGGCTTGTGTCGTAGTTAACGGGTCAGTCCGCAAAGGCCAGTAGACCATCGGCTGAGACGCTAAAACTGCTTCAGCGTATTTGGCATGCGACTTCAGTTTGCCCGTTGGGCTTTGGGCATCAAGCAGACTCGACGCTGCGTAATGCTTAGCGATTTCTTCGTCGCTCAATGGACGATCAAAAATAGCGGTTTCCTGAAGCTGTCCTCGGAAATTTGCAAAGTTGTCACGGCGGCCCCCGACAAACACGAGGCTCGAACCAGACCGGTACCCCAGTTTGGCAGCCCCACTGGCTCCGCCTTTACTGGTCCCATTGAGATAGAGAGAGACAGTCTCGCCTTTTCGGACCACCGCAACGTGATACCAGTGGTTGACTTTGAGGATTTCGGAACCCGTTATCGTGGTCTTGTTCGCGACGCCGTTGTAAAATAGTAGACGCCCAGGTTTTCCGCCTGACGTACCGCTAATTCCGAAGTGGTCGCCGTGGTCGTTCGGCGGTAGTTCGGCTCCGCGTGAGAATATATAGCCTGTCACCGGCCGTGACTTCACAGGCTCAGTGTTGCGAATCCACATTTCGACGGTGTAATCGTCGCCAAGTTCCGTCAGTTCGGCCTTTACTCGTTTGCCTGAAAACGTCGGGGCGACAGCAGCATCATTTTTCAGTAACGTGGATGAAGGTGTTTGTGCAGCGTCGGCTGGAAGAAACTCCCGAGCAATGGCCAGTTCTGTCGTCGATGGAACGCGACCGAACACCAAGCGGTGGGCGAGACGGATGCGATCATCGGGTGACTGGCCTGCCTGTTTCTGAATCCGGTTTCCCAACGCAGTGGCCTGCTCACGCATGAAGGGGGAATTCAGAATAAACAGCTGCTGCAAAGGGGTTGTCGTGTCCGCTCGCTTTGCACAATGAATTGCGGGGTCGGGAAAGTCGAATGTTTGTAGCGTGTCGCTGAGTTTGTGCCGCGAAACAGCCGCGTAAATGGTCCGACGCTTGAATACCATTGTATCGGCATCGCCCGATGGTCCTCCGGCTTTCCTGTCGAGCTGCCCGCTGACTGCAAGGACCGAATCTCGTAATGCTTCCGCGTTTAGTCGGTGTCGATTAACGTGCGACAGCAGCCGATTGTCCGGGTCAACCGTTTTTAGTAGGTCGGTGTCTCTCGGTGTGGATGACTGCTGGTACGTTGAAGATTGCATGATGTCGCGGTGCAGCCATTTAATCGACCAGCCGTTTTTCATAAAACGAACGGCCAGGTCGTCCAGCAACTTCGGATGTGACGGCTTGGAGCCGGCCGTACCAAAATTACTTGGTGAGTCGACTAGCCCGACGCCAAAGTGGTGCATCCACACGCGATTCACAAATACTCGTGCGGTAAGCGGGTTATCGCGGCTGGTAATTGCCAGGGCCAATTCTAAACGACCGCTGCCGTTCGTGTAGGGTTCGTTTTTCTCTGGAGAAAGCACTCGCAGGAAGCCCCGCTGAACTTGCTTTCCAAGTCGGCCGGCGTCACCGCGGACAAACACATTTAGATCGCGGGGCTTATTGGGGAAGTAGACAATCTTCATTCGGTCTTTGTTTATTTCTTCAACCCGCACTTGTTCTTCAGTAAGAGAATTGGCGACTGGAATTTCAAAGCCCGGCGTCTTCTTGATCTCGGAAATATCTTTCTTGTTTTTTTCTGCACCCTGTTTGGCCTGTTCAATGAGCTGCTTCGCCTCGGCAATTTGTTGCAGAGCCTTGTTCGGGTCAAAGGGTTTAGGAGCGGCAGCACCGTCTTTCGTCTTACTCTCTGCAGGCGGTATTGCACCAGATGCGTGTTTCTTCAGTTTCTTCTGCAGCTCTGCGATTTTTTTGGGCAGCTCTTTAATCTGTTTGTCCCATTCTGTAACCATCGCTTCGAGTTGTTTGACTTTGTCGCGGGCCGGTTGTGTTTTGGCGATTTCTTCTTCTGTAATTACTGGTCGAGTCGTCTGCCGGCATGATGCAAAAATACTTGCCATCGAATAATAGTCTTCGACCGTTACGGGATCGTACTTGTGGTCGTGACAGCGGGCGCAGGCTAGCGTTAGTCCTAAAAGTCCGCGGCCAATTGCATCAACGCGGTCTTCCCATTCGTCGGCATAGCGGTTCTCAAGAACCAACTTCGCGAGGGCGACCTCTTTGTGATACGAGGGTGCCAAGCCTTGGAACCCAAGTGCGGCATGATCTTCCGGTCCCGTCTCGGAAAGAAAGTCGGTTGCCAGTTGCCTTACAATGAACTCGTCGTAAGGCACGTCATTATTGAGTGCCTGGACAACCCAGTCGCGGTAACGCCAGGCGTGGGGGTACGGCCCGTTGTGCGGGCCCATATTGGTATTGTCTTCTGAGTAGCGGGCAACGTCGAGCCAATGCCTAGCCCAGCGCTCGCCGTAATGCGAAGTTTGTAGTAGCCGATCTAGCAGCTTCGCGTAAGCGTTTGGAGATTCATCATTCAAAAACCGGTCGAGTTGTTCAATTGTCGGCGGCAACCCTGTTAGGTCAAAACACGCACGCCGAATCAGTGTTTGACGTCCAGCTTTCTGTGCAGGAGCTAAGCCCTCAGCTTCGATTTTCGACAGGATGAATGCGTCAATCGGTTTTTGAATCCAGTCAGCATTCTGGACAGGTGGTGCAGGAGACTGCTTCGGTTTCTGGAATGACCAGTGCTGCCTGGCAAGTTTCCAGTCAATCTCTTTTCGTGAAGTTACTGCAGACGGTGCATCCCTTGGGTCAGGCGCCCCCATTGCAATCCATTTTTCGAAGTCCGCGATCACCTTGTCCGGAAGTTTCCCGGCGGGTGGCATCTGGTAAGAGTCTTCGCCGTACTGAATTGATTCGATTAGCAGACTTTCGTCGAGTTTATTGGGGACAACGGAAGGCCCCGATTCGCCGCCGGTCCGAGAAGCCTGCCGACTATCCAGCAGCAACCCGCCCTTGAGCTTGCCATCTTTTTTGGCTTGAGCCGAGTGACATTCGTAGCAGCTGGCGACCAAAACGGGCCGAATCCTCTTTTCGAAGAAATCAAGCGCTGCAGCATCAGGCTTCGAAGTTTCAGGCTCTGCCGCGCTAACTGTTTGGACAATTAGAGCGACAGTAATTTGTAGTAACAAAACAATCCGAAGACTCATGAACACACTCTCCGACCGATTTCGGTTTCGTAATCAACCGACATTTTCCAGAAAATCGAGTTCCGACCGCCCGTGTGATCGGCTGATTTGATCCGACATTTCCCAGATGGATTGAGCCTCTGGAACTGATCCAGATTCGCAATGCCAGCCATTCTAACAACTCGCCCCCTCCCCTCGACTACCGCGTGGTGGAAATTTGACATTTTTTCGGCGCTGCCCGGCGCGAGTGGTTTTTTAGCCGAGGAAACGGGCCGTTGAGACTGTTTCCCAATGCCTGACGCAGGGTCGGCGCAGACTGTCCCTTCGACTTGTCGCATTTCTGGCCACCGGTGCCGCTTAAGCGGGACGCATCGCGACCAGTGGCGGCGGGATTGACAACCGTGCGATCCGATTGAGGATCAAGGCGAACAAGTTCCGCGTCACCGCCACCTCCGCCAGTTGCAAAAACACATACTTCGAGTGCCGCGTCACCGTCGGAATCGGTATTTTGGTTGTTGCTTCAGCGCTCTTCGTCTGTGAGTACTTTCGTGCAGCGCGGTCCGGGTCTGGCGGTTACCGCCCCTGAGTTGCACGCCGGGACTGGGACAAAGAAAGGCGAGGAGGAGACGCATGGTGATCGGCACCTCACTCCCCGCTCAAAGCGAGAGACTCGACCTCGAACGGGGTGGTGGTGTGCGGTGCGACTTCTGAGCGTCACGCGTTTTCACGTGCTTGCACAATGAGCAGAGAATCAGTCTGCGTTAGTCCACCAGTGGTGGGCTAACGCAATCTTACGCTTCGCCTTGGGAAACTTCGTCGAAGGAATCTTCTTCCTGGCTGGCTTACGTTCTTCAGATGAAGTCTTCGCCATGAGGTTCTCCTTTCACAATCATGAAGTTCCGAGCGGGGAAGCAACTACTCCTTCCGCCGTCTCCCGTCTGGTACGCCCAGCTTCGCACGTCGAGGCAGAACTGCCGAGTACGTTCTTCCAGTCAGTTTCACGACTTCAGGTATCGGTAGCGTCCGTGCCAGTTCCTCTTCGTGTTCCGACCATGCTTTCCCTGCCTTGGGTGGTCTTGCTCCTCGACGCTTGCTTGCCTCGCTAAGCTTCTTTCTTGTTTCGTCTGAGGCTTTCCGGCCGACGTTGCAGGCTCGGAGAATTCCCTTAGCCTGATTTGCTTCCTGCTTAACGGCCTCAGCCAGATCGTCAAACAGCACGATGACTCGACGGCTCCTGTCGTTGAGCGGCTGCCCGATCGGCCACGGGATCAGTGCATCAGTCAGGCCGACGATTCGAACCTCACCGTGGATTTCATCGGAGACAATGTCGCCGTACTCAAACTTTGGCGTCTTGTATGTGCCGTATCGAAGTTTGAATCGATCTGAATCCTGCATAACGTAAATCTACATTGGGACGGCTCGGGTTAGGCTGTGCCCGAGGGGAAGTCACTGTGCTAAGGCAACATCACACGGCCGCCGCTGACGACGAGTGTTTGACCAGTGATGAATCGCGACTCCTCAGACAGAAGAAATCGTGCGAGATCGGCGACGTCTTCCGGAGTTCCGATGCGTCCCAACGGTGTCCCCTCGACGATGCCGTCGAGCGTTGATTGTTCAACGCCGTCGAGAATGTCGGTCTCAATCAAACCCGGGGCGATCGCGTTGATCCGAATGTTGTCACCGGCCAATGCCTGGGCCACGCTCTTCGTGAATCCAGTGACTCCGGCCTTGCTGGCGGCGTATGCGATTGAATTCGGCCGGGCACGCAGGGCAGAGATCGACGACATATTGATGATCCGCCCGAATCCTCGTTCGATCATCTTCTGCTTGACCGCCCACGTCACGAGAAAAACGCCTGTCAGGTTGCAGGCCATCGTTTGATTCCAGATGTCGAGGTCAGTCGCTTCGTGATCCACAAAATGAAACACGCCTGCATTGTTGACGAGCAGGTCGACCGGCCCGAGTTTCTGTTCGACAGTCTCAATCATGGCTTGGACCTGAGTTTCATCGCTCACGTCGGCCTGCACGGCGATTGCCCGCTGCCCCGCTGAGATCACAGCTCGAACAACATCCTGAGCAGCGTCGACGTTCGTTCGAAAATTGACAGCGACACTCGCTCCGTGTCGGGCCAGCATCTCGACACACGCTCGACCGATGCCTCGCGAACCACCGGTGACCAGAGCGGTCCTGCCTGAAAACTCCTGGTTAGCCATTGAGGGGACTCCGTGAATTCTTCACTTGTAACGAAAGGCGATCTTCGGCGTCGGTGGAACTTCCGTTCGCTGACCTTCGGATTGTCTGCAGTTCTGCCGTCGATTTCCCGGCGTACCGGCCGAGAGAAAATACAACTTACACGATCATGATCAGCTCATCGACGACACAATTCTGGTCAAACACTCGAACGACACCGAAGTCCAAACGCGGGCTGGCTGCGGTGGATCCGCTGGATGCGTCCTGCACTTCGGCATCTCCGCTCGTCCCTCGCTACGGGCCTGCGTTTCGGACTCCGCTCCGCTGGCCTGATTCCGCCTCCGGCGACTTTACTTGATGGAACTGCGGAGCACACGAAAGTCCTGGCCGAAGTTCCGGTGGCCGGGTGCGTAGCGGACCGCACGCATTTTCTTTTGTCCCGAAGTGAACCCCTCACACCCGACACACCCCGCACGGAGACTGGATGTTGTGCCGCAGGGAGCAGTCTCGCTTCGACACCCATATCCGTCTCCATTCCCGATGCAGTGTCCTGGTTGTGGCTACCGCAGTCAGTGCGTTGCGTGGCGGGGAGAGTGGCAAAAGCCAAAGGTCTGCCTTCCCGTTGGGGACCGCAGGCCTTTTTTCAGCTGTTGGCCAACTCGGGACTCTTCGCATATCTTGGAATTGGTACCGTCCAATGATTAAATGCCCCAAGTCCCGAGGAACTCACGAAAGGCAACTTCTGAGTTTGTTGAAGCTTTTGAAGCAGAGGTAAAGTCAAAAAGAACCGTGCGAGATCGTAAGCACAAGAATGTCACACTCGATCCTGCCTTCCCAGAAAAAGCAATGAAATTCTATTACCAAGTACGAAGTACGGCAGTGCATACAGGGAAAGTCGGAGCTGACGACTACGACATCCTGCGAGAGAGCACCACGGAACTTTTAGAGATTTTCAAGCGGGTCCGTGACGAGGTGTTCCGAAAGAGCGAGGATGAAAACTGATGTGCACTAGGATTGCCGTCAGTTTTGAATGCCAATTCTGTTCACCGTTTGTTTCGACGATCTTTCCGCCAGATCCGAACCACGGCCCCCGGCGTCGGGCGGTCGGGCGGTCGGGCGGTGGGGCGTCAGCGTTATCGCGTGGTCGGCGGCACACCGTTTTGCCATCCCATCGCCGCGCTGATACGCTGGACCGGTTGCGTTACTGATCCCCTGGGGCCATGC
>Ga0114999_10000613_pt1 | contig 52767 bp, 39 predicted proteins | sample ArcticOcean_MG_C_3_FD_89820 | JGI IMG/M metagenome (GOLD analysis project Ga0114999, IMG submission 89820) | Marine microbial communities from western Arctic Ocean - ArcticOcean_MG_CB8_126 | ecosystem: Environmental > Aquatic > Marine > Oceanic | place: Arctic Ocean: Canada Basin | collected...
GTATCGATCAATGCCGCGGTACGAGCCGTCACCCTGACCGCCAATCCTGAGACGACGACAAATGTCAACGTCGTATTGACGGCGACAGACCAACAAGGAGCCTCGGGGGCCGATACATTTCTCGTGACCATTGTGGGCATCGACACCAATACACCTCCCATCGTGACGCTGCCGGATCCCTTCTTCGTGACCATTGGCGCTCCACGTCAGTTGCTGCTCGATGATCTGGTTACGGACGACAAAGAGGTGGAGCTCCTGAGTTGGACAGCTCTACCCCTGGCAGCTGGACTGGAAGTATCGATCAATGCCGCGGTACGAGCCGTCACCCTGACCGCCAATCCTGAGACGACGACAAATGTCAACGTCGTATTGACGGCGACAGACCAAGAAGGAGCGACGGGGGCCGATACATTTCTCGTGACCATTGTGGGCATCGACACCGGTGAAGATTCGACGCTGGTTGATACCACCAACGGTAACAGTGCCCCTGTCGTGGGACCTCTTGCAGCGATTGAGGTCCTTTCAGGCGGTCGCAGCACGCTGCCGATTGCGGCCGTTGCCAGTGACGACGACGATCTGACCGAACTGACGTGGAGCCTCGACGCCGGAACTGGAATCGACGCATCGATCAACAACGGCACACTGACCATTCAGATTCTGGAAAGTTTTTCCGGGCAGACCTTCCTAGGACTGACGGCGACAGATTCCTTCGGTGCACAGGATTCAACCATTCTCACAGTCAATGTGAGCGCCCTCGTGTCAAACCCATCGCCGGGTGACTTCAGCAGAGATGGACGAATGGACTTCGATGATTTCTTCCTCTTCGTCGACCACCTTGGCCTTGCCACCTTTCACCGTGACTGGGACCCTGTGTTTGATCTGACTGAGGATGGTCGCATCGATCTGAATGATTTCTTCGCCTTCGTTGAGCTATTTCATGCAGCGCGCGCCGCAAGATAGATTGCGGCCACACATCAGCCAGGGCGCTTTGGCCGGTGTGGTCAGCTTGCCGCTGGCAACCTCGTCCCTTTAGCTTCTGTGGATTGAATAACTCAGCCTCTAACCTTGTCCCTTCTATCCACAGGGGTACCGCCTTGAAGCGCCGCCCGCTTTTCATCGCCACCATGAGTGCCGCGACGCTCGTCTTGGTTCTTCTCGCGCCCAACGCCCACGCACAACGTCCCCCGACCAGTGTGATTGTCTCCGAGGTGCGCTCGCAGCCACTGAGCGAGGAGGTTGTCCTCGTAGGTAGCGTGCACCCGCGCCGGACGACGATTGTCGCAAGTCAGACCGACGGCATCGTCGTCGATCGATTCAAGGAAGCTGGCCAGACAGTTGGGCGCCGCGAGGCGATCTATCGACTCGACAACGACCAGCTTCGCGCCGAACTGATCGCTGCCTTGGCAGATGTGAAATTGCAACGCTTTCGCCAAGAGCAAAGTATGGAGCTGCTGGCGCAGGAGGCCATTTCGGCGGAGACGGCCCTTGCCACGGAGGCCGAGCTTGATCGTGCGCGATCACAACTGCAGGATCTCCAGGCACGGCTCGACGCTCTGACCATCCGGGCGCCCTTCGGCGGTCATGTCGTTCAACCTCTGGTGGAACTGGGTCAGTGGGTTGATCGAGGTGATGGCGTCGTGCGCGTCGTGTCGACAGATACGGTTCGTGTCTATATCAATGTGCCGGAGCGACTCGTCCCCTTGTTGCACAAGGGAGAGGAAACAGATGTCGTCATCGACGCTCTTGGTACCCAGAAAATCAAAGCACGCATCGTCGCCATCCTTGCTGAAGGATATGCCGATTCTCGTACGTTTCCGGTGATCGTGGAATTTCTCAATCCAACCGGTGTGATTCGTGCAGGGATGGGCGCCAGCGTGCACCTGAGCATTCGACACCCCGGGGAGACATTCCTCGTCCACAAGGATGCCGTCGTCAATAGTGTGCGTGGCACTTTCGTGTTTGTCGTCCACGAGGATGCGGCAGTTCAAAAAACTGTCGTGCCAGGACTCGCCCACCAAGAGTTTGTGGCTGTAGAGGGTGAGCTTCAAGAGGGCGAATTGGCCATCGTCCGAGGCAATGAACGGCTGCAGGACGGTCAAGCGGTACGTGTCGTTCGCAAACTGCAATAGGTCAAGAACGTGATCATTGACTCAGCCATCAAACGGCCGGTTTCCGTCATTGTTGGGATCTTGCTCATTGCCCTGTTCGGTATCATTGCCCTGATACGGATCCCCGTTCAGCTCACACCCGATGTAGACCGCCCGATCGTGACGGTGACCACGTTCTGGCCTGGCGCCAGCCCAGAGGAGATCGAGCAGGAGATCATCCAACGGCAGGAAGAGCGCCTCAAGAGCGTCGAAGGCCTCGACAAGATGACGAGTGAGTCCGCTGACAGTCGCGGTATCGTCAGGCTCGAGTTCAGCGTCGGCCAGGACCCTGATGCGCTGCTGCTGCTGGTATCCAACAAGCTGGACCAGGTCCGCGGGTATCCTTTGGACGCGGACAAGCCGGTCCTGTCATCCGGCGCGGGGGGAAACACAGGGGCGATTACCTGGTTGATTCTCAATCCCCTGCCAGAGCGACGCGACGACATTGACATCGAGACCTACCGGGATTTCGCCGAGGATGTCATCAAGGCCGCCGTCGAACGCGTGGATGGTGTCTCGCAGAGCAATGTCTACGGTGGCTTCGAACGTGAAATGCAGGTGATCGTCGATCCCGCCGCGATGGCCTCCCACGGTGTCACAGTAAGTCAGATGATGGCGGCGATCCGTACAGAGAATGCGAACATCTCTGCCGGGTCCTTTGATGAGGGTAAACGGCGCTACATCGTGCGCACGGTCGGACAGTATCAGTCGGCAGAAGACGTCGAGCGTGTCGTGGTGCGAGCCGACGCAAATGGGTCTCATCTGCGTGTCGGTGATCTGGCCCGGGCGGAGTTGGGCTTTAAGAAGGCGGCAGCGACCGTCCGCTACCGTGGCCGTACAGCGATCGCGATCAATGCGGCTCGCGAAACTGGCGCCAATGTACTGACGGTGATGGAAGGGATACGTGCCGTCGTCGACGAACTCAACGAAGGGGCTCTTTTTCGAGAGGGTCTGTATCTGAAGCAAGTCTACGACGAGACGGACTATATCTATTCCGCCATCAGCCTCGTGCGCAACAACATTTTCGTTGGTGGTGCCTTGGCGACGCTGGTCCTGCTGTTGTTCCTGCGATCCTTCTCCAGTGTCCTCATCATCGTCACCTCTATTCCGATTTCCGTTGTCGGCACCTTCCTGGTTATGTCCATGGCGGGACGCAATATCAATGTCATCAGCCTCGCGGGGATGGCCTTCGCCGTCGGCATGGTCGTCGACAATGCAATTGTTGCCCTGGAAAACATCTTCCGCCATCGGCAGATGGGGAAACCGCGAGTGCAGGCGGCTCTCGACGGCGCGATCGAGGTCTGGGGAGCGCTGCTGGCAAGTACGCTGACGACGATCGCCATCTTTTTGCCCATCGTTTTCATCGAAGACGAAGCGGGGCAATTGTTCCGCGACATCGCCATCGCCGTCTCCAGTTCCGTGGCGTTGAGCCTCGTCGTGGCGATCACCGTGATTCCGATGATGTCCGCCCGTCTGGGCACGGTCCGCGAGAAAACCGATGTGTCACCAGGGGACGACAATTCCCCTCTGCTGGAGCGCATCGGGGCCTCCCTACGCACACTGATCGCCGACAGCGTCTACAAGATCTCCGGTAGTGTCGGCATGCGCATCGGGGTGGTCATTCTACTCGTCGGTGCGTCTCTCGCCGCTGCATGGGGGCTATTGCCCAAAGCCGAGTATCTGCCCACGGGTAACCGCAATCTCGTCTTCGGCATTCTGTTACCCCCTCCGGGATACAATCTGGACGAATTGATAGAAGTCGGTCAGCAGATCGAAGACGCACTGCAACCTCGGTGGGAGGCTGAACCGGGGTCACCCGAGGCGGCCGCCCTCGATGACCTACTCATTCCCCATATGTTCTACGTCGCCTTCGGGCGCAGTGCCTTCATGGGGGCTCGCACCGACGATCCAGATCGAGTCAAGGAATTGATCCCCCTGATCCAGGGACCCGTGTTCTCTGTGCCCGGAATGATCGCCATCGTTCGGCAGTCAGGCCTCTTCTCTGGTTTCAGTGGTGGACGTGCGATCGATATCGAAATTATGGGGCCCGATCTCGAGCGCCTGATCGGTCTGGCAGGGCAGGTTTTTGGCCAGGTCGGAGAGGTCGTGCCGGGAGCGCAGTCGCGGCCGATTCCCAGTCTCGACTTGGGCAACCCCGAAGTGCGTGTGATTCCCAATCGACTCCACGCGGCCGAGGTTGGCCTGACCGCTCAGGAAATTGGCGTGACAGTGAACGCCATGATGGATGGAGCCCTCGTCGACGGATTTCAGTATGAAGGTAAGGAGATTGACCTGACCCTTCGAGGTGATGACGACTGGTTCCGTACACAGGATATCGGACATCTGCCTCTATTGACCCCATCGGGCCGTGTGGTGCCACTCAACTCTGTTGCTGATGTGGTGGTAACTTCCGGGCCTGAGCAGATCAACCACATCGAGCGCTTCCGCGCAATCACCATTCGCGTCGCGCCACCAGAAGAAATGCCCCTGGAGACGGCCCTTGAGAACATCGAGACGCAGATCGTTGAGCCCTTGAGATCTTCAGGCCAGCTGCGTCCTCCCTACGATGTGGTTCTGTCAGGTACCGCAGATGATCTGCGCAAGACGCGGGAAGCGCTGCAGTGGAACTTCCTTCTGGCTCTGGTCATTACTTATCTGCTCATGGCGTCTTTGTTCGAGAGCTTCCTGTACCCAGTTGTCATTCTCTTGAGTGTACCTCCGGCCATGGCTGGGGGGATCCTGGGACTTGCAGCGGTGAATGCACTCATTTCTCTGCAACCGCTGGATGTATTGACGATGCTTGGCTTTGTCATCCTCGTCGGTGTCGTCGTCAATGCGGCGATCCTCATCGTCCATCAGGCTCTCAACATCCTGGAAAGTGAACCCGGCCTGGAGCGTCGCGAGGCAATCCGGCGTTCTGTCGCAAGTCGTGTACGGCCGATTTTTATGTCGACGATCACCAGCGCCCTCGGCATGCTACCACTGGTGCTGTTCCCCGGCGCCGGATCCGAACTCTATCGCGGTCTGGGGAGTGTGGTGATTGGTGGGCTCGTGGTATCGACGGTCTTCACGCTGTTTCTCGTCCCCACCTTCCTCAGCCTGGCAATGGATGGGCAGGCATGGTTGAAGCAGCGACGCGCCTGATTGCCGGTAAGTAGAAGTGTTACGAACATAAAAAGGGGGCTCGCCGACACCGGCGAGCCCCCTTTTTCTATTCAACTCTGCACGTACAGTTTAGAAACGCCAGCGAAGTCCGAGGATTGGCGAAGTGGCGTCATGGCGGGCCATGAGTCGAGAGCGACGGCCCTGAATGGCTCGTGTCGCACTGATTTCATCAGCCAGATGATGGAGGGAGTACAACTTCAGCCAGACACCCAGTGGCATCCAGGCAGCGGCGCTGTTCTCCCCCGAACTCAGGGCCACTGCTCCCAACGCTGCTGATGCGAGCAGGACGCGCCAGCCCTGATTCGTGTCGCCCGAGTAGAGATAGCCAGCACCAGGAATCAGCAGTTCGAGCCCCAGGGCAATCGGCGCGGAGGGCGTGCTGCGCGAAGGCGACATTCGTGGTCTGATTCGTCTCGGCCCGAGGTGTCGCACAGAGCGGACCTCAGCCAGAGGGTATCTGGCCGGGCGTACTTGCAATGCTCCAACGACCTCGAGCAACGTGACATACTCAGCATCAACCGCTTCGACCTTGGCATGTCGTAGTTTGCCACTCTGGAACACGATCTCGCCCCAACGATCCTGTGCATTCAACGAATCAAGATCTGCCGCCACATCTGCCAGGACTTCCCCGGCCAAGACCGTAGAGAGCACGGCCATGAGCTCAACGGTTCGACGAAATCGACATCGGATTCGAATCACCAGCTTACCTCATTTGTCTTTTTAGCATTAATGCACGCGATGGGCCCGATTGTACGAAGAAGATCTGTAGAATTCCACCAAAGACGCCGATACAGGGTAAGGGTAGGTATAGGGTGCCGGAGCCTGAACCTGCCTACTGACAAGGACGTCAGTCAGACGTGCGAATGGTCGGAGTGCGAATGGCTTCACCGCCATCGTGATGGACTCGTCGCGCAAACCCCACAGGGATGTGGGGTTTTTCTTTGTACCCTCCAACCCGACTGATTTGGCCCTGTGGCCATACACTACAACAGCCCATATCTTGCTTGCTATGGTTCGAGAAGAATTGACAGCCGCCATCGCTGCGGCCCGTGAGGCAGGCAGTCTCATTCTCCAGTACTACGGGGGGAACTACGATGTGCGCAACAAGAGCAGTGATGCCGCACAGGGCAAGCTCACCGGTGATGCCTTGCGGTCAGCCGACTACGACCCGGTCACCAGCGCTGACGAAGCTGCCGATGCACATCTGGGTGACGCCTTGCGATCAGCCTTCCCCCAGCATGGATGGCTCTCTGAAGAGACGGCAGACTCGCCAGAACGCCTGTCGGCCCCTTCCGTCTGGATCGTCGATCCGATTGATGGTACCAAGGAATTCCTTGAGGGCATCCCGGAATTCGCCGTCTCCATCGCTCTTGTCGAGAATGGGGAACCGACGGTGGCGGCACTGTACAATCCAGCGGCGGACGAGATGTACTCGGCCGTAAAGGGCGGTGGCACCTTCCTCAATGGCCAACGGGTGTTTTGCAGTGAGGAGCAGCAACTGAGCGAGGCGAGCCTCATTGTGAGTCGCTCGGAGAAGGCCCGAGGCGAAGTAGACGCGCTGGAACCCTCCCTCAAACAGGTCCGACCCGTCGGCTCGGTAGCTTACAAACTCGCCGTCGTCGCTGCGGGTGGCGCTGACTTGAATGTCAGTGTCCAACCCAAAAACGAGTGGGACGTATGTGGCGGCGATCTGCTCGTGCGCGAGGCCGGTGGCCATATGGTGGATCTGGAGGGTCAGGTTCGTCAATACAATCAAGCGGACCCCTTGATCAACGGTGGCCTTGCCGCCGGGAACCAGCGCCTCACAAGCGCCATTCTTGACGTCGTGCGTCGTACTCGCTGACCCGAAACGCATTGCTTTGGTGACCACTCCCGACAACACACCAACGAGTGCCCAGATCGTCAAGTATCTGCAACGCCATGCATCCCTCATGGAGTTGTCTGGTGCCAATTCCTTTCGTGTACGTGCCTTCGTAAATGCAGCACGCATGCTCGAAGAGCTCGAAGTGGATATCCCCCAGATGGCAGCGGCGCAATCCTTGACCGAGATCGATGGTGTCGGCAAAGGGGTCGCTGAGTTCATCGCCGAATATCTCGAACACGGATCCGCTCAAGCCTATCTGACTTTGACCGAGTCGATTCCTGAACAACTGCTCGACCTGCTGCGTATTGCTGGCCTGGGCACGAAGAAGGTCAAGGCGATCTACGACAAATTGGGCATCGCCAGCATTGAGGATCTTGCCGCTGCCTGCCAGGACGGTCGTCTTGATGAATTGGCTGGTTTTGGCACCAAGACGCAGCAGAACATCCTCAAGGGTATCGAAAGACTTGACCGCTTTGCCGGGCAGTTTCGCTACGACGTCGCTGTCGCCGCAGCGACTCCCCTTGTTGAGGCGTTGCAGCAGCATCCAGCCACGCTGCGAGTGTCGATAGCGGGCAGCCTGCGTCGGTGGAAAGAGATTGTGAAGGATGTGGACATCGTACTCAGTTGCACGGATCCAGCCGCCGTGTCAGCTGCCTTCATCGAGTTTGACGATGTCGTAGATGTCATAGGTCAAGGAGATCGCAAGACTTCCGTCCGCCTCGCATCCGGGTTACAGGTCGACCTTCGCCTGGTAGATGACGAACACTTCGCAACAATCCTCCATCATTTCACAGGCAGCAAAGACCACAATGTCCAGATGCGGAGTCGCGCCCTGACACGTGGATTCAGCCTCAACGAATACGGCTTATTTCCCACAGATAGCGAAGAGGCCATCGTGTGTGAAACGGAAGAGGGCCTCTTCGAGGCTCTCGACTTAGCCTATGTCGATCCCGAGTTGCGTGAAGGGTTGGGCGAGATCGAAGCTGCCGAGAATCGTAGCCTACCGCAGTTACTCCGTACTCAAGACGTCCGCGGCCTGCTGCATCTACATACGACAGACTCAGACGGCACAGACTCCTTAGCTGACATGGTGGAGGCTGCGCGTGAACGCGGATACTCCTTCCTGGGAGTGAGCGACCACTCACAGTCGGCAGGATATGTCTATGGCATGAAGGAAGCTGATATCCAGCGACAGCACGCTGAGATCGATTCACTCAGTGACGATTCGCTTCACCTCTTCAAGGGAATCGAGTCCGATATCCTCGCAGAGGGACATCTGGACTATGAGGACGAGATTCTGGCAACCTTCGACTTCGTCATCGCCGCAATCCATGCGCCGATGAACATGGACGAGGCGACCATGACGAAACGAATCATCACGGCCATGGAACACCCGGCAACGACGATGCTTGCCCACCCTACCGGTCGACGTCTGTTGGAACGCTCGGGGTATCCCGTAGACGTTGATGCCGTTCTCGAGGCTGCGGCGCAGCTTGGCGTCGTCATCGAACTAAATGCTCAACCCCAGCGCCTTGACCTTGATTGGCGCAGCCTGCGCAAAGCTGGCGAGTTGGGTGTGTATGTCGCCATCGGGTCCAACGCACACAAGATCGCCGACCTCGACCATTTGCCAACCGCGATCGGCATCGCCCGCAAAGCTTGGCTGGAGGCCTCCCAAGTGCTCAATACCTGGGAGACCTCCGCCGTGCAACAGCTATTCCACCAAAGATCTCTCTGAAGATCAGGCGCGGGCGAGGTTAGTCCAGACGCACTTCGCAACCCGCCTTCTGGCGGCGATAGATACCATCGAGAATCTTCATCACCTGTAAGGATTGTTCCGCTGGTACCGGAGACTCGGCCCGGGCGCGCCCGCACCGGTTCCGTAGAGCCACATCTGCATAACCTCACCTTCTGTCTTTTTATGATGCAGTAGCCAGGAAACCTCCAGCACCAGCGCCCTCGTATCGAATCGAACATGGGCGCCAGAGCTCCGGCGATCAGTCAGAGAAATTCAGCGCGGACGGCGTATATATCAATAAATCTTGATATTGACATTTATCAGTTGCCGAGTTACGTTTCGGATCTTTGTTGGCGATTCACAATCTTGGACCTAACCCTCTTTCACACAACGAGTTCCGATGCCATTGCCACCTACCATAGCGGATGCCATGGATGAACGAATTCTCATCATTGATGGCGCCATGGCGACGCAGATCCAGGCGGCGGGGTTGGAGGAAACCGACTTCCGCGGATCTCGGTTTTCCGACTCGACGGTGCCCCTGGTTGGCTGCAACGACCTGTTGTGCCTGACCCGGCCCGACCTGGTGAGCAATATCCACCAATCCTATCTGGCAGCCGGTGCGGACATTATCGGGACCAACACATTCAATGCGACCCCCGTGTCCATGGATGATTACGGACTTGGTCATCTCGTACCAGAGATCAATCGCGAGGCGGCACAGCTGGCACGAATTGCAGCGGATGCGGCGACGGCGGCTGATCCATCTCGCCCTCGCTTCGTCGCCGGTGCCATGGGTCCTACTCGGGCCACCCTGTCACTGTCACCCGATGTGAATGATCCGGGGTATCGATCTCATACGTTCCAGGAGATTGCCTCCGGCTACTATCAGCAGATTGAGGGTCTCGTCGACGGCGGTGTCGATCTGTTGTTGGCAGAGACGGTCTTCGACACACTGACCCTCAAAGCCTGCCTGTGGGCGATTGCAGAGTTTGCCGAAACACGAGGCGAGGCCCCTCCCCTGATGATCTCGGTGACAATCACCGATCGCAGTGGGCGAACCCTCTCGGGGCAGACACTGGAAGCTTTTTGGGTTTCCGTCGAGCACGCACCGGGGCTGGCCAGCATCGGTATCAACTGTGCTCTCGGCCCAGCCGATATGCGACCCTACATCGAGGAACTGGCAAAGCTGGCGCCGCTGCCGCTGACATGTTATCCCAATGCGGGACTGCCCAATGAATTCGGCGGCTACGACGAGACACCAGGACAGATGGCGGATGTACTCGGAGATTTTGCACGACAGGGCTGGCTCAACATGGTCGGCGGCTGCTGCGGCACGACACCCGATCACATCAAGGCCATCGCCGACGCCGTCACCGGTCTTCCCGCCAGAGACCCGAATGGTGTGCCACGAAATCCGCTGACGCGCTATAGCGGTTTAGAGCCCTTGTCTTTGCGCCCTGATAGCAACTTCACCATGATCGGCGAGCGCACAAATATTACCGGTTCGCGCAAGTTTTCTCGCTTGATCAAGTCAGGAGACCACGAGGCGGCTGTTGATATTGCCCGGCAGCAGGTAGCGGGTGGTGCGAACATTGTCGATGTCAACCTCGATGAGGGATTGCTCGACTCGGAAAAGGAGATGCATGCCTTTCTGAATCGAATCGCCGCCGAACCAGACATCGCTACGGTACCCATCATGGTGGATAGCTCGAACTTTGCCGTCATCGAAGCGGGGCTACGCTGCCTCCAGGGCAAGGGCATCGTCAACTCTATCAGTCTGAAAGAAGGCGAAGAGGCTTTCCGTGCGCAGGCCCGAATCGTGCGTCGGTATGGCGCTGCCGTCGTTGTGATGGCCTTCGATGAGGAGGGTCAGGCAGCCGATGTCGATCGACGCCTGCAGATTTATGATCGCGCCTTCCGAATCCTGGTAGATGAGCTCGGATTCTCCCCGGCGGATTTGATCTTCGATCCAAACATTCTCACTGTAGCCACAGGCATGGAAGAACATGATGGCTATGCCCGTGATTACTTCGATTCCCTGCGGCAGTTGAAGCAGCGTTTCCCACAGGTAAAACTCTCCGGTGGTGTTAGCAACATCTCCTTCTCCTTCCGCGGCAACGATGTGGTGCGCGAGGCGATGCACTCTGCCTTTCTCTTTCACGCCATCCGTGCAGGGATGGATATGGGCATCGTCAATGCCGGGCAGATCATCGTCTACGAGGATATCGATGCAGAGTTGCTCGAGCATGTAGAGGACGTCCTGCTCGCCCGCCGCACAGACGCCACGGAGCGACTACTTCAGTTGGCAGATCGCTTCCGCTCTCAGGAAGGCAGCCAACGCGAGGGGCCGGACAACTCGTGGCGCGAGACACCTCTTGATAAGCGTGTCGAGTATGCCCTACTGCATGGACGTACCGATTTTATTGAGCAGGATATGGAGGAAGCCCTCGGGATCTATGATGGGCCGCTGAAGATTATTGAGGGACCGCTGATGGCAGGCATGAACGTCGTCGGAGATCTATTTGGTGCGGGGAAGATGTTTCTTCCACAGGTCGTCAAGAGTGCGCGTGTCATGAAGCAAGCCGTCGCCTACCTCGAACCACTCATGGAACAGGCGCGCCGCGAGGCCGCCGCACGGGGCGACGTGAGCCGTCGCAAGCATATCGTGATGGCGACTGTCAAGGGAGACGTCCATGACATCGGCAAGAATATCGTCGCCGTCGTGCTGCGGTGTAATGGCTATGATGTGACCGACCTCGGCGTCATGGTGCCCGCCGAGCGCATTCTTGATGCGGCACGCGAAACCGGTGCCGATATGATCGGCTTGAGTGGTTTGATCACACCCTCACTCGATGAGATGGTGCATGCCGCCAAGGAAATGGACCGCCAAGCGTTTGACATCCCCCTCCTGATCGGAGGAGCCACCACGAGTCGTCGACACACAGCCGTCAAGATTGCACCGGCCTATGGACACGCCACACTCCACGTCGCCGATGCCTCACGCGCCCCCGGCGTCGTATCGAAACTTCTGTCAGAAAAGTCGAGCGAGTTCATTGAGTCCAACCATCAAGAACAGGAACGGGCCCGCATCGATTTTGCAAGCGGGCAACAGGAACGTGATTTGGTTCCCTATGAGGAAGCGGTCCAGAAGCGCCTGCAGGTATCATTCGATGGAGATCGTTTCCACACGCCAGAATTCGTCGGTGTTCGAGCTACGAACCCTTCCTTGGATCAACTCGAGGATCTGATCGACTGGGGCCCATTCTTCCACGTGTGGGAACTGCGCGGATCTTATCCTGCTTTGCTGCAGACCGATGATGCGAAGGGAGCCCAGGCGCGCGAGCTTTTTGCCGATGCGCAACAGCTACTGGAAAAAATCATGGGAGAGGGTTGGTTGAAAGCCGAGGGACGGTATGGATTCTTTCCCGCCCAATCTCAGGGTGATGATGTGGTCGTGTGGGCTGACGATACGCGCGCTGAAGAGATGGGCCGCTACAGTTTCCTGCGCCAGCAGCGTCGTAAGCGCGAACCCGAGGCACCCATGTACTGCCTCGCAGATTTTGTTGCGAGCGCCCAGGATGGGATCGAGGACTATCTCGGAGCCTTCGCCGTGACCGCCGGGCTGGGCTGCGAGGAACATGTGGCCCGCTTCGAGGCGGACAATGACGACTATCAGTCAATTCTTCTCAAAGCCCTCGCCGATCGTCTCGCCGAAGCCTACGCCGAATTCCTCCACCGCCAGGTCCGCAGTCAGTGGGGCTTTGGCGAAGAGGAAGGTGATCTGTCTCTGGAGAGATTGCTGCAAGCGGACTATCGCAGCATTCGGCCCGCGCCGGGATATCCGGCGTGCCCGAATCACGACGATAAGAAGCAGTTGTTTGCAAGCTTAGACGTGGAGGCTACGACGGGCCTCACACTGACCGAGACCTGCGCTATGCTCCCTGCTGCATCCGTTTGCGGCTTGTATTTCCAACATCCCGAGGCGAGATACTTCTCCGTCGGACCCATTGGCCGAGATCAGGTCGGAAACTTTGCCAAACGAAGAGGCATTGATACCAAATCGGCGGAGCGTCATCTCGGTCCGAATCTGGCCTATTCTCCGTAGGCCTATTCTCCTCAGGCAGCTGCCACCGAGACCGCCTGAACGGATCGCCCTCTCAGGCAGTTTTGCTGTAAGGCGCGTCTCACCTTACAGCGCGTTGTGGCGAGGATCGTGTTACGTACAGGTTCGCCATCACTGGCCAGATTACGCAGCTGTCTTTGCATCAGCATTTCGGCGACGCTGGCCCCGGGAGACCAGTCGATGGTAGCCTCGTCAGGCCAGCCCTGACGAGGCAGACCCGGTTCGCCCTTGGTGCGGTGGATGGCTGCCGCGTCTGCTTCGGCAAACAGTACGGCCGCTGCCTGTTCACCAAGTCGATGCAGTTCGCCGTCCAAGTTGCTCGATCGACTCGGTTGTCTTCACCAGTTGCTGCAGCGGCAGCCGGCTGCGAAGTATCTTTGCCCGTCGCAACGTCCCCCTGTCGAGGATCTTTTCTGCGAAAGATCCCGTATCCGGGATCCCCCACACCTATAGCGGCTTGTCCCCAGCAAGGCCCCCCTCGCCATAACGGGCTCGGAGCAGTACGTCCCACTGCTTGTTGCTGAGCGGGTGATGGAAATTCATGCGGAATCCGTTGACGGTGAAGTTCCAGATTCTCATCGGGCTGCCAGAAGCCGACTTGCACCATTAGATCTAAGACCGCACGACGTCCATGCAGAGGGGCCACATGAACGAGGGCGACCGTATCTCCCAGATCGGCATGGTCGTCACAAAGGGCCTATAGGGCGAGTTCTTCAAACACGTCTTGCGCGTCAGGCGGCACGACAACGGGTAGTCCGCCTTTGAGCAACTGTCTGAGCCACAATCCCTGCTCATCCTGACGGCGCAGACAATCCACTGCCCGGCGGCGCTGATCCTGTGCTCCACTCAAGGCCTCAGGGGTACGGGAGATCCACAGTTCCCCCATCCGACGGAAAGTCCTGACCACCCTACAGGGCCCTCAGCATGGCAACCTGCTATATCGACGTCGGCCGGTCAGTAGAATCGTGGATCTTGCACAGATCCTCTGCGCTCCAAACTGTTGATGGATCCCCTACTTCGCACGCCAACTCACGAGGGGTTGTCAGATCAACGCGGTCGCCAACGATGCCGCGCTGCCTGTCGATGAGACGCAGGGAAGTTCGTGACCCGGGCGTCGAGTATCTGGGCAGGCTCACTGCCAACGATGTGTCGTTCCCACTGAGCCATTGATCGATCCCGGTTGCAATGAAATGGACTCATCGCTACCCTACCGCGCTTCCGGGTATCATGTCGAATTCCAAGATAGAACACTGATGACGCCGACTGTAGTCGAAGAGCAATTGAAGGACGTCTACTCTGAGCGGATCGACGCAATTGAGCGCCTCGTATTACGGGGACGTCGTCCACGCAGCATCGGCTACAATGCCCGAATCGGCGAACATGGTCCCCGATTAAGTGATCCTGTTGTGCGCTTACGAACGGCGGGAGGTGGCTGGGGAATCGGCTGGTCAGAACTGACTCAGGAGGATGCGCAAGAACTGATTGGACGTCCCATCAGCGACCTGTTTCGCATGCCGAATGGATCGACGCAAACAGGATTTCAGATCGATTTGCCCCTCTGGGATCTTGTTGCGCGACTTCTCGGACTTCCTCTGTTCCGTCTGCTCGGCGCGCGGGGCTCCCGCCAGGTTCCGGTCTACGATGCCTCTATTTATATCGACGATCTCGAACTAGATGATGCACACGCCCGCGAACTGTTTACGCAAGAGGTGCGTAGTGGCCAGGCTCATGGCTACCATCACTTCAAGGTGAAGGTCGGTCGCGGCGCCCGTTGGATGGCGCCCACGGCGGGACTCGACAGAGATGCATTGGTTGTTGCCGCGGTACGTGAAGCAGCCGGTGAGCAGGCCCATGTGATGATCGATGCAAACATGGGCAATACCTTCAACAGTGCCTGCGACCTGTTACTGGCCTGCGCTGAGGCTGACATCTACTGGTTCGAGGAACCCTTCGCAGAAGATGCTCCTCTCAATCAGGCACTAAAAGAATTTATCGAAGAGAATGGCCTCAGAACACTCATCGCTGATGGCGAATTTGCCCCGCCTCCCTACTTCTTCGATCTCATTGAACAGGGCTGGATCGACATTGCTCAACAGGATTTCCACATCTATGGCCTGACCTGGTGGAGAGATATGGCTGCTCGCGTCGAAGCATGTGCAGGACGCTGTGCACCGCACACCTGGGGTAGCTACATCGACCGCTATCCTCATGCGCATTTCGCCGCATCAATCGCCAACTACGAATTGCTTGAGGCCGCCCCCGCTGAGGTACCCGGGTTGGTCGATGACGGCTGGGCCCTCGTCGATGGCTGCCTGATCGTCCCTGAAACACCTGGGTGTGGATTCGACGTCGATGCGAAGATCTTCGAACAAGCTCTGCTCACAGGAGACGCCTGGCGCGTCACGGCTAACACGTGAGCCTCTTGAGGAGGCGCCTGGCTGGCTGTTAGCGGGATCCTACCTAACGCTCAAGCCAGCCCGGTAGACGCAACTGCTCAGATACAACCCAGGCCGTGACGTAAACAGATGCAGTGAATTCGGTCGCCCGCTGCGCTCTCCAATACCTGCCGCCGAATCGCGGCAAACAGATTCCCTTCGATGGCCTCAGCCTGTGCTTGCTCGGCAAGCTGAGTCGGATTCAGATCCATTCGCTGAATCGCGGAATCGACGGCCTCATGAATCCTATGTGTGAGGGGATTTGCCATCAGCGCCTGCTCGACCATCGAAGTGAATCGTCGCATCAAGAGGCTGGACAAGATCTTGCGAGTAGTGAGCGACGAAACCAGCATAGACCAGAATCTTGCTCTGACTCACCGAATCATCCGGCCACTTGCGGTGCTCGGCAAAGGCAACCGCCAGTCTCTGTGTCCATTCGCGGCCTGCAAAGGGTGAGAAGCAAACCTTTGCAGGCCGTACCGAAAGCCCATGGCAGAGCGCGACAAAATCGTAGCACCTGTCTGGATACGATTCTGTTTCAAGAAGCTCAGGATCAAAATTGTGCTATGGAAATTCCGCATCGGAGACCAAAAGCACGCCGCGATTCTTCGCCAGATCCGGATCCTGGGACAAGTGCGCGATCGCATCAGCAGCAGAGCGAAAGAAGGCCGGTATCTGCTCAGGCAATGCCTGGATCGGCCTGGGTGAGGATCTCGTGGCCGTCTCCCCACCCTGCGGCCGCAGGGCTGGAGAAGGCCATCGCCAGTAGAAGAATCGTAGCCGAAGTAAGGCGCGTTGACATCGAACCAAGCCTCTGTAGGTTAGGCGCTGACATAAATTGGCCCCTCATTCAAGAGAGTATCTGATGGCAGTACGTCTGGGCGATGAAGCCCCTGATTTTACGGCAGACACGACAGAAGGAAGGATCAGTTTTCATGAATGGATTGGCGATGGGTGGGCGATTCTATTCTCTCACCCAGCCGACTTCACGCCGGTCTGCACGACGGAGCTAGGAACGGTTGCAAAGCTTAAACCCGAATTCGACAAGCGCAACGTCAAAGCGATTGGACTAAGTGTTGATCCCGTAGACTCGCATAAGAGTTGGATCAATGACATTAACGAGACGCAGTCGACGACGGTCAATTTTCCCATCGTCGCAGATCCGGATCGGGAAATCGCCAATCTGTACGACATGATTCACCCGAATGCCCTCAATAACCTGACGGTACGGTCGGTCTTCATCATTGGGGCGGACAAGAAGGTGAAACTCACCCTGACGTATCCAGCATCGACAGGCCGCAACTTCGACGAAATCTTGCGAGTGATCGATTCACTCCAATTGACGGCGACTCACAAAGTCGCGACGCCCGCCAATTGGCAGGACGGAGATGATTGTATCGTTGTGCCGGCTGTGTCGGATGATGAAGCGAAAGAACTATTTCCCAAGGGCTTCAAGGCAATCAAGCCTTACCTGAGAGTGACGCCCCAACCCAACAAGTAGTGATGGAAAGCACCGCGAGTTTGGCTAAAAATAAGCGCCCGAACCGCGGAAAGGGTTAGGGCGCTTATTTTTGAGCGCAGCGACTGCTTTTCAATAGACTGCAACTGCTTTTCAATACTGCAACTGCTTTTCAATACTGCAACTAGGGGCGAATTCAGAAGGGCAATCCGTCGTCGTCACTTGATGTAGACGGGTCCAAACCGGGAACCCCTCCCCCATCCGACACCATTGCCATCGAATCTCCCTGTCCGTAGAGCAGATCGAGTTCAGCTGGACCTTGTCCATTGCCGTCGAGAATTCGTAAATCGCTGACCACTACCTCCGTGAGGTAGTGGCGATTTCCGTGATCGTCTTCCCATGAACGTGACTGCAGGCGTCCCTCGATGGAAATTCTACTTCCCTTGCTCAGGTACTGTGTGGCGACTTCGGCAAGCCGTCGCCACAGGACAAGGCGGTGCCACTCGGTCCGATGCCGTTTGATTCCCTGACGGTCGGTCCATGTATCATCGGTGGCCAGATTGGCCGTAACCACCTGCGTTCCTGTGGGAGTGAAACGCGTATCGGGGTCGGCGCCGAGATTTCCGACGAGGACAACGCGGTTGACGCAGCTAGACATCGTCAGCCTCCCTTTACACGGTGGTTCCCGACATCTTGCGACGCCGGCGGGCCTGAGGCGTCTCGATGCCGTGGCGACGACAGAGTCGGCCGAAACTGCCGGGGGCAATCCCCAGGGCCAGACCAGCATCGCGGTTGCTGGAGTAAATGCGGGCAGCGCGGGCAATGCGCTCACGATCGAAGTGGTCCATGGTCGCTCTCCTATCCTTCATGCAGGACTTCCAACCAGGGGAGAAGTCCTTGGGGGGAAAATAGATCTGATATCAGACCTCGTTGGTGCACATAAGTATACTAATCATATGTGCACCTGTCAATGATTTTCTCCATCTCCTCTTCAAGAGAGCTTGCCCAGAACCGCCAGGATGTGGTCGATATCGGCGTCATCGTTGTAGAGATGTCCTGAGATCCGGACGCGACCATATTCTCCCCAGACCAGGATCCCCTCCCTTGCCAGTGCCTGCTGCACCGCTGCCGCATCTGCGGCGAGAAAACAGGTGTTGCCGGAGCGTGCGGATCTTTCCGACGGAGAGATCACAGTCAAGCCGAGTTCTCTGAGCCCCGCGTCCACCCGCTCAGACAGGCTCCACGCATGATCCTGAATCCGCTCAATTCCCAGATCGAGCAGACGAGCGAGGGCTCGATGCAGAAACATGACGACGACCATCGCCGGATTCCCCGGCTCAAGACGCATGGGCATGGCCTTCTCGTCTACTGTAGGCGCCCTTTCTGCGCGCTGTGCAGGCCAGACAGCCAGATTGTGCCACCCGAAGCTGCTGGTTCGTGTGATCGACTCGGCCCGCTCACTCAGATAGCAGGGCGCCGTGCCATGCGTCGCCAGAAGCCACTTATAGCTGCTGCTGACACACAGATCGGTCACGCCCGCCGGCACGTCTACCACACCTGCTGCATGCGTTGCATCGACAGCCAATAGAGTCTGTGTACCAGCCAGTCCAGCCGCTAACTTGCGGATATCCAGATTTTGCCCGGTATAGAAGCTCACCTGTGAAACGGCCAGAACCCGCGTGTGCTCATCGACCTGCGCCAGGAGGGCATCTTCGGCCACACGAAAGTCTTCGTGGTCCACCATCCGCACCTCTACCCCACGTTCAACCAGACCACGCCAGGCATAGGCCACAGACGGAAATTCCAGATTGTCGGTGACCACACTGTCTCCTTCCTGCCAATCGAGCCCTCTGGCGAGCCAGTTCATTCCTTCTGCTGCTGATGGCATGAAGGCAACACGTTTCCCCTCGACTCCCCATAGCTGCCCCATAAGGTCACGGCACTCGTCGCCGATCTCGTATACACGCTCACGCCCAGCCAATCCGGCACTCTTGAGTCGGGAAAATTCACCGTAAACTGATTCGAATTCGTGCAGCCATGGTGCTTCGCCGCCCGTGCACAGGTGCGTCACCTCATCCAGTCCCAGAAAGAGATCCTTCGCCAACAACCCAATTCGTGTCGATGTCATTTCACCTCTGGTTCTGTCGAGAGAATATTCGATGCAATGGCGGTGCCTGCCACAACGCCGGCGACCACGTAGAGGCCGGCACCGATGAGAAAGACACCATGAACTGCCACACCTGCCTGCAACACAAGCCATCCCAAATTGGGACCCACAGAGGATCCCAGATCGGATGCTGTGACATAACGCGCGATCTGACGAGGACCACCTGATCCCGCCATCGAATTCAAGACGATACCGACACCAGCGGCGCACGCATAGAACAGCAAGATGCTCAACACGAGGCCCGCGACGCCAACACTGGCGCTGGCCAATACGAGAGCGAGCGCCCCAACCAAGAAATAGACCGTTGCCGTCCACCGTGGCCCCCATCGATCGATACTCATGCCAAATAGGGGTGCAGATAAATCCGTCAGCCAGCGTGACGACAGCAGAAGTCCGGTCAGTGTCGCTACGCCCAGTGAGATGCCGTGAAAGTCGATTCCATCAGGCTGACGTGTCGCGATCACGGCGCCAAGCGTTGAAGCGAGCAGTCCCTGACCGACAGAGCCACTGACAAACCCACATAGCAGCAGGGCCTTGTCCGGTCGTTGGCGTCCGTAGTTCCTCGGTTGCCGATCCGACTCGCTTCGACTCACGTCGCGCGCCGCCGGCCCCAGTGGCACCATCACCAGTGAAGCGGCGGCGAAGATGAGAAGAGTCGCGGTGAAGCCGATCAAGTCATGGGCCATTGCTCCGAGAAGATTTCCGGAGATCGACCCCATCCGCGAGATACCGGCGTAGTAGCCCATGTAGCGGCCAAGGTGTTGATCGGCCGCATGCTCGACGACCGTCATCATGCCGATCTGCCGAATAAATGACCAGCAGATTCCCCAGAGAATGCGGGCCCCGAGAAGAATGGGAAATGCGGCGAACAATCCATAGACCGCATTGAGACAGCCACCGATGACCAGGCTGATCGCCAGCAGGCGCCCCGGCGACCACAGATGGCAAGCCCGCTCGGCGAAGTGGTTACTCAGAAGACGAACGATTCGGTTCGCCGACAGCAGAATTCCCACCTGATACGGTTGGAGCCCTAGCTCACCGTAGTAGGAGGGTAGCACGGCATAGAGCATCTGATCACCGAGCAGGGAGGATGCTGTCACCAGAGAGACAAAAACGACAGCACGCCGAGGCGACGAATCGCGACTCACTCGCCTTCGTCCTGCCAGGCTGCTGCCCTGGCCGTCTCGAGCAAATCCTCATCATGGAGAAGGTGGGCTATCCGCAGCTCGGGCAAGCCGGCCTGGCGCGTGCCCAGCAACTGCCCAGGGCCGCGCAAATCAAGGTCGGTCCGCGCCAACTCAAATCCATCGTTTGTGGCACACAAAGCCTCGAGCCGCTGGCGCCAAAGTTGTCCCTCCCCCTCAACCGGATAAGCGACGAGGATACAGTATCCCGCCTCCGTGCCGCGCCCCACCCGACCACGCAGTTGATGCAGCTGTGCCAGACCGAAACGTTCAGCGTGCTCGATAACCATCACCGTCGCATTGGCCACATCTACGCCCACTTCGATCACCGTCGTGGCAACGAGTACATCCGTTTCACCTGCGGCGAAACGTGTCATGGCCGATCTCTTCTCCTCGGTTGACAGTCGACCATGGATCAACTCGACCCGAAGACCGGACAGTGCTCCCTGGCTTAACTCTTCGTAGGCGGTCTCCGCAGACAGGAGATCAGACTCCGCCGATTCCTCGATGGTTGGGTAAACGATGTAGGCTTGTCGGCCGGCAGCGACCTGCTCGGCGACAAACGCAAAAATTCGATCGCGCCGATCTGGCGAACGCATCGCCGTCCGCACAGGCAGTCGTCCCGGAGGTAATTCGTCCAGGACGCTGACCTCCAGATCTCCATACAGACTCAATGCCAGGGAGCGTGGAATCGGCGTTGCTGTCATGACCAGAGTGTGCGCGTGGGCGCTCTTCTGCGTCAGCTGCTCACGTTGCGCCACGCCGAAGCGGTGCTGCTCATCGACGACAACCAAGCCGAGACGAGAGAAGACAACATCTTCTTGCAGCAGCGCGTGCGTCCCCACGACCAGTGGCAGGCCGCCGCTCTGCAGCCCCGTGAGCAGCTCCCGACGCACAGCGGCCCGCCGACCCCCTTTCATCAGCACCGGCCCCAACCCCAGTGGAGAAAGCAGGCTCTGCCATGTGTAGAAATGCTGATCCGCCAGAATCTCCGTCGGCGCCATGACGGCAACCTGGAGGCCCGCTTCCATCGCCTGTAGCGCTGCACATAAGGCCACGAGAGTCTTGCCCGATCCGACATCACCATGCAGCAAGCGTCGCATAGGCTCAACTTGTTCGAGATCAGCACTGATCTCGGCGACCGCCGTCTTCTGTGCCACTGTCAGTTCGAAGTCAAGCGATGCCAAAAGCGTGGGAACGAGACGCTCACTAGCGGCTATCGGATTGGCGGGTTGTGCTCGACGTAGACGCCGTCGCCGGGCGATCTCACGCTGCAGTTGGTAGAGCTCTTCTAGAGCCAGTCGTCGTCGTCCGCTTTCAGCCTGCTCTTTGGATGGCGGAAAATGGACGTGCTGTAACGCTGTGAAAAGCGGCGGAAGTCCATGCTCTGCGGCGCGAGTCTCATCGACAGACGCTGTGACCGTCGCCTCAACTCGAGTCAGGGCAGAGCGAACCAGGCGGCGAAATCCTCGGGATCGCAGGCCGCGCTCCTGTAATTCTACGCTTGACGCGTACAGCGGAATGATGCCGCCCGTATGCAGAAGATCTAGGGGGGAGTCGGGTTCATCCTCCGCGGTTGTGATGAACTCGTACTCCGGATGCGAAATCTGACGCTGGTTGCGGTAGACCTCCAGATGTCCACTGACAGCCAGTTGATCTCCTATCTCGAACTTGTGGTAGTGCCCACCACGAAACCAGACACAGCGCAGTGTACCGGACCCATCCTCGACGATGGTCTCGCGAGGTGGCTGACGCCCGCCCCGCCGAAAACCTGGCGCCTGCCCCGGTTTCACCACCCGAACCAGGAGAGTAACCTCCTCACCAACGGGGGCCGCATCGATGGCGACGACTCTGCTGCGATCCAGATAGCGGCGCGGCAGGCGCAGGAGTAAATCTGCGATGGTCTCGATGCCAGCCTCGCGAAGGACCTTGCCCCTCTGTGACCCGACACCCGAAAGCTCTTCGATCGTCATCGCTGCAACGGTCCCATGCAGAACTCGCAGCTGCATCGTCTCTGTCGAGTCGGCTTTGTCTGACTTACTAGCGGTGGTCATCTCTCTTGTCGCTCTGTTCAGTGCACTGATCCTGCCGCAAAGCCCTGTCACTCAAGTCCGTCGATGCAGCCAGCACGAGCGGTTACGGCCTGGCAGCGGTCCGGCTTAAGCGGTGGCAATCGTACCAATTCCTTTATCAAACACGAATGTGACCGCACTTGGTATCAACTACTACTAAAGAATACTCCAGCCGCGCCGATAAAGGAAGGAGATCTACGACCTGAAGCCACTGGAGTCCGCCACATGAAAAAAAATGATTCAAAGAGGCAGCAACGGAAACTGCCCGACGGGATTGAGATCGGCCAAAATTTCCTCTTGAGCTTTGATGATCCTCGTGTAGAGTCAAAGGCCTACCAAGGACGCCTTCATCAGGTGAGTCGCGACGGTCTCCTGTGTTTCGATGCCCCAGGTGATTTGCCGCCACGCCGCGGCACGCAGGTAACGATTCAATCCTTGAGATCTCAGGCAAAGGGATCCGCCTTCTCCAGCGAGATCCGTGGTCGAGGTCGGCTCGGCGGCCGCCTACCGGTGCTCTTGGTGGAAGCGCCCATCGCCGCGTCAACCTACCGCCGTGATACATATCGTGTCAGCGTCTGCTTGCGCGGAAAGCTCGCATGGCAGGACAATGCGAAAGTGGCCCCCGTTGAGGCAGATGCGGTGCTGACGAATATCAGTGGCGGCGGAGCACAACTCTATTCACGCTGCCGCCCCACTTCGGAGTGGGTGCATGTAACGTTGAACGCACCACAAAGCTTCGTCGAAGAACAGGCTCGGCGCCATCTGCCCCGTGGTGGTGTGCCAGTAAAGAGTCTTTCGCTGACGCGCAGTCCTGTCGCCGAAGCAGGAGAGCGCGTGCAAGCACAGTTGACTGAGTTGCGCGCGCGCGCCGTCTCTGTGCGCTTGCACTCTCGCGACGAACGCGGGCCGGTTTATGCTGTTTCACTGGCATATTGCGAAAAGCAGGAAGTTTGCTTCCAACTGGTTCGTTACCTAGAACGGCAGGCACTTCATCGTTGTGCTCGCTCAGCGGAGGATCAGCGCGCCTCGATGACGGGACCGATGGCAGCCTAGAGCCTTAAGCTGACAAGATATTTGGGCAGGCGCCCCATCGGCCCGATGGGCGCCTGTTCCCCCCGAGGGTGCTACGATGGCGACGAGAGTGGTGGCCCCTATGGGTTGCCGTCTGCATAGGGACAACGACCGTGATGCTCTTTATCTACGGAATTCGCTTGTTGTAGAAACACACCCAGACACATGCGCTGAAGACTCGGCTGCGGTTACGACGGGGGCCATTTTTCGTTCTAAGCGTTTGTTTTCTAACGGATTTTCAGTGTCGCCAAGCCGGCGAGGGCCAGGATGCCAGCTACAATCCAGAAACGAATGACGATCTTCGTGTCAGCCAGCCCGCGAGACTGAAAGTGATGGTGGATCGGGGCACTCAGGAAGAAACGCCTGCCGAGCCATTTGATACCCACCTTCTCCTGAATCACGACGGAGAGCGCCTCGGTAACGAAAATGCCACCGACAATGAGGAACAGGAATTCCTGCTTCACCAGCACGACGATGGTACCTACCAACCCCCCAAGTGCCATCGAGCCCGTATCCCCCATGATCACATTGGCTGGGTACGAGTTGAACCAAAGAAAGCCCAGACAGGCACCGAAGACGGTTGAGCAAATGATGGCCACTTCCCCGACACCCGGTACGACGGGAAAAATGAGGAACTCCGCAATGCCCGCATGGCTAGAGACATAGGCGAACACCGCATAGACGGCGACCACAAAGGCGACGGGAACAATTGCAAGTCCATCAATTCCATCCGCGATGTTGACGGAGTTTGAGATCGCGATCACCGTAAAAATGATGAAAGGAATGTATCCCCACCCCAGATCGAGTACCGGCGCCTTGAAAAATGGAACGAACAACTGCGTCGCCAGTCCTGAAGGCATCGGTGACCACCCGTCCACGACGAAGAACAAGCCGAAACCAATTCCATAGAGCAGTTGCAGTGCGAGCTTTGTCGTCTCCGAGAGACCGTGATCGCTGGCACCGTGTCGCACCTTCAAGTGATCATCAATGTATCCGAGACAGGCAAACCAGCACACGGCAAACAGACAGATGAGCGTAAACGGGTTGTGCAGCTTCCCCCATAACAAGATGGAGGAAACAATAGAAGCAACCACCAAGGGACCGCCATAGGTCTTCGTCGCCCCCTTGCCTGTGACAGGAAAGTGATCATATGAGCGACTCTTGTCCCGACGTCCGCTGCGATAGAGGGCGAGTATGATGCGGCCGCCAAAGGTGATCGTAAACAGCATCGCCGTTATCGCACCACCCAGCGCGCGGAAGCTGATCGAGTCCAACAATCGCAAAAAAGAGAGAGCTGCGATGTGTTCCTGGAGATAGCTGCCCAGGTAGTAGAGCAAGTGTTGGTCTCTTCCTTTATCCCCCCGCTCCGGCTCGTCGCGAGCCGTCGGGAGTCATATGGGTCCGGACACGTATCGCGAGATCGTCGAGACTGCGTTTGAGCGGAAAAGCAGGCTCGAAATTAGGTGACGTTGCGAGAATCACATCCAGGTCGTCGGCGATCTCATCGCCGTGGATTACGTGGCGCTGCAACAGGCGATCCAGAGCGATCACCGTCTGCTGTCGAAATTGCCAATCCGCGTGGACGTAGAAACGACGCAAGCAAGGCAGCAGGCGCTCGCCGGAACTGCCGATCTGGCCAAGGGCGCTCAGGGCTGCTGTCACGACGGAGGGGGCTGTATCATCGAGCGCGGCGATGAGAGACTCTTCAGCCTGTGAATCTCCAGGCGTCACTTGATCACCAAGTGTTGTCGCCGCCGCACGACGAACCTCGAAGTAAGGATCACCACCTAAGGCCTCCAGCAGGACCTGGCGGACGATGTCGCCACCACCGATGATGCCGATTTTTGTCAAAGCGTATTCTACGGCGTTGCGGCGCAGAATCCCGGGATGCTGAAAGTCTCCCCCGAGGGCCTTCTTCATTGGGCTGGCAGCGCGACGACTGCGGAGGATCTCTATGATCAGATCCAGTCGATCCACATAACCGAGATGGCCGACGAGTTTCACCCCCACGTTACGTCGCCCCAGAGGGATCTCATACCACGCAGTGGATGCCAGGTGTCGATCAGCCTGATACCGCAGATACGCCAACTCTTCGGGTGGAAGAGCCTCCGGGCACCCTCCCACCTGGCTCAACCGATCTCGAACATGACGCAGGAAGAGATTGGGATCTGCCGGCACACTCACCTGCGGTGACGGGAATTCCAACTTCAAGGGCGCTGGGCGTCTTCCCGCGGTCAGACCATTCAGTTCGTCGACAATCCGCTCAAGACTATCGCGCCGCGGGATCGCGCCAGCGGCAGTCCCCACTGCTTTGACTTTCTCCGGATTGTCGGCGTATTCGAGGATTGCCGTCGCCAGTCTCCTGCCACTCACACGAGTACCCACGGTACCGTCCTCGTGCCAGAGAGCCTCTTCGTAGAGAACGGTGGCAGCTCCGCGTCGTTCCAGTTCCCGTGCATTGATCGCCTGATGATCTTCGGCAGCTGTAGAAAGGGGAATGATGATCGAAGGCAGATTGCTGACCCCCACCTCCGTCAACGTGCTCATCCCACCACGACATACGACCAGGTCGGCGGCGGCGTATACGTGCTCAATTTGCTCAAGGTATTCGCAGCGTCGATACCATTCGGCATTCTCTTCGTCGATGCCAGCTTCAGCGAGACGATCCCGGGTGTCACCGACCGCATCATATTCGCTCGTCTGCGTCCTGCCCGTCGCATGGTAGACGACAATGTGCTTTGACTCGGAAGCCAGAAGCGGTAGAGCCTCAACAATGGCACGATTGATGACCCTTGAACCCTGCGAGCCGCCAAATACAAAGACGACGAAGCGATCACCAAAGATATCCAACCTGCGCCTGCCAGCGTCACGATCAAGGCCGAGCAATTCTCTGCGGACAGGAAAACCGACGACGGCGACCCGTTTCATGTCGAACCAACGGCCCGCGTCTTCGAAACCGAGGCCGATTCGACAAGCCAGACGGCCGACAGCCTGGTTTAGTAGGCCTGGGTGGGCGTTGGGTTCGTAGGCAAAGATGCTCGCCCGACTCAATCCACTGCGCTTGAGTAGACCACTGGCAAACAGAATCGGTGCGCTGACAAAGCCCCCGGTACCAAAAATCAGATGAGGCCGAAAGCGCAGCAGGATGTAGATCGCCTGCAATACACCCACACCCAAAGTGAGAGCGAATCGAGACAGAGCAAAGGGTGATGAGGATCGTGGGAAAGGCCGACTACGGACGAACTGAATCTCATAGCCACGCTCAGGCACAACCCGTGCTTCTATACGGTCCGAGACGCCGACATAGAGAAACCTCGCTTCCGGGTCGCGGCGACGGATTTCGTCTGCAACGGCGAGCGCTGGATAGATGTGGCCACCGGATGCACCGCCGGTGAGCAAGTATTTCACGTCGACCCCATGCTCGGCGACCTCGTGGATACCAACGGATGATTGCGGCTGCATGCCGCTTCGAGGATCACAGCCGGGGATTGGCTCAAACTTCCCGCAGGGAAATTACCGTAAGGGGTTGATGATTCGGTAAGATAGGAACGGTCCGAATTCGCGACAAGCATGGCCGAACAGGGCGTCATTTAGAGCCAATCTAGATCTTTGTAATAACCGGTGATGGCAGCCACCCCCCAAGGCCACTGTCTAGTCGTACAAGATGCCAGTCTCCTTCGCTACGCTCCACGACAAGCTTGGTGCCTTCGTGAATGACGAAGACCTCTGTCTCCTGACCATCAGGGCCGCTGCGTGCGATCCCCTCGACTTCGGTCACCACTGCTTCGATCCGCCCTGCATCTACCTCGAATCGAGTGAACGCGAACAGAGCCATCAAGAGCGCCACCGCAGCAACACCAAGGACTGAGCTGTGCAGACTCGTCTGCCCTTGCCACCGACGCCAGGACACGGTGGCGAAGAAAACGAGCAACCCTACCATCCATCCCAAGGCCAGTTCGTTCAGCGTTGGCCACATGAAAGCGCGCTCCAGGACTCCACCGATTCCGCTCGTAGGATCGGGATCTCGATCCTTCTTGAGGCGACGAAGAAATCTCAAATTCGCCTGGATATCCTCGTCGCGGGGGGCCAATCTGAGCGCCCGCTCGTACCAAACGATAGCGCGCCCCAAGTCACCCGTTTTGTACGTCGCATTTCCCAAATTGTACAGAAGCCTTGGATCCTGCGCGCCCGTCGCAACGGCTGCCTCATAGCGCTGTCGCGCACCGTCATAGTCCCCCGCCCGATACAGGCCGTTACCCTCCGCGTACAATCCGACGGCGGCGGATTGCGCCAGAAGTGAACTTCCTAGGAGGCAGAAGGCGCATATCAGCCAAGCTGGGGTCCGCATCAGGTAGCATCCCTGAGTTCGTCGAGAACGGTTTCGCTGTCCGCTAGCACCTGCTGTCTTCTCGCGGCACTGACCTCGCTCGGAGCGAAACGGCCCTCATGGCAAATCTTCAGCAGGCCATCGAACTGTCGAATCGTCATCTCAGGCACGCCACGCTCGGCAAGAACCAACTGGCATCTCGCGCGATCCAAACCGGGAGCTGGTTCGTTCACCTGATCGGCGACGAACCCTACCAAGGCGGTCTGCAATGTCGCAAAAAAAAGTGCCTCGCCCTCGCCAATCGCGGCGGTGGCCTCCTGCAGTCGGCGCTGGGCAGCGCCATTTGCGCCACGCCGTCGGGCGTAGGCCACATCTGAACGCAGACGCTCTTGATGCCGTCTCGCAAACAGCAGTGCCACATAACCGATGGGCAGTGCCAGCTGCAGTCCCCAGAACCAGGTCTGATGATAGAGAGATCGTGGCGAGTGAAGCTCGGCAACATCCGGCTTGATATGCCGAATGTCGTCACCAAGTTCTTCGATTTCGCTGCGCGTCATGTCGTGGACTGGAGCTGACCTCGCAGCCTCAACGCGCCCTTCACTGACAAGGCGGATCGGCCGCGTCGCGGCAACACCGTATTGGTGCCGTTCTGGATCGAAGTAAGAAATCTCAATCGGAGGAATCTCGAAGACTCCACCGCGTTCAGGAATGATGATGTATTCGTAGGTGGCCTCCCCGCCGAGTCGCCCATTTGCACTCGTCGTCTGCTGCATGGCCCCTTTGGGATCATAGACCTTCAATCCAGCCACGTCGATCACCGGGGCACTCAGTGATTGCATGTTTCCCGTGCCGACGATTTTCAATCGCAGCGTCACCGGATCCCCCATGGCCACCTGCCGTGGCTCAGCGTTAGCGTTGATCCTGAGGCTGCCGACCAAGCCACTGAAATTGTCAGGTTGTCCTGACAGAGGCAGAGGGCGGGCGAAAATTAGCGCAAGCTGACTCCGTACCATGACACTCTGAGTTCGCCCAAAGAGTGGGTCATCTAAGAGTGACAATGCGTCGAATGCACTACGTCGCTGCCGACGCTGGGGTATCGCACACGTCACAGCCATCACGTCGATTTCGTGCGCACCGTCACGGGTCGCAAACAACGCCATCCGTCTGAGTGGGGCTACATGAAACTGGCGATCGCCAATGGTCTCGACTTTGGGATCAAGACGCTGAGCGTCGAACAATTCATGCGACCAGAACCCACTGAACGTGGGGATCTGTGTAAAACCGACATCGCGCAGATTGTAGCGGTAACATAGGTCGAAACTGGCCGTGACCTGCTCGTTCACGTAGACCGTGTCGCGATCCACTTGAGACCTCAAGAACAGGTTATCCGTCAGTTCATCATTCGCGGCTGTCGAATTCTGTCTCTGCTTGCTTCCCGGTCGCTTCTGTGCCGATACCTCTATGTCGATCGACTTCGTCTGGTACGCCTTCCCCTCGATCGTCAGGGTCGCCACGCCGATTTTGTGCCGGCCCGGCCGCTTGGCATAGAGGGTGTAGACAAGATCGCGAATGAATGATGTCCGACGATTGACAATCTCCATGCGGGTGGAGATTGCAGGTCCGTAGACGTCAAACGCTGCAAGATTGATTTGCGGAGCTGAGACATGAACCAGCTGGCGTGCGGAGGTAATTGCCAGGGTCAGGTTCAGGGCTTCGTTGGCGGCCACACGACGTCTATCTACCTCAGCCGAGACCTCCACCTCGGCTGCTTGAAGAGTCGCAGACAATGACAGCAGACCGACGATGACAAGCATGAATCTGCCGCCCAGCCGCTCATGGTTACAGGCACCCTTCACCAGTCTCTCTCCTGTGACCCTCTGCGAGACACACGGAATCTCCGTTTTTGCCCCTCTTCCTCGCGGTCCCCGAGTGCATCAAGCAATTGCTCTGCTTCCTGTTCATCCATACGCTCGTCCGTATCGAGCTCCGCCTCATCCTGGGCCTGTTGATCTGGCTCTGATTCACTCTCCTGTGAATCATCTGGCTGACTCGGTTCGGGTGGGCTTTCCTGCTCGGGCGGCCCATTCTGGGGCTGCTGATCTTCACTCTGTGGATCCTGACTCTGCTCGTTGGGATCCTGCGGGTCCGATGGGTCGCCGGCGTCGCTTTGCTCTTGTTGTTGCTGCTCCCCCGATTCCTGCTCGTCCTCGTTTTGCTCGCCGTCACCTTGCTGCTGTTGGGGTGGAGGAGATTGCAGCATCTGCAGGGCCAACTCAAGATTCGCCTTGGTGTCCTGATCCTGAGGCGTGCGCTGAAGTGCCTCCCGATACGCCTCAGCTGCCGCAGAGAAATCTTGCTGTTGGAAATGACTGTTGCCAAGATTGTAGTAGCCCTGTGCCGCCAGCCCCTCGTCCGGCGCACCAGCGGCACGCTCAAATTCGTCGACCGCCGCGGCATAGTCACCGAGTTCATACAAGGCATCGCCAACATTCAGATGCAGCGACGGTGATCCGGGACGTTGGACAAGGGCATCGCGGTAGATGCGCAGAGCCTCCTCAAAATTACCCTCACGATACTGTTCCAGTGCCTCAGCACTTCGTGCGGCGACGGGGTCTCCGAGCGTCTGTGTTACTGCTGTCGCCTGGGACACAACACAAAGTAACAGGAGGGTGTGCAGGATGAGGGCACGCAGATTCTTCATCATGCAAAGCGCCCTTTCCACTCGCGACGCTGCCCCTGACGCTCCGAAATCGCAGTCTCTGCAAGTAGACAGATCAATGCCAGAACCAGTGGCCATTGGAAGCGCTCTTGGTAAGCACGGAAACTCTCTTCGCCGAGTTCTTTCTCATCCAGTTCGTCAATGCGATCTAACAAGGAGGTGATCTCGCTCCCCTCAAGCGTACTGCGAAAATAGGCTCCCTCCCCCGACCGCGCGATATCGCGCAGCGTGCCCTCGTCCAGTCTCGTCTTGACGTAGTTCCCCGATCTGTCCTTGTGGTAGTCACTTCCATCTTCACTGAGGGACGGAATCAGTTCACCCGCTTCAGTGCCGACGCCTACCGTGAAGATTCGAACGCCGGCGCTGGCAAGTTCGGCTGCTGCCCCAGCTGCATCCCCCACATGATCCTCTCCATCACTGAAGACGACGATGACCTTATACTGCTGATCATCTTCATCGAAACTCTCGCCAGCGACGTTCAGCGCTTTCACCAACGAAGTGCCTTGTGAAGGCAGATCGCCTGCAGAGACGGATCCCAGCAACAAGCGTAGAGCACCCGCATCAAGGGTCAACGGACACTGCACAAAGGCGTGGGCCGCATAGACAACAAGTCCGACTCGATCAGAGCCGAGACCATCGACAAGCTCACCAATTGCGTAGCGGGCATGATCGAGACGATTGGGGCGAGTGTCCTGCGCGAGCATGCTACGCGACAGATCAAGACAGATCATGATGTCCACACCACGACGCTTGGCCATGGACAGTTGCAAGCCGAATTGGGGACCCAACAAGGCAATGGACAGAAACATTACGCCTGCCACACTCAACACGTGACGCCACCGACGAGCTGAGTGATCCACAGAACGCGTGAGGCGCTCACGAACACCTTCACCGACAACACTCAACAGTGCCGTATCTCGCCGGCGTGCAGACCACGCCAGTGCAAGCATCATCACAGGGACGAGAAGCAGAAGCCAAGCGGTATCGGGATGGGAAAATCGCATCTATCGTCCCTAGGGAATCGTCCGTAACCGCGTGCGTGCGAGTACGAACTCCAGCATGATCAGGGCCAGACAGGGCCAAAGGAACAGGGCGTAGCGTTCAGTGTAATCCACGTGGATCTGGCTCGTAATCTCAGTGGTCTCCAGCTCTCCAATCTCGTCGTAGATCTGGGCAAGTTTCTCACCTGAGGTTGCATGGTAGTATCGTCCACCCGTCAGATTTGCAACCTGTTGCAGAGTCTCCTCGTCGAAGTCCACGTTTCGCCCGCGCCCGCGACCTCCCGATCCAGGTGCCCCGACGCCGATCGCATAGACCCTGACGCCGATCGCAGCAGCAACTTCGGCCGCGGTAAGTGGGTCAATTTCACCCGCATTGTTCACACCATCCGTCAACAGAATCACGACCTGGCTCCGTCCATCTGCTTCTCGAAGGCGGTTGGTGGCATTGATGATTGCCATGCCAATGGCCGTGCCATCCCAGTCTTGTTCGGCGATCCGGATCTGGTCGAGGAAGCTCAGCAACACATCGTAGTCGAGGGTCAGCGGACACTGAGTGAAGCTTTCACCGGCGAAAACGACCATCCCCAGGCGATCTGTCTGTCTACCTTCGACGAACTCAGCCACAACGTCTTTGGCCACTTCGAGACGATTGTCCGGCCCAAGATCTTTCACCTGCATGCTGCTCGACACGTCTAGCACGAGAATGATGTCGACGCCATCCGCCGTGACATCCACAACGGTCTCACCACTCTGAGGTCGAGCCAGGGCCATGACCAACAGGGATAGACCAATGAGTTTCGTGATGAAAACCACAACGCGCATGCGGACCCACAGACTTGGCGCAAGATCCCGCACATGGTGGAGGGTGGAAAATTGCAAACTTCCCGGGCGACGTTGTTTGTAGCGAAGAACGAGCAGGGGGATGAAGACCAACCCGAGGAGCCAGACAGGTTCAGCAAAACGGAATTCGCCGAAGAATTCCTCCATCATGCGGATTGCTCCGTGTCAGCTACCTGCTCATCAGGCGGCCCGACAGCCTCTTCGGATGCTTCTTGCTCGTGGGCACTTGCCAGAGACGTCGTCACGGCGTCAACGATCTCAAGTCCCGTTGCCGGCATCGCCTTCGCTTGCGCCATTGCTGGGTCGGCTCGGGCAAATTTCACAAGATCCGCCGCCTGTAGAAATTCCAGAATTTTCTGGCAGAGCTTCTCATCTAGCAATTGATGGAATTGTAGGTCGACTGCAATTTCCTGCGTCGTTCGCTCAAGGGCATCCACGCCCAAGCGCTCTTCCAGGAAACGCCTTAGGACGTCAGACAGGTGCGTGTAGTAGAGTTTGACAGCCCCTCGTTCCAACAGCCCCATTCCTTCGATTCGCAAAAACTCTCGCCGATAGTCGGTGGGAGCAGTTACTCTCGGTTGCACGACAGCTGCTCGCCCACCTATAACGCGATGTGCGATCCATGACAGAATCAGGATGCCGAGAGTTCCAAGGATCGCCACAATCCAGACAGGAATACCGCCGGCGATCGTCCATGGAGGCTTGATCAAGCGCAGGTCCTGCTCGCCTTCGGCGCGTATGGCAAGAACCTCGATGTCCACAGGCGGCGTTTCCAATGCGAGCGTGTCACTGCCATCCACAATCCGAATCTGCAGTGATGGCACGGTTTGCGACCCCACCTCGAAGAGACGCAGATCATAGGCTGCCACGCCACCGGTTTGGGCTGGCTCAGGTAGACGTCGAGCCCTCATGTGGTCTGGCAATTGTTCGTCCAGATCGCCGGGAAACAGAGGCTGTTGCTGGGGCTGCAAATGGTCAATTCGCAGGCTCAGCCGGATCGGGTCACCAATGTGAACTTCATAGGTGTCCACCAGCGTCGTAAGGGAAAGCTGCCGCTGACCCTCAACTTGGGCAGGCGATATGCCAAGCAATACCCACACAACCATCGCCATCGTGGGTAGGCGGATGGCTGCGCAGCAATTCACTGGGCCGAGTTCTGCTGTGGCGTGAGTTGCTGAGTCTGGTTGTCTGCGTTCGAAACGACCTCGGACACGAGGGTAGAGACCTCATCGAGGGTCGGCGACAGATCCTGTAGGGACTGTTCCGTAACGGCGAAGATCGTCGGTACGTCAGCACGACGAGCGTAGACGACTCCCTGTGACTCGACGACCTCAACAAAGACTGACTCTCCTGCACCCATATGCAGAACCATGCGGAGCTCCGGAGCATCAAAGCCGTAGTCCACGACGTTCAAACTCAGAATATCCTCTGCGTCCGCGACAAAGTCTTCAGCACGAACCTCTGCCAGTGCCGTGAGCAGGTCGTTGAGTCGCCAGTCATTGGCTTGACGATCAACAGGATAGGTCAACAGCCATCCGATACCTGTGCTGTCTCGTTGGGCTCGGAATTGGGTCTCACCATCAACGACAAGATCGATCCCCTGCACACTCTCCTTCGAGAGATCAAAGGGCTGACGGTCACGCAGATCATCAAGAGATTTCACCAGATATCCGACAACCGTTGAGTCGATGACGAAAATCGGTCTGCGACTGGAATCGACGGCGAAGTGGTCCCCCTGATCTTGTTTGGTACCGAGGCGCAGATGCTTCTCTTCCTTATCCTGGCCGATCTGAAGAGACAGACGTACGAACTCGTTTCCAGTCCCGAGCCCCGCCTCATCTATATTCGCCGCCGTGGGCACCTCGTGAACGAAGGTTGAGATTCGCGCATTGCTAACGCGTGTGAGCATCTCATCGAATGCCCCATCGTCGGCTGCAGTCTGTAGGGGCGCCGTAATTTGCCAACCTGCACCGCTGCGCTCGGCAGTGATCCGTTGGCCAGCAGCCCCATCCCAACGGTGCAGCGTCAGCCCTGTGACCTGCTCACGATCGAAATGGAGCACGTGTCGATCACGCAGATCGAAAACGCTCTTGTCGAGATTGTCGAATCGCCAGGCTCGGATCGTACGAATCTCTGGATTCGCGCCAGTTTGCTGGATATAGGTAAAACGCTCTGTCGGCGTATCGTTGCCGAAACGTAGTGTATCCGGATTGCTCTTCGCACTGTGTGAAAGTGCCAGGTGCACCTGGAGTCTGGGGCGCTCAAGACCATAGGACTCAAGCGCCGACGGATCAGCGGCAACGGCCGCGCTATCCAGAACAGGGTCACCTTCGATTTCCGACTCCTTCAGACTACGCAGATAACGATCGATCGCCTCAACATCCGCGCCGGTAGATATCGGCTCCGTGATAATCCACTCGTCGCCACGACGCTCGATGACGATGGTTGTGTCTACCCCCTGTATCGTCAGTTGTTGTGCTTCCTGATCGCTGAAATCAACCAGTTGACGCGCCCGTTCCACTTCGAGTTCGCGTTTCTCTCCCCCTTTGATTTCGTGAAACCAGACAAAACCCAACAGACAGGCAAAGACAACACTGATGACCACGTTCGTCTTCAAACGCATGTTCCACTCACTTCTCATCAGCCTCGTTTTCGTCGAGTTCGACAACGGCATCCGTGATGAAGTCGCGGCGAATCCACACCAGAATGCAGCCATTGGCAACAAACAGGCCAGCAATAATCAGCTGTAGCACAGCGTTAGGTACCAGGACAAATGTTAGCCCCACATTGGCAATGGCCGAGACCAACGCCACAGGCCATGCAATCAACTCACGGCGAGAAAGACCGTAGGCGATTGCGCCATTGAGCAAGGCGAGAATCAAGCCGACGGGGCCCCGAATCAGTCCACCTTCGCTGGCGCCGATGACGCCGATGGCGAAGTAGTAGAATGCCGCTGCTGCAAAGGAATATATCAGCCATGTGACAAACCCTGCGGCATACGTCTCGTAACCGCGTCTTAGCATGATCACGAAGCCCGATAGTGCCACCGCCAGGGGCAGTACGAACACCGACAGCCATAGCAGGGCCATCGCATCCTCCGTGAGCTGAATGGCATTGAAACGCGCGGTCCTCGGCGGGATCGTCAGTGCGTCCTCACCCTCGATCAGCCATCGAGTCGCATGAATGATCAGCTCACCATTTCCCTGCTCGGAAAAGTGCTGATTGCCAGCAAAATCTGCGTCTCCGATGACGACGATCCTCGTGAGGTTCCCTTCAGAAGCAGAATCCGCCTGCGTGTGGGCAGCGACGGCCAGGGATAGCGGTCCCGGTCGATCGCTGTCTGGATCGTATTCCACCTCGCCACCGCCGGTTTCACTGAACAACGGTGAGATGTCCGATTCTCCCCAGGCGCGATGATCGGTAAAGGCCAACTCAGTGACATCCGACGCTTGCGGCATTGCTGTCACACTGCGAGCTAAAGGGAAATAGGACATTCCCCCACGGCCCATCTTGTCAGTTACCGGGTGATCTGCGTAGGAGATGACGACGGGGACGGAGATCCCTGTACCGAGCAACTGACCCAGCCCTGACAGGTCGACGATGAAATCGTCACCCAATTCGATCCCATACTCTGAAGAAAGCAATTCTTCGATTCCCAACACCACACCTGGATCTACCAGCAGCAGCAGATCACCGCCACGCTCCAAGTATTGCCTTACGGCCACCTGTTCTGTGGCCGTAAGCGAACTTTGCGGACCTATCATGGCGAGCAGATGGCCTTCGTCGGCGTGGCTCGCATCCAGCGAGGAGAGTTCCACCCCGGAATCAATCTCAACATTCAGCTCGCTGAGACGGCCGCCGAGGATACTGAATCCTTCCCCGTCGACCTGCGCTAGATCTCCTTCACCGTGGCCACCGACAAACGAAATTTTCCGGTCAGCCGCATGCAGGGCGCGTAGGAGAGCGTTGCTGAGCGCTTGCTCGCTTTGCTCACTGAATCGTTCGCTGACGATCTGATCGTCTCCGACCATCTCGAGAATAGACGCGCCACGTTCTCGAACTCCATACTGCCGCACCTGCAGCGCCTCTTTCTGTGGATCGACGATCTGGAAGTCGAAGCCAGCCGCACCGTATTCGAATTCCTTCAGCAACTCTTGATAGGACCTGCCCTCTTGATCACCCATGAAGACACGAACCGTTGCGCGCTTGCCACTGTCCGTCAGTTGCTGAAGAACCTGTGAACTTTGCGACGAGAGAGTGAAAATTCCGTCCTCACTCACGTCGATTCGCGTGTGAAAGCGCTCCCCGATCACGTTCAGTAGAGCAATGATTCCAAAGCACAGGGCAACACCGACGGACGCGGTGAGCAAATCTCGCACGCTCCACCGGCCACCTCGTGACACAACAACAAAACCGAGGATGGCAATCGCAGCAGGATACAGAACCACGGTCAACCAAAAAATCCACTCGGACTGACTTTCGTTCAAAGCGATCGGATTGAAACCAGCTTCCCTGGGACGAAGCGCGATCAGCTCCTCGTCCTCGGCAAGCCAACTGATCGCATTGAGTGCGAGGTCACCATTCCCCTGTAGATCGAAGTAGTTATCCGTCGCAAAGTCAGAATCACCAAAAACGACGAGTCTCCCACCTTCTCCTGCAGAATCGCGAACAGCGACCGCCAAAGACACGGGGCCCGGAAGATCGCTGTCGTCAAAACTGACGTTTACCTCACCTTGCCCCGGCTGCAGTGCCTCAAGATCCACCTCACCCCAACTCTGGGCACTTGTGAATACAAGAGCAGCAGCTTCCAACTGTGCTGTCGCAACAGCCAGCGAGTCGAGTCGTACGGAGCGCACAAACTCGTACGTGCTCACGACACCGGTGCGATGTTTGCGGGTGATGGGATGTTCGTCGTCGTAGGCAGCTGCCACAGGGATTGTGAAGTCGAGCCCGAAGAGTGTGCCCAACCCACTCGTGTCCAGAACGAAATCATCGCCAAGCTGGACCCCCCAAGTCGCCAACAGCGACTCCAGACCTGTGACAGTCCCCGGATCAGTCAGCAGCAATAGCGAGCCGCCTCCCTCCAGGTAGGATTCCACCGCGTCCACTTCCATTGGTAGCAGCTGAGATTGAGGACCGGCAATGACCAGAACCTGACAGTCTGCCGGAACGCCCCCTTCGCGTGCGATGAAAAGAGAATCTGTGACGATGTAGTCGATGTCCTGCAGACGGTCACGCAACTGCCCGAGCGCACTGCCATCACCAGCCTGAGCTGCCCGCTCACCGTGTCCAACCGTCAGGTAGACACGTTCCTGACGGTTGCGCACGACCTTGAGGAGTCGATTCGTGATCTCTTTCTCAGTTAATTCCATCACATTCTGACGGCGACCCTGAGATTCGATCACGAGTGTATTGTAGGTCGCAATGTCGTAGTCGTCGGCGCGCATCGGGTCGCGGTCCGGGTCGATGATTTCGAACTGAAATCTGCCGCTACCATGTACTGAGTACTGCTCCAGTAATGATCTTAACTCGTCGTTGACACCACCCTCCATGAAGGCGAGAGCCGTCACATCAGAATCAAGACCTTCCAGAACCTGTACGGTGAGGTCTGCCAGATTGTGCAATTGTCCTTCGGTGAAGTCGATGCGATCACTGTAGCGTTGACCAAGAAAATTGAGCATGCCGACGATGGCCAACACCATGGCTGTTCCCCAAAAGGCATTCAGCCACCGTTCGTAGCGCTTGAACATTTCCGTATCGACGACGGCAGCCACGACCACCAGGAGCACGCCGAGCACGCCGAGCACCAGCGGCAACTGCGTGTCGCTGCTGCGTAAAGCTGTAGAAAGCAGGCCGGCGACTAAGAGAACTCCGCCGATCCCACTGATGCCGGCACTGTAACGTTTGAAGTCGAAGCGATTCATCCTCTTCCAGCCCCCTTTAGCGACGCCAGCGACGAGACTCGAGGACGCGAGACGTCACAAAGAGACTGAAGAAAATGAAGGACAGATAGAAGATGACATCGCTCGTATCGATCACTCCACGCTGAAAATCCTGCAAATGGGCAACGATGGATAGGTATTGCAGGATCTTGGCCGCCGTTGGGCCAGCAAAGCTCGCAGACCAATCGATCAGCCACAGCATCAGCAGGGCACCGAAGGCCAATAAGACCGCAACGATCTGGTTCTCAGTGACAGATGAGGCGAGCATGCCAACGCCGATGAAGGTGCCACCCAGCAAGAGATACCCCAGGTAAGCGGACCAAATCGGCCCCCAGTCGGGGTCTCCGTAGAATTCGAGAATGCCACAGTAGACAAGGGTGAGAGCGACGATTGTCATGTACAGGGTGAGACAGGCAAAGAACTTTCCGAGAATGATCTCGAGAGTCGATATGGGCGACGTCATCAACAACTCCATCGTCCCATTCTTCTTTTCTTCTGCCAGTAATCGCATCGTCAGCATCGGGACCACCAGGAGCCAGATGAAGTCCATGACGCCGAAGAACTGGGTGACCACCATCTCATTGAGGTTGAGATTCGGCATCCCCCCCTGCATAAACTGAGACCGCTGGCTCAGCTGTGTACACCAGAAATTGAACTGCATGAGAATATTGCGGAACAGATACCCCGACAGAAACAGAAACACACCGGCAATGACATAGGCCACGGGTGAAACGAAATAAGAACGCAGTTCCTTCATGTATATGGCTAGTAAATTGCGCATACGTTTGTCCGTTTCTCCTAGTCCGTGGTTTCTTCTGTGGTCAAACGCAGAAAGATGTCTTCAAGTGTCATGTCGAGACTGCGAAGCTCACGAAGACTGTGTCCGCCATCGATGATAGCCTTGCCGACCGCTTCTCTTATGTCGTTGCCAGGAATGGCCGTGATAAGCCAGCCTCCGGTGTCTGAGCTCTCGTCCTCCTGTTTGACCTCCAACACCCCATCTATCGATCTCAAGACGTTGCCTACCGCCTCAGCTGGACCACGAACCTGTGCATGCAAAACGTCGCTCTCCTTCAGCTGGGCCATCAGACTCTCAGGCGACCCCTCCCCCACAATCCTGCCGTGATTGATGATGACGATCTTCTCACAGGTCATGGAGACTTCCGGCAGAATGTGTGTGCTGAGCACGATCGTGTGCTCACCGCGCAAGGACTTGATGACTTCACGGATCTCAATGATCTGTTTGGGGTCGAGTCCGACGGTGGGCTCGTCAAGGATCAGAACGCTCGGATTGTGTACGAGGGCCTGCGCCAGACCGACGCGCTGACGATATCCCTTTGACAGGTGCCCGATCACGCTGGAGCGAACATGGGAAACCCCTGTCTTCTCCATCGTCTCGTCAATGCTTCGGCGCATGATGGCCGAGGGCACGCCCTTGATGCGAGCGACAAAATCCAGATAGGCCTTAACGGTCATGTCCATATAGACCGGTGGCGACTCTGGCAGATAACCGATTCGGCGGCGCACCTCCATCGACGCGTCGAGCACATCGTGACCATCGATCGTGGCCGTGCCCGATGACGGTGGCAGATAGCAGGTGAGCATGCGCATGGTCGTCGTCTTGCCGGCACCATTGGGACCAAGAAATCCCAGAATCTGCCCACGTTCGGCACTGAAAGAGACGCCGTCGACGGCAGTCACATCGCCATAGTGTTTGGAGAGTTGATCTACTTCGATCACGTTTCCATTCCCTCCCTGATGAGGTCAAATTGGTGTGTTGAGAGTCGGAACGAAGTCAACTGCGGATCCGTCCCTCGAAGAAGCGCACCAGTGGTTTTACGTAGGGTTGAGTTGTGTCGATCTCAATTTCATCGATGTCGAGTCGCCGAAACAATCGCTTTCGTTGGCGCCTCTGACGCTCCCAGCGTTCAGTAAAAGCCTGCCGCGTCGGTGCATGGTCGCTGTCGACGAGTGTTACCGTGCCGCTTTCGGCATCTTCCAACTCGATCAAGCCAACAGCGGGCAAGTGCGATTCGCGCGGATCCTGCATCGTTACTGCAACCAGATCATGTCGTCGTCGCAGTCGACGAAGAGCACCGTCGTAATCCTTGTCGATGAAATCTGACAACAGAAAGACGACACTGTGACGACGCACCACTCGATCAAGATAGTCGGCGGCCACTGCGATTGAAGTTCGTCGGCGCCGCGGCTCGTGGTAGAGCAACTCGCGGATCACGCGCAAAACATGGCGTTTGCCCTTCTTGGGTGGCACGAAAACCTCCACCTCGTCGGTAAAGATCAGCAATCCCACACGATCATTGTTTTTAATCGCTGAGAACGCGAGGACCGCAGATATCTCGACGGCGATCTCCCCCTTCAATCGCGCGTCACTGCCAAAGGCACCCGATGCACTCGCATCCACGACAAGAACCACCGTCAGCTCTCGTTCTTCATCGTAGACCTTGACGAAGGGTTTGCCACCGGCGCGAGCCGTGACATTCCAGTCGATCGCGCGCACATCGTCGCCAGGCTGGTATTCGCGCACCTCAGCGAACTCCATCCCATGGCCCTTGAAGACGGAATGGTATTCACCAGCAAACAAATTGTTCACAAGACGCCCCGTCTGAATCTCGATGAGCTGTACTTTGTCGAGGATCTCGCGTGGGATCATCGGCTGAACACCAACCCTTGGATCTGTTAAGGGACTTCTATGTGGTCGAAGAGACGCTCAACAATCTGATCAGCGTCCATCTGCTCGGCCTCGGCCTCATAACTGATCGCTACGCGATGACGCAGCACGTCGAGGCCGATGGCTTTCACATCTTCCGGTGTCACATAGGCGCGCCGTCGCAAGAAGGCGTGCGCACGTGCAGCCCGGGCAAGAAAAAGCGTCGCTCGTGGCGAGGCGCCATACTCTATCAACGGAGCCAGATCCTTCAATCCTGCTTTCTCTGGGTCGCGAGTTGCCTGTACGAGATCGACGATGTAGTCCTTGATCTTGTCATCGGTGTAAACCAGGCGCACTGCCGCACGCAGACGCAGGATGTCATCAACACTCATGATCGGTGAGAGATCCACCTCTGCGCCATCCATCATACGCTCGAGAATCTGTCGCTCTTCGTCTCTGGTGGGATAGTCAACCTTCACTTTCAGCATGAAGCGGTCGACTTGAGCCTCCGGCAGCGGGTAGGTGCCCTCCTGCTCTATCGGGTTCTGTGTCGCCATGACCAGAAAGGGATCATCAAGGGTGAAACTGTCCTCGCCGATGGTCACCTGGCGCTCCTGCATCGCCTCCAACAAGGCACTCTGTACTTTTGCAGGGGCGCGGTTTATCTCATCCGCCAGAATCAGATTGGCGAAGATGGGCCCCTTGCGCGCAACGAAGTCACCCGATCTCTGCTCATAGATCAGCGTACCCGTCAGATCGGCGGGCAGTAGATCCGGTGTAAACTGAATCCGATGAAACGTTGCCTGGATAATGCGCGCCAGAGTGCTCACGGTCAGGGTCTTGGCCAGGCCCGGAACGCCCTCAAGCAGGATGTGACCACCACACAAGAGACCGATCATGATTCGTTCGACCATGGGTCGTTGACCGACGATCACACGATCCATCTCGCCCAGCACACGCTCAACGAGTTGGGTTTCTTGCTGAATGCGGGTCGTCAGCGCACTGATATCAGGACCGCTCTGCATGTCTCCATCGTTCTTTACGCAGGTGCCTCATGGACGGATACCTCTCGCGTCTCGGGAATCATCAAATGTTCAGTGGGTAGGTGGATCGTCCTGAAAGTTCACCCATTCCTCGGGTGGTCGGCCTACATTCGGCAACAAGCGCTGAGCATTGGCTGCCAATTCAGTTCCAGGATAGTTGTCGATGACGGCTTGGTATGCATCACGAGCGGCGGTGAGGTCAGCCAGATGCTCTTCGTAGATGAAGGCGATCATGAACTGCGCCTCGTCTGCCTCGTCACTGGCGGCATAGCCGTCGAGAAGACGTTGGTAGGTTGAGATCGCCCCCTGAATGTCGCCGCGCTGCTGGCGCAGAATAGCCAACGCCTTCAGCGCGCGAGGTGCGAGCGGCGTCTGGGCCTGTGCAGCAACAACGGACTCCAGCAGATTCGAAGCCTGTGCAAATTTGGTGCTGTCGTGGGCGGCATCCATGGCGGCCGCCTCAGCCGTCGCAAACTGCTCTTCTGGCGTGGGTCCCGAACACGCTACCTGTCCGAGGAGACTCAAGACAAGCGAAATCTGTACGAATTTTGAAATGAACTGCTGTGCCTGTTTGTGCTTGTTTTTCTTGACTAAAACCAACATCGATCGGGCATCCATCTGCGATGGTTGAGTGTCGAATGGGCGAATTTACCACGCCGGTACCCTGCCGTCGACGCTTTTGACGGCCGCAGGTTCCCGGCTTTTGTAAAATAAGTGATCAGGTCTTTGCAAGAAACTCAGGCAGAGTTCCTGCTCAGTCGGATTTCGAGGAGGCTGTGGACGACTTGCTGTCGCTTGAACTCGACGTATCTCCACTCGACTTACTTTCCCCTCCAACTGAAGAGGGGGAGGAGGAGTCAGCCTTTGCCGCTTTCTTGTAATTGTCACTGCGATAGTCGGTGATATAGAAGCCTGAGCCCTTGAACAGCAGGCCGCCCCCACCCCCGATCAGCCGCTGTATTTTTCCCCGGCACCCCTTTTGGGGACACTTTGTCAGAGGGTCGTCGGTGATCGGTTGGTACGTCTCAAACTCGTGGCCACATTTGGGGCATTCGTAATCGTAGGTCGGCATCGTACTTTCTATACCCCGTCGTGTTCGTGCTGTGATGGTTCCTGTGACTCCCACCCCCGCATCTGGCAAGTGGCTATCCACACGCTCGTCCGGCGCATCGGGGTGGGAAGTCGAAGCCGTAAAATGTAGAGGTGGCGCCACAGAGCGGCAAGTCAGTAGGAGGACTCGACGTCCTCCTCTAAGGCATCGATTCCCAGGGCGCATCATCCACTGGCAGATCGGCGGTTGGCAGGTCTACTGCAGGCCCGGAAGTAGCGATCTCTGGGAGCTCGTTCTCGCCGAGTCCCGCGGGCGAACCATCGGCACCGATCCGCAGCAGTTGCAAGGCGCTGTTTACCCGACGATCATCGGAGAATGCCACTCTCCCAGAAGCACCATCATATTCCCGCACCTGTTGCAACCATTCGCGCAACTGACGGCGACTGCCGTGGCCGGCGCGCCAACCATCGATCAGCATCCTCGCCGCATCGTAGCCGTCGGCGGCATAGCCGGGATCTCGCTGTCGCTGACTGCGATACTCATTGAGGAACTCCTGTTCGGCGACGCCACCTTGACGACGCGCCACGAAGATCGCCCCTGCCAGATGCCCGCGCTCGGTCGCCCCCATTGCATGAATCGCTTCTGGATCATACCAGATGTCATTGCCCAATATCTGTGTCTCAAGTCGATGAAAATGCAGCTGTGGCGCGATGGTCTTGGCGTCGTCAAAGTGTTCGACGATCACAGCAACTCCATCGATGGTCTGCAGGAATACTTCGCTGGAATCAGGCGGCGCTTCGTCAACAATCCCCTCCACAACTTCTATGAAGGTCCACTCACCTTCAAGCGTCGTGTCCAGCAGGGAGACAGCTAGAGAGTCGAGTGTTGCGAGAGAGTCGATGCGCTCCAGTGCCGGCTGTAGTTCGAATCCGACACGTCGCAACGATTCGAATTGGCGATGGAAATCCGTCGTCTCCTGAGGAAAGTACTGATCGCTCATCACGATCCGGCCACCGTTGAGTGTTGCCGCCCGAGTAAAGCTTCTCTCGAAAGCTGCTCCATAGTCGCTCAAGGGGGATAAGATGGCCAGCGTCTCGAGACCAAGCACAAGAGTCGCATACTCGGCCAGAGCTTGACCTTGGACTTCGGCAATCGGATTGAGTTGGAACACATGTCTACCGAGAGAATCCAAACCACTCTGTTGAGCCAGAGGTAACAGCAAGGGCACGCCCGCCGCCTCAGCAACTGCTGCAGCGACGACGCAGGACGTACTGTAGATGGGGCCGATGATGGCCTCCACACCCTCTGCGACTAAGCGACGTGCGCCATTGTGCACGCGAATCAGCCGACTTCCTTCACTTTGGCTGACGGGCAGAATCTCACCCTCAAAGTCCACAAAGCGCGCCCCGGTATCTTCGATCTCCAGATCAAAGGGTTCACCAGCGGCTTCATTCGCATATCTGATGCCATCCAGAATTTCTCGTCCCACAGAGGCAGTGGCCGCATCAGACTCGCTCTGTCCCGTCAGCGGCAGCAGTACGCCAATTCGGGGAACGCCTGAACGGGAAGGCGATGTCTGCCAGGGAGAATCCGGCGACGACGCAGTGGTTTCAATGTCCGCCGGGATGGCGACGGTGAGACCACCGAGAGCGGCGAGCCGGTTGCGTGCCAAGTGCGCAAAGGCGCCTTCCTTGTATGTACGCAGATACTCCCCAAGTCGCTCCCTGCCCTGAGGCCCCCAACCAAGTCGTATAAACCAGCGGCCCTCCCCAAACAGCAGCGCTTCCTCCAGCAGTCCATCCGTAATCTGTTGTTCTATTCGCCCTTGAGCGTCGCGTGAGATCAGGTGGTTGCGAAACACGACGACGAGGCGCTCGGCGGCACTTGCCCGCAGCTCAACCGCAGCGGACCCATCATCAAGCAAGCGTGCATAGTAGACGGCCGCTTCATATCTGCGCTGCAGGCCCAGATAACAATCACCGATGAGCAACTGCACATCGGAAGAATAGCGGCTACGTGGATACTGTCGTTCCAAACGCTTGGCTGCATCCAACCCGGCGCGAAAATGTTCGGCTTGCAACAGGGCTCGAGTCAACATCAACAAGGCCGCACTTGTCCGTTGATTCTCGGGCGCGTCGACGATGGTTGTGAAGTGCTTTCGTGCGGCGCTCAGATCCTCCTCTTCGTAGGCACTGAGTCCCCTTTCGAAATCACGGTCTGCCTGCGGCGACAGTCGCACGGCCGAGGCGGGACCAACAAATACAACAAGTAAACACAAGGCAGCTACGATCCACTGGGCAGGCAAAGCTTGTTGATGACAGAGGGCACCGTTACATTCGCGAGCATGAAAATGCCCACCTCGCTTGTGAGGTGAATGCGTGCGATCTGCTTTCGCCGTACCCCGCTTGGCCGATGGCTTCGGCACGCTGCGTCCCCTCTGATTGCGAGTCAATGGACCATGTCCTTTCGAATGGAGAAGCCGGGTCTCGACCCGGAACAGCTACGTCGCATACTCACCGGCAAGGAAAAAGATCCTGACGTGCCCGAGAATGCTGGCAGTGAAACGTCAGGCACAGATTCTGGTGAGCCGGCACAGGCAACTGAAACACCGATCGAGTTTCATCTCAAGCCGACGGAACTCATCGAGCATCTTGACAAATATGTGGTTGGTCAACAACGAACCAAAGCTGTCCTGTCGACAAAGATATGCACTCACTTCAATCGCCTCAGTCTTGAGCGAGACGAGGATGAGGACATCGTTGGACGGATTAAGAACAACGTACTCATGATCGGCCCCACAGGGGTAGGCAAGACGTTTCTCGTTCGGTTGATTGCGCGACATCTGGGCGTCCCCTTCGTCAAAGCAGATGCGACAAAATTCTCTGAGACCGGATACGTCGGCGGAGATGTGGAAGACCTCGTCCGTGAATTGGTGAACGAAGCGGGAGGTCAGATCGAACTGGCCGAGCACGGCATTATCTACATCGACGAAATTGACAAGATCGCTGCCAGTGGTCGGTCCTCTGGGCCAGACGTTTCACGAACTGGTGTTCAGCGAAATCTTCTTAAGCTGATGGAGGAAACTGAGGTTGATCTTCGCTCACCGCATGATCTTTCCTCGCAGATGGAATCTGTCATGCAAATGCAGAAGACGGGAAAGGTTGAACGGAAAAAGGTGAACACCAAGGACATCTTGTTCGTGGTGAGTGGTGCCTTTTCTGGACTCGACGAAATCGTCCATCACCGCCTGCACAGTGGTACGATGGGCTTCCGCCAGAGCGACGGCGACGCAGTAGAGGAAAGTGATGAAGATCCACTTCGGCACGTGCGATCTGAAGACCTGATGGAATACGGGTTTGAGTCGGAGTTCATCGGACGACTACCCGTTCTTGCGATTCTCAACCCTCTGCGACGTGATGACCTGCTGCAGATCCTACGAAGCGACAACAGTAGTGTCATCTTGTCCAAGGTAAGGGATTTCCAGGCTTACGGTATTCATCTCGAGTTCACCGATGAGGCATTAGAGGGCATCGCCGATCGTGCGTTTGAAGAGCGTACGGGGGCTCGCGGTTTGGTAAGTGCCGTGGAGAAGATTCTCATCAGTTACGAGTGTCGCCTGCCTTCGCTGGACATCGACCATTTCCGTGTCACGCAGGAGATTGTCAACGATCCTGAAGGCCAACTTGAGAGTTTTCTCTTGGAGGAATCACTCAATGGCTATTGCCGCCGCTTCGAAGCGGACCATGGTGTTCACCTCACCTTCACGAACGGCGCACGAACCTGGTTGATGTCGACTGCGTCCGAAAGGGATCAACTCCCCAGAGACCTGTGCGCCGAACTCTTCAGTGACTATGGCCACGGCCTGAAACTGCTCGAGATCGCTGAATTGACGGTTGATGACGATATTGTGCGGGCTCCAGCGGATACGCTAGACCGCATGATTCGGGAGTACTACGCACGGCGGGAATCGGCCTCGTCCTAGGCTCTCCTTGAGCTAACTGTCGTCACCGGAAACGGTTCTTAGACCGTATTCCTTTTCCTTGCGATACAGTGTACTCAGCCCGATACCCAGCATCTGTGCCGCCCGTCGTCGATCGTAGTCAACGGCCTTCAGCGTCACCACGATCGCCTCTCTTTCGATCTCCAGCATCGTACGACCCGCCGTGATCCCCCCCGCGCTCTGATGTCTGGGGGCCTTGCGGATCGGCGCTGGAATATCCGCTTCTGACAGTTCCACGCCGGCCTTCGCCATCACGACCATGCCCTCGAGGCAGTTTTTCAGCTCCCGCACATTTCCTGGCCAATCATAATCCGTCAGCAAATCCATCACTTCCGGGCTCATTCCCCGAAGTTCCTTGTCATTCTCGACGCAGAATTCTCTGAGAAACTCATTGACCAGCAGCGGGATATCATCTCTGCACTCACGCAGAGGTGGGATCTTGATCGCCACGACATTGAGCCGATAGAACAGATCTTGACGGTACGAACCCGCCTCGACCATCTCCTCAAGATTGCGATTTGTCGCCGTAATCAATCTTGTGTCCACACGTAGAGTTTGACTGCCCCCCACACGTTCGAATTCACCGCTCTGAATGACTCGTAGTAGCTTGACCTGCGTTGCACCTGACAGGTCTCCGACCTCATCCAAGAAAAGCGTGCCCTCATCGGCGAGTTCGAATCGTCCTTTGCGCGACGTACTCGCTCCGGTGAAAGCGCCACGCTCATGACCAAACAGTTCGCTCTCGACGATGCTGTCGGGAAGGGCGCCACAGTTCGTTTCCACAAAGGCACGGTCTCGACGGGGACTCATCTGGTGAATCGCCTTGGCCACTTCCCCTTTGCCGGTGCCGGTCTCACCGACGAGCAGTACCGTCGCCCGCGAGCTGGCGACTTGCTCTGCCTGGGCATAGATGCGATTCCACGCAGATGAGCGGCGTCGAATTCGTCCAATTCGATAACGTTCATCGAGCCGTCGCTGCAGGTCTGTGACTTCACCAACCAATCGTTGATAGGACAGACCACGTTCAAGCACAGCACCGATCTTGGCTAGATTTACTGGCAAGATCTGGAAATCGTATGCTCCCTGACGCATCGCTTCGGTCCCTAGCTCGATCTCATCACTTGATGCCAGGACGATGGAACAGATCTCCGAATTGCGCTGACGAGCCAATTGGATGAGTCGTAAGCCATCGATACGAGGGGTCCTAAGGAGACAGATCAGAACGTCGACGGGCTCACGATCCAACACATCATACCCTGCTGCTCCCTCATGCGCCCGAAGCACTTCGAATCCTTGCTCCTTGAGATATGCTTCGAGTGGTATGACGCCGTCACTCTGTGGGACGACGAGCAGAACCCGTGGAGGAGACGCGAGGTCGGTCGGTGTCAATCGGTTCTCTCTGCTAGCTGTTGATCGGTACGTGGCTCACGAAGCGCTGTGGCGACAGCCTCTTCGAAATGGTCGACGAACACGAAGTCTAATGCTTCTCGTACATCTGGTGTCAGTTCATCAAGATCACGCGCATTTCGGTGTGGCAAAATAATGGTCGTCTTGCCGGCTCTTTTCGCTGCGAGAACTTTCTGCTCAATACCACCCACGGGAAGCACACGACCTCGCAGTGTCAACTCTCCTGTTACTGCGACATCAGATCGCACAGGACGACCGGAGAGCAAGGACAGAAGAGACAGGGCCAGCCCAACACCGGCTGAGGGGCCGTCCTTGGGTACAGCCCCGGCCGGCAGATGCACGTGCAGAGCCTGCTCCTCAAAAAGCATCTCGTCGATCTTCCAATCTGCCGCGTGAGCTCGCACATAGGAGAGTGCAATCGTCGCCGACTCCTTCATCACATCCCCAAGCTGCCCGGTCAATTGCAGTCCCTCACCTCGCATCTTTGTCGCCTCAATGACAAGAACCTCGCCCCCTGCAGGGGTCCAAGCCAAACCAGATACGACACCCGGCAGATCCGCATCAACGGTGTAGTCCTCCTCGTGAATTTTCGCCGGACCAAGATAGTCGGGGAGCGTCTCAACATCGATCTGGAAAGGGCCCCGCCCTCCATCCACAACTTCGCGGGCAATTTTCCTTCCTACCTGAGCCAGTTCCCTCTCAAGATTTCGGACACCGGCCTCTCGAGTGTATCCACGAATGATCTGTCGCAGAGCGTCGTCATCGATATTGATTCGACGGCGACCTAGTCCATTCGTGCGCATTTGCCGCGGTAACAGATGTCTGCGTGCAATTCGCACCTTGTCTTCATCCGAATAACCCGGTAACTGGATGACCTCCATGCGGTCCAGCAAAGCGGGCGGAATTGAGTCCAACCTATTTGCCGTCGCGATGAAAACGGCGCCGGACAGATCAAATGGGACATCGAGATAGTGATCGACGAACGAGTGGTTCTGTTCCGGGTCGAGCACTTCCAGTAGTGCCGCAGACGGATCACCGCGAAAATCGGCACCGAGTTTGTCGATTTCGTCCAGGACAATCACGGGATCCCTTTGGCCGACATTCCGCAGCCCCTGAATGAGTCGGCCGGGCATGGCACCGACATACGTCCGCCGATGGCCACGAATCTCAGCTTCGTCGCGGACACCTCCCAGAGACAGCCGTAGATACTTACGGCCCAGGGATCGCGCGATGCTGCGCGCAAGCGATGTCTTCCCTACGCCCGGAGGGCCCACGAAGCACAGCACCTGCGCTCGCGCCGCACCATCTCCCCCTTTTTTCACCGCGGTGAGCTTGCGAACTGCGACGTATTCGAGAATCCGCTCCTTGACTGCTTCAAGCCCTTCATGATCTTGCGCCAGAATCTTACGGGTTCGCGATACATCATCGCGTTGGCGCGAGCGCCGTTGCCAAGGGAGATCCGACAGGATCTCTAGATAGCTCCTGACCACGCCTCCCTCAACAGAACCCTCAGGCATCCGATCGAGGCGCTGCAGTTCGTGTTCAGTTTCGCTGCGAGCTGCAGCGGACAGCTTCGCTGATGCCAAGCGTTCACGCAGCGATTTTGTGTCTCCCCCCGGCGAACCAAGCTCCTGCTGAATCGCCTTCAACTGCTCACGCAGGTAGTGCTCTCGCTGCCCTTGCCCCAACTCACGACGGACCTGTTGCTGAATCTTTGCTCCCACCTCAAGCATCTGCAGCTCACTCGCCATAATCGGCAGCAGAAAATCCAGCCGCAGACGAATCGACCTTTGCTCAAGTAGCGTGCGCAGGTGTGAATCCTCCAGATCCATGATGGAGGCGACAAAGTCGCTCAGCGGCCCCGGCTGGCGAGCCAGGCCTGCCGCGATACTGCGAATGGCGGCCATGTTGCGCCCATCGTCGTTGGTCTGTGGTTGCAGATCGAGCCAACGTCCGAACTGCTGCGCCAACGCACGCCCCAGGGCGATGGTCACCTGGTCCGGATCCTCGTCACCCAGTGGCTCGATACGAGCGACTGTATACGGCTCGCTTCGGATCAAAGCCTCAATCTGTACACGCTGCATGGGACGTAGCAGCACCTGTAGGTGCTGATCTGGCGTTCGCAGAATCTGATGGACCGTCGAAAGGACCCCGATTTGTTCGTACGTGGGCTCACTCTCTATACCGGCGGGGATCAGAACGATGGGACGCTCGCCCTCTGCCAACTTCGCCTCCAGCACTCGTGCCTGCACGGGATCAGTGATGGTGTAGGGGCCGCGGCTGCTGTGTAGGCAGGGGCAGCGGGGCCACCATGGGAAGGGCGAACAGTTTCTTAGGCAGCGGCGTGACGATCGTTTCGGTGGCAACCATCTGGTCTAACTCTCTTTATCAGCGGGCTTTGGTACACTTGTCGAGTTCCAGGGCTGCCACTGCAATAGACGTACCAGATCCACCTTCTCACTGTGAGCTCTCATAACCTCTGTGCCAATGCCTCCAGGATTGTGCCAATTTGGCATGCATAAATGCCAGAAAGCTCGACTGTCATTCCGGCGTAAGAGACAACCTTCGAATGTTATAGGGCGTGGTGATGAGTGCTTCTCTGTGCAGGAGCGGCGAGCTACTTTCGGAGCCTCCCTTCAGGCCCATCAGGACGAGCCTGAAGGGAGGGATTTCTTGACAGTGAATCTGAGGTAAGTATCTTTTCTATAATGAGGTTCCGTCATGTTTTGGTACCTGCCTCGCATCGGTGTATCGAGCAGGAATTTTTAATAGATGTCGCAGTTGCATACAAGACTTCGCATGCATACACAGGCTGCTGAACTGTCGCATTCAGGCACGCCAGTTCAGCTCGCATCACGCTCAGCTTTCCGGGCCTTTGACCATGTTTGATTTTCTTACACGCAAGAAACGCAAAGGCCCGGCTTTCGACGCCCGAGTTGAGATCTCTCAGCTTGCGATCATGAGCCCGCCCTCCACCCTCGTCTATGTCCCGACACCGGGTGATGACGAAGAGATGGAAGAGCTGGGTAAGTCCTTCTTCCTGCGTCGTAACAAGACGATCTACAGCGAAGGTGCCAACATCTATATCACCTCGCCAGACAATCTTAAGAGCATCGCAAAACAAAGTAGCCTGAACAACAAGATCATCCGCCTCCAGTTCTCCAGCAAGCGTGTTCCACATACGATTGACTGTCAGATTATCGGCCGCTTTCGCCTGTTGCCCGAGGTGGTAGAGACCCTCGATTTCAATGCCCAGTCGGCGTACAAACTTTTACCCGTCGGCAAGATCTCCAAGAACGAAAAACGCCAGTACTATCGCTACGCGTCGCAGAATTATGGAGACTCCAGGGTACCGCTCATAACTCACATTACCTTCGACACCTATGTGAAGCGAACGAATCACGAGTTCAACGCGGAAGGGGCCCCACCGATCCTGCTAAATGATCTGCAGGCCGTCCCCTATCATGAGCCTCCTGGTCATCGAACATTTACGACGCGCGAAAGCATCAATGAATTTCGTGATCAGATGCTGAAGAAACAACCGAACGATCGAGCCGTGAATGTGACCAAGGTCATTCGCGACGCGTCATCGACCATGGTGAAGAAGCCCGATGAGGAATTGCTCCTGGGTGATATCAATATCCTCGGGCTGGAGATGGAATCACTTCGCGACGTTCTCTATTTGAAAAAATCTCAGAAGGCGAAAATTAAGAAGGGCCAGGACAACCCGTATAGTCTCAAGCCCGGAGAGCGTATCATGACACGCTTTTTGCATGATGAGAAGCAATACGAGATGCTCTCCGAGGTGATGGAAGCCAGAACCCAGAATGAGGTTGTGCGCCCACTGGAGTTCTCACGAGAAGAGACAGGCCTCTCCCTGAACCTGATGAACTATTCAATCGGTGGAGTCTTGATCGAGTCGAGTCCGAGCTTTCTCAAACTCATGCTCGGGGACAAATGCCCACCGAATGTGGAAGACGAGGCCGACTATGATGGCGACTACTGGCTGAAGGCATTTGAGCAATTGCAGACGCCGATGCTACACATCACCTTCTATCCGAAGATGGCATTCCCTGAAACGGTCAAGAAGTTTGAGCCTGAGGTGCCGTCCAAGTTCTCGATCGTTGGGCAGGTTGTGCGGACGCGTATGAGTCGATACGGTGAGCGTCGCATCCTCGAACACGGCATTCAGTTTGCCTACGATGCGCAGGGCGTTCCCATGGAAGCGGATGAGATCGTCAACTGGCGCTACACGCGCTCTATGCGAGACAACGTTCATCTTCGTGAATGTCACACACATCTAAGTCAGTTGATGGGACATCTGGAGAATCGCGCCAAGAA
>Ga0114999_10000616_pt1 | contig 52612 bp, 43 predicted proteins | sample ArcticOcean_MG_C_3_FD_89820 | JGI IMG/M metagenome (GOLD analysis project Ga0114999, IMG submission 89820) | Marine microbial communities from western Arctic Ocean - ArcticOcean_MG_CB8_126 | ecosystem: Environmental > Aquatic > Marine > Oceanic | place: Arctic Ocean: Canada Basin | collected...
AGGGAGAATCGCCATGGTAGCCTTTCCACAATGGCCTGAGCCTCTTCGTGACCTTGCCCTTGAGCACCAGCGTCGTCCCCTGTCCCAAGGGGCCATACTGGAGGGTGAACGCAACGACGCCCTGTTCCGGTTGGGCTGTTCTCTACGGGGAGCAGGCAAATCCGAAGCCGATATCCAAAGACATCTCGAGGCCGAGAATCAGGCTCGCTGCCATCCCCCGCTGCCTATCGACGACGTTGTAACTATCGCCGGCAGCGCGGCTCGTTATGAGCCCGAGTTCCATCCGTTCCCGTCCCGGCCCCTAAGAGAGGGGCCCGGGACGAACGGGTTGGGGATGGTGTACCACACCCAGACCATCCAGGAACTCATCTCACAGTCCCACGATGTCGAGTGGTTGGTTGATGGTGTACTGCCACGGGACGGGGTCCTGCTCATCACGGGTGAGGCTGGCATCGGCAAAACGTGGATGGTGCTTGCACTCGCCATGGCACTTGATGGTGGCAAGCCCTGGTTGGACGAGTTCTCCACTATCGCCACCAAAGTGTTGATGATCGACGAGGAGAGCTCTCCTTCACTCCTCAAGGATCGTTTTCAGAAGCTCAAGGCCCAGACCAGTGGTACGCTGATGCTGGTAGGAGCTGGGGTGATGTTGGACGACAACCAGAGATACGACGCGCTCGAAGATCTGATGGAACGGGAGCAGCCAGGTGTAGTCGTCATGGATTCTCTCGTTCGCTTCCACGGGGCCGATGAGAACCACTCTGGTGAGATGGCTAAGGTGAATGGCCGGATCGACCGGCTCCGACGCAAGCACAACTGTGCCTTCGTCATCTGCCACCATCGGAAAAAGCCTGGGATGGGGCCCAGTGATCCCGCCAATGCATTTCGAGGGTCCAGCGAGATCAAGGCGTTCCCAGACGTCCACATAGACATCCAGCGTGGACCAGATGGACCTCCACAGATCTTGGTCTCCATGCCGAAGTGTCGGCAGCAAGAAGCTATCGCCCCCTTCATCGTAGAGATCGTAGACCTGGATGATGGCCGCACAGTCGTGCGTCACTTGGGTCCAGTGGTGGGCAAGGCGGAGCGGCGAGCAGCGCAGTGCCAGGAGTTCGTCGAGCACTTGCTCTCCGACTTCACACCCCGCTACCGACCGGAGTTGGTAGACATCGGACGTACCGCCGGGTTCAGTCGCCAGCAGGTGGATGACGCCCTCAAGGAGTTACCGCCGGCGGAGTATGCCAAGGAAAGCGTCAGCAACAAAGCCCGGTACCAACGCGTTCGTCCCGACCACATGTCCTTGGCTGTGGGACGGGAACGAGGAGTTGAGCCTATCGACCAGACTTAAACGCAGAGAGGGCCTCGCTGCGCAAACAACGAGGCCCTCAACAACACTCGCAGGCGGGACGCAGAAGCGTCGCCGACAACGATTCACTAAGCCAAAATATCAGAATAACCATAAGGCCCGACAACAGGGCAAAGGAACAGATCAGATGGCAATTCTACTCCGCAAGGAGATCAAGGAATACACAACGCATCCAGCAGGCGGCCCCTACCCGGCAGCCTGTACAGGAGTGCAAGAACACAAAGATGTCGAGACGGCCTTCGGTATGAAGGATCGACTTCAGATCAACTTCCACACAGAGGTGAAGGAACTAGATCACGTTGAAGGGGTGATGGATGACCGCCCGATGACGGTCACCAGCTTCGTCAATGCGACTCTGAATGAGAAGGGGCGATTAATGGAGCTACTTCGTCAGCAGATACCTACTGATGCAATCCAAGCCCAGACACGCGCTGGACAGGAATTCGATGTGGAAGAAGCCCTGGTCGGAACCCAGTGGTTGCTTGTAGTCGAGCACAACGAATCCAATGGCAAGGTATATGCAAATATTACCAATGCCATGAAGGCACCTGAGTCCCAGCAGGTAGCAATTTGGGAACAGAGAGAGGCCGCATTCTAAGGACTTCTCGAGGGGCTGGGGAGACATTTCTCAGCCCCATTTTTCGGAGCTGTGGGGACCTCTACAAGCACATAAGCACACCCTAAAAGAACAATACTACCGCCCCTTAACCTGAGAGACGTGAGTGAGGGACCTCCGACCTGACGGTGGGAGAGTCCCCTTGCTTCAGGGCTAGATTTTTTGCCCCACCTTTTCTAGATTTCAAGGGTCAGACATGAAATTCCCAACGAGGAGTAATTGGCATGGCAATATTCACGAGGAACGGCGAGTACTGGATCGATTATTACTATCATGGCCACCGTTATCGACATCGAGTTAGTGGCCGGAAGAAGGACGCAGAAGAGGCACTGAGCCGTGTCAGAGTCTCAATCGCCTCCGGGGAGTTTACACCTCCGGACGAACGCAAAGCCCCCGAGGAGGCCGAGAAGCCCCCTACACTCAAGGAATACACCACGAACGACTATCTCCCTTGGAGCGAAACACATCACTCGGAGAGCCACCACAAACTCCAGGAAAGCATCCTGAGGACTCAGCTGCTACCACGATTCGGTAAGCATCACCTGGATGAGATCAGCCAAAAGATGCTGGAGGACTTCGTCACCGCTCGCAGCCGCTCCACATACGCACGAGGCAAGCAAAAGAGACCGGTGAAGGCCACGACCGTAAACAGGGATATCGCCTGTATGAAGATCCTCTTCAGGAAGGCCGCAGAATGGGGCCTGATTGAGTACGCCCCCGCTCGGCCCGTGAAGATGCTGAAGGAAACACCCAATCCCCCGCGGCTGCTGACGCCTAAGGAAGTCTCCGCACTGATCGAGGCGATGCCAGACCATCAGAAGGCAATGATCATCTGCGTGGTGTATGCAGGCTTGAGAAGAGGTGAGTTGTTTCACCTCCGTTGGCGAGATGTGGACCTGAAGCAGATGGAGATCAACGTCGTCTCAAGAGACGGAAGTCGGACCAAGAGCGGCAAGAGCCGTAGAATCCCCCTAAGTCCGGTGCTGGCAGAAGCCCTGAGAAGGCATCCACGGCACATCACCAGTCAGTACGTCTTCTGCAATCCTGAGGGAAAGCCTTACGACAACATCACGAAATCTCTGAAGGCAGCGGCACAACGTGCCGGAATCGAGGACGGCGTGAAATTGCATCAACTCAGGCACTGCTTCCTGAGCTACTCACAGATGCAGGGAGTCGATCCGAGGACTGCGCAGAAGTGGGCAGGCCACTCAAGCCTGGCAACAACACTGAAGTACCTCCACGTGAGCCCAGATCATGAGAAGGCGGCCATCGGACGCTTGAACTACGGCTAAACAGGTCTGATCTCAGCATCACATCGACCAGAATGGTCACTATACAGTCACCGGAGTACCAGAACAGAAACAAGGGGTCACGGTCAAATTGCCGTAACCCCTTGTTTTTAAATGGTGCGCCCACAGGGACTCGAACCCCGGACCAACTGATTAAGAGTCAGTCGCTCTACCAACTGAGCTATAGGCGCACCTATTTGAGGCGGTAGAGGATAGGCCACCACCTGAGCGATGTCAACGAACCCAACAGAGAAAAAAGGCCTCAAGTGACTGTTTTTTCTCGACATTGGGCACAATTTACATACCACAGACGGTTTGACATTTGGCATAGATCGGCATAGCTTACGCGGCTGTTTTCCCCCTACTCAGGCCATGCTACTAGGCCAGCTACTACGAGGCCATGTTCGAGCGCGCTGCCAAACTCGAGAAGGTCTTCCGCCGCCATCCCGGCGCACCGGTGTTCGCTCGGCTAGCCGAGCACGCGCTGCGCAAAGGCTGCTTAATGAGGGCCCGGGGTCTTTGCGAGGAAGGCCGGGAGCAATTTCCAGACTACCCCACGGGGCATGTCATTCTTGGTCGTGTGTACGAAATGCAGGGTCTGTGGGAGGATGCGCGCGCTGCCTTCGATCAGGGGCTGCGATTGGATCCCGATCAGCCAGCCGTCTACCGCAGGCTATCGAGAGTGTACCAAGAACTCGGAAACCCGACCCTGGCGCTTAAATGCCTGGAGAGTGCCGCACGACTCGACCCATTGAGTGATTCCATCGCAGGGCAGTTGGCGGCTCTTGCAAAGCGAACACGTCAAGCGTCGACGACGATCGCTCCAGTAGATCCACCGTCTCCCGCGGCGCCCGCACCGCTGCCTGGGGCCCATGGCGCACCAGAGACCAGTGGCGAATCAGTGCCGAAGGTGACGGCCGAGCCATTTTTGCCTGCAGCCGAGGTTGGAGAAGAAGAAGAAATTCTTGCAGAACTTGATATTTTTGTTGGAACGCAGGACGTTGCGGCGGAAGAACCCTTTTCCACTGTGCAGTCCTTGCCGGAGTGGGAACCATCCCCCCCCGAATCCCCGGCACCTGGAGTGGAGATACCTGAGGTCAAACCTGCCGCTGAGGTTCCCTCGCCTCACTTTGAGGTAGCGCAACCGCCCCCTGACGCGGAACCTGTGCCGCTGCCGTCAGACAAGGAACTGGACAGTAGCGAAGTGGCGGCACTTGGTGAGGGTCTATTTGAAGGGGACGAAGAGGAGCCCGATGCCCCACAAGCGCCGTCTCAGAATAAACAGATCGTTGCCGTGGAGCCTGTGCTTCCCCTGACTCCAGAGGTGGCACGGGCGGCTCAAGAGACACACAAACGCAAGAGTCCGCCACCTGTAGCCCCAGTGCCACCGGCTGAATTTTTGCCTGAGACTCCGCCGACGACAACGCGGTCTCCGGTGCTTTCAGTTGCCGACGAGGTCGCGGATGCTGTCGAAAAACTCGCGCCGGAGCCGATCGAGGGCGACCTTGTGCAGACGGCGGGATTTGCTCTTCGGGGCGATGGTGGTCTGCGTGATCTCGTGGATCACATTCAGGGCCCTGAGGACGCACAAACAGGGAACGAGACGGAGCCTTCTCCATTGGCAACCGTAACACTGGCTCAGTTGTACAATCGGCAGGGATTCAGTGAACGTGCCGCACAGACTTACGAACAGATCCTGGCAGCGGATCCATCCAATCAGTCGGCGCGAGCCGGCCTGGAGAGCTTGGATACGACTTCATGAGATTGAGACCGACAACTCCAACACTTACTCGACGAGACCATGGCAGATACATCCAATTTCCGTAACGGCTTTACGATCAAACTCGATAGCGAGTTGTTTACGATCGTAGAATTTCAGCACGTGAAACCTGGCAAGGGCAACGCCTTCGTGCGCACGCGTCTAAAGAACGCCCACACCGGTGCCGTCATTGACCGGACGTTTCGATCTGGCGACAAAGTCGAGGAGATTCGCATTGAGCGGCGCGAAAGCCAATTCCTCTACGCCGAGGGGGAGGATTATCACTTCATGGATTCCGAGTCCTTCGAGCAGAGCATCATCGCCGAGGCGATGGTGGGAGATGGCGCAAATTTGCTCAAGGAGAACGAAACGGTTTCTGTCTTGGTCGCTGAGGAACGGGCCATCGGCGTCGAATTGCCGAACTTTGTCGAGATCGAGGTGACGCAGACCGATCCCGGTGTCCGCGGCGATACGGCAACAGGTTCCGTCAAACCCGCGACGCTCGCAACGGGCGCCGTTGTCTCAGTCCCCCTGTTCGTCAATCAGGGAGATGTATTGAAAATCGACACACGCACAGGTGGATATGTCGAGCGTGTGTGAGCATCAGATCCAGCCGACAATTTTTTCGGCGTTAGATAGAAGGCGGCAAAGGTGAAGGAAGCCAACATCCGCAAATTTATCGAGATTTTCCAGGAGAGTGGCGTGGAGGAACTCGAGTATCAGGAGAGTTTTTGGCGTGGTATCCGGCTCAAACTATCCAGAAATCGCCGGGTTGAAGGTGCAACCATACTGCAGCCCCCCCCCACGACCCCTGCGCCCGTTGCCGCTGCACCACCTGCGGCGGCCGCCACACCAGTCGATGATGGACTGCATGTGGTGACATCTCCCATGGTGGGGACCTTCTATCGGTCCCCTTCACCTGAGGCGGAATCGTTCGTCAACGTCGGAGATCGGGTCAAGGTGGGGCAGACCATCTGTATTATCGAGGCCATGAAAATCATGAACGAGATCGAGGCCGACGTAGATGGCGAAGTGGTAGAAGCCGATATCGACAGTGGTCGCCCCGTGGAATACGGTCAGACTTTGTTCAGCATCCGCCCGGTCTGAGGTTCTGTCTTGTTCAAGAAGATCCTGATCGCCGACCGGGGCGAGATCGCCCTGCGCGTCATTCGCACCTGCAAAGATCTGGGCATCAGAACCGTCGCCGTGTACTCTGAGGCCGACGCGCATGCATTGCACGTGCTGTTTGCTGACGAGGATGTGTGTATCGGTCCACCTGCGGGCGAGACGAGTTATCGAAATGTGAACAACATCATCTCCGCCGCCGAACTGACCAATGCAGACGCAATCCATCCTGGATATGGGCCACTGGCTGAAAACGCCGAGTTTGCCGGAGTCTGCAGCTCGAGCGGCATCAAGTTCATTGGCCCCCCTGCCAGCGCCATCGACAAAATGGGCAACAAGGCGACGGCACGCAGCACAATGAACGCAGCCGGAGTGCCTGTCATCCCAGGTAGCAAGGAAGTGCTCGCCAACGTCGAAGAGGCCCACCTGCGAGCCGATGAGATAGGCTATCCCGTGCGTCTGAAGGCGAGTGCTGGAGGTGGTGGTCGCGGCATGCGCGTCGTCAACGCGCCGGAAGAGATGGAGGAAGCGTGGAACCTTGCTCGTCTCGAAGCACGCACGGCTTTCACCTCCGACGCGCTGTATATGGAGCGCTCGATCAACTCCGCGCGCCACATCGAAGTGCAAATCCTGGGTGATGAGCATGGAAATGTCGTCCATGTAGGCGAGCGCGAATGCTCGATTCAACGACGACACCAAAAGCTGTTGGAAGAGAGTCCCAGCCCCGCCGTCAATGAAGAGCTTCGCCAGCGCTTGGGTGAAGCTGCCGTAGAGGGCGCCAAGAGTATCGGCTACGCGAGTGCTGGCACGGTGGAGTTCCTCGTCGACGAGAAGCTCGACTTCTATTTCATGGAAATGAACACGCGGATCCAGGTCGAGCATCCGGTCTCAGAGTCGATCAGCGGCCTGGATCTCATTGCCGAGATGATTCGCATCGCTTCGGGTGAACCGCTCGGATACGAGCAGCGGGATGTACCCATCGCCGGACATGCCATCGAGTGTCGGATCAATGCAGAGGACCCGGAGAGAAACTTCATGCCTTCTGCGGGCAAGATCACAGCGCTACACATGCCGGGGGGGCCCGGAATACGCGTCGACAGCCACCTGTATCAAGGCTACGCCGTTCCCCCCTACTACGATTCCCTGCTTGCCAAGCTGATTGCCAGCGGCCGAGATCGACAACAGGCGATCGCCCGTATGCGGCGCGCCCTTTCCGAATTCACCATCGAAGGGGTCGCCACGACGATCCCCTTCCATCGGATGCTGATGGAGAACGAAGACTTTCTTCAGGGGAATTTCGATACTGAGTGGGTTAATCGCAGTGAGTTTGGCAGCGCCGTCGTCGGCTAACGACGGTAGAAATGAGAAAGGACAGCCGTGCCAGAGGCCGAAAATAGAGTCCCCGACGAATTAAAATACAGTGAGCAGCACGAGTGGCTCTCACTCGATGGCGATGTGGGCACCATTGGCGTCACAGACTACGCCCAATCGCAGTTGGGTGATATCGTCTTCGTCGAGCTGCCGCAAGTAGGAGATGTACTGGAGAAGGGCCAGTCCTTCGGAACCATCGAAGCGGTAAAGACTGTGGAAGAGCTGTACACACCCGTTGCCGGCGAAGTCCTCGAGATCAATGACACCCTCGAAGATGGCGCGGAGCAGGTGAACGGCGATCCCTATAGCGATGGCTGGATGGTCAAGGTTCGGCTCTCCGATATGTCTGACCTCGATACGATGTTGTCTTCAGAGGATTACGAGGCACTGATCGAGGACGCCTGAGAGGGACCGCACCGACAGCTTGACCGCATGGGGGCGACGGAGCTTGATTTTTCTCGCGCTTGTTTCACTTTCGGTGCGCGCCCGATGTTGGGCGCTGTTTGTCCAACTATGGGCACGTCGGGCCGATGTTGGCATACCGTCCCCTCGTCGCCGGCTCGGAGACGCACGATGCTAGACCATGCCGTGCTGGTCCTCAATCAGAAGTACGAGCCCCTCAATGTCTGCTCGGTTCGACGAGCACTTGCGCTTGTGTTTCGCGGCAAAGCCAGTAGCATAGAGAAAAACAGGGCCGGGCTTGGTACGATCCGTGTCGTCGACCTTTGATGTGCCAAGTGACGTACGTCTTGAGATGTATGTGCGAGCACCCCGCCGGCATCAGTGATCGAAACTTCGGCATCAGTGATCGAAAAATGACCATCGATCATGTGATCCCGGAAAAGCACAAGGGCCCAACCACGGGGGGGAATTTTGTGGCAGCGCACGCTACTTGTAACGCACGCAAAGGCAGTAGACAACCTGAACAAGCTGAATTGACCCGCATAAGGCCTCCAAGACGACCAAACAACGTGACCTTCATTCGCAACCATGTCGGAGTCTCCGACCAATTAGGGAAGCCGTATCTGTTCCTTGACTGACACACCCCCAAATGAGCAGTTCGAAGAGCTTCCGAACGTCTCCGCTTCTGCGACAGACGACGCCACCCGCGCGGCAGCGGCTCAAGCCAAAGCCCTGATCGATGCGTATGGGGTGAATCTCGATGTCTTCGAGGGTCCCCTTGATCTACTGCTCTACCTGATTCGCAAGAGTGAGGTAGACATTTACGACATCCCCGTCGCCCACATTACGACACAGTATCTGGCCTTTCTGCGAGAGGTTCACCTACTCGATCTGGAGAGTGCAGCCGACTTCATCCTCATGGCAGCTACGCTGATGAAGATCAAGTCCCAGATGCTTCTGCCACGGGATATTGAAGGCGAAGATCTCGACGACGGCTTGGGTGATCCACGTGAAGAACTCGTTCGGAAATTGCTGGAATACCAGCAATTCAAGGAGATCGCGGACTGGCTGAGCGATCAAGGCACCCAGCAGCGAGATGTCTTCAAGCGTCCGGGCGGTCTCCCGGAGGATGCTGAAGACGCTGAACTGCGGCCCGTCTCTTTATTCGACCTGCTCAAGGTCTACAAGCACGTCATCGACCACGTGCCGCAGGCCGCCGTGCATCGTATTGTCGAAGAGGAAGTGGCCATCGATGAATGCATCGACCGCGTCCTCGGCGAGTTGCACCAACGCTCGAGGCTAAGATTTCATGATCTGATAAGTGGTCAATCTCGCATGACACTGGTCGCCACATTCATTGGCATACTCGAATTGCTCAAATCACAGCGAATTCGCGTCCACCAGGCAAGCCCTTTTGATGACATCTGGATCGAAAGGCGCGACGGCGACCAAGCAACCAACCCGGACGATGCCAGCCCCAACGAGCAGGCCAGTGAACAAGACAGTGATGGGACGACTAGTGATCAGTTAACGAGTGTTGGGGCGACAGACCAGGAACCGACCCCTGAGGTTCAGGTAGCTGATGCAAAACAGGATGGCGACGAGTTGCGAGACGTCCCCCTTGTTGAATCACCGAGCATGGGACCGGCCGATTCAGAATCGTGGCAAGGCGATTCAGAGTCGGAGCAAGACACGCCGCAACCGGCGCAGGACGTGAGGCGTGACGAATCTGATCATCATCTCGCGGGAATGGATTCGCCTTCCGAACCAAGGTTGGCGTCAGAATCTTCCGGCCCGCACCAGGCTCAACCAGGAGTGACGCAGCCGGCGCGAGATGAAACTCGTTCCGATGCCTTCGACGAGCAACCCCCCGCGCCGACAGCGCTGGCAATGGAGGAGCCCAACGATTTCGAGGCGGATGCTTCACGTCTTGTCGATGCTGCCCAGCGCCTTGGCGACCAGGTTCTTCCTGAAGCCCCCATCTGTGAGGGTCTATCTACGCAAGCCGATGACTCTCCCGCAGCGCCCCCGGGGTCCGACTCCTCACCCGCAGGTCATGTGAAATCGTGGGAGGACACACCCGGCGCCGTGGAGAATACTGACCACCAGGTTGCCCCCGTCGACGTACCACCGCCGCCTCCGGCTGGCACCGATGGCCTGTCCGGTTCGGAGGAAAGGTCGTGAACGACGACCAACAGGTGGACGATGCCGACAACGACTGGGACGATACAGACGACGAACAGGTCGCGGGCCTTGGAGCGGATCGCCTGCGAGGCATCGTCGAGGCCGTCCTGATGACGGCCGACCAGCCCGTGTCGCCTGGCAAACTGACCTCTCTGTGTAAAGGCTCGACAGGCAAGGATCTGCGGCGTGCCGTGGATGAGTTAAACAGGCGCTATGTTGACGGCGACCATGCGATGACTATCACGGAAGTCGCAGGGGGATTCCAGTTTGTCACGCTGAAGGAATTCGGACCTTGGGTTCGAAAATTCCACGACCGCAGTTCGGTCCGTATTTCTCAGGCAGCACTGGAAACACTTGCCATCCTCGCCTTCAAGCAACCGGTGACGCGGATTGAGGTCGATAGTATTCGCGGCGTCGATTCAGGTGGTGTGATCAGAACACTGCTGGAACTCAACATGATTCGCATCGTCGGTCGCTCGGAGGGTGTGGGCCGCCCCATGTTGTTTGGCACGACACGTGAATTCATGTCGCACTTCGGGCTCAAGAGTCTGGCAGATCTTCCACGTCCAAAGGAGCTTGAGGAGCTGCTCGCCGAAGGCGAGCGTAAGGCCCATGAGGCGCAGGCACAGATCTCAAACGAATCTGAGACCGACGAATCAGACACAGATCCGGTCGACGCCGAGTCACAACCTGGCGATGGCGATGAAGTAGAAGAAATAGTCCATGGCGAGCAGACGCCACCCACCGAGCAGGCTACAGATACTGAAGAGGCCGATGGCCAAGCAGCCACAGAAGACGTCTGACGCTGACGGGGTCATGCGGCTCAACCGCTTCCTTGCTCGCGCTGGTGTTGCGAGCCGTCGACGCTGCGATGAATTGATCGCTGCTGGATCGGTTCGCGTGAATGGCAAGCTTCCCAGCGGTGCCGGCGATCGGGTCGATCCGACGCAAGACCGCGTCCAAGTAGATGGTCGTCAGGTCAATCTCCCCGCACGCAACGAATACATCCTTCTACATAAGCGTCGCGACACGATTGTCACACGCAATGAGCAGCGTGGTCGTGCGACGATTTTCGACGACGTACCAGAAGTGAGCGACGCCACGGTCGCTGTCGGGCGTCTGGACCGGGACACAACAGGCGTTTTGCTGCTCACCGATGACGGCGAGTTGGCCTTTCGGCTGATGCACCCGAAGTATGGTGTGGCAAAACGCTATGTCGCCGTCGTGGAAGGTTTCCCCTCTGAAGGGGCACTCTTGAAATTGGCAAGCGGTGTGGAACTTGAGGATGGCCCCACTGCACCGGCCGCCATTCGCCTGCTGCCGACGGAAGATCGTCGACGTGCGCGTATCGAGCTCATCCTGCACGAAGGCCGTAAGCACCAGGTCAAACGCATGTGTCTTGCCGTGGGTCACAAAGTGCGGTCTCTGCGCCGGGCGAGCTTTGCCAGCCTTGAGGTTGGAAACCTGCGTCCCGGCCAACATCGTCCCCTGCGTCTGGATGAGATCCGCCGTCTTCGAAAACAGGTGGGGTTGTAGTGGCAGGGCCACTGGGATTGGTCATCGCAATTGATGGCGTCATCGGTGCAGGCAAGTCAACGGCCGCTCGCGGTGTGGCCCAGGCCCTGCATTATCGACATCTCGACACGGGGGCTATGTATCGGGCTGTCGCACTTTGTGGAATGCGACAGGATGTGACACCCGATGATCACCAGGGACTGGGGCGTCTTCTCGACCAATTAAAGATCCAGCTGACCCCCCAGGATGAAGGCGGCCGGATCCTGCTGAATGACGAAGATGTCAGCGATGCCATTCGGCGGCCCGAGATTACGCGTGTGGTTGGCTCCTATGCAGATCGCCCTGACGTCAGGCAACGGCTGAGAGAATCTCAGCGCTCCATGGGAGCGGAGGGTGGCATCGTCGCAGAGGGCCGCGACATGAGCACCGTCGTCTTTCCTACGGCTGATCTAAAGATCCGAATGCTCGCCGAGTTGGAAGAGCGCGCCCGGCGCCGGCACGAAGAATTCATGGCAGGTGGTGTAGAGATCAGTCTTGAGCAGGTTCGCCAGGACATAAATACGCGTGACCTTGAGGACGAACAGCGAGATTATGGTGCGCAAGGCCCTCCCGTGGACGTGACAGATGTGTTGACGGATGGTCTGAGCATCGACGATGTCGTCGGCCAAATCGTCACCCTTGCCAGACAACGAGGCGCCTGAAAACTTCGGCCTCTGATCCCCTCGTGCCTTGGATACCGCATTTTCGCATAAACGACTATATTTGAAGTTTCCCGTTCTCGAGTAAATTCCCCTCTGCCAGGCCGCTGGATCCAGATCAGTGACCGCCGTGGGAACCTTCGAGATCCAAGTGCCTATTCCCGGGACCCGGCAGGCCCCGGACGCGCATGTGCGCAGATCACGGAAAACACACGAATGACCGAAGAAACAGCAACCGAAGAAGCACCATCCGCCGTCAGTGAGGCGAGTGAAACAGGTGACGCACCTGTCTCGCTTGAGAAGCCCGTCTACGGCCAGATCAGCATCGAGGAATTCGAAGTCTCCGAGTATTCAGAGTCGGAGCAGGAACAACTCGAGGCGATGTATGATGAAAGCTTCTCCGGAATCCGGCAGGGCGAGATCGTCCAGGGCCGCATCGTCAATGTCAATCCCAACGAAGTCCTCGTAGACATTGGTTTCAAGTCCGAGGGTGCTATCTCCATTCGCGAATTCGGCGATGACCCCTCGTCGATTGAGATCGGCCAAGAGGTTGAAGTCTTCCTCGAGAATGTCGAGGACCTCGAAGGTCGTGTCGTGTTGTCGAAGCAAAAAGCCGACTTCATGCGCGTTTGGGACGGGATCAAAGAGGCCCACGACAACGGCACAACCGTTCGTGGTCGTCTCATGCGGCGCATCAAGGGTGGGATCGTCGTCGACCTGCTCGGCGTCGAAGCCTTCCTCCCCGGTTCGCAGATCGATATTCGCCAGGTCAAGAACTTCGACCAGTATCTCGGCAACGAATACGAATTCAAGATCATCAAGCTCAACAAGGCACGTCGCAATATCGTCGTCTCCCGACGCTCCGTCCTCGAAGAGGAACGTGAGAAGATGCGTGGCGAGTTGGTTGCCGAACTGGAGGACGGTCAGTTGCGCGAGGGCGTCGTCAAGAACATCACAGATTTCGGTGCCTTCATCGACCTCGGTGGCCTCGACGGCCTGCTGCATATCACAGACATGTCCTGGGGGCGTGTCAGTCACCCGTCAGAGATGGTGTCCATCGGTGACCGCATTCGCGTCAAGGTCCTCAATTACGATCGCGAGCGCGAGCGCATCTCCCTCGGTCTCAAGCAGTTGACGCCGCATCCCTGGGAGAACATCGGAGACAAGTATCCGGAGACGACGACGACACAAGGTAAGGTCGTCAGCATCACGGACTATGGTGCATTTGTCGAACTCCAAGAAGGCATCGAGGGCCTTGTCCACATCTCCGAAATGTCGTGGACCCAGCATGTGCGTCATCCGTCCAAGCTGGTTTCGATTGGTGACATGGTCGATGTGGTCGTACTGAAGCTCGATGTAGAGAATCAGAAGATCTCCCTCGGCATGAAGCAGACCGATCCAGATCCATGGGAGACGCTGGACGCGCGTTACCCCTCCAGCACACGCCTTGAGGGAACCGTGAAGAGTCTGACGAACTTTGGTGCTTTCGTTGAGATCGAAGAAGGCATCGACGGGCTCGTCCATATTTCTGACATGTCCTGGACACGTCGGATTCGCCAGGCGAGCGAGATGTTTAAGAAGGGTGATGTGATTCCCGTCGTTGTGACGGACATCGACGTGAAACGACGCCGGATCTCGCTGAGCCACAAGATGGCCTTTGAGAATCCCTGGCCGACCCTGTCAGAGAGCCATGCTGTCGGGACCGAGACCAGCGGTTCAATCTCGAGAATTCTCGATCGAGGAGTCGTCGTCAGTCTCGACAACGACGTGGATGGCTTCGTGCCCCTGTCGCAGTTGGGCATCGATGACTTGGAGACCCCGCGGCAAGCCTTCGACGGCGGCCAGCAGATCCCCCTGAAGGTCATCGAATTCGACGAGGATCAGAAGAAAATCGTCCTCAGCGTCATCGAGTTCCTGCGCGACAAGGATCAGGCCGAGGTCGACGCGTACGTCGAAGCTCACCCGATTCAGGAAGTGCCGGAACCTGAGGAAGAAGAAGAAGAACGTGATCGTGATGAGGAGATGGAGAGCTGGGGCGGTGAGTCGGCCCCCGAAGAGGAATAACATCCCCTCGCTGTAGCGACTGCCAAGGGAGCGTGACCTATGGGTCACGCTCCCTTCGTCTTTTGTAACCCGTCCAATACGGCAAACATGCACGTCTTGTAGACGTCTCGCGCCCGGTTATCTTCTCGTCATCCCCCCCCCCCCGTCAGAGCGACGCTTAAAGATGTCGTCACCCAAGCTATCTCCAGCGATGGAGCAGTATATGCGCTTCAAGCGGGAGCATGAGGATGCGATCCTCTTCTTCCGAATGGGTGACTTCTACGAAATGTTCTTCGAAGACGCCAAGGATGCGTCGCGTCTTCTGGGTCTCACGCTGACGTCCCGAAACCACGGCAAGACCTCCGGCGAGGTTCCACTGGCCGGAATCCCCCATCATGCGATGGAGGGTTATGTTGCACGACTGGTTGGCATGGGTCGCAAGGTCGCCATCTGTGAGCAGGTGGAGGACCCGAAGAAGGCCAAGGGCATCGTCAAACGAGATGTCGTCGAGGTCATCTCTCCTGGCACGGCCCTCTCCGATTCAATGCTTGATGGGCAGCGCAATAATTTCACTGCAGCCATCTGTGTTGATGCCAAGTTGGCCGGGATCGCACTTGTGGATCTGTCCACAGGTGACTTTTCCGTCGATGAGGTAGAAATCTCTCTTCTCAGTGATGAAATCGAGCGAATGGCCCCCGCTGAGCTACTGCTACCCGCAGGGGACGACGATGCGTTGCGGCTCGATTTGACCACCGTCCTGCCGGGCGTGGCAGTGTCCTACGTTGAGAGCTGGAATTTCGAATACAACAGTGCCCGCGAATTGCTACTGGAACAGCTGAATGTGCATTCTCTCAAGGGTTTCGACTGCGACGACCTTGATCAGGGACTGCGTGCGGCGGGGGCCGCCCTAGCATATTTGCGAGATCATCAGCGTGCCAGTGCGATTGATCACATCAACCGACTTCGCCGCCGTCGCCGCGGCGACCATCTGCTGCTCGATGCCGCGGCACAGCGCAATCTCGATCTGCTCAGCAATCAGCACGATGGCACTCGAGAGGGTTCGTTGTTGGGTGTTCTCGATCATACGCGCACGGTACTGGGTGCCCGGCTTCTTCGGCTGTGGCTCTCAGCTCCCCTACGCGATCCCATTCAGATCAACGCACGTCTGCAGCTGGTGACCGCCATGGTGGAGAGCCGCGCTCAACGAGCTCGCCTACGCGAACAACTGGAGCGCATCGGCGATCTTGAGCGGATGATTGCCCGTGTCTGTTGCCATCGTGCCTCCCCCCGGGATCTGGGGGGACTCGCTGCATCCCTGGCGGCTCTTCCTGATGTCGGGGCTGCGACGACGATTTTTGACACGCCCTTAGCGCGCAGTCTGGGCGCAGATGAATTGCCCTTCGTGGAGGGACTTGTGCAGTTGCTGGCGACGGCCCTCGTGGATGATCCGCCTGCAGGCTTGGCAGATGGCGGGGTGATCCGTGATGGCTACGATGCCGAACTGGATGAATTGCGCGCCATTGCCGCCGGTGGTCGCGACTGGATTGTTCAACTACAAGTGGCAGAGCGCGAGCGAACGGGAATCGGCAGCCTCAAAATCGGCTACAATCATGTCTTCGGGTACTACATCGAAATCACTAAGGCAAACCTCGATCGAGCTCCCGACAACTACACGCGCAAACAGACACTGGCCAATGCGGAGCGCTTCATTACGCCCGAGTTGAAAGATCACGAAGAAAAGGTGCTCAAAGCAGAAGAGCGCATCTCGCAGCTGGAGTCAGAGATCTTTGTCCGCGTACGAGACCAGGCAGCGGCGTTCGCTGCCCAGGTCCAGCAGGCCGCCCGCACGGTGGCGCAGATCGATGTTCTGGCCTGCTTCGCTGAATTGGCAGAAATAGAGGGCTACTGTCGTCCGGACGTGGATGACTCGACATCCCTCGAGATTGACGCAGGTCGGCACCCGGTGGTGGAAAAACAGCTTCGCGACGGCCGCTTTGTCCCAAATGATCTGCGCCTTGATACGCACAAGCAGCAGATCATACTAATTACCGGCCCTAATATGGCCGGCAAGAGCACAATCATCCGGCAAGTCGGTCTGATCGTATTGATGGCGCAGATGGGTTGCTATGTGCCGGCCAAGAGGGCTCGGATCGGCATCGTCGACCGCATTTTTACACGCGTAGGAGCCTCTGACAACCTTGTTCGGGGAGAGAGCACTTTCATGGTTGAGATGAACGAAGCCTCAACCATCCTCAACAATATCGGTCCACGATCATTGATCCTGATGGACGAATTGGGACGGGGTACCAGCACGTATGACGGACTCAGCCTCGCGTGGTCCATTGTTGAGTTCCTGCACGATCACCCGGAAGCACAACCGCGAACGCTGTTCGCCACCCACTACCATGAATTGACAGAATTGGAGAGTCGACTCGAGCGCGTCTGCAACTTCAACGTGCTGGTTCGTGAAGAAGAAGACCGTGTCGTGTTTTTGCATCGACTAGCGCAAGGACCTTGTGATCGCAGCTATGGTATTCACGTAGCGCAGATGGCCGGTATGCCTGCGCAGGTCGTGCGCCGAGCCAGTGCGCTATTGGAAGAATTGGAGGCCGACGCCTCCCCCGAAGGACTGTCTCGGGAGCGTGCGACGCCACAGATGGATTTATTCGGCGGCGGTTCGACGCCGGCATTGGTACAATTGATGGAGGAGTTGCGTCAGTTCGACGTAGCGCAGACGACACCGCTGGACGCACTCAATAGATTGTCGGAGTGGAAACAGCGCTTGGAAGAGGCCGAAGGGCCGCCAACGGAGAACGGATGATGCCAACAGACCGCTTCACGAAAATGCAGAAGGTGGCGATCTTCCTCATCACGCTGGGAGAAGAGCGTACTCGGGAGATACTCAGCGATGTAGACCTGGACACGGTGCAGCAGGTGAATGCTGCGATCGGGTCACTCGACAAGATCACTGCCGAAGAGAAGGCAGGGGTCATGCTCGAATTCGCCCACTTCTTCTATGAGGACAAACCGATCACATCCAATCAGGCTACCAGTTCGCCCTCCTTGTCCAAGTCACCGGTCCTGCCTGGCCCACCGACACCGCCACAAGCTGTGAGTCAGCAACCCGTGGATCTGGGGGCGCTGGGGCAGTCTGACGGTTCAGACACCAGTTCGGGGGACGAAGAACAGGCAATCCTGCATACCCTCGAGCACTTGCGACGACGATTGGATCCGGGCAAGATCGACTGGGGACGAGCAGGATATGACTTCGGCGAGGGTTTTAAGGGGCCCTCGTCAGATCGTAAGTAAGGCTATTGTAGTTCGTGTACGCGCTCCACGAGGGCGCGAGTAATTGCAGTCAGCGCGGCAAGGCCCAGCCCCAACTCGATCAACAGGGTCATTGTATCCACAGATTGGCTCCATAGTTGGCTACATTTCACATCACACTGGCTGCAGCAATCTCCGGGCCGGCACCTTGACCTTTATCGTAAGTACATAAAAAAACAGCATGATGATCGATACTATTCTAAGCACCGCCCACACACAGAAGGGGAAATCCGTCCCCTTTTCCTCGGCGTCGCCGATCATACTGACCCATGTCGAGTAGCCCCGAGGAAGAGGTTCTTGCCGGCCGCAGGTCGATTCTGGCAGCCTTCGAAACGGGACAGCCGATTCGCCGCCTGCTAGTAGCGCGAGGGTCCCACGGAGAGGCAATTGACGCAATCGTTGACCATGCGCGTGCCGCATGTGTTCCCTTTGATCTTGTCGATCGCGTCGCCATCGAGCGCGCTGCAGGAGGGGTAAAGCACCAGGGCGTTGTCGCGATGCTGGCTGCCCGGGCCTACGCCGAGTTTCGCCCCCTTCTACAGCAACCGGATCCCTTTCTGGTTTTTCTAGATGGGATTCAGGATCCGCACAATCTAGGTGCCATCATTCGCAGTGCTCACGCAGTTGGAGCCAATGGCATCGTGATGCCACAGCGAGGCGGCATCAGCGGCGTCACGGCCGCCGTTTCCCGCGCCTCAGCAGGGGCGGCGGATCGACTACCGGTTAGTCGTGTTGGCAATCTGAGACGCGCCCTTGATGAGGCTCGAGACGCCGGCATTTGGATTACCGGTCTCGCTCCTGAGGGTGATCGCGAGGTTTCAGAGATTGATTTCCGTGGGAATGTTGGACTCGTCATCGGGGCCGAGGGCACTGGTTTGCGACGCCTTGTGAAGGAAGGTTGTGACTTCGTCGCCCGACTACCGATGGCACGTCCTGAGGCGGGATCCTTCAACGCCTCCGTCGCGGCAGGAATTGTCCTCTACGAGATGTTCCGTCAGCGGCAGGTCGCGGTCGAACCCCATTGAAGAGGGCTTTACATCTGGGGTTGTCGATGTGGATCGGCGCGAGCGCTTATGCCGGCGCCGCTGACACTGAACCATCTGCCTCCCCCGAGTCCGACGTCGATTTCCAATCAGTCTCTCGCCTCCTCGATGCGGCGCGCGGTTCGAGAGACGCGGCCTTCGACTATGAGGCAGACCGCTTCATCGACCACGTGCACGGCGACTCGCTGGTGCTGGAAGGTCATGCTGTCGTCTTGCACAAGGGTGCGCGCCTGGAAGCGGATCGGATGGTTTTCTTTCGCAACCGTCACCTCATTGTGGCCACGTCCGGCAGCGACGCCCTCGATTCCACCCAAATAGAGACGCCTGATTCGATCGATACGGCCAATTCTACAGACACAAAGGCTGCGTTGGATTCGACGATGCGAATTGGTACGACGTCGCCACGAGCACAGAAAAGGACCCATCGACCTCGTCTTACTCGCGGTGATGATGTCCTGGAGGGAGAGGTCATCCTCTACGACACCAGGACGGGAGAGGGCTGGATCACCGATGGCCGCATCGCTCACGATGACGGCTTTTTCGCTGGGCGACGAATTCGCGCACTGTCTGACGAAGAATTCCTCGTGGGCTCCGGATCCTATACGACGTGTGACGAAGAGCATCCGCACTTCGACTTTTACTCTCCCCGGATCAAGGTGCTCGTCGGCGATATGGCGATCGCCAGGCCTGTCTATTTCCGCATCGCCGAGAGTCGTCTTATGTGGATCCCCTTTTACGTGTTTTCTCTACGCGAAGATCGACAGTCGGGTGTCCTGACGCCTGGTTTTGGCCGCCGGCCCCTCGCCTTCGGTAGCACGACGACGGAATGGGAGGTCCGCAATCTTGGATACTACTTCGCTCCCAGTGACTATTGGGATCTGACCCTTGCTGCGGATCTGCGTCAACAAACCGGCTGGGTCGGAAGGGGTGCACTCAGCTATGCGAAGCGCTACGACTTCAGCGGCTCTGTTGAAGCAAAGCTGCAGCATCGCCAGGATGGCAAGATCAGCAACCGGGCCTGGTGGCTGTCGCTGCGGCACCGACAGCAACTTGGAACGTCTGCCTCCCTGCAGGGCTCTGGCACCTTTCAGGGCGCACAGGATTTTCAGCGCGACAACGGAACGGCTCTTGATGACCGGCTCAACCGCACGCTGCGTTCAAACATCCGCTTCGACAAGAGATGGCGTGAGGCAGGCTGGTCCCTGAGTGCGGGGGCCAGTCAGACGAAAGCTCTCGTTTCGAATCGTTCGGATGTTGTGTTGCCTGAGATCAGCTTGCGGGCAAACCGCAAATCGCTGTTCGGAAGCACGGGGGGCGACGAACCTTGGTATACGCGAGTCTACTACGATGGCAATGCTCGATTGCGCAACACGCGGCAGACGACGTCCACGTCGCAGACAGATCGTACTCGCGCCGATGCCAGTGCCCGTCTCTCGACACAGCAGCGGCCTGCCGACTGGTTGAATTTGAATGCCTCCTTTGGCAGCAGCTGGCGTGATCAAAACCTGCGAAAAGGCACGGTCGAAGGGATACGGACCGACCAGCTGTCTACGTCTGCGACCTTGACGCAGACGGCGTACGGCCTCTTTCATCCTGAGATCGGGCGTGTGACCGCTTTGCGCCATGTGCTGAAACCGGACGTGGGCCTGAGCTTTGGCGCAACGAAAGCCGATACAGGCGGGGTGGGATTTACGGGGCGCGATGGACCGTGGAAAACGAATCGCCGTTTGACCTTCCGCTTGAGTAACAGTCTCTGGCTCAAGTATCTGCGTGGATCCACCGATGAGGACGAAGCCAAGATGCGGTTGGCGCAGCTGAATTTGTCCACATCCTATGACTTCGATCGAGATCGTCGGCCCCTGTCGGATCTGGTCAGCAGCCTTACGGTAGAAGCTGGTAGAAGGGTTCATTCCCGCCTCAGTTTGCGCTCGGAATTCTATGATGAGGAAGATGAATTGTTGACCCTTCCTCGGGTGCGCCAAGTTGAAGTCACCACGACGTTGCGGCTCCTGCAGAGCAATACACCAAGCCAGCGTTCGCAGTCCAGTAACGGCAATCTCGATCAGCGGGATCGCTCGGATGACTATGGTTTCGAGAGCGGTCTTCAGCAGGATATTGATGATCGCGATCGCGGACGCAGTCTACACGTGAGCCACTATTACTCTCGTCGTCTCTCCCTCACACAGACGAGCCGGCGTTCATGGTTTCGCGCTTCGATGGGTGCGAGTGTCTCTCGAGTCTGGCACGTGAACTACTCCGTCAATTTCAACCTCCAGGCACCAACCTTGGCCCTGACGGACACGGATCGCATTACGGCTGAGTTGCTCTCTGTGCAGCGCGAATTCCATGACTGGACAGCAACCCTCAATATCGAGCCAAGTGGTTTCGCGCAGAATCGTGCGTTTTACTTGAAGGCCCAATTCAAGGAGATCCCACAATTGCGATTCGAGCGGGGTGATCGACGCCGGATGGGCACATGAGGCTTGTTGTCCAAAGAGCTCGAGAGGCCAGCGTCTGCGTTGACGGAAAGATCTGTGGCCAGATCAAGTCCGGGTTGGTTGTGCTGGTGGGTATCCACGCGCAGGATGCGATGCGCGACGCCGAATTTTGCGCCGACAAGTGCGCACACCTGCGCATCTTCAACGATGATGAGGGACGCATGAATCTGTCGCTCCTCGAAACTGGAGGCGCCATGTTGGCGATCTCCCAATTCACGTTGTATGGCGACTGCAGGAAGGGCCGGCGGCCAAGCTATCATGATGCAGCTGCACCGGAACCTGCACAACCGTTGTACGAGTCATTCATGCAGCAGGTCGAGGGTCATGGAATACATGTCGAGCGTGGAGTCTTCGGGGCCCACATGCAGGTGCAACTCGACAATGATGGCCCTGTAACCCTCATCGTCGAGAGTCCACAGAAATGAAAATTGAGCGCCTTGTTCTGGCGTCTGCCTCACCGCGACGCGTTGAGTTGCTACAGCAGCTAGGGCTGCAGTTTGAGCAGATTGTCAGTCCCAATCCAGAGCCTGCTCCCATGGGAGATCCTGTCGATCATGCGATGCAGTCGGCGCGCACAAAGGCACAGGCTGTGGCCGACCTTCTTGGAAATCCGACAGATACCTGCGTAATTGGCGCTGACACGGTCGTCTGCATTGGAGATACGCTCCTCGGAAAACCGACATCCGCTGCGGATGCACGGCGGATGCTGCGTTTGTTGGGCGGTCGCCAGCACTACGTGTGTACAGGTGTGACGGTGATCGACGGCCAGGGCGTCTCGCATTCGGCAACTGAGACGACGACAGTACACATGGCACCCCTAAGTGATGACGTCATAATAAGTTATGTTGAATCGGGAGAGCCTCTCGATAAAGCAGGTAGCTACGGAATTCAGGGACTTGGCGCACGATTCATTGAAAGAATAGAGGGCTGTTACTATAATGTGGTCGGCTTGCCACTCTATCGACTGACCACCCTCCTTGTGGCAGCCGAATTCAACGTCGACACCCAATCCAGCACAGACAACGCATGACGGAGAAGACCGAGCTTTCCATCTCCGCAGCGCTTCGACGTGGTAGAGAAGCGCGCGGTGAGAGTCTCGAGCAAGTTCAGCAACGACTCGGCGTTTCCCTGATAATCCTGCAGGGGATTGAGTCGGAGCAGTACGATGTTGTGGAGCCAATCTATGCACGCTTGGCGATCTGGCACTATGCGGAACATCTCGGTCTGGGTGGCGACGCCATGACTGCCCGCTTCGAGCGTGAAATTGGTCTGTCAGAAGCGCCGGTCGCCATGAATACGGACCGCTCGAAACTAGTTCCTGTCACCCCCTCCTCGCCCCTGGTCGGTTTCCTTCAGCGGCAGCCCTTGAGTCGTGTCCTGGGGGCGGCCGTCGTCATTCTGATCCTCGTCATCGTTGGAATGGTGCTTGCCCAGCGGGGTGACACGGATGCGCAATCTTTCGAGCAATCTGACGACTACCTGTCGAGCCCACTGGCCTCCCGCACACAGAACTCGAACCAAGCGGACGGTGAGAGCAGCGCAGTCACTGCGACATCGTCGCCGGCGCCCGTAAGCGATCGTACCCCGGCAGCAGTCCAGACACCAGACCAGACACCAGAGCAGGTGCCAGCTCAGACCGGGGGAGCATCGGCGAGCCTTGCAGCAGCCGGCAGCCAGCAGACCCAGACCGCATCGCCGAACCTCACACCGACTGTGACGGAACCCACTGGGACCGTCCCATCGCAGGATTCTGAAGCGACCATACCTGAAGCGACCGACACGGTGCGATCGGCGATCGCGGCTTCCGACGGCGCACGACGACCTGAGAACGAGGTGCCCTTCCCGACAAGTGCCACTGATGGCACGGCGAGGGGGATTGTGCCTGGAGCCATTGAGTTGGAAGCGCGGGCGTTGGATTCAACATGGGTTCAGGTTCAGTGGGATGGGGTGGATGGCATCGAAGAGATCATCCCCAAAGGGGAGACTCGGCGTTGGCACGCCAGCCAATTCTTCATGGTCCGCGCCGGGCGGGCACATGGCCTGCATTTTCGGCTCCAGGGCGCGCTACTAGGTGAGGGTCAACTGGGTGACGCCACAAAGGTCTTGCGTTTCCGGGGTCTGACCAATGGCTACCAGATGCTCGGCCCCGAACTGGAGCCACTTGGCTCCTTCACCCAACTTCCCTCCCCCGAGGCTACAGCGGAGTCCGTCGTCACGGAGCTCCCGTGAATCGTCGCCTGGTGGAAGTGGCCCTGCCACCTCCCCTTTCTCGCCAACTCACCTACGCAGTTCCCGAGGAACTCACAGACTCCGTCTGTCTCGGCTCGGTCGTTTTGGTCCCGGTGCAGCAACGCCTGGTCACCGGATTCGTTGTAGACGATCTGGTATCGGCCTCTGGTATCGACGCAAAGGCGATTCGCGATATCAGCCAACTCATCGATGGCGCGCTGCTGAGTCCGGAGATTGTGCAGTTGTGCCGCTTTCTTGCCGACTACTACTTGGCCCCCCTTGGCGCCGCACTGGCAGCTGCCCTGCCGCCGGGTGTCCGCATTAGCTCCAAACGGCGCGTGCGACTGGGCCCAAAGAGCGAGTCTGCGACGGGTCTTGACTCACTCTCTCTGCGACTGCTGCACGAGGTCAGCACCTCCTCCTCGCCGTTGACGGTGACAACACTAAGACGCCGCCTGGGTGGTCGGGGCCTTGAAGCTGCCCTGCGGCGGATGAGCGTCACCCAGGTGCTCGACATTCAACCCGATCTGCAAGATGCAAGTGTGTCGCAAAGAATGCGGCAAGCCGTGCATCTTCTGGCACCTGAAGATGCCCAGCAGACGGCGTCCCAACTCTCCCGAGCACCCCGGCAGGCTGCGTGTGTGCGGGCTCTCGCCACAGCTGGAGGGCGGCTGCCGAAACAGCAATTGGTGGAAGATGGCTACGGCTATGCGGTTTTGCAGGCACTTGAGAAGAGGGGCATCGTAGCAAGTGTCGACGAACAGGTCATACGCGATCCTCTCGCCAGTTTGTCGGAAGTCGATGCACCCGACCTCAAGCCGACAAAGGATCAAAGCGTCGCTCTCGCTATCGTCTGCTCAGCCCTCGACGAGCAGGATAGTACACCGATTCTGCTGCGTGGCGTGACCGGCTCTGGGAAAACCCTCGTTTATATGCGTGCAATCGAACATGCTCTTACTCTCGACCGTGGTGCGATTGTACTGGTACCTGAAATCGCCCTTGCATGGCAGATGGTCCGACGCTTCCGTGCCCATTTCGGCGAGCAGGTAGCCGTCTTGCACAGCCAGCTGTCCATGGGTGAACGCTTTGATACCTGGCAACGTCTGCAAAGTGGAGACCAGCGGATCGTGATTGGTGCTCGTTCCGCCCTGTTTGCCCCGGTCCGCAATCTGGGAGTCTTCGTCGTCGACGAGGAGCATGACGGTTCCTATTTTCAGGACGATCTGGACTCACGTCAGCCCTTGGCTTATTCGGCCCGAGACCTGGCCGTCGTGCGTTCACGCCTTGCAGGTGCCGTGGTAGTGCTGGGGTCGGCAACGCCCAGTCTTGAGTCCCATTGGAATGTGAAGCAGGGCAAGTATCATCTCGCCGAACTACCCTCTCGTGTCGACGACAGACCGTTGCCGCGTGTCGAGGTAGTTGATATGCGCGACGAGCCCTTTCAGCGACGCGAGCGCGCTCTGTTCTCTAAGACCTTGCGGATCAAGATTCGTCAACGCCTCGAGCGCAAGGAACAGATTGTTTTGCTGCAAAATCGGCGGGGCTTTGCACCCGTCGTGCAATGTGGTGCCTGCGGTGAAGCGGTGGAGTGCCCCCGTTGTGGCGTCTCACTGACCTGCCATCGCGTCCAGGGCGAGGATCTACGCTGTCACTATTGCGACCATCGGCAGCCGGTTCCGAGTCGTTGTGGTCATTGTCAGAGCGATGAAGTGAAACTTCAGGGCGTCGGCACGCAGAAGGTCGAAACAGCCCTAGAGGAACAGTTTCCCGATATCCGCGTCATTCGTATGGATGTAGATACGACGGGCTGGAAGGGTGCTCACGACGAATTGGTCGAACGCTTTCGACGACGGGAGGCAGACGTCCTGCTCGGAACCCAGATGGTTGCCAAGGGACTCGACTTTCCAAATGTGACTCTTGTAGGAGTCATTTCGGCGGACACAGGTCTGCACATGCCCGACTTTCGAGCGTCAGAGCGAAGTTTCCAATTGCTGACGCAGGTGGCGGGGCGCTCTGGACGGGGAGATCAACCGGGGGAAGTGGTAATTCAGACCAGATTGCCCGATGAAGCTGTCTTGAAAGCGGCCGCTCACCAGGACTTCGACGCCTTTGTGGAAACCGAACTTGTCGAACGGCGCGCAGCAGGTTTTCCCCCGTTTGGACGACTCATCGTATTTCGCTGGCGAGGTGACGAGATCGCCGCCGTTGAACAAGCAGCACACGAAGGGATCATCCGCCTCCGGCAGACCTGCAGGCCGGGCGTACAGTTGCTCGGCCCCGCGCCCGCGCCCTTGGCACGATTGCGCGGCCGACACAGATTCCAGGCTCTGCTCATGGGGCCTTCTGCGCAAGCACTACGTCACACAACAACAGCCGCCTTGGAACCGATGCGTGTGGCGGCAAGCCGTTTTGATGTCGACCTGGCCGTCGTCGTCGACCCTCAAACAACGATGTAGATATGAGACCAGAGCGATCGTTTGCCATCTTGTTTCTGCTGTTGGGCATGTCCAGCATCTTGCCTGCCCAGTTGGCCATAGACTCCGAATGGGCAGCATTTACGAATATGACTCAGATAAATGACATCGCCGTGACTGGCAACGATGTATGGCTGGCCACTGGAGGCGGGGCATTGCACTATGATCGCACCACTGAGACCTATCGCCGCTTCACGAGACTTGATGGGCTTGGCGGCAACCAACTGCTGTCGGTGACGATCGACGACGACGAGAATATCTGGTTTGGTTCTGCCGCGAACGGGCTGAGCCGATTGCAGGCTGGTGCATCCCATTTTGATCCCCCCTTTCTTGAATTTCGCGATCGAGACATCCTGACATTGCAAGCACACGGGGACAGGCTATACGTAGGTACGGATCGCGGCCTGAGTGTCTTCCTTCTTGAAAAGCAGGAGGTGAAGGAGAGTTACCGGCGCCTGGGGAGTCTCACAAAGGATGCCGCCGTCTATGCCCTCGCCATCCACAATGGGATCCTCTTCGTTGGCACTTCTGAAGGGTTGGCCTGGGCGAGTCTGTCGCAGCCAAATTTGCAGGACCCGGACAGTTGGAGTTCGACGATGATCGTCGGCGGCGTACATGATGTCGTCGTCGCCGGCAACAATGTCTTGGTGGCGTCCTCCCTTGGCGTGTTTACCTATGATCCAACAAACGATCGGGTCTTCCTCGATTTTGACGGGGAGTCGGTTGATGCCTTAGGGTATTTCGACGGACTGGCATTGGCTGCCACGGATGAAGGAAATTTCATGCGACGCTTGGGTGCGGGTATCTGGCGACGCACCGGCGCGCCGTTGATCTTCGATGTTCGAGGTGTTTCCCGTATCGATGGTGGATCGGCGTGGCTGGCGACAGGAACCGGACTGCGCGTAATTGGTTCTGAGGCACCCACATCGTCGGCTGAACCAGGCTCGAGTCGCTTCTATGATCTGCGGCTGGTCGATGGAGATCTGTGGGCGGCCAGTGTCCCCGACGATCAACAACGAACCCTGTCAGCTGGCGTATATCAGTTGTACGATGGCGCATGGACCGTCTTCAACAAGTCAAATGGCATGCCTAACGACGAGTTGGTCGCCATTGAGACGGATCGACAGGGGCGGATCTGGATTGGCAGCTGGGGTGGTGGCGTCGCCATTCGACAGTCCAATCGCTGGTTCGAACTGGATGAGAAAAATTCCGTTCTGCGTGGTATCGGGCCAGGTGCAGATTTCGTCGCCGTCGGCGATATTCAGCGAGATGTCGATGACAATCTGTGGATCGTCAATGTCGCCGTTGGGATTGCCGTCATTGACAACTACCCTCAGACACAAGGCTATTTGTTCGATCAAGTGGCCCTTGGGCAGCCTGCCGGGCTGGACCTGTATCGCATCGGTCTGGCTCGCGATGGGCACAAGTGGGTGGCGAGTCGCACGGACGGCCTGGTGATTCTCGACGACGGAGGCACCCCTTTCACTGGCGGCGATGATCAAATCGTCGTGATCAATCAACTCGCTGAGCCAAGATTGTCCAGCAATCGAGCCTTCGACCTGGTCGAAGATGATGAAGGCACGCTTTGGCTTGCCACGGACAGTGGCTTGAATGCGATCGGTGGATCCTACGATCGCTCAACGGGGAAACTCAACGTCAGCACCTGGCGAGTATACGACAGCCTGGATGGACTCGCCTCAAGCGAAATCAATGCCCTCGAGATCGATGGGGATGGCCATCTATGGGTAGGGACCAGTGCTGGACTTAGCCGGATTGACGATGGCGAAGTCGCGTTTACTCTGACCTCAACCAACTCCGGCTTGATCAACGACCGTGTCACGGGACTTCTATTCGACGCAGGTGCCAACGAATTGTGGGTCGGGACCTTTGATGGCCTCAGTCGACTTCGCCTTGGGACCGCTTCATCCAATGGCGGAAATCCAGTGTCTGGCAGTGGCGTGTTCCCCAATCCTTTCGTCACAGATGGACATCAACAGCTGACCTTCGCCGGATTGCCACTCGGCGCGACACTCGAGATCTACACCCTCCAGGGCGAGCTGGTGACGTCACTGGAGGCAGGCGTCGGACGCGGATCTATCAGTTGGAGTGGTCTGAATGATGCCGGTTTTCTCGTCGGCTCTGGCATCTACTTCTATGTCGCCCAGGCGCCGTCCTCAGAGATTGTCAGAGGTCGTTTTGCCATCGTCGATGGTGTCGCACCGTGATCGAACCGCAGCAGCCACGATATCGTGTCGTGCTCGTGTTCGCCCTGACTCTTGTTTGCCTGATCAGCGGCTTGGACCTCGACGCGCAACCCGAACCAACGACGGGCTTCGCGATTGCCCGGGTTCAGTACGATGGCGGTGGTGATTGGTATAGTGACCCCTCCTCGCTGCCGAACTTGATGTCCTTCATTGGCGAGCAGACATCGATCATCCTTGCTCAGGAACCGGCCCGTGTGCACCTCGACAACGAAAATCTGTTTGCTTTCCCCTATCTATACATGACCGGACACGGAAATGTTCTCCTCACAGACCCTCAGGTAGATCGACTCCGTCACTATCTCGATGCCGGTGGCTTTCTTCATGCCGACGACAATTATGGTATGGACAAGCCCTTCCGCCGGGAAATGAAGCGCCTGTATCCCAGCAAGAGCTTCGTCGAATTGCCCGCCGATCACGGCCTTTTCAGTTGTCATTTCGAATTCCCTCAGGGATTGCCGAAAATTCACGAACATGATGGCAAGCGGCCACAGGCACTTGCTCTGTTCGATGGCGACCGCATCATCGTCCTCTATACGTATGAGACCGATCTGGGAGATGGCTGGGAGGATGCACATATCCACGATGACCCGGAGATAACCCGTCAAGCGGCATTGCGCATGGGAACCAACATTGTTGTCTGGGCGCTGACCCACTAGCCAGATCCTATGCCGCTATACTCATCCCAGGACCAGATACTCGCCCTGCTGCGACGTCTACGGACGCGGCTAGTGGCCATCGAAGTGTCGCGTGCAGCGCTGTGGTCCTTGACGTGGTTTCTTGGCCTGGGGAGTCTGGCAGCGCTCATCGAAGCGCTGATCTATCTGCCCCCCTATTGGCGTCTGCTACCCCCTGGTCTGGCCGTCACGGGTGCAGTCCTTGCGGCTCGCACGGTGCTGCTTCAGGGGCTAGGCGGGGTCAGAGATGCCCACTCGATGGCGCTCTTTGTCGAGCGCAAGGTGCCGGTCCTCGGCGAGCGACTCATTACTGCCTTCGAATTGGCTGACGACGCCAACTGCTCGACCTCGCTTCTGGCCGCCACCCGCGAGGAAGCTCTTACGGCGCTGCAACAGACCGATGTCGGCCAGATCTCCTCGCTCAGACGCTCGCGTGCCGCCCTGGGCGCAGTGTCGGCCGGTTTGGCGTCGGCACTGTTGTTTGGAACTGCCTTCCCCGAGCAGATTGCCGGCGTTGAACATCGATGGCTGCATCCGACACACCCCTTCAGCCCCCCGCAGCGTACACAGATCACTCTGCACATTGACGATGAGACCGTCGTCGTCGGAGACGATGTAGATATCAGTCTATTGCTGGATGGAGACCTGCCGGCAACGGCGACACTCTCTCGACGCTATGTCGGGGAATCCTCGTGGCTGAGAGAGCAATTATTGGTAGAGACCGCAATGGATGCTCGCGCCAGATATGTCTGGGAGGATGTGCGACAATCTTTTGAAGTGCAGGCGCGTGCCGGAGATGCAGAGACCGCCGTAACACGTGTCGCAGTACTTGACCCGCCAGTCGTGACGAGCATACGACTGGCGTTTGACTATCCCGCGTACAGCGCTCTGCCACCCAGAATCGAAGAAGATGCAGGGGACTTTCGCGCGCTCCCAGGCACGCGGGTCCACCTTACAGCGTCATCGAACAAGAACCTTCGCACGGCCCAGATCGTCATCGACGACTCCATGCTAATCGCAGCGCAGATCTCTGAACGCACGGCCCAGGTGGAATGGATTCTGCCCTCTGTGGGCACGACGGGCAATCGACATCAGTATCACTTCCATCTCATCGGTCATGATGGCATCGCGAATCGTAATCCCATTCGCCATATTGTGGATATTCTTCAGGATGAGTTTCCGGTTGTGGCGATCTCGATCCCGGGACACGACACCGATCTGCCGGAGTCAAGGCAGGTGCTGTTAGGACTCGAAGGGCGCGACGATTTTGGTATCTCCCGTGTTGATCTCGTTTACCAGATCAACCAAGACGCACTCATCCGAGAGCGTCTTGACACGCCAACGCAGCGCGAACTCTCCCGCCACTACCCCTGGGATCTGAGCCGGCATCAGCTATTGCCCGAAGACCGCGTTCGTTACCATGTCGAAGTCTTTGACAATGATGTGGTCGGTGGCCCGAAGAAGGGAGTCAGTAACTCCTATACACTGCGCTTCCCTTCCCTTTATGAACTATTCGATGCCGTCGCCATCGACCAGGATCAACGCCTGGAGAAGCTGGAGGAACTGGCAGAGGAGGAAGCGCAGGCACGAGATATCGTTGAGCAACTTCGCCGCAAGGTTCTTACGTCTGACGACATGAGCTGGCAGGAGAAAAAGGAACTCGACGCAGCGCTCGAAGCCGAAGCGGAGCGTGCAGAAGCCGTGCAGGAACTGGCACGCGAGATGGCCAAGACGATGGATCAGCTCGAGGACAGTGGCCTCGGGTCGGAGCAGTTGCTCAACAAAATCGAACAGATACGCGAACTCATGGCGGCCGTTGCCTCTGCGGAGATGCAGGAAGCACTCCAAGCCCTCCAGCAAGCGACTCAGGGAGAGGAGGTGGACGCGCAACGACTTGCTGAGGCCCTGCGAGAATTCTCCCAGGACCAGAAGAATTTTCAGGAGCGCCTCGATCGAACGATTTCGCTCCTGCAACAAATTCATGCCGAACAGCGCCTGATGGCTGCCACGCTGCAGGCGGAGGATCTGCTCCAGCGGCAACAGCAGATCGATGCAGGGCTCGGCGACCAGGAGAGCGAGGCAGACCACCAGCGTCTTGCAGATCAGGAGGCACGCCTGGCGGCAGACACACAGCGACTACAACAAGAACTGGACGATCTCGGCGATGAGATGGGGCAGATTCATCCGCCAACAGCACAGGGGCTGGAGGCGCAAGCCGAGTCAATGGAAGAGGGGAAGCTCAGCCAGCGCATGCAGCAGCTCGAGCAGCAACTGAAAGCGGGTCAGTCGCAGCAGGCACGTCGTCAGGGCGAGGGACTTGAACAGGATCTGGGTCGACTCTCAGAGGCCATGCTGAAAATGCAGGGCGAGTTCGCTGCGGGGCAGCGTGAAGATCTGATCGGTGCCGTGAGGCAGGTGACAGCCCTCGTCCTCGACCTCTCCATTCGGCAGGAAGATTTTCGTCAACATATCGATTCACTCGACGCACCCACGGCGATGCTGGAAGCGCCTCGCCAATTCGCCCTCCGAGCCACAACTCACAAGTTGATCCTGGCATTGGCCGAGGTGGGTCGTCAGACCATGTCCCTGCATCCGGGATTGCCCACGACACTTGGATACGCCCTGCAACACGCCGAATCTGCCGCAGGCCATCTTGGTCAGAAGGAGCGACACCGTGCGCTTGAGTTGCAGCAGGAAGCGGTAACCAGGCTAAACGAGGCTGTGCAGATGCTGCGCCAATCGGAGGCCGACCTCGCTAGTTCAAAGATGCCCTCGGGGTTTGCCGAGGCGATGGAGCGGATGCTCGGTTTGTCGCAACAACAGGCGGCGCTCAACGAAGCCACACAGCAGGCCCTGCAGCAGCAAGGACGTCAGCAGGGACAGCAGGGACGCGGTGGTCAGGATGAAATGCTCGCGCGCCTGGCGCAGGAGCAACGTCGGATCTACCAAGCCCTTGGCGAGTTGGAACGCAGTCTGCGTGGCCAACGATCCATGCAGGAGAGAGTGGGAAAGATTCAGAAGGAAATGGGTGATGTCCTGCAGCAGCTGGAGCAGCGTCGACCGAATCAGAATCTACCGCAACGTCAACAGCGCATCTTGCAGCGAATGCTAGACGCGAGTCGCTCGATTCATGCCCGTGGCTTTGAGAAAAAACGACGCTCGCAGGTAGCCACTGAACAAGCTGGCACAGGCCCCACCTGGCTGCCGGAGAATCTCGGTCAAATGCCCGATCACTGGCGTAAGGCCATGGGCAACGCCATGTCCGGAGAATATCCGGCAGGCTATCGACGGCTCGTGCGACGCTACTATGAAGCCGTGTATTCAGACCTGTCACAGTCAGAGACCGAGCAACCATGAAAAAACAGTTTCTCGGTCTCGCCATCCTTCAGCTCACCATCGTCTGGTTGAGTGTGCAGGCGTTGAGTGCACAAGATCGCCGCGAGGTCTTGAGCGAAGTGACGCAGTTGCGCCAGGCGGGAGATTTTGCCGCCGCCGAAGAGAAACTGCGTGACTTCGTTGAGACCCATCCACAGGATTCGGCGATTGCCCTGAGTCTGGGTGACTTGCTCGCAGGCAGTGGCAAGGTCGACGCCGCGCTCACCGCGTGGACATCCATGCTGCCCAGGGTCCCCCCGCGCCCCGATCACTACGTCAACGTCGCCCGGCGCATACGACGAGTTGGGCGATCGGAGTTGGCTCTCGAAACTCTTCGTGGCGGTGTCCTGGCCATCGGCGATAAGCGACCCTTCCTCTGGGATCTGGCTGAGCTGCACATGGAATTAGGCCATCAACAGGATGCTGTGACTCTGCACCTGGAGTTGATGCGCCACGAACCCTATCGATTGTCTCAGATCACTGGCTTACTCGACATCCTGGCCTTGCAGGACGCGCACGGCGACCCACCTGTCGACAATCGGTGGAGCCAGTACGTTGAGACATTGCGCGCATCCCTTGATCCAAAGAGCCGCGAACCGGGTCCTGCCCTGTTGTTGGCGCACGCACTGCTCGTCTCCGGGCATCCCGCCGAAGGTTTCGCGATCCTTGCAGATCTGACCAAATCGCGATGGGGAGATCAGATCGAACTGGCGACGGATGGAATGATGAGATTTGCTCAGCGCAGTGAACAGCTAGGATATGCTCAGATCGTGATACAGACCTACGGCCTGCTGACGCAGATGACGGGAGATGATCGATATGCGAGCACTTCCTTGCAGCGTCGCGCACAGATGCACATCCGCCGCGGAGAGCCGGCTGCAGCGATCGCAATCTATCGACAATTGCTGACCACGATCGAGCGGCCTTCTGACATCGCCACGCACAAGCTTGAGTTGGCCACCCTCTTGCAGGCGGCAGGTGAGACACCTGAATGTCGGCAGATTCTCGAACAATTGACATCTGACAGACATCTCAGCCAGAGGCAACGGGCGGTGGCCCTGGATCTGCTTGTGCAAACCGGTTGGCTCCTGGACGATTTCGATCTCGTGCGCGCAACACTAACGACACTCGGCAAAATGCCGGAGGGTGTGGGGGAAGCAGCCCTTGGATTTACTGAACTGGCCATTCTGACGGGTGACTTTGAGTCGGCGCGTTTGCAGGCGGATCGCCTCGCAGCTCATCACCCTCATGAGGCGCAGACGAATGATGCCTTGCAGTGGCTACTGCTGCTCGATAACCACATCGACACACCCGAGGCATTGCAACTCTATGCGCTGGGTCGGCACCGAATCCGCCAGGGACGGTTGAAGGATGCTGCCACACACTGGCGACAGTTGGACGAGGATTCCGTGCCCGTCCTGGCACACCAACTGCGACTCGAGGCGGGGCGCAAGGTGGAACAACAGAACCCGGCGCAGGCATTGGGGCTGTATGAGGAGATTCTGGCCGATATGGATCTGACAGATCGTCTTCGCTTCACCACGACCCTGGCCAGCGCACGCGTACAGGTCGAGGAAGGCCGCGTCGATCTAGCCGTTCGGCAGTTGGAGGAGTTGCTGTTGCAGTTGCCGGAAGACCCGCGCGCGCCCATCGCCTTGAGCGAATTGCAGATCTTACGACAACGAGATGAGGGCTGATTTTGCGACGCTTGCTGCTGCTTGCTGTACTCGTATGCCTTTGTGCCTTATCGACACCCACCGCAGCCCAGCGGCTGCTGATTCCCATGGATCTACAGCAGACGGACCACCTAAAGGCATATGGGTTGGCCTTCTGGATCCTGGAGCGGGAAGTGAGCGTCGAGTGGCTGCTCAACTATCGCGGCGGAGCCTTCGCGGTGGATGCCATCGATTTGATCGCCCGCGAGGCGCGGATCCGTGGCGTCACATTTCAGCAGATCGACGAAGCGCAGATGGCTTCGATCTATGCCGAGATTGACGCGGCCAACATGGATGTGATCCGACTCGAAAAGTCGCCGCGTATCGCCGTCTACACGCCACCAAATTCGCAGCCATGGGATGACGCGGTGACGATGGCTTTGGAATACGCCGCCATCGAATACGACAAGCTGTGGGATGAGGACGTGTTGAGCGGTAAGCTGTCTGATTACGACTGGGTTCACCTTCACCATGAAGATTTCACCGGTCAGTATGGAAAGTTCTATGCGAGTTTCCGCAACGACGCCTGGTATCGTGAACAGCAGCGGCTATGCGAAGAAGACGCGCAGCGCCTTGGTTTTGCCAAAGTCTGGCAGATGAAGCATGCCGTGGCGCAGAAACTCTATCAGTTCGTCTCAGGGGGCGGATTCTTGTTCGCCATGTGTTCGGCGACGGACACCTTCGACATTGCCCTTGCTGCAGGGGACCATGACATCGTCGGTGTTCCTTTCGATGGCGATCCACCGGCCGCAGGGGCGCAGCAGAGTCTAGACTTTTCTCGGACCGTCGCCTTCAAAGAATTTCAGTTGGAAACCAATCCGATGGTCTACGAGCATTCCGACATAGATACGACGCCAAGGGATGTGCGACGCATTCGTTCAGCGGAAGCTGAATACTTCACTCTCTTTGAATTTTCCGCCAAACATGATCCAGTTCCGACGATGCTGACGCAATGTCACACCAATGTCGTTAATGGTTTCCTCGGACAGACGACAGCATTTCGCGGCCACCTGATCAAGGACGCCGTTGTGCGTCTCGCGGAAGAGGAGGGCACCGATGCCGTCAAATACATTCACGGACAGGTCGGCCGTGGTACATTTACCTTCTACGGTGGGCACGACCCGGAAGACCACAAGCATCACGTTGGCGACCCGGCAACGCAGTTGTCTCTGTATCCCAATTCGCCGGGATATCGGCTGATTCTCAACAATGTTCTGTTCCCGGCGGCGAAAAAAAAGCCGCGCAAGACCTAAGGATTCTCCATGACGCAGTCGGATGTCGATGTCGTTGCCGAACTTCAGCGGGCACGTCGGACCCTTGAAGAGCAGATCTCCCAGATCATCATTGGCCAGCGTGAGATTGTCGATAGTCTCCTGATCGCACTTCTCGCCGGCGGTCATTGTCTGCTTGTTGGCGTACCTGGCCTGGCGAAAACGCTGCTGATCCGCACAATCGCCCAAGCCCTCGACCTGGAATATGGCCGAATCCAGTTCACACCTGATCTGATGCCTTCCGACATCACCGGCACCGATGTTTTGGAAGAGGACCCGCAGACGGGTCACAAGGTCTTTCGATTCGTGAAGGGACCGATCTTTGCCAATATCATCCTCGCAGACGAAATCAATCGTACGCCGCCAAAAACACAGGCTGCCTTGCTTGAGGCGATGCAGGAACATGCAGTGACCGCGTCCGGACAAACCATGAAGCTGAGCGAGCCCTTCTTTGTCCTGGCAACGCAGAACCCCATCGAGCAGGAAGGCACCTATCCCCTTCCTGAGGCGCAGCTGGATCGCTTCCTCTTTGAACTAAGGATCGACTACCCCTCTGCCTCAGAGGAAGAAGAGATCGTGCGCACGACGACGGCTCTCGACCAGAAGCAAGTGCGACCCGTTCTCAATGGAGAGCAGATCGTCGCCTTCCAACGTCTCGTGCGTCAAGTTCCCGTCGCCGATCACTTGATCCGCTACGCAGTGCGACTGGCGCGTGCGTCGCGCCCCGAAGATGAGGCGGCGCCAGAGTATGTTCGCGAAATGGTGAATTGGGGCGCGGGCCCCCGGGCGTCCCAGTATCTGGTCCTGGCTGGCAAGGCAAGAGCAGCCCTCGATGGGCGTCACGCGGTGAGTCAACAGGACATAGATGCCGTCGCCCTTCCTGTGCTGCGCCATCGCGTTGTCGTCAATTTTCATGCCGAGGCTCAGAGTATGAAGGCCGATGACATCGTCCGCCGCCTTCTCGATGACATTCGACCTGACAGCGTATGAGTGACGCACTCCCGACACCGCCAAATCTGACCGACTACCTGTCGCCTGACATTGCCTCAGGTCTCGGTCGTCTCGATCTGGTTGCCCGTCGCGTCGTAGAAGGTTTCATCACCGGCCTGCACAGATCGCCCTATCACGGGTTCTCTGCAGAATTCTCCGAACATCGCCCTTACCTGGCCGGTGACTCGCTTCGTGACCTCGACTGGAAGGCACTGGCCAAGACCGATCGCCTCTACGTAAAGCGCTATGAAGAGGAGACCAATCTTCGTGCCTACCTGATCGTGGACACGAGCGGTTCCATGCAATTTGGCGAGGAAGGCAGACTCACGAAGTTCCGCTATGCCACGTGTCTGGCGGCGGCATTGAGTTTATTGATGCTGCGTCAGCGTGATGCAGTTGGACTCGCTTTGGTGCAAGATCAGGTGAAGAGCTTCGTGCGCCCGCGCTCGGTGCGCAGCCACCTGCAGACCCTCTTGCTCGAACTGACCAAAGCCGAACCTGCAGCCGAAACACAGATGGCACCCGCTTTCCACGATCTGGCGGAAAGACTGTCACGACGTGGACTCGTCATCCTTCTGTCGGACCTGCTCGATGACCCTGATCAGATCATGTCGGGCCTGCGTCACTTTCGTCATCGTGGCCACGAGGTTGTCGTTCTGCAGATTCTTGACCCACGGGAGCGCGATCTTGATTTCCGTCGAAACGACACGCGCTTCGTCGATCTGGAACAACCCGATTCTGATGTCATCACCCAGCCCTGGCATATCCAGGAAGCCTATCAGCAGAAGATGGACGACCTAATCCATCGCTACTCGACAGGTTGTGCAGAAGCAGGCATTGACTATGCACTCCTGGACACATCGACACCTTTCGAGATGGCCCTCAGCCACTACCTGATCCGGCGACGACGACTCGGGTAGCCTTCGACCTAAAGAAAAAAGTACCACCCCGTGTGAATCACCAGCCACACCGGTTCTTCGCTCCGCGTCTCAATCTTGACTTTCTGCGCCAGATTGAGCATACTCACTCTCAACCACAATCTTGCCTCTTTCTGCAAGATTGTGCGACAGATCTTGTTTGTGTATTAAAAACCATCACTTACGACATTTTCAATGTCGACCTGACCCGTTGAGACTAACCATGTCCTCAGAGACTGCAGCCCCGCTGTCAGACACGGAAGTATTGGAGCAATTTACTCAGCGGGAATACAAAGAGGGTTTCGTTACCGATATCGAGACCGATTCAGCCCCTCCCGGACTCAACGAAGAGACCATCGCCTTCATCTCTGCCAAGAAGAAGGAACCAGAGTGGCTGCTCGAATGGCGTCTGAAGGCCTATCGCCACTGGCTGACGATGGAAGACCCCACGAAGCAGAAGGACTCTCAGCGATGGGCAATGGTCGACTATCCTGAGATCGACTATCAGGCGATCAGCTACTTCTCAGCGCCGAAAACGAAGACCCTCAACAGTCTCGATGAGGTCGACCCGGAAATTCTCGAGACATACAACAAGCTCGGCATTCCGCTCCAGGAGCAAATGATGCTGGCAGGTGTCGCCGTGGACGCCGTCTTCGATTCCGTGTCGGTCGCGACGACCTTCAAAGACAAACTCGCCGAACTCGGTATCATCTTCTGCTCCTTTACCGAAGCGGTACACAACCACCCCGACCTGGTTCGCAAATATCTGGGCTCAGTGGTCCCGACGAACGACAACTACTACGCCGCCCTGAACTGTGCCGTCTTCACTGACGGATCCTTTGTGTACATCCCTCCTGGTGTGCGCTGCCCCATGGAGCTGTCGACCTATTTCCGCATCAATGCGGCCAACACGGGGCAATTCGAGCGCACCCTCGTCATCGCCGACGAAGGTGCGTATGTGAGCTATCTGGAAGGTTGTACTGCCCCGATGCGCGATGAGAATCAGCTGCACGCGGCCGTGGTGGAATTAGTGGCCCTCGACGATGCGCAGATCAAGTATTCGACGATTCAGAATTGGTATCCGGGCAATGCGGAGGGTGTCGGCGGGATATACAACTTCGTCACCAAGCGTGGCGCCTGTCGTGGCGACCGATCGAAGATCAGCTGGACCCAGGTTGAAACGGGCTCAGCAATTACCTGGAAATATCCCAGCTGCATTCTGCAGGGGGACGACTCGGTTGGCGAGTTCTATTCCGTCGCCGTCACCTCCGGCAAACAGCAGGCTGACACGGGTTCGAAGATGATCCATCTCGGCAAGAACACGAAGAGTACGATCATCTCCAAGGGTATCTCTGCCATGCAGGGACAGAATACCTATCGAGGCGCAGTGCAGGTGATGAAGCGAGCCACAAATGCACGCAACTTCACCCAATGCGATTCGATGTTGATCGGCGATCAGTGTGGCGCACACACTTTTCCCTATATCACCGTGCGCAATTCCTCCTCTACCGTCGAACACGAGGCAAGCACGAGTAAGATCGGGGAAGATCAGATCTTCTACTGCAATCAAAGAGGACTCAGCACGGAAGATGCCGTGAGCATGATCGTCAACGGTTTCTGCAAGCAAGTATTGGCTGAGTTGCCCATGGAGTTTGCCGTGGAAGCAACCAAACTGCTCGGCATCAGCCTCGAAGGTAGTGTCGGCTGATGCCGGCAGTCACCTAAGAGCAAATAATTTTAGCGGGCGCTGTACCGATCCGCGTGTCACAAGCAAAAAGACTCGCAATAAGCGCTGACCACAGGGCGGCGCCATGAATCTCAAGGGAGACCACGCACCATGTTGAAGATTTCCAATCTGCACGCCTCCGTTGAAGGAACGCAGATCCTGAAAGGTATCAGCCTCGACGTAGCCCCGGGTGAAGTACATGCGATCATGGGACCGAATGGCTCTGGCAAGAGCACCCTCGCCCAGGTTCTGGCTGGCCATGACGCCTACGAAGTGAATGATGGTTCCGTCAGTTTCTTGGACAAGGACCTGCTGGACATGTCGCCGGAAGATCGCGCCAGAGAAGGCGTGTTCCTCGCCTTCCAGTATCCCGTTGAGATTCCCGGAGTCAATACCGCCTACTTCCTGCGCACCGGTCTCAATGAGATTCTAAAGTCACGCGGCGAAGAAGAGATGGATGCCATCGATTTCCTCCAGCTCATTCGCGAGAAACTGAAGCTGGTAGAGATGGACGAGAGTTTTCTCAGACGCTCCGTTAACGAGGGTTTCTCCGGTGGCGAAAAGAAGCGCCACGAAGTGTTGCAGATGGCCGTTTTGGAACCTCGATTGGCGATTCTTGATGAGACAGATTCCGGACTCGATATCGATGCGCTGAAGGTCGTCGCCAATGGCGTAAATGAATTGCGCGCACCTGACCGCAGCACCGTCGTGGTCACCCACTATCAGCGCTTGCTCGATTACATCGTACCCGATTTCGTGCATGTGCTCCTGGACGGCCGGATTGTTCGTTCCGGTGGCAAGGAACTGGCCCTGAAGTTGGAAGAGCAGGGCTATGACTGGATTCGCGCGGAGGTTGCCGGTCAACAACAGACGGTAGGGGTGTAAACACGTGAGCGAAATGAATCCAGAGTCAACCCAGAACATCGAGCACTACGGTAGCCTCTTTTCTGCATCTGAGGCGGATCTGAGTGGCGGTGCAAGCAGCACAGTCCATGCAGTCCGTCAGGCGGCCCTCGAGGCACTTCGCCGCGAGGGATTCCCCACTTGGCATGATGAAGCATGGCGCCACACCAATCCGGCGCCCCTGTTGGCAGAATTGTATAGGCCAACCGGTAAAATTTCACTCACAGAATCGGGTCTCAGCGACTGGTCGATCGAGGGGCTCGGAGATGGGCCGCTGCTTGTCTTCGTAAATGGCCAGTTCGACGAAGCGCATTCGAGACTGACAGATGTACCTGATGGCGTACAGATTCAGCGGTTGTCAGAGGCGATCGCAAATAAGAATGCCCATGTCGCTGAACATCTCGGCAAGATTGCTCAGTGTGAGGACGGAGGGTTTGCCGCCCTCAATACGGCCTTTGTCGACGATGGTGCCCTCGTCAGCCTAGATCCATCCACCCTCTGGGACGTGCCTGTCGAGATTCTCTACATCACCCGCCCGGGGCCAGAACCGACACTGGTCACGCCTCGAACTTTGGTTATCGCAGGCGATGGCAGCCAGGTGCAGTTCGTCGAATCCTTTGTCACAATCGGTGAGGGCGACCACCTCACGACACCTGTGACTGAGATTTGGCTTGGTGTGGGTGCACAAGTTGAACACACACGTCTGCAGATCGACACCGATCAGGGGCATCACACGTCGTCCCTGTTTGTGCGCGAGGGCGAAGACGCTCGCTTCACATCGCACAGCATCGGCCTGGGTGGGAAATTGGTGCGCAATGATGTCACCACCTTCCTGGCTGGTGAGCGGATCGTGTCGACCCTCAATGGATTGTTCCTTTCACGAGGGCAGGAACATGTCGACAACTACACGAGTATCGAGCACGCGGCACCAAATTGTGAGAGTCACGAACTATACAAGGGCATCCTCGCCGATAAATCGAATGGTGTCTTCTGCGGCAAGATCCACGTCCACCAGATCGCGCAGCAGACCGATGCCTATCAGTCGAACCAGAATCTCCTGATCGGTGACGATGCCGGTATCATGTCGAAACCACAGTTGGAGATTTACGCCGACGACGTGAAGTGCTCACACGGGTCAACGACGGGTGAACTCGACGACGAGGCCATCTTCTATCTACGGGCACGTGGAATCGGCGAAGCGACAGCACGCGGCGTACTTACACGAGCCTTTGCGGATGAACTTGTCGATTGCATCAGCCATGAGGCGATTCGCTCCCATGTTGACGCCCTGGTCACCTTGCGACTTGAGCAGGTACTGAAGTCGGAGAGCGGGTCGTGACAGTGGCGCAGACAGCACCTGTGCCCGACGTGGCATCAGCGCATACCAGCGAGGCCTTCGATGTAGACGCAGTGCGGCGTGATTTTCCGATTCTCGGGCGTGCTGTGCGCGATCGCAGGCTGGTATATCTCGACAATGCCGCCACAACGCAGAAGCCACGTTCTGTCATCGAAGCCATCGAACGCTTCTACGAAGAGGACAATGCTAACATCCATCGGGGTGTGCATCTGCTGAGCCAGCAGGCGACGTTTGCGTATGAACGAGCCCGTGGACGGCTCGCGACATTTATCAACGCCCCCGAGAGCAGCGAATGCATTTTTCTGCGCGGCACGACGGAGGCGGCAAATCTCGTTGCCCATGGATTCTGCCGCCCACGCTGTGGCGCAGGTGACGAGATCATCATCACCCATATGGAACACCATTCGAACATTGTTCCATGGCAGCTTCTTTGTGAGGCAACGGGGGCGACGCTACGAGTCGTTCCCATCAGTGATGAAGGTGTTCTCGATCTTGAGGTCTACGAGCAACTGCTGAACGAGAGGACGTGCCTTGTCGCCGTTGCCCATGTATCCAATGTCCTGGGCACGGTCAATCCTATTCGACAGATGGCGGATCTGGCTCACAAACAGGGTGCCGTCGTGTTCGTTGACGGCGCTCAGGGGGCACCTCACCTGGCCGTTGACGTGCAGAGCCTCGGCTGTGATTTCTATGCCTTCTCAGGCCACAAACTCTTCGGTCCAACGGGCATCGGCGTCCTTTGGGGACGACGTGATCTATTGGACAGTATGTCGCCCTATGAGGGCGGTGGCTCGATGATTCAGTCCGTCACGTTGGAGTCGTCGACCTATGCGGATGTGCCAACTCGATTCGAGGCGGGCACGCCCGACATTGCCGGTGCGATCGGCCTGGCTGCCGCCATCGACTACCTCAATCGTTTCGGCATGGAAGCCCTTGCCGCCTATGAGGACGGTGTCCTCGATTACGCGCAACAACAGTTGTCACAAATTGACTCGGTCCGCTTAATTGGCACAGCTGCCGGCAAGGTATCTGTCGTCGCCTTTGTATTGAAGGACGCCCATCCACACGATATTGGCACGATCCTCGATATGGAAGGAATTGCGGTGCGCACAGGTCATCACTGTGCGCAGCCACTTATGGCTCGCTACGGTGTTCCAGCCATGGCCCGTGCTTCTTTTGCATTCTATAATACCCGCGGCGAAGTCGACGCCCTCGTTACGGGAATCAAGAAGGTTGAGGAGGTCCTGGGCGGATGACACAGCTACGTGAACTGTATCAGCAGGTGATCCTGGATCACAATCGTAATCCACGGAACTTCGGAGTTCTGGAGAACGCCGATCGCCACAAGGAGGGTTATAACCCTCTGTGCGGCGACCATCTTCATGTCTATCTGAATGTCGACGCAGACAACCTGATTACCGATATCCATTTTGATGGCTCCGGATGCGCGATCTCCAAAGCGTCAGCGTCCTTGATGACACAATTGCTCAAAGGCAAGAGTGCTGACGAGGCCAAGGCGGCCTTTGCCAGGTTCCAGGATATGGTCACCAGCGATATGGACGTGCCCGTTGATATCGATTCTGCGGGGAAATTGGCTGTCTTTGCCGGTGTGCGCGAGTTTCCGATGCGAGTGAAGTGCGCCACCCTCGCCTGGCACACGATGAAATCAGCCCTCGACGATGAGCCGAACACTGAACCAAAATACGGATCAACCGGTAACTCAGGCGACGATAGAATAGGATAGTCAGAATGGAAATGCACAAGGAATACCCCGAAGACAGTATCGAATCCAAGATCGTCGCCGTGATCAAGACCTGCTACGATCCGGAGATTCCCGTAGACATCTATGAACTGGGTTTGATCTACGACATCGGTATAGAGGAAGCTGAAGCCGGTGGCAAGATGGCGCGGATCAGTATGACCCTCACTTCACCGGGGTGCCCTGTTGCCGGCACCCTGCCGCCAGAGGTGCAGAAAAAAATCGCCGAAGGCGTGGACGAACTGGACGAGGCACAGGTCGACATCACGTGGGAACCAACGTGGACGATCGATATGATGTCGGAAGCTGCGAAACTGCAATTGGGGATGATGTAACTTGAAACTGAGCGCCCAGGAGGAATACGGCCTGCGCTGCCTGGTCCAGTTGGCCCATCGGACTCGCGAACAGAGCACGACGATTCCCGAGATCGCCGAGACAGAAGGCGTATCCCCGCACAATGTGGCCAAGTATCTTGCTATCCTGCGGCGCGCCGGCTTTGTCGACAGCGAGCGTGGACAGCACGGGGGCTACACCCTGGCTCGTCCAGCCTCCGAGATCGGTGTCGCAGATGTCGTGGCTGCTTTAGGTGGCCCCCTCTACGATACATCCTTCTGCGACCACTTTACCGGTACCGATGATGTGTGCCAGCATACGGCCGTTGACTGTTCCATACGCGGCGTCTGGATGCGTGTGCAGGGCGCCGTCGATGCAGTACTGCGCCAGACCACACTGCAAGATCTGCTTCAAGCAGCTCAGCAACATGATCTGGCGCACGCTCCCATGGACCCATCTATCGCGATCTCAACACCTCTATTGCAGGTCGACGGAGCGTAGCGTCCCTAACGAGGCATGCTGGGTGCACCACCCGCACCATTCATCGCGCGCTGAATCCGATCGATCGTCTCCATCACCGGCAAACATGCCGAACACGACGTCAGCGCTGGGCGATTCTCACGTATTGCAGCGATGAATTCCGCATCCTGAAGATCTACGCCGGAAGGACCCTCGTCGACGGCAACGGCATGGCCCTCATGGTCAGTGAGTCCTCTCTCGTCTGAAACGTAGGTCTCCTGCTCCCCGATAAATCGATAGTATCCGAGTATGGGTCCGTGATTATTGAAGGATTGCGCCGCCGTCACCAGCGTACCCTTCGCTGACTGCAGACTGATGGCGATATCCATGGGGATATTCAAGGTCGGGTGCAGTGGCCCCATCCGTCCCCAGGCATCCATCTTCGGATCGCCCAGGAGCCAATAGACCATATCAACCATATGGCAGGCCTGGTGCCAGAGCAGATCATCTATCCAGGTTCGCGGTCGACCAAAACGATTCTCATTGATCCGCCTGAAGAAGAATGTCTGCTGAACGATGTGGTGCAGATCGAGTTCGCCTGCTTCGACCAGCGCCTTGATTTTGCGAAAGTGTGGATTGAATCGCTGCGTATGGCAGACCATCGCCACCTTGCCAGAAGCCTTCTCGGCGGCAACCACACGCTGTGAGTCCGCCAGATTCAACCCCATGGGCAATTCAAGCAGCACGTGTTTACCCGACTCCAGGGCAGTGATCGTCTGATCGGCATGGACATGGTTCGGTGATGTCAGTACGACTGCTTCGACACCCGTCTGCGAAATAGCCTCTTCGTAGTCGAGTGTCCAGTTCGGAATCTCCCACTCTTTGGCGAAGGCCTCCGTGTCATCCTTCAGCCCCCCTGCGAGGGAGACGATCTCTATGTCGTCCAGTGCTTGCAGCGCTTTGATGTGAGTCAGCCCTTGAGCTCCCTCCCCCACCAGACAGATTTTCATCACTTCCGCTCCCCTCCGGCCACTGATGGCGGCCATGTTGTGAGTTGGCGTGCGCGGTCAACCAGCTCGTCGTAGATGGCGGGCCGTGCGCCCGCCCATTGTGTCTCGCGTAGATCAAAACCGAAGGCTCGCTTCGACAGCACGATCAATGGCGGAGCCTGGATTCGCTTGAAGAAGCTGATACGTAGTTGACGATCGATCCAGTCCAGATCATCGAGCCAGGTGTCGACATCAGGAAAATATTCCTCAAAACCGGCGTCATCGCGCCAGTCAAGGTGCTGGAAGAATTCGCCCGTCAACATCCACTCGATCAGATTCGAGGGGTGCTGACGGTACTCGATCAGTTGTCGTAAGACGGCATCGTGATAACCATATTTGATTGGATCCCCGAGCCCTTGCGTAACATCTTGTGCAGCAGACAGTTCCGCACTCGGCACGGTCTCTCGATTCAGTAGATTTTCCGGAATCATCTGTTCACCGTAGAGGTGATTGAGATACGCACCCAATTCGAAAACCTGCACCTTGTAGAGATCCGCAATCGGCGCCACAGCACCGGAGAGATCGCCGTAGAGTGTCGTATAGCCGAGAGCCAACTCTGTCTTGTTGCCATTGTTCGTAAACAGCAAATCGTGCTTGGCAGCGATCCCGGAAAGGACGTCGGAGAAACGAATCCGAGCCTGAATATTCTCGTCCACAAGGGAAGAGTAGTTTCCCTCTGAGCGTGCAAATCGTAGCGGAGAGATCAAATCGGCGACGGTGCCATAGAGGTCTTCAATGGGCACACTCAAGTAGTCGATGTCGAGTGCCGCTGCCAGCTGACGCGCATTCTCCTGGGTAATAGCGGCATTGTGACGCGTCGGCATGTTGACGGCAAAGACGCGTTCATGGCCGAAGGCGCGCTCCAGCAGGCAAGCGACGACACAGGAATCTACACCGCCACTGAGAGCGACCAGATACCTTCCGTGACCACCACGCAGATCATCGAGGTGTCGAAGACCAGCAACGATTGCACTCAGGACGGACTCGACCTGTGTCCCTCCCTTGGTTGGGCCCACTGTCACCGTGACGGGCACCGTCACGATGGGGGCCTCCTCTACTGCGAGCAGATCGGGTGCAACACCACCACCGACACACAGCAAGCTTTCTCTCCATGGTGCCGCCTGTGCGGCCAATGAACCATCCGCCTCGTAGGCAGTCGTATCGCCGTCGAAGACAACAATGTTCTTGCCGTTGTTTTGTGCCCCAACCTGATTCACATACAGGAAGGGAATCGGTGTCTCTTTGTGCGAGCGCCGAGTCAGAATCTGACGCACCGTCCGATGGCGCTTGTCGTTCTTCTGCCACGTCCACGGAGATGCGGAGAGATTGAAAACAGCGTCCACATTGCGTTGCGCGAACAACTCGTACGTGTCGAGGTGAGTGGCGTGGGAGTAGTAGTCGTCGCACCACAGATCTTCACACAGTTGTGCACCGAAGCGAAAGGTCCCTCCTGAAAAGGGAACCTCGAAGGGGACGATCCAGTCATCGACAGATCTGCCTGTGGCGTCGGCGAGATGTCGCAGCGAATAGAAATGTCGATCGTCGTCAAAGAAGCGATAGTTCGGTTGCAGCGTCTTGGGATGAATGCCGGTTGGCAGCCCCGGTGGCAGCAGCGGACGATCGACGAAATGGCCGTCATGGCAGACTACGACGGCATTGTATTTTCGCCGTCGCCCATCCTCACCAATCGCTTGCGCGTCGGTGGCAACGTTACCGAACAGTAGCGTGAGTCCAGAACTGGCGGCGCAAAGTAGCGAAGAGGCCGATTCCCATTCAGTGACGTGGGCGTCTACCTCCCACAGATCGCCTATCAGATAGCCGCTGACACACATTTCCGAGAACACGACCACCTCGGCATGGGCCGCTCTGGCTGTGTCGATCAGACGCAGCATACGCTCGATGTTGGCTTGCGCGCATCCGGGAGATACCCGCATCTGCGCCAGTGCAAGCCGCGGCAGATCGGCTACGGCCACGCTTAGCTATCCTCAGCCCGCGGCAGTGCGCTCGCCGCGATCGGACGCACCACACGCCTGCCGGATACAATCAGCAAGAATGGGGATCCCCTCATGAATCGCATCAAGGGGAGGGTAACCGAAAGCGAGACGCAGGTTGGGCAAATCGAGACCATCGATGTGGAATGCCGATCCCGCGGCATACCGCACGCGGGCTGCATCTGCCAACTGACGCAGACGCGAGTGATCGATATCGTCGGGAAGATGCAGCCAAATGAAAAGCCCTCCCACCGGATGCGACCAGGTGCAGATGTCCTTGACGTTCTGCTCAAGGCCTGCGAAGACAGCGTCGCGCTTCTGCTTGAGTGGCCCATTCATTTCTTCGACATGGTCCCAGAGTCGATCACCAAAGAAAGAAGCAAGAACCGATGCGGCGAGCAGACTATTGCCGCCATCGTAACGCCGATCCAACACTTTCTGCAACATGGGCTGGCGAGCATAGACATAACCGAGTCGCACGCCGGGCCCCAGGATCTTCGACAAAGAGCATAGGTAAATATGGGGATGGTCGGTGTCATCGAGGGCATACAGGGCTGGTTCCTTGTCTCCCTCGAAGTGGACATCGGCGTAACAGTTGTCCTCGACGATGGGGACGCCGAAACGATGGGCAACCTCCAGCAATTGAAGACGACGTGACCTAGGCATCACACTGCCTGTAGGGTTCTGATACGTCGGCAACGTATAGATGAAGCGCGGCGGCGTATCGGCCGCGTGCAGATCTTGCAGCGTCTTTTCAAGATCGTCTATGCACATGCCATCCTCATCGACACGAACACCTGCCATGCGCACACCTAGTCGGCGATACGCACCGATTGTACCAGAATAGGTAAGCTCTTCCGTGACGATGACATTCTCTTCACCGTCGACGAGAAATGCTTCCGCCGTCAGGGTCACCCCCTGCATGGAGCCATTCGTTAATGCAATGTGATCAGGATCGACGTGCACTCCTTCACGCTCGGACTCGCGGCGGGCGAGAATTTCACGCATACCAAGGTGACCGAGATCTCCCGGGTAGCGGCTGAAATCGACACCCACTTCGCGAATACCGGCGGCAGCGGCGGCAGCCAATTTCTCGATGGGAAATGTATCAGGATTCGTACATCCACTACCAAAGTCGTATTCTGGATTCATGAGACTGTCACCTACTCAGGCGATAGATATGGACTTCATAGGGGGTGAAATAATCAGAGAAAGAACCCTGCGCCAACTGAAGCGATCGATCCTCGTCGATCACCTCGATGAAGAGTCCTTCCTCATCGGTTCCTTCACCGTCACCGGAAAGCGAGAAAGTAGCACTTGTCGTCCCCTGCCGCATACTCACGGCAAATATGTAGAGTTCGCCGTCGACCTCACGAACCATCACATCCACCGGTATCTCGGATGGATCGGTAGCAACCGATACCTGCACAGATCCATTGCTGGCATTGAGCACCGGTGCAAGTCGATGAATCTGGGCGTTGAGCAGTCCTACGCCCTGGCGCATGTCTTCGTCTTCTAGTAGACGCGCCTCACGAAATACGGGATTCCACTCGTGGGCAAAATACACAATACCCTGAGACCCATGAATGATCGACATCCACACCTCCGAACGCACCTGCTCCGGCGTGGGACCTCGGTCGGCATTGATCCGGGTCGTTTCGATCACATTCCAGACGATCTTCCCACCACCAGACCACACGTGCAACGAATCGACCCCCTTGGCCACATACCAGAGAAACCGCTCGCCATCGTCTTTTCGAATTCCTGCAACAGGATAAACATCAAAGGAAACGATGTCGGTACCTGCTACGTAACCGGGATAATCTTCTCGCGGTGCTGCCCGTCCCACCCACTCGTCATTGGCCACGCCCTGTCCGAGATTCAGCCAAATGGGACGTGACCGATCCACACGACGGAGACTGTCGTAGTCAGCCTGAATCAAAGCGGGAGAAACGGCGTCCCCCCATCCCCCCTGACCATCGGCCTGGGCATTGTCCGGTTCATCCCCATGCATCCAGGCAACGACCGTGGGGTTATCGAGATTCCGCCGCCCCACTGCGTTCAGGGAGCAAATGGTCTGCATCCCCGCTGCCGTGAGGTCATCGAGCTGCTGCTGGGTAGGGCCCTGCCAGAGCCCGACATAGAGATTGATGCCGATCTCACGATAGGCGGCGGCGTTCGCAGGACTTTGCACCCAGACACCGAGGGGGAAGTACGCCGCCTCGGTACTCGGGCCATTGGGCCACGACTCATAGGCGCTGGTGAACAAAGAATCTGCTGAAGGCGCGGCGGGCGAGGAGTTACCAGAACACGCAGTGTGGCTGGAGATCGACACGGCGATACAGGCAACGGCGTGGATGTAGCAGCGGGCGGATCTCATCCTACCTGCTCTTTTCTGGCGCTAAACAAGCCATGGGCCATCCCCTGTGGATCATAGTCGACCCCTGTCAGCCCCACCTCTACCAGAGCTTGGCGCGTGTCGTCTCGCGTGAATAGACCCAGTTCATGCCGCTCCGTACGGTGTATGATTTCGGTTTTCGGCGATCCGATCAAGTAGTGGAAATCGATCGCCGCAATACTGCCAACTCGATGATGATGTGCGAGTCTGGTGATGTGCATTCCATCGCGCTCATTGTGCAATTGTGCGACCGTGTCATTTGGCCATTGGCTGGGTTCCAGCCAGGGCTCGACGACGAGGACACCACCATTTAGCAGGTGCTCCGAGCAACAGCGCAGAACGGCGACCAGATGTCCATAGCTCTGCGCGTAACCGATCGAGCCGAGACACAGGATGACATCATACATACGGTCGAGACGGAAGTTGCACATATCGGTCTCGTGATAGGTACCACCGGGATTGCGCTTTCTGGCCAACTCCAGAAAACCAGGGTGTACATCGAGACCATCGACTTCGTAGAACTGGCAAAGAACTTCATCATGTGCGCCTGTGCCACAAGCGACATCGAGGACGGAGTGCATGCCTGGATTCACTCGCCACAGACGATCGCGCAAGTGATGCGCCTCGCGTTGATAGTCTTTGTGGGCGAAGAGAAGATCGTAGTGATCGGCGGACAATTCGTGCAAGGCGGTGTCCGTAGGGGCGAGAAATGCGAAAGGCCCGGAAACACTCCCGGGCCTTCGCCCTAATTCGTGTATGTCCTTGTTTTTCCGATGGCGGGCCCGCCTCGATTCTAAACGACCCCATTCGATCGTTTGTACGCCCGTCGTCAGGCACTGGCCTGCACAGTGCAAAAGACGCGTTCAATTAAGACCCATCCTAGCTAGGCGTCAAGAAATTTTCTGTGGCTATTTTCCCTCTGTACGGTGATGATCCGCATCGGGATCTGCTAGCCGGCTTGCTAGTGGGTTGCAGCAGAACAACCTAGGAGACTTCAGGCGACGTGGGCGGCCGCTTCGCGCAAGACTTCCGACAGTGTCGGATGGGCGTGCATTGTACGGGCAAGATCCTCGGCACTTGCACTCATCTCCAGTGCCAGCACGGCTTCGCCGATCAAATGAGATGCCTGCGCACCAAAAATGTGCACGCCGAGAAGCCGATCGCTCTGCGCATCGGCTATGACTTTGATGAAACCTTCGATACCATCCATCGCGTGGGCACGAGCGTTGGCTCGAAACAGCATCTTGCCAACTGTGATCTGCTGTCCTGAGGCTAGGGCATCTTCTTCACTGAGGCCGACGCTGGCCACTTCCGGATGGATATAGACGACACCGGGGACAGCCGCGTAGTTAACGCTGGGCCTCATGTCTGCCATCCGTTCAACGACAACGACAGCTTCCGCCTCGGCCTTGTGTGCCAACATCGGACCAGGAATCAGATCACCGATCGCGTAGATGCCTTCCACATTGGTTCGATAGTCTTCGTCGACAGACACGAATCCACGTTCGTCGCAGACAACGCCCACCTCGTCGAGGCCTATACCTGCAGCAAAAGGCTGACGCCCCACAGCAACCAGAACGCGATCGCAGACCAACTGCCGTTCATCCCCGCCATCTCTCGGTACCAGGGTCAGGTTGACGATGCCGTCCTCGATGCTGGCGCTAGCAGCTCGTGTTGCCATATCGAACGTGAAGCCCTGCCGCTTGAGCTGGCGTTGGACCTGCGTGCAAATCTCGGCATCCATACCGGGTAGCACATTATCGGTGAATTCGATGACCTGAACCTGTGCTCCGACACGAGCCCACACCGATCCGAGTTCGAGACCGATCGCACCTGCACCGATGACGGCGAGGCGCTCGGGCACCTGCTCCAAAGAGAGTGCTTCTGTCGAACTGAGGATATGCTGGCCGTCGAAAGGCAGATCGGGCAGTTCGACGGGAATGCTGCCCGTCGCCAATAGCAGTCGCTGGCCCTGAAGAGTGCGGAGACCATCGGCGACGGTATCGACATCAACCTGCGAGGCTGATACGATCCGGGCAGTGCCTTCGACATAGTCGATCTTGCTGCCCTTGAAAAGCCCCTGGATGCCCTTTGTCATGGTACCGACGATGCGTTCTTTGCGTTGCATCATCGCCGCCAGATCGAGTCGTACCGAGTCGGTCACAATTCCATGATCATCGAGGCCATTCTGTATTTCATGGAAACGCTGACTCGACTCTAACAGTGCCTTGCTAGGAATGCACCCTGCCTGTAAACAGGTGCCACCGACCCAGCCTTTGTCTATGCATGCAACACGCATGCCGAGTTGGGCAGCGCGCACAGCGGCGACGTAACCACCGGGGCCGGCACCAACGACAATGAGATCGTAACGCTCGCTCACTCGGCCTCAGATCTCGAGCATCAGTCGCGCGGGATCCTCGAGCAACTCTTTGAGGCGCACGAGGAATGTCACAGACTGTTGACCATCGACGAGGCGATGGTCATAGGTGAGCGCCGTATACATCATGGGACGAATCGCGACCTCACCGTCGACGGCAATGGGACGCTCCTTGATCGCGTGCATGCCGAGAATTCCACTCTGCGGTGGTGTCAGAATAGGCGTCGACATCATGGAACCAAAAATGCCGCCATTGGTGATCGAAAAGGTGCCACCGCTCAGCTCATCAAGAGCCAGTTTGTTGTCTCTCGCCGCCAGCGCGAGACGTTTGATCTCGGCCTCGATCTGTGACATCGACAGAGGGCGAACGTTGCGAAGAATCGGAACCAGAAGCCCACGTTCCGTCGACACAGCGATTCCCAGATTCACGAAATCATGGAAGACAATGTCGTCGTCGACGATGGACGCATTAAGGTTGGGAATCTCCTGCAGGGCAATCACGACGGCTCTGGAGAAAAAGGACATCAATCCGAGTGAAACGCCGTGCTTGTTCAGGAAGGCTTCCTTGTGACGCTTGCGGACAGCCATCACCTGGGACAGGTCGACCTCGTTGAAGGTTGTCAGCATTGCCGCCGTGCGCTGCGCCTCAACGAGGCGCGTGGCGACCCGCTTGCGCAGACGCGACATGGGCTCTGAGCGGGTACCCTCTGCGTCGTTTGTCTTGGGCACCGAAACCGGAGATGCCGGAGCCCGCGGTGCGGGGGGCCGCGGTTCGGGTGCTTGTTCGGGGGCAAGTGCCGACGCCAACGCTGCAGATTGACTGTCCCTCTCGTCGTTTTCTCTCTCCTTGAGGAAAGCCAGGACATCTTGCTTGATCAGCCGTCCCCCACGGCCCGTGCCGACAATCTGATTCGCTCCAAGCCCATTTTCCTCAACTAGTCGGCGCACTGCCGGACTCAAACCATCCAGGTCCGTCGGGCCAGAGGCGGTTGATGCAGGCGCACTCACTGCGACCGGTGGAGACACGGGCACTGCCGGTTCGCTGACAGGTGCCGCGACAGGTTGCGGTGGCGGCGCAGGCGTTGGCGTCGCCACCGGGGCCGGTGCGGCACCTG
>Ga0114999_10000617_pt1 | contig 52579 bp, 52 predicted proteins | sample ArcticOcean_MG_C_3_FD_89820 | JGI IMG/M metagenome (GOLD analysis project Ga0114999, IMG submission 89820) | Marine microbial communities from western Arctic Ocean - ArcticOcean_MG_CB8_126 | ecosystem: Environmental > Aquatic > Marine > Oceanic | place: Arctic Ocean: Canada Basin | collected...
CTGTGGTACCAGAATGGCTATCAACTCTACCTACAGCTCAGAGCTTAGAAATGGGAGTTACACCTGTTGCTAGTTCAAATAGTAGCTGGAGAGCAGAGAAAAAGTATAGAGCCAAAAGAGGTGCGACAAGAAAAGCAGAAATAGATAAGGCGACTGCTGTACGACACGCAGAACGCATTAGGATGGTACACGATGCTAAAAGGAGACCTAATCCGCAGGGAATGATGAGTCTACGTCAAATGGCTGAATCACCAAGAGGTAGTGAGGCTAAACAATTAAGCACATTATTAGAGACTAGTACTCTCGATGATTTAAAAATGTCTCATCCAGTTGCATATGAGACTATGAAGAAGAGATATGGGTTTGGTTTTGAGTCTTCATCCTTTAAACAGAATGAGGCTATGGATAGAGCTGAGCAGAAAACGGCAGATAAGGTCAAAGCTACAGCCAAGCACGGTAAAGAATATAACGATTTAATAAGTAGAGCTAAGGAAGTTAGTGCTCAAGGTGAAGAGTTACGAGGAGAACAAGCCTTCGAAGAGCAGATGCAGACAGAAAAAGATATGATGAAGAAAGCTCAGTGGACATCAAATCTAGGCTTACCGGGATGGGAGAATGACCAGCCTCGTAAAATAGCTAATCAGATGATTGCAGGAATGATGTCTAATAACGGTGTTGAGCAGAAATGGGTTGATGGTGAATATGACGATGCTCAAAAGGAACAATTCCAATATGATAAAAATGACCTTACTGGGAATTTCCAATCCTATGTAGATAGTGTTCTTACTACAGGTGGTACTAATATGAAAGACCGTACCGATGAGAGTAGGAAAGGGAATAGGGCTTTCAGAACTTCAACAGGTCATCTTACAGGATATTACAAATCTGGACCACAACCAACACAGGGTGAAAGACAAATAACCACTGAAGAGATGAAAGAACGAGCTCAGAATCTTAGAGCCCTAGTTCACTCATCTGTTGACATAAAAGGTATCTATAATGTAGATAACAATCCAACTGGGGTTTCTCCAGAGCAACTTTCAGAAATGAATGCTGTTATTGATGATGGTCTACAATGGAATTTACAAGGTCGTGAAACTGCATCAGAAGGAGAGTATCGCAAAAGTCAAGGTGATTTGACTGCCGCTGAAGTAAATTATGAAGCTAAACAAAAGATAGAAAAAGCTAAAAAAGACAATGAGATAGCGGCGGCGGCAAGGCAAGCGGCTATAGACAATATGCAGACACCTGAAGAGAAAAAAGGTGAAAGCGTAAGGAGTAGGCTGAAAAGTGCGGCTGGCTCTTTATTGTTTGGTCAGAGAGGTGGTTCTGTCGGATTTCAAGAGGGTGGTAATGTATCACTTAATAATTCAAGAAGATTATATAATGTAGCACGGAGGAAGTATGCCTGAGATAGCTAGGCTCAATCTAACTGGTCCAGCCTATGACCCAATGAAGGGTCGTGACCAAGAATCTATGTCCGACAAGATACGGAAGAACAGTCAGGCTGTAATGGCACAGGCTCTAGCCGCTTATCAGATTCAAGGGGCAAGACATAAAGAAGAACAATATCAAGTTATGCAAAGAACAGACGAGTTCCTTGCCCATAACGGGAAAGACTTCTTTAATAATCGGGCAGATGTTACTAATCCAGATACTTGGGCATTTACAGACCCCAATAAACGTGCAGATATGTTATCTAAGTGGAAATCGCAAGTAGGTGGTAACTACGCAGGGTTTAGTAAGGCATATGAGATGGCAAAGCAGAATGAGATGGACTCTATGGCTAAGAATATGCTTAGAGGTAGAGCCGGCTATAGGACTGATAAAGAATTTGCTAGAAATTTTGCAGGAGATTTTGATAAACTCACTGATAAGCAGAAGACAACTGTGATGGAAAATGTAAGTCCTGATGTTTATACTCAGCTTATGACTATCTATACTAAAGGTGGCGGTGGTGCTCAAGGTTCAGATGAAGTAGAAGGTATCTTCGGTTTTCATCTAGAGAATGACATAGCTGATATGTTAGTTGAGAACTTTGATATAGAACGTGAAGATGTTACGGGATGGATGAAAGCAGAGACTTTTATTCCAGAACACTGGAGAGATGGCTATAGAGCCGCCAGAAATCAGGACTTATCTGAATTCTCCGATGATGAGGACTGGAATTACAAGCAACATTGGGCTCAGATTCCTGCACTTGCCGCAGAAGCATTTATAATAGGTAAGGGTGGTATGAAATTATGGAGTAAGGTATTTAAGGGTAGCGTAGATGATGTTGTTAAAGAGGGGAGTAAAGGTAAAGGTGGTGCTGGTAAAGGTGGCACTTCTGCCGAAATAAAAGCCAAAGCAATGGGTAAGTCCGAGATAAAGACAGCCCAAGGTCAGATTGATGCGTACAAAGATGAAATGAAAATCTCTGACTTTTCTAAGCACGGGAAGAGTAAGTGGTTTAAGGCAAAGGCTCCTGACCCTAAACAATATGATGATGTAGGAAAATGGGCTAAGGACTTTAAAGACTGGAAGGTAGCTAATGGTTTACCAAAGAATGTGCCAGCGAAGATTGACCCGACTAAGACAACGGCAGGTAAGAAAATTGAAAAGAAGAAAGCTGAGGCTAAGAAGACAGAAACTAAACCACCTAAAGACCCCAAAGGTGGTGGAGGAAGTCAAAGTGGTGGAGGTCAGCCCGGTGGAACTCCAGTAGCTAATGAATCTGCGGCTACCTTAAATTTAGGTGGAGCCTCTAAGGTATTACCTAAGTCTCAGATATCTGCGGCAGAGAAAGAAATTGCTTCAAAGCTTTCTTCAGGGAATATAGATGCTGGTGAAGCAAAAGCTATGAGAGATGCCCTAAAGAAAGTAGCAGAATCTGGAGATGAGATAACAGATGCCGCACTTAAAAAACAATTACTAAAAGCTGGTAAACAGAGTAAGGGTCTCTTGAATAGGATAGCGAGAGGTAGCTTAAAATTTGCAGTTATTCCAATGGCGGCAACATCAGCAGGAGCGTTTGCTTTCCAAGGTGTTGGCTCAGCCCTCGGTGGAGATACAGCAGGAGAAGTAGCAGGTGTAGTCGGTGGAAGTGCTTCAGGTATAGCCGCTTATGGTGCTACTGATATGCTTAAAAGAGCATATAATAAGCACGGTTCAGCTTGGATAATGAAGAAAATTGTATCAAAAGGTGGACCAGCACTAGCGGCAAGAATGGCGGCTAAGGGTCTTTTAGGCGGTGCTTCTGGAATGATGAGTGGCGGTTTAGGGATGGCTTTGTTTGCTGGTTTTATGGCTACCGATATACACAGTATATATCAAATATTACAACAGGCAGAAGACGCAGGAGAACTTTAGATGGCATTAATCCCACCTGAAGGATGGGAACCCAAAGGAGACCAGAAGTCTATAAGGGATGCTGTTTTCAAATATCGTACGAATCCAGAGTTGTTCGATGAGGATTCTGTTGATGACTTAGAAACTAACGCATCTCATTTTAGGATACCCTTTGCTCGTAGTGAAGAGCATCAGGATGCCGCAATATTCCGCTTTATTAAACAAGCCGCACAGGGTTGGTCTGAAGGCTTTACAACACTCCCCCCAGAAAAACTAGGATTCGGTTCTGAACCAAAAACAACAGGTGAAGGAATTGCTAGAAACCTAGGACACCTTGCTGGTTTTATAGGCTATCTACCGGGTAGAAGATGGATGCCTGCACTTAAAGCTCTACAGGGTAGAAGCGTACCTATGGCTGTAGCTGGTGCTGTACAGAGGAGAGTAGTAAAGAAAGTCAATCCTATGCTTAAAGAGATGGGACCTTGGGCTTTAAAGGCGTCAAAAGGTAATCTATTAAGTGATATGGCATCTGGAGCATTCCATTTAGGTGTTGCTAGTGGCGTAAGTAGTTGGACTCACGGTGTAGATGAGATTATAAAAAGCTCTATGTATGGTGCTGGATTTGGAGCCGCCTTTAGAGGGATAGGAAATCTTCCCGGATTTGGGAACAAATTGAAAGCTGGTAGTCAGATAGATATGGCAACTGGGATGCCTGTATTAAAGACATTATCACCGGGACAAAAGGCAGACTTAGGTATAAGGACTATGGCTGGCTCAGTGTTCCAAGGATTGCCGTCTACATTACAGGGGGCTACTACAGAAGAGCAGGTATATAACTATATAATGGGTGGATATTTCGGGTTAAAAGAACAGCCATTCCAAACTAGAAAAAGTAGAGAATTCCTTATTAAGTCGATGAAGGACAAGACGGGTCCTATACCTAAAGAGCACCCTGAGTATGAAGGGTTGACTGAATTTATGAAAGAGATTGTCGACAGAGACCATATGGAGTTCTTTGGTCCCGAAGAAAGTCGGAATATGACATATGATTTATTGTCTGGTGGTCGCTTAGATATTGAAGATATTGAAAAACTCGCAGAGAATAATGATGTTGACCTTGAAGGCATTAAGGTAGACCCAGTTACTGGTGAGAAATATGATGCCATAACTAGAGACACTATTCAGAAATACAGAGATGACCTTGTGGAGAAAGGGGCTTATGAGGATATGGGCGAACTAGATTCTCACATCGCCAAGATAGAAGACTTAGCTAAATCTGGACAACCCTTGGTTAGTTTTGTACAGACGCATTTAAAAGGTAATTGGGAAAAAGAAGACCATCCTGAAATTGCAATGATGAAGATAGCGGCTGATGTAAATCAAGTATGGAAAGGATTGCATTACACAGCTAAAGACGGATACTCAAGACCTAAGAAGAATGCAAATAAAGAGATGGAAGAGTATTTTGCAGAGACTCACGGAACAACTTTAAACGAAGAGCAGTCCGGTTGGTGGAGAGCTTTTTATGAACAGAATCGTCGTAAGAAGCCTGTGCAACTACTTACTATGGAAGATGGTGTTATCAAGTTTATGGATGGTCCAACTAACGCACTCGGCAATAGAAAGGATTTACACTTTGAACCACCACTTATTGAAGGGCTTTTTAAGAGAGAAAGAGCAGAGACTGGTAATAAACTAGACGAACCTTTCTATACCTACCTTGACCATATGATATTTAAGGGCAGGGAGTATGAGCTTTTTAAAGCCCCTAAAGACTTAGCTAGGGATATGTTCCAAGCTGAACGAAATAAAGAAGAGAATTCTGACTTTACTAACTATGAATTACGCCAGTATTTAGAGAAGAAAGCTAAAGGCATAATAGATAAGTCTATTGGGCAAAGTATTCAAGAGTTAAATAGTCACGGTTATTATTACCTAGGTGGTAAAGGCGATGCAAAAAGGATGTATTTTGTTAAGTACCATCCTAAGCTTAAGAACAATGACCCTTTCTTTAAGAATACTAAAAAACTTATTAAGGAAGCTTATGGTAAACTTCCTAAAGACCACCCTAACTATATGACTGGTGAACAGTGGGATAAGTATTATAAAAGCGGGAAACAAAGATTCTTAAAGTCTCTAGCTCTAGGTGCTAAAGACGGAGAACGTATCTATGATAAAAGTATGCTTTCAAATTACCTGTATGATATTACCTTTAATGGATTTGAAATAAAGCCTAATAACGCACAGGATTTATATAGCTCTACTTCTCTAAGTGAAGGTTTCCAGAAGGTTATTGGTAGTGGATATATAAATAATGCTAAGGGATATAATAAGAGAGCCCAGATTTGGTTTAACACAGGGTTAAGTGCAACTCCAGAGTATATTTCTGAAAGAGTTCTAGACACTGACGGTAGGGCGTTCAATGTTCGGATATTTTCAGAAGCAAAGACTCCGCAAGACGCAGATGGGCGTGTTGAAGTTGGAAGGCTACTTAACTCTGAACAAGCAGAAAGTACCGATGGTGGTTTAATCGGTAGAAGTGATGTCGTAGATAGCCTAAATAGTGATAAAGGACTACCTACCTCAGGTGGTGTCAATAAATCTTTTATCGTGTCTCCTGACCCCAAGGATGGGGCTCTATTGGGTAAGTATATGATTCATACGGCAAGTCCAGAGCTTGAAAAGTGGATGCACGAAGAAAATGTACATATTTTAGCACCTGAGAGTGGTATAAAACAACTAGGAGAAAGAGTCCCAGAGTCTTTAAAATATGACGAAAGTACAGATACTTGGGATATGCCTCTGAAAGATTATAAGGTGCCTATATATGCTTTTAGAACTATTATGTCTGAAAAGACTAGTGAAAAGTATATCAAGCCCCAGAATTTACCGAAGCAGATGTATAGTACATTAAGTGCCTTTGGTTCTGTTGATGGTTCCTCTGATGTTATTAAAGCTATGTATGCAGATTTATCTCGGTCTGCAATGTTGGGAACACCTGAAGCTAATGAATTAATTAGGAAGTGGGAGAAGTCACCTAAGAACGAGACGGCAGAGGCATTATCTGAGAAATTAGATGAGATTCCAATTCCTAAATTGATGTCTCTTCTTAGAGACCCAAATGGGGTAAACTTAGCAACTAAACTATATAAAAAGTTGTTACGACACAATGACGATATGTTAGCTGGTCTAGCAGAAGAAGGTGAGATTAGCAAGGACCAGTACGCTAAAGAAAGTAAGGTTAATCAAGAGTTCTCAACAGCATTAGATAGACTTCTTCAGTTATATCCAGAAGGGAATATTGGAGCTTACTTACATAAGTTCTCTAGAGATTACCGAATGGTAGCTATTAGGAACTTCATTGTTAATAGACTTACAAGACCTAAGATTGATAATAGTGCTGTTTCTAGAATGAGACCTATGGACCCAGCTTGGTTAGTTAAGGACGAGCACGGTCAGTATAAGTATCCAATGGGTGAGCTAGAGGTCAGGGATGATATATTTTTCTTAGACAATGGTATGAAGCAGAAGATAATAAGAGACCCTGTATTAATTAAAGGTAGAGAGAGACTTGGGCATATCTGGGAAGACTTAAAGGGTGGCAAGTATGAGAAGAATAAAGACTACGTAGAAGAGATATTTAACTCAGCCGTTATGCGTGTGCCTATGGATAGTATGAGTGGTACAAATATATTAAAGTTTAAAGGTTTTACTGGTGTAAAAGGATATGGTGTCTTACTCCACTCTAGAGCTATGAGAGCCTTAGGTGGTGCAGACCTTGATGGAGACAAAGCTTTTATATTCTTTGGTGGTGAAGGTGGACTAAAGAAAGAGTATAAGGATATGTATGGCTCACAGAGAGAAGAATTCACCGCAATAGGTCGTGATGCGATAGGTAACAAAGTACATCTTGAAACCCACAATAAGAATGAGAAAGATTTATTAGAACCGGGCTCTCTAAGAGAGCAGTTTATTAAGAACGACCCAGAGATTAAAGCAGAAGGTAATACCCCCTATTCATATTATGACCCATACTGGCGTCACTTTATGAGTGAAGGAGCCGCTACTGGTCGTGATGTCCTAGGACTTGCTGTTACACAGAGAAGTGCTATTATAGGTGCTTATAATGCTATACGTGGCTATACCGGTAAAGAGTCTGCTGAATTTATGGTTACTCTAACAAACTCAGATGGGATTGAACTAAAGAATAAAAAAGGTGGTATTAGGAAAGCGACTGCTTGGTTGAAGGATGGAGTTTTCAGTATGCCTTTTGCTGATAAAAATGGCAATATTATGAGGGTGGAGTTCAAAACAAAGACTGATGCAAAATCATTAAGAGCCTTTAGACAAAGAGCTAGGACACTGATAGCTCTAGGCTCTGACCCTATGGATGAAGCTGGGTTACAGGACCCAATGACATTCTCTAAGAAGCTTATGGACCCCTTGTTTGAATATACAGTTAGGAGTCAGAAAGGTCAGGTAAGTAAAGTAGATAAGTGGTGGACTACTGCTTTAAGGTCAGGAGACCCAAAGGCACAGCACTTAGTTGGTCGTGGATTACAAAGACTTTTTGCTAAAGTTAACAGTGTAGTGTATAGTAAGAATTATCAAGAGAATAGAAGGTGGTCTTTTGCAGAGATACAAGCCGCTACACACTCATTGGACTTTCTACCAGAACAGTCTCGTAATACACTACTACCTATGTTAAGTAAAGATATTGCTGGACTTAACTGGACTGATAATATGTTTAGAAGGGTTGACTTCCCTATGCTAAAAGCTCTTTATCTAGAACATCAAGATACAGCAAAGAAAGAAGATTGGATGAAAGAAGTCTTAGATAGGAAGACCCTTGGTACTCCTATGGGTAAATTAATCGAAATGATTATGGAAAGGAAATTATATACCCCAGATGGTGCGGAAAAGTTAAGCAGAGATAAAGAAGGGTTTGAGAAACTAATAGATGAAAAGTATGGTAAAGCTAAGGGTGCGGATGGAAAATACTATGACCTATATACTGTTGGAGAAATACCTTGGGGATTTAGACCAAGGAAGACAGGTAATCCTGACTATAGGCGTGCATTTATTGAGCATTTAGTATTGAAAGCAGAAGACTATATTGTGAATGACTTGTCAGATATGGTCACACTTAAAAGAATTACTGAAATTATTAAGAAGAATAAACTCTCGAACTCTGAAGTTTCAGAGCTCCATAAAATGTCTGAGTATATAAAAGACCTCCATTATATGAAATCTAGTATAAGGAAGTCGAATGAAGGAGAAACGAAAGACTTCGCTTGGAGAGAAGAAGCTCCCGAAGGCATTAAAATCGAAGATTTTGCAGACTCTAATATGGCTCAAGATAAAAGTTCTGTTAAAGCTGACCAAATTATTATAGACCAGCAGATTAGAGAGTATAAGAAAGATATGTCTGCGGCGAAAGAGGAACTATTTGACACTTTCTTACTTGGAACCTTTCAACGTGGTAATACTAATAAGGTACAGGAGCTTAGGTCCCAGAGATACCTTGCTCCACAAGAACAGGAGATATTAGAGCTTCTAGAGAAGCAGTCTAAAAATACAGCTCTGTCTAGAGTAGCTCTAAATAGTCCTAGCGTTGCGGATATTAACATTCGCAGGTTCTTTGAAGAATACAACAACCTATTTAAAAAAGTAGGTGGAGATGGAAAGGTTGATTTAGATGCCCTTAGTGATGGTATAGTAGCTAAAGAAAAGGTTGTTAATCTTAAAGATGGTGATGGTAAGAGATGGGAAGGTCAGATTATAGAAGAAGCTGACTTAAGTTCGAAAGACAATAAATATCTAGATGAAGTTGAACCATTTAGGGGACTGACTAAGGGGGCTATAAAAGACCCAGAGTTAAAGGAAATTTACTTAGATTTAAAAGCACATCTTGAAACTACGCTACATAATTCTGATGCTAAGAATATTAACTTCTTGTTTAGAGGTATTATTGGTAAGAATATGAATAAGGGGGATAAGCAAGACTGGAAAGTATTCAGGAACTATCTTGATGAGCTTAATACTCCAACATTTTGGCGTAAATCTTGGGACTTTATACTAGGTAAGAAGACTATTCCAGAGATACAGAGGGTTTATTATGCTAGTTTCCCAGCTACAATAGATAGAAACCTTCAGAAATCCCCAGCTATGAGACAACTGAAAGATACTATCGGACCTTATGAAGACAGGTTAGGTAATACTATTATGGGTAAGATTAAAACGCCTGTAAGTCCTATAGCCGAGATACAACAGTTCTCTGGTAAATCTACAGAAATTTCTATGGCACAGATAGAGCAGGAAAAGGGAAAACTGAAAGAAGCACTAGCACCATATGTTAGTGCTCTCCCTGAAGGCGATGCGTTTTTTGATATGGCTATTGCTATTAGAGAACGTGGAATGATTCAAAGAGTATTGAGACAGAAGACTAAAAACCCATTACTTACACACGATGAGATGGTATATGAACAGCCTTGGAAAGAGATAAGAGAAGCTTTCTATAAAATGCGTGATAAAAATTTTAAGGTTGTAGTAGGTGGTAAGGTTAACTTACTAACTGGTGGTGAGGTTATAACAAATATTAATAAGATTATCACTAAGCAGAACGAGGTTACACATAGATGGTTAGTTGGGAATCCCAAATCTATAGATAAGTGGCTTAGTATAGCTAGAGAAGGTGGGGATAAAGAGACTTGGAAAGGTTTAGATAAGCTAAGGATGGATTGGTTTAAGTATAATGAGGAGCTCATTAGGACTGGTAAGCCATTACCTATTGAAGAGTTAGGAATAGATGGGGTAAGGCAAATTGGTAAAAGGATTATAGGCAGTTTTATACCTGAACCAATGAGAAAATCTGGCGAATTACAGAAGCTTATTGATAAGATAGAGATTACATCAAATGATATGACTGGAGAGCTTCCATTTGAGACCTATTTCCCGCATATAAACTTCGATAGAAATATTGCTACTGCAAATTTAGACAAAGCTATAGAGACTATCACTAAGCAGTATAAGAATGGTGAAATAGAACTAGAGGAACGTGATAGAACATTGAAGCGTTTAATGACGCACTATCGTCAGGTTACTGGTGATTGGTTAGCTAAAGACGAGATGAGTGAGAACTTCGATGCTATGCAAGAGGTTCTTCAGGCTACTGCTGAAGGGAGAAAGAAAAAAGCTCAGAATATTCTTTCTGGTGGATTAAAGAAAGTAGGTAACCAGTTTTCAAGAAAGGCACATCTTGGTGGATGGGATAGAAGTCCTGAAGCATACGATAATTATATGAAACAAATCCTAGATTCTTTTTATAAGCAGTCTATGCAGATACAGAATAGAATTGTTATACAGGAATTTGGTAAAAGATTTATCAAATCAAGTGGTGATGCTAAGTTGACTAACTCTTGGCAGAACTTCTTTAAGCTTTACGCTCAAAGTGCTATGGGTTATCCATCACATATACCTGAGACAGTAATGAATGACTCTAATATGAAGCTTAAAATGACCCCATATAAGTGGTTTGCCGATAGTCAGACAAAGAAACGTGTTGATTTTATCAGGAAAAAGCTTGGTATAGGGCGTAAAATGCTCAAAAAATGGGGCTTAGACAAGAAAACCATTGATGAGTTGAGTGGTGTATCTTATGGTACGTTGAATAATTGGTCTGCTATGGAAGCTAAATACCAATTAGCATCTCTACTAGCTCACCCTAAAAGCTCTATTGCTAACCTGTATGGTGGTACTGTACATACAGTTATAAACTCTGGTTACCAGAACTGGAGAAACGCTAGAAGTTTTGAATATTTAAAGACCCATATTAATCCAGAATGGAAAGGGATGGAAGACGTAGAGAGATGGTTACAGAATTTAGGTGTTACTGAAGAATTTTTAATCTATGAAGCCGGGCTTAATCCTAATATTAAATCACAAAGATATGAGAACTTTGTTAAAGATGTAGCTAAAAAACTAAAGAAAGACCCTAGTATGGCTGATAAGACATTGCTAGAGTTAAAAAGAAAGCATAAGCTTACTGAAACTATGTGGAATGCCGCCGCATCCTTTATGCGTGTACCTGAAAGAGTGTTACGTAGAGACGCTTTTATGTCTCACTACTTACAGGCTAGGGAAAAGTTTGGTAATGCAATAAAAGATTATGACCACCCTTTCTTAATAGAGATGGCTAAGAAGGGTGTTAAAGCAACGCAGTTTTTGTATAGTGCTCCGTATAGACCGATGTGGACTAATTCAGCTCTGGGTAGGGTGTTTAGTAGATTTCAGTTATGGAGTTGGAATAGTGTTAGATTTAGAAATGACACTATAAGAGAAGTACAGCTCAGGGGCGTAATGCCGGGTACTGAGGCTTTCGATAGGATGGTAAGGTTAGCTCAAGCTGATGCGTTTATGTTGGCTATGAGTAACTTATTTCTATATAGCCTCTTTGAAAGTGCCTTGCCAGCACCGTATAATTGGTTCCAAGATACTGCTGATTGGCTAATGGGTGATGATACAGATAAAGAGAGAGCTTTCTATGGCTCTGTTTTAGGACCAGCACAGATGATTGCTCCACCATCAATGAGATTAGTAAGTCCTATGTTTAAGTGGTTATTACACGGCGATTCTGAACGTCTTACTGATTACTATCTATGGACAATGTTGCCTTTTGGAAGAATTATTAGAGATATATGGGGTCCGGGCGGGGCTCTTGAGAATCCTTACTATGCTGTGACGAAGGTATCTGGAATACCTATCTCTCAAATAGGTAAAACCTTAGCAGATGAGTCTGCTTACAACCCTAGAGGATACTAATGTGGATGAAGCTCCAAAGACTGCAAGAAGTTATCGTGGTACTGTTGTTGATGATAATGCTATTGTTTCTATTAACCTCAAGTGGCTCGGACAGTTACTGGTACTTGTGGGTATGCTCGTGTATGGTTATTGGCGTATCGAGAGTAGACTTGGAAGCCTTGAGGAAGCGATGCTTACGGCAGATGTTAAGATTGGGGACCTCCTTGGTAAACATATCGTGGAAGAGACTCTACAGCGAGAGCAGTTAGAAGAAAAAGTAAACTTCTATGAAAAAGAGTTTAACATTAACCCACTTAGTTGGGGTCGTAAAAAGAAGTAAATGTGCGAATTATACTACATTGCGTTACGCAGTGTGAAAAATAAGGATTTAGTATGAAAAACAGTTACAAATTATCAGGGTGTACCCATAATGCCTATGCCTAACCACTGTATAGATTGTGATAAGCCAGTCCAGAATACTGATACGTGGTTATGTGACCATTGCCAGAACAACGAAGACCAAAAGAAGATGGCAAAGACTAGCAATATAGGCGTTCCAATGGATGTTTTAGACAGAGATAGGGAAAGAAGGATAAATGACGAAAGCGAAGATACTTAGTAAAGCCGCAAGCGTAGTTGGTAAGTCTCCTTTAGCGAAAAGAGTCTTAAACGCTAGTAAGGTAGCTACTGATGCAGTACAGGATATGTTTTATGCTAATAGGCATAAAATGACTGTTGAGCAATATGCTCTCCAAAGACAAACTCTTGAGGCAGAAGCGACGGAAATAGCCCTAAAAAGAACTGTAGGAGCAGGTCTTAGCCCTAGGTGGTCTCAAATTTATAGGGATACGGGTCGTATACAAGGCAAGAGCCAAGATATGGCTGATAATTTTATTACAACTGTAAAGGGAGCCACTAACGAGGCAGATATAAGTAGAGCTGTAAAGGTTCTTAAGACTGAAGAAAGAATGGGTCTCTTGGAGGATGTTAGCAGAGGAAACTGGGGCTCTGAGCGTGTTAAGAAGAATATAAAATATTACGATATACAAGGCTCTAGAGTTAATCAAAGTCAGCATCCTGAGCTATTCGACCACGCAATGGAAAGACAGGGTTTTGGATTAGATGCACTCGGTAATAGGATTGGTCCTGTTAATGAGGCTACTGGTCAGATGCTTAAGCCCGTCTTAATGAGACCAAAGAGAAGTGGTGGAAGCTCTCCCCATTGGGATATGTCTAAAGACGAGAATCTAAATATGGTTCAATATATGCTACATCAAGGCAAAAAGAATAAGATGGATTTGGAGGATATGTTACCTTGGTTTGGGGATGACTATGCAAATGTTATAATAGGTAGAATTGCTAAGCAGAATAATATAACCAAAGAGGCGGCTAGGGGCTTGCTTTTGCAGAACGGTGGCTTACCTCAGGCACAAATAAAGAATGGTAGCTTATTTATCGACCAAGTTGTAATGGCTAAGACTGATTTTACTATGGGTTTTGCTCCTGTGAGCCTAAGAATACGACCTCATAATAGTAATATTGAAATGATGATGCACGATGTTTGGGACAATGGTTCTCCCGGAAGCCCATTATGGAAGTTATGGACTGCTGATTATAAAAATTTAATGATGTCCCATTCTAATGTTTATAATAGAACAGGTAGTGTAAAGAATTTAAGAGACACTAAGTTTTGGAAAAATGTAGAAGAAAATGTTGGTAGAGCTTTAGTTAATCCAGACAAGAAAACACTAGCTGGTAGACAGATTTTAGAGAGTATGAATATCCACCATAATGGAGGCAAGAAGGCTACTGCTGATGAGCTGTTAGCTAGACTTGAAACTCATATGGATTACCAAGTTGGCTTTGGTAAGAGGAACCCTATTAAAGTTATGGACGAAGTTCAAAGAGCTTTATCTGGTAAGAAGCCTGATACTAAGTTTATAGAAAATTTATATAATAGTGGACAATTAGAAATAGATGTAGATGCCGCTAGACACCTAGCGAGACTGCGTAAAAACTCTAGTGTTAATTATAAACCAAGGAAAGAGACCCACGAGTCTTTTTCAGACTTGCCTTATGGTGATAAACTTAAGCAATCCCTAAGTAAGAAAGATGTGAATTGGGTAGAAAAACTAATAACCCATATAAATAAAGTAGGAAATGAGAAAATTACAGACGAAGCCATACAAAGTTTTATTGATAAAAGACTTACACCAACTCTTTTCTATGGTAGTGTAGGTGGTTTGGGTGGCTATGGACTCTATAAATCAGCCCAAGATGACTAAGGGGAACCTCCTTCCTCACATAGTCACCCATAGTCACCCTCTTAGTCAATCAGTCGCTTCCTTTAGATGAATCATTTTAAAAAGTTTGAAGAAGTGCCGGTAAAAAGTTACCGACACTTCGTCTTACTGTAATACCTGACACTACGCTATGGCAATATAGATATCGCAGGTACTACTAGATTATTAAAATAAGAGCATCCGGTATTCACGGTACACCGTTTCCCTTCCTTTCTCTTATCCATCCACTGACATAGCAATGGTTTCTTGCCGTCTTTACGTCTTATAGTTATCATAGCACCACTACAATTACCATTAGACCAATTAGCACAATGATTTCTTGCTTTGTTCAGATTAGTCTGTTTGTTCATAATGCCTCCATCTTATAAGATAATACTGTTCATCATTCATTTCCCCACTATTTATAAAGTTGTGGGCTTGTTCTAAGGCTGATGGCAGGTCTGCTTCTCTGGAAGCCAACCATCCATAATTTGTCAACCTATTCTCATAGATATCCTTTATTTCAAGCATAGTGCCATCATCCTTATTTATTTGACTACTATCAATGTCTTTTCGTCTTCTGCGTCCCACTTGGATGTTACCTTTATATCAGTAATTAATTTATCAATTTCTGTACAAATGTCCAACTGATTATCTGCGTGTTGATTATTGTAGAGACAATGTAGTCCTGACAGGATAAAAGATATTGATTTTGGCTTGATTTTAAGGTTGTTTCCCTCGCCTGAAGGAACCAACTTAGCATCGGTTTCTCTTTTATTGTCCAACTCAAGAAGAGTGGCGGCTAAATAAACAGCCAAGTCAGCAGATTCCTCTATAGACTCTTTTAGATTATTTCTACCGTTCTCTCCCTGAATTGGAATATCCTGTCCATACTTGCTCTGTCCTAAGTCTAATCTAGACCGCAACAGAGCAAGCACTTTATCATTTGTTGTTACGAGGTTCGCCAAATCCTCGTACCTACAATACTGTTCTCAACCCTTTTCCGCAAGACAAATTTTCTGTCCATCTTTTTACCTAGGCGAGCAGTAGCTTGTGAAAGGTTTACTGATTTATGCCTTAATGTAGGAATAAATACAGATTGATTGGGGTTAAGCATTGATATAAAAGCATACTTGCTCTTATATGTAGCACTTCTTCCGCCTGTACTAACAGGTGGAATAGGTACTCCTTCATCAAAAGTATAGTTACTCATCTTAGTAACGTCCTCCTTTAGCGAGCTTCTTCATTACATACATACTAAGTTCAGCGGGAAGCTCTTGTATTAGCTGGATAAGTATGTTAAAGTCCTCTTCATCTAGTGGACCTTTGCGTGTGTTGCAAGTCTTGCATATTAGTTGCAGATTCTCTGCAATAGTATCCCCACCCTTACTTAGTGGTACTATGTGGTCACAAGCGATAGTTCTAAATGTTAATACTTTTTCACAGTATTTACACTTCTGTCCATACATCTCATAGAACATCTCTCTTATTTGTCCACTACTTATTTCAAAAGTTACGTCATATTCTAGGCTTCTTCTCTTTAGACTGCCTCTTAAACTGCTCATTTTCGAAGATAATTTCTTGTATGATTGTTTCCAGAATGTCCTATGAATAGGAACCAGCTTATCTTTAAAGTCCGTTTTTGATAGCATCTCGTTTCATTATCCTTTGGTATAAGCCAGACTTACGCATTTTATTAAGTCTTAATTTTGTTTTTAATTGGGATAGTCTCTTAATTGCAGATGCACCTAAGCCACGTTCCTTAATTAATTTTTCGTAAAGGTTTATAGAACCTTGTAAGCTTATCTTTTCGTCAAACCCATTATTATATTTTCTCATTTTTTAACTCCTTTCGAATATCGTCCAATACTCCCATTATCTGTTTCTTATTTTCCTTAACTACAACCTTTAGTATATCAACAGCTATCTGCGGTATTGCAGAGTCATAGTTTAGTTGATACCCCTTATACTTATTAAGGGTTTGTATTATTTTATGATACATACTTGTCTCCTTTTACCAATGCAACGAGGGAGTCACGGATGACCCCCTCTGCATAGTAGCTACGCTAATGTATACTCAGCGTACTTGTTGCCCGTGTGACTTTTAACTCGTTTGGTCTCAATATCGTTTCCCTCTGTTCGCAGTACGTTAATTACTGCGGCTAGTCGAAAACAACCACACCGATTTAAAGCCATCATAGGCGTAACAGGGATACCCTGTTTTAGCAAGTCTAAGATTATTAGCTTTTGGCTAGTATTACGTCTTGGCATAAATTCCTCTCTGAAATTACAGGGTGAATGTGAATCCCGAATTTCCATATTGTGAATACAATATCTATTGACTTTGTTCTGTGCATTATTCCACTATCTAGCATCGTATTAGTTTTCATTATCACTCCACCTATTTGGAAAAACTTTAATAGAGTTATGTATATTCCTTTTGGCACTATAAAAATGTCAAGGAAATTACTCACTATGACCTCCTTATTCTTTTTACTTTGGAGATAGAAAATCCCGGAATCTTTGCCCCTTGTACGAGCACCTCACGAGCTTTCTTTTTGTCTATAGCATCTGTCATTACAACCTTTTTAAAGTCATCAGGGATTTCATCTTCGTTCATTATTACGACAGGACCCCAAGTTTCGTACAATTTGTACCTTGCAGTGTCTGTCTCATAGACTCCATTTTCGTCTCCTAGTTCTTCAACAACCATTGGAATCAATGTATTATTAAAGTATCCTTTGAGACTTTGGACAGCCTTCCTTCTTACCTTCAGCCTTAATTCTTCACTTTTTATAGCTTCGATTTCAGCGTCAATAAGATGTTCTCGTCTACTTAACTCAAGCATAAAGTGGTCGATACCATCAACCTTTTTCCTTATTGTTTGCTTTACAGTTTCCATAGCACTCACCACTTCCGTGATGTCAGAATCATCAGTAGAATATTCAGCCTGTATTTCAAGGTCTATGTATTCTCCTAATAAGTCTTTAGTTGTCTTTTTAACAACCATCTAAGTGTCCTCCATCATTATGTCGTGCTTTGGTTTGGAATTTTGTTTCCTTACCTCTGTTTCGATAATGTACTCTACCTGTTTCTTTAGTGACCGTTTATCTTTTCTTGCCATTTCAGACAACAGGATTTTTGTTTTAGGGCTAACCTCAGCCTTAAGCATATGTGTCTTTACCACTCTGTACTCCTTTTACTGGTAATCTGAATGAAGGTGTCCATTCAAGGTCTACCTCAAATAAATCACCATCACTGTTTTTGAATAACTGTACTGTTTTATCTTTACTGTCTTGACGACCATTAATACCGATTACTTTCCTTGATGCGTTTTCAATAGCACCACTGCCCTTTCCTGCGTAAATGTCGAGTACTTCGTTTCGACTGTATTCACGTGAAATTTGAGAAATCTGTATAATGATAACATCACTATTAACAGCAAGATTCGATAGATAGTGTGAAATGTAACGAATCTGTTCATACTCGCCTCTAATATTTCTTGGAGTTTGCAATAGGTCAATGTAATCGACAATAATGATTGCTGGGTCTAGTTCCTTGATTTTCTTATTAATCATAGTTACTTCTCCAGCTACTGTCTGAATTACAATGTTACTAACATACTCTTTGAATGTTTTCCCAACATATTGATGGTTCTTAGTGACTTCTTCCTTACTCAGTCCACTTGCTATCTGTAGATTACGCCTGTGCATATACCAACCACTTAATTCTAAAGATAAGAATAGTGTAGGTAATTGCCACTCAGGTCTAATACAATCATTAGCAAAGTCATACCCTAAAGCTATATTTTGTGCAAGCGTCGTTTTATTAGAACCAGTAGGTCCAAATATCGTGACTAGCTCACCCGGATATATAGCACAATCCTTATCCTTTAGACCGAACATCTTTGCTAGGTCCAGCATCCTACCTGAATAATCAGTTTCTAATCTTTCAGACAGGTCTTTTTGTAACTCGTCAGCATTCTTTACATCGACTAAATAGTCTTTGTTCTTGTAATAAATGCACCTAGGGTCACATACAGGTACTAATATCTCATCTTGACAGCCATACTTATATCCTCCATTATAACTTCCTTCGACTTTATCAATTATAATTTGTGGATTCAGTTGGTTGTTGTTCCAATGTAGTAGCGACGCTTTAGCCGCTTCACTAGGGATACCGTGTCTACGCATATGTGATGCAATACGTAAAACAGTATTATTCCTAGTCCCAGAGACAGGTCCCCTTTTATAAAGAGTTTGTATACAGGGCACTATGTTTCTTGGCTCTGATACCTTTGACATCTCTTTAACTTCAGGAACGTCCTTATTAATGTGTTTCTCTAAGGATTGGTCTCCCCATAAGTCTGAATGTCCATAACTTAGTCTTCTACTACTAGCAATTTCGTGTATCTTTGCTACAGTTGATGACTGTACTTCTTCCAAACTTAATGGTACTTTGAATAACTGCGATTTGATGTTTAATGTATGCGGAAGGCGTATTAATGCTGTTCGAGTATAGACGGATGGGTCTATATCGCAGACTTCTTTTAGCATAGTCACCATTGTCTGTTTTACGACAAATGGTAGGTCAGGGCTCTCTTGAAAGCCAAAAGACTCATTACTTATATCTACGTGGTATCCATTACCAGAGAAATAAGTCTGAAAGTTCCCTTCCCTTAAACTTAACTCATTAATTAAGTGGTAGACTAATGCTTGTACTTGTCTAAGAGTATGCTCATCAGTATTCTGTCCTTTATCAATGTCAATAGGAATATCAGTGATACCTCTTGTCCCCAAGAAATTCTTTATAGTACCATTCTTTTTGATAAAGTTTAAAGCTTCTGCGTCATAAGTGTAGACGCTTTTATAGACAGCTTGATTTGCTCCCTGTTCATAGACCAAGTCCCATAAATCATCTATGAGTACGAGAGCCCCCCGTCTAGAGGGGCTCCCGACTGCGACTTCTACGTAATCCAGACTAAAACCTTGTAGGTTCGCCAGCAACGGTATTAGAAACACCATTACTAACTGGTCGAATTGCAGACATATCGGCTTCTTTAATAAGATTCTTGCCTTTAAGAAATTCTACATAACTTTGTAGCTCTTCTTTGGCTTTAGTCTCATTCTTTACCAGTCTTGGGTACACAGTTGTATATGACTTAGAAGGGTCTTTACGACCGGGTTCTTTGTATACATAACCATATGCGTCAAAACGTGGTACTAATGGGTTACCAGCGTGATGTTGCTCTAAGTATAACACTAGGTTATCTATAGAAGCACCATCGGCATCTACCCAATTACCCTGTACATCAGGACCTCCTTGAAAGCCCACTACATCAAAAAGCCAATAAAGTCTTTTCAATAAAGTACAAGTTTTGATGTTACCGTTGCTCTCCTTATCATAGGAGCCTGCAATCTTCATTTCCACAGGATACTGTGAACCTTCAATTTGCAGGGTGATACTAATAAAGACATCAGCCCAATCGAACATATCGGCTTTGTCTTCATAGCCCATTACAGCTACGGGTAGAAAACCCAAGAACTTACTTCCACCATCGGAAGCTTTGTCTAGGTCTTCTGGACGAAAACGCATTGTATTACTCATAGCGTTATTTCTCCTCTTTGTAGTTTAGGATTTCATCACGTACTACGTTAAAGTCAAACAGTAACTTCTTTTGATTCAGAGGCTTGAGTCGAGACCCAATTACTCTTTCATCATATGCTTCAAAAGAAACATAGTAGTTACCATCGTCCTTACTCGCAGTGGCATAACCTATTACATCTGCTTTGGCGGCAAGTGAATACCCAAGTCCTCTCGGGAGCTCAGGTCCAAGTTGTGCCTTACCATCTGTAACAACTGTTGATTTTGCGTGTGAAAGCAATACTAGATTGCCTCCTTTTTGTTTAATCAGCATTTGGAATCGTTTAATTACATCAATGTTCTTACGTCTGGCTTTTCCCCAGTCGGCTCCCCATTGACCCTCTCCCATTGCTGATATTCCCAGTTCCTCACAAACAGTGTATTCTATCCATTCGTTTACTTGACCTATCGTATCAATTACAATAGTGTCATATGGTAGACTATCCCACTCGTCAGCGAGCCAATTAAACACTTCGATTAACGAATATGCTTCTATTGGTTCACCCTTGTTCCCCCCAGCACGTGCTTTAAAACCACGTTCTAATGGAGGAACAATTTCGTTTTGTGCCTTACCACCCTTAGTTACCTGTTTCTTGTCTTTAAGAACAGGTCTTGTAGGGGGGTTTAAGGAAGCGATAGTTACTGCGTTTACTCCATCTACGAAATCAGACCCTAAGTCTGTATCTAATAGTAGGACGCCATCGTTTCCTTGTTCAGACCAGCCAGAAGCGGCTGTTGTTTTACCTGTTTTAGGCTGACCGATGAGTAGCCACGTTAGACCGGCGGGCATTGCCTTCCAGTCTGTCGAAACTTTCCTCACGGCTATCTTTGGTGATTGCATTTGCATCTCCTTTAGGTTTTGGTACTATTAATGTCCCATATTCGACCATATTAGGGCTCAGGCTAGACCAAATATAGTCATAATAGGCTAATTTAGCAATCATATTGTATACTTGAGCTGACCCAAGTGACACTATATGTTGCGTTGCAAATACTGTATGTTTCATCGAACAAGGTGCTTCTTCTACTGCACTTGTAGGAATCCATTCCTTTAGGTAATTGTCAGTATGTCTCGTTACTGTAGACATTTCTACTGTAGTTGCACCCATTCTTAAGTCAATAAAGAAATGACCAGTGCCTTTGGTACGAGAAAGACCGTCCTTCCACATATCATACACCATTCTTCTAGATTCCATATCATCTGTACAGACTATCATTTTTGGCAGTACTACTGAATTATATTGGAAATTGTTTTCTGCTCTAAATTGTTGCCAATCTTCAGAATATTCCCTATGTAAATCGTCTGCCGCTTCCTTCTTTAACTTACCTGATTGATACAAAGGATAAGCTGTTGAGCTGAAATTATGGTCTTCAACTCTATCACTATCCCATCCCCAAATTGACTGCCATCCCATAACAGTTAAATTTTGGAGAAGAAATGAACCAATCCCACCTAATCCTACTATACCTATCTCTGTTAATTTTGGAATAGGTATTAAATCCTTATTTCTAAGGAATCTTGTGCTTATTGCATCCATTTAACGAACTCCTTTAACATAATATGTGCTTCAGCACTGTTGCCGAACATAGCTATGTCTTTAATCTTAGTTGCTTCTTCACGTATTTTCTGAACTTTCTCATCTGCTTCGTTGCGTAAAGTGGAATTTATATAAGATGACTTACGTAAATATGATTCCCAGCCAATAAAGAAACTCTCAATGTTTATATTAGGCATATAAGAATGACTATACTGTGGTCCACTTGACTTTAGATTATTTCTTATTAATTTTTCCATTTGACTCTGATTAATTAGCTTTATTTTCCCATCGTCTAGTCCTTCTAAACAGATTGCTTTCTCGTTCTTTGGCTCCTTTACCTTGTTCCATATATCGTTCTCTTTCCTGAGAGTTATCTCGTCAATCCTATTGCAGAAATACTTCTTTTGTGGTACTGTCATACCCATACTACACTCCTTATTTATTAAGTTATGAGACTAGGGGACAAACCGGGAGAATTAACTCCCGAAAAGTGCACTCGATAGCATTGCTCTCTGGCTCTTTTTAACAAGATGTCCCCATTATAGTCTCGATCGGGTCAGTGGTCAGGCATATAATCTGAAACCACCAACTTTTCTCACACCAGTATTACAATCAAGACAAGACTTTCACTTGCCACGACTCCGCTTCCTCCCAGATTCAGAGTCCATACAGGGTTGGTGTATGTGCTTGTTTCTTGCATACTTAATTATAATACCTATGGTGTGATAGTTATCCGTAATAGCCTGATGCGTAAAGATGCGGGTCTACGTCTGGGCAATTACTACGAATTTTATCAATGAACTCGTGTTCAGTGATTACTTCTTCCTCTAGCTCTTCGAAGATAGCTTCAGCATTGACCAGTTGTGCTGTCAAACTTTCGTCCCAGCACTCATTGTTATCTTCGAAGGGAGTGCTATCGCTACGTTCTGGTCGTCCTGCTTTTTTGGCAAATCAGGTGTGTCGTCATAGTAACCATTGTAATATCCACCGTGTACATAACCGGGAGATTGATTGGGAATCAAATGAAGTTGACCATTCCCTCTAACATAGTTAGTTTTAACCACCTTTTGTGCTTTTTCTATCTTCTTTGCTTCAGCGACCCACTCTTTAGGTACATCCATTTTATAATCTGACTCTACGTCACCTTCTATAAAATTAGGAAACCCAAAATGGTCTCTGTAACTAACACCTGTACAGAAAGGGTCTTTTGCTGACGCTACTACTGTCGTGAAAAAGAGTCCTTCTGGTGGTGCTTGGTCAAGAGCTGTTGATTCATCAGTTCCACTGAAAAATGCTCCCATTGTATGGTGTGAATGTATTAACCCAAGATATGCGTCCTTTAAATGTGCATTCATCTTGTATATCTGGGGCAATATCTTGCCTAATTTCTCACCATCTACTTCTGTAGCAGTTCCATCACCTAAGTCCATAGCAACAAAATGTGCTAATGAAACTTTAGATGGGAAACCGTTCTTTTCACGTTTTATGACTTGATACCAAGCAGGTCCCGACCACTCGGTATTTTTAAAACGAGTCAATAGAAAGTTGATTTTCTCCACTATCTTGTTCGGCAAGTTCACCGTAAGCGTTGGTTCTTCTTTTACGATACTCATTCGTTACTCCTTTATAGAGAGTTGTTAGGTCACTTTTTAATATCCTAGTTACTTCACAATACATTTTGTTGAAGTACTTCTCCATTATATCTGTGACAGTTATGGGTAATAATGCTCTATGTATCTGCATCATTATTCCCCGAAGTTGTTCCCCATAAATCTCTCTTTTATTTATGGAAGTGTCTTGTTGTCCCTGTATTGTTAACCATTCAGCCAACATTTGTTTTGGGTCGAAAGGAAGTACACTTGCGTGAGTTGTCTCCATATTACCATACTCTCGTATAGCGTGAAGAAAACATAGCAATCTATAAGCATTTGTCCTAAATGGTTGAGATGCTATTACAGACCTTTCAATGTATGCCCCAAGAACTTGATTAACATCGCTGTTACTCATAAATACGTTAGCTCTTGGTACCTTATCCCCTAGCTTTGTATGAGCTATTAGACCCTTAGATTTCAAAACCTGTTGTAAATCAGCATACCTTGACCGTGTATGGTTAAAGTTCCCTAATCTATAGGTTATGTCTTCTAATACAGGAGGAATAGTAAAACAAATGTCTTGTCTACTAGAAAACAGTCCTTTTCTCCTGAAACCTGTCAATACTTCTTCAGCCACTGGATAAATGCCAATTTTTAGCGTATCTAGTGATTTGTCAAGCATTGTGTTGAGTAAAAGCCTGTATACTCTAGCCATTTTATCACAAAATCCTTTCAGAATCCTTACATCACCATCTTGTGTATCAATGGTATGGGTTAATGACTTTTTATAACCGAGATGTGCTATGAAAGCAGTCTCCCAGTCTATTTTCATACCACTAAGTATGTCTTTATTATCATCATACCAATCTGTGAAATCCCTGTAATGATTGCCTGTATTCCCTTGTCCCCTACTATGGTTGTCATAATTTATAGCTTCAGCTAATTTCCTTATCACATAGTAATCTTTAAAGAAACGAATACCGTGATGATGTTGTCCTTCTTCTTGCCAATCTCTGTGATAATAGTTAATGTCCCAATAACAATCAACTCTCGTCCAATTATTAAGAAATGACTGTGATACATTTACTAATGCTGGGATATTACTATCTGCTATTGTAGCAGACCAAGGTGCTGAAAATTGTCCCAAACAAGGTACACCATCAGGTGAAATGTGTGGGTGTAAACTTAAGGGTAAATTATTCAAATTTGAGGTTCTGTAAGGACCCGCCGGAGGTTGGTCATCACTTAGTCCCGTAGTCAAAGTTTCTCTTAAGTCGTACCAATTTTGATAACTACTGTCCCTATCTGGGATTAATCGAACTCTACTAGGTTCAAACAAACTAAACTGTAAGGAATGTGCTTGTAAAGTCATAGGACTTCTAGCTCTTAGCTTGGGTACTCCTACCCTTGCCTTGAAACTCTTATTAACCCTATCTGGACTATGAAACTCGATTCCTTTATCAATCCAAGTAGAAAGTCTTTGGTTAGCCACAGCTCGACTAGTAGATATTTGGTTCTCTTTACTGTTTAATCGTATCCATCGTATGATTAATGCTCCTAATGATTTCTCCATTATTCTTGTTCTCCTTAATGAGAATGGGGGCGGCTCTCCACCACCCCCAAACATCAATTTGTGGGCTCAGCCTGAAGTGACCTTGCTCGTAGTAAAAGAAACGAAATCTTCGTCTCTTAACTCTGAGTCAAGTGCAACTTTGTCTGAGTTCACAGTTATGGTAGCATTGTCCACTGAAATGCCTAACTGTTCAGCTATACTTGCTGGGCTGTTAGCATCTACAGTTTTGACAGTGCCGCCGAAGGTTTGTACTAGTACTTTAGCCATCTGGTCTGTTCCTTAACTGTTCGTGGTTATTAAGAGCTTTTTCTTGGGCGTCCACGTTTGGGCTTTTTCTCTAGTTCCCCGAGTCTAGCCACTACCGCCTCAAAATCAAGCATTAATTCGTTAAAGCTTGTATTCATTGAGTCTATGGCAGTTTTACTCTGCCTGTCTTCATAGAATAGCTTGTTTACTTGTTTCATTAAACTGAATGTCTTCTGTGATGTCCAAGTAGAAAAGTTTTCAGTTTTCCATCGTTCACCTGAAGCAGTTACAGGTTCCCAACACTTGTTACTTGCTGGGGGATTTGACTGTGGTGATGGGTATTTGCTTCCTTTATTACTGTACGTTTTATAGTTACGTGAACTCTGTCCAAATATCATACGATATAGTGGACGTAACATTGATTTGATTTTTCTCACAATGTCTCCTTGTTTTATGGTTCTGGGTTATACTCTGGCTCGAAACGGTGACCTAGTACATCAGGGTCTTCGGTGTGATTACAATCTAGGCATAAAATGCCAAGTTCGGAGTTTGCCGCCATACACTCTTCTAGCTGTGAGGCATAAGCATACTCTTCGAACACTGTGTTATAAGAATCACATTCCGCACACTGCAACTGTGCTGGGTCACCGCCTATGGGAACCGAGTTTTTTATGAAATCAGGCATCTCTATTCTTGTTTAAGAACAATGCCTTTTCACGCCAATAATCAACGTCTGCTGATAATTGCTCTACCTTCTTGAGATGGTACTGAAGAAAGGTTACAAACATAACCATTCCTATCATCAGTAAAAGGTAAGAGACTAACAACATCATATCAATTAGGTCTTTATGCTCAATAAAATTGATAATATCCAAGGCTACTCTCCTTCGTCACTACTTTGTTTAGAGTTGAGTTCATCGAGCTTGTCTTCTGCCACTCGTATCGCACTCTGTAACTCCTGAATTGTCATCTCCATTGCTTCCTTTATAGAAATGTCTAAAATGTCACAGGCATATGTGACCACGCCCTTGACGGCACCCACTAGGATGCCATCCCAAGCTGTAGAAGTCTTAGCCTTCTGTAAGCCATTGCTTCTGTACTCGCTCTAACAGTGAGCAAGCTTCCACGTACTATGAAATACCACTTTGGTTTCTCTGATTTAGTCATCTCTGACCTCCTTTACAGGGTTATGGATTAAATGATTAGGAGTATAGAAGATTGTACCTGAGACAGTGCTGACTATTGTCAGTGTCCACTTACCTTCTGATTCGTTGTCTTATGTTTGGTTTACTGCTCTTTCGAGTCACGTATACATCTACCCTTCTACCATTACTGGCATACGACCCAAGACTCAAAGCTGTTAACTCCATTGTCTATAAGATACCATCCCCATTCACATAGGGTTAGGCTCTTAGGTCTCAACTGGCAAGTAGATTACTAGAAGATGTTGACTAGTTCTCCTTCTACTTTATGATGTTCCGACTATACAGACTTGTTTCTGTATTTAAACGAACGTACTATCAATCCTTGACGGTTACCCTACGACAATTATAGCCGTTTAGAGTAGTGGACACCGAGTTGTCTCCCGACATTCACTTCATCCACTTGATAGTCTATAGCCACCCGCCTGCTGTTGGCTTAAGGTGTAACTCTATAGATATACTACGCCATAATACTTTGACCGCTAAGTCGTAGTCTTATGACTCCTAAATGTTAGAACGATAGTCGAGCACTCACTTGCCCAGCGTCCTATTTACAATAAATCTTTACGTACTGAATGACTAACAGTTATATCGCCATTAGGGCAATGCTGTTAGCCATACAGAATTAGTGCTAGGATATCTCTACCCTTTTACACAACTGAGAGTGACTCACCTGTGCAGGTTACGAACCATTCACTAAAGTTAGTCGACTGTTCGTTACTACATACGCTTAAGTTTAAATATGGGATATGTTCATTGCGTACTCCACTTAATAGATACAGCCGACATAAGTCTTCTAATAACCGCTTCCTTTACGTAGGTTTGATAAAATATAAGCTATAGCGATGCCTGTGTGTGGCTGGCACCCAGAATGGGTACCAACGCACAGGTTTGAGCGATATCAGATGTCGTGCCAATAGGCACCTGATATCTAGCTACCGAGTTCAGTCGGAGACGGAACTGTCAGCAACTTCCATAGACAAATCGGCAACGATTGGTTTATAGAAGTATGCCTTGGCAGACGGAAGACCGAGTTCTTTGTTCGGCTCTAACTCCATCGTCTTGGAAAGACGATAGTCAGTTTGAGCTACGAAACAAAGTTCGGGCTTTTGTGCACCAAGGTTGCTTACAGCGTTGGCTTCGAGTAGAACAGGCAGGGTACTATCAGTATCACTAGTAGTGATGCGGATATTGTCACTGGGAATCCAGCGACCATTCCTGTCTGTTTCGTGCTCGAAGACACCGTTTATAACTGAACCACGATAGGTATTCGATACACGTATCGATATAGTCTTCGTTTTAGCCATAGCGTAAACTGTCCTTCGTTTAGGTTATTGATAATGCGTTCCAAGTTATAACTCGGATACACAGTAGCCAGCAGGGGCACTGCACCAGTAACAGTGCGTTAAGGAGCGTAGCGACTGCTTTACTCCCGTAGGGACGGGCGGGTTGTGTAGCTTGAGAGCTTTCTCAACCCGGCATCGACCCCTAGGGGGTAAAAACGCACGGGTACGGTGCAATGTATATCCCGTACTCCCACTCTACAGCAATTTTCTAATGTTTTTGGATTTGCTCCTTGGAATCGGTTAGTGCTACTACCCATTTACAAGGTATCCCTTCAAAAGCCTGTTATTACTTATTTTAAAGTTGTGAACCTAAAGTAAATGATAGCCCTTGTATATTCGATTTATTTGTTTTACATTTTTAGTAATATTTGGTTGTTATAGTACCCTTACACCATTAAGTGTACTTAACTATTTATTAAGGGGTAGTTTCGTGTTAGACAAATACTTAAATAGTGATGGTGAGTTAGATTACCAGAAGCTGTGGTCAGAAGTAGGTGCCATAGGTGGCTTTGGGTACCAGCAGAGACGAGAATTGTTATATAAGGAGGTCGTAAATGCCTACAATACTAAGAAACGCAATCAGGATATTCCAGCTAGGGATAGACCTGAGTATATTGAAGTTAAGGATAGCCCTCATAAGGGTTTTTTGTTTTCTGGAGGACGTCTTCCAACTGAAGAACAGGTCGTTCTGGAAGTAAACCATCAGGGCAACCGTTCTTTTGTTATGTCTGAAGATGAATACTGTATATATGACGCTTTTGATTCTGATTACCTAGTAGAGGTGAAGGTGAGAAAGAAGTGGTATCCCGATTGTCTTGTACAGTATGACAAGTATGACCTAAATTTAAAAGAATCGGAGCAAGATGGTAAGGAATTCCTTTATATAGTCTCCGTAGGTGTGGATATATATGTATTTAACATTACTAAACTGAATGCAGAGAAGTACAATTTCAAGTGGGATTGGAGAGAAATGCCAAAGAACACTGATTTTGGTGGTTCTGATGATAAAATTGTAAAATTTGTTGGATTTATAGACGTTACTAAGGCAAGTGTACACTATAACTATCAAACATAACGATATTGGGGCGGTTGAATACCCCATATACTATTCTCAAGAAGCCATTGACAAGGATATCGACTTTGATTACTGGCAGGACGCAGAAGAGGGGCAATATGCCCTAACGGATGATGGATATGTTGCAAAGATTATTAAGAAAAAGGTCTATACAGATGATATTGGGCGTGAGTCTTATTATTATAGAATGCCATTTGGGTATATTATGTGGAATCCTAAATATCCTGACAAGAAGTTCTGTGCAGGGGGACGTTCCGCTAATAATACATTTACTGGCAAGAAGTGGCTGGATGTAGCAGTAAATACAGAGCCATATAAGGCTTTAGCTATGTGGGCGGCACTCACGGAAGACAGAGATATAGCTATAGACCAAGTATTTGGTCCAGTTTCTACTGGGAAACGCCGTAAGTTAAGACGGCATATGAGAACAGAGAGTTTTAAGACTATGAAAAGAGACGAAGCACAGAAACTTTTAACCGATAGAATGATGGATGCCAATTTTTTCATTGATTTAATGAATGAAGGCATTGATATGGCTAAGGAAAAGAAAGATGTTAACTCAATCAGGGGTTTTGTTAATGATGGTATGGAGATTCACGGTATGAAAGACAAAGATACTGTGGTTACTACCGAGCGATTAGAGGCTGTACAGACCCGTAAACTGATTGATAACATAAATCAAGAAGAAGAAAAGCTGATTGCGACCCGTAAGGTGGAGCAACCAGTAAAGGAGACAAGGGATGATGTGGATAAAAACTCTACTGGAGCCTGAACACTTCCCAGCTTGGGAAGTATACTTACTATTTATGCTATTATTCTTTATTAGCATAACAGTTAGATTAGCTAGGATAGAAAGGAAGTTAGATAAATGATTGAACTATGTTTATTAGCCGTAGCGGTACTCGTTATTATAAATAGTGAACTCTGGGTAAAGGGGTTTTGGGACAAGAATGAAGAGTGATTTAAGTAGAACTCCCCAAAATCAGCAAGTACCTTGGAGACAGGCTAGGAAAATCCTGTTCCCATATGCTGACCCTGTTGAGAAGGATAAGCAATGGATTACCGATAGAGACGACTTATTCAAATTAAACGGAAAGGACTGGATGGTGAAGTTATGGAACAAGTTCTGGTAGTTGACGACTACGAACAACGGTACGCCGCAAAGAAAGCACTAAGGAAACTTCGTGACAATATAGGTCTTTTCGGCAAGACTATGTTCCCTACTGCCATAAACAAGGCAGTTCCCCCATTTCACCACGATATATATAAAAATTTATCAGACGGTCTTGTTAAGAGGCTTCTTATAGCCGCCCCTCGTGGAACGGCTAAAAGCACAGTGACCTCCTTGATACTGCCCCTTCATCGAGCCGCTTTCAAGCCGTCTGATAAAGACCTTTTTATAGTTATTATATCTGAGAGTCAAAGCCAGAGTATAAACTTCTTATCCCGTATTAAGCATCACTTAGTTAATTCTAAGAATTTTATAGAAATGTTTGGCGATATGGGACCAAACACTGCAAAAAGGTGGACTAACAATGACATTGTACTCGCTAATGGAACGAGGATTATTGCTGTTGGTACTGGTCAGCGTGTTCGTGGGTTTATTGAGGGTGATACTCGTCCTAATCTCATTATTGTAGATGACTATGAATCAGAGCTAAACGCCGCTACACCTGAAGCTAGGGCTAAGAACAGGAAATGGATAACAGAAGCAGTCATACCATCTCTTTCTGACGAAGGTAGGATTGTAATGATTGGTACAGTTATATCAGAAGACTGTTTCCTATATTGGGCTAAGGACTCTCCGGCTTGGAAAGTCTTATGGTTTGCTATAACGAATGACGATGGCGACAGTATATGGGTTGAAAGATTCCCTATGAGTCGTATTCACGCTATAAAAGCAGAGTTTGAGTCGGTAGGAAACCTAAATGGATTTTATCAGGAGTATATGAATGAAGCACAATCACCGGACAATGCACCGTTTAAGCCAGAGTATATTAGATTACACCACTACCATTATAAACGTATTAATGGGCAAAATTGTCTCGTTAGGGTTATTGATGGTTCGGAAGAGCAAAAACCTGTGGAAGTCTATTGTGGCATTGACCCTGCTAGTAGTCTATCTGCTCGGTCGGACTTTTTTGTTATTGCTACTATTGCTCTTGACAATGCTGGGAATAAGTATATTGTGGATATATTCAGGGATAAAATCAATCCTGCATTCCAACCTGATAAAATTATCGAGATATATAAAAGGTATCGTCCGAAGAGGATGAAAATTGAAACAACTGGGTATCAGGAAGCGTTACGTGCTAGTGTAAGGAAGATTATGATGGAAAAAGGAATGTATATACCCGGATTAGAGAAAGGGATTAAACCTAGGTCTAGAAAGAGTGAGAGGCTGATGAGCCTTGTAGCTCCTTTAGCTAGGGGGGAGTTCTTTTTTAGAAGCCAAGATTTAGTTCCACAGCAAGAGTTTCTATCTTATCCAAAAGGAAAGCACGATGATTGCCTAGATGCTATATATTATGCACTAGATGGAGCTAAACAATGTCGTGTAAAAGATTTTAACCCAGATATGCCAAAAAAGAAGAGAAAAGTTCTTGACTGGCTCACACAATAAGCTGTAAGTTCCGAAGATGGCGTACGTAGAGAAAGAAACAGATGTTTCTCCTACAATGGTTGAGGACACCCAGAAGATTTGGAAGTCCTATTCAGAAAAACGAGATACTTGGGCACAACACGCTCAGGAAGATTCCGAGTTTCGATTGGGGAGACAGTGGACAGCAGAACAAACAAGAATCCTACTTGAGAGGGGTCAAGCACCTCTTGTAGTTAACCGTATCCACCCTGCTGTAGAAGCCGCAAAGGCTATGCTAACAACAGGGAGACCCCAATTCCGAGTATCCCCCAGAGAAGACAGTGACAACCAAGTTGCACAAGTCTTTAATGGACTACTGGAATATATGTGGTACATCTCCGACGGGACTCAGGCACTCCGCAACTGCATAGATGACTACTATACTATGGGTATGGGGACTATGATGGTTTATATTGACCCCTTGAAAGATTATGGTAGAGGAGAGGTCTGCGTAAGAGATGTAGACCCATTAGATGTTTATATAGACCCTAACTCTAGGGACCGCTTATGTGATGACGCAGAGAACATTGTTATCTCTAGGCTCTTCACTAAAGAACAAGCAATGTCTATGTATCCTATGTATGAGGATGCAATCAAAAATGCCCAGAGCGATTTACATACAGATAGACCAACAACATCAAGAGTTGATACTAAAGGGGTAATATTCCCTGAAGATACAGCTACTAAAACTGATGCAAGTTGGGGCGAGAACTCCGAATATATCAGAGGTTACGAGCGTTACTACAAGATATGGGTTAAGAGATTTCACGTAAAAAATAATTTAGATGGTAAGGAAGAAGTCCTTTTAGCTGAGGATATGCCAGAATTCCTAGAAAGACCTGCTATTAGTGTAAATGGTCAGATAATCTCTGACCCGAAGAAAGCTAGTGGTATTATACAACAGGTACAGGAAGAATGGCAAAAAGCGGCACAAGAAGCCCAGATGCAAGAGCAGGACGCTCCTCCACCGCCAGTAATAGAAAAACTGACATATCAGGATTTAGTAGAACAAGATATTATCGAGACCGTGTCGGTACCTGTACAACGGATAAAGATGTGTGTAATAATGGGTGATTCCTACTTATACTCTCGTATCCTTCCTATTGACCATTATCCCATCGTGTTCTTTATGAACATTCACAATCGAACGCCCTACCCAGTGAGCGACGTACGAATGGTCAAAGATATGCAGGAATATATAAACAAGACACGGTCTCTGATAATAGCACACGCTACTACTAGCACAAATACAAAGATTTTAATACCGTCTGGTTCGGTAGATATGCAAGATTTTGAACAAAGATGGGCACAACCCGGTGTTGCCATTGAGGTAGATATGGATAATGGGGCTCCACAGCCAATACAACCAACTCCATTGCCTAATTCTTTGTATCAAAATGAGCAAATGGCTAAGCAGGATATTGACCATCAACTAGGATTGTATGAAATGATGCAAGGTAATTCACAAGCCGCACCAGATACATATAAAGCTACAGTCGCACTTGATGAATTTGGTCAACGAAAGATAAAGTCCAAGTTACAGGATATAGAGACGGGGCTAGTTAGAATGGCTAAATGTGCTATTCCGCTTATGCAACAACTATATCAAGCCGAGAAGGTTGTTAGACTAGTACAACCTAATAATTCGTTAAGTGAATACGCTATCAACAAGAAAATGTACGACGACAAGACAGGCGTTACAAATGTAATGAACGACATATCAAGAGGTACTTATGATGTTGTTGTTGTTACTGGTAGTACGCTACCGACTAACAGATTTGCTCAACTAGAAATGTATATGGATGCTTATGAAAAAGGTATTATTGACAAAACTGAAGTTCTTAAAAAGACAGAAGTCTTCGATGTGGAAGGTGTTCTTCAAAGGACAGACACTGTGGGACAGCTTCAGGCTCAAACTAAACAAATGGAAGAGCAGATTAAAGAATTAGAAGGCGATTTGCAGACAAGAGAACGTGAAAACTATCACTTGAAACAGAAAGCTGAATTAGAAAAATTCAAAGCAGACCTCGACAAAACTTCAACCCAGTCTAAAATGTCTGGCAAGTTGTTCGAGAAACGCCTTGATGATGCACTAGGACAAGTAAAGGCGGGGGTCAAAGAAGAGGCTTCCCGTGAGTCCAATTAACAACCTTTACCCATTGTGCGAATGGTAAGGACAAAAAAAGGAACTCGAAGATGGTAGAGCCAGAAGTTACCCCGAATCCAGCAGAAATGCCGGTTGCGGATATTTCAGCACCCGAAGAGTTAACTCCTGATGACATTTTTAGTCAGGATAATCAAGTTGGCGATTTTTTTAGAGCTCAGTTGGCAGACGAACCGGAACAGAAACCCGGACCTCAGACTCAACAAGTAGCAACAGAAGAAGCCCAGCCTGATAATGATACCGTGAGGTATCAATACTGGCAATCTGAAGCAGATAAGGCTCGTAATGAGAATGAGCAGTTAAAGGCTCAAATTCAACAAGCCCCTCAGCAACAGGTTGCGTCTGTACAAGAAGCACAGACAGATGACATAGAAGGATTTCCCCCTCCACCTGAGAAGCCTCGTCAACCGACAGGGTTTAACAGAGAAGAGGCTTGGTCCGATTCTGGCAGTAATTCAGCCCGACACCTTAATGATGTTGATGCTTGGCGTGATAATATGGACGAATATAACCGACTCCATAATGATTACAATGCCGCAGTGATGAATGAGGAAAGGGCTAAAATGCGAGATGAAAGAGAGAATATTCTTCGTCAGCAATCAGAGAAAGAACAGTATGAGAGTAATATGAGTGGTGTACGAGATACTTTGACGCAAAAATATCAGGCATCTCCAGAAGAGATAACTGATTTTGTTAGGGTTATGGAGTCACCAGATAGTGTTAATCTCGACAATCTTTTTCAGCTATACCGTTTGAAAAATGGTGGGCAACCAACTCAGGGACAACCTGTAGAGAGAGCGAATAGTCAAACTCCGTCAACGGATAACTTTGACCAAATGAAACGTGCTCAACAGGTACCGTCTCCAATGGGGGTATTGCCCAGTAGTAATAAGAACGCTGTAGGGAGACCTGAAGACAATGTTATGGACTCTATGCTTACAGATTACAATAATCGAAACCCTTGGACGTAGAGGAGTAAATAGCTATGGCAAATGCTTATAGTTTAAGCACAGGAAATGCTAAAGGGTCTTTAGACCAAGTTAGTATTAACGACTCCCGCCGAATTTTTAATTTTGGTGAGAGAGTATCCGAGTTAGCTCCACAGCAAAGTCCGTTTTTCGTTTATCTGTCAAAAGTTGCGAAGACAGCTACTGACGACCCAGTATTCAAGTTCCTTGAACAGCGTCATCAATGGCAACGTCGTAACTTTAGCCTTAAAACCGCTATAGCAAGTAACATTGCTAAGGGTGCTGATACAGCATCTCTTAAAGTGGTTTGTGGGTACGACAAATACGGAGTAGAATCCGCAACAGGTAAGAACGCCGCACCTCAGTATTTTGTAATAGGTCAAGTAATTCGCCTAGCTGGTAAAGCTATGCGTATTAAGACTGTTGATTCCGTCGGTGACGGCGAATCAGCTACATATGCCGCAGGTACAGCCGCTACTTTTTCCGAGATTACTTGTACCTGTCTTGAAGCATCTGGGGCTATTGCCGCAGATAAATTAGGACAAGTTATTGGTAGTGCTTGGGCTGAAGGTAGCCTCGACCCTGATGGATGGAAAGACGAGCTTTACTCAAGAGAAGGATACTGTCAGATTTTTAAGACAGGAATCCAGCTCTTTAGTGGAACTGCTTTGGCAACACGTTATCGTGGCAGACCTGACGAGTACCGTCGGGTGTGGTCAGATAAGTTAATGGAACACAAAATGGACATCGAGCACGCTATGCTTTACGGTGTTGGGGCTTCTGATGAAGCCGCCGCCGCCGGTCCAGTTCGTTATAGTTGGGGTATTGTACCCTATACTGAACAGTATGGTAATATTTTTAATTACACATATGCTAGTTCTGACTATGACAGCTTTATTGATTCAATGGAGACTTTTTTCGCTCCAGAATCTGGTAATAGCGGCGACAAGTTAGTTCTTTGCTCACGTAAAGTACTTGCTTGGTTGAACAAATTGGGAACAGGTTCGTTTTTGAACAACACCGTTGGGACTGCACAGTTCAAAATGGATGTTCAAAACATTCAAGGTTCTTTCGGACATATGGTCACGAGAGTAAACACCTTGTTTGGTAACCTGCACTTTGTTGCAGAACCTCTGTTTCGTAACCAAGACGAGAATATGGCAGTTGCTATTGATTTAGCAAATGTTAAGTATCGTCCATTATCTGGCAATGGTGTCTCAAGAGACACTCACATTGTCACTAACGTCCAGAATAACAATGTTGATGGACGGAAAGATATGATTCTAACCGAAGCCGGTTTAGAAATCAGTCTTCCTGAAACTCACGCTGTTATGAAGTGGACGTAGGATACGTAAACGATTTATGGGGGGCTTTTTTAGCCCCCCATAATGGTAACTAACTATGTCATTTACGACTAAAATAAAAAGATATGTAGGTCAGACTGACACCCTAGCTTCAGGTAGTGTTGATACAGCCTTAACTCAGGCAGTGGATTACACTCTTAGTGTAGTTAAGTCTGCATCTCCACAGAATTTACCATTATTTGGTAGAAAGGTTATAGTAGGTGGAGCTTTGACATCTGGATATATTAATGGTATTTCTATATTAACTGCTGGTAGTGGCTATTCTAATTCGTCTACTATTATTTTTTCTGGAGGAGGTGGTACTGGGGCAACAGGATTTTTAACTGTTTCCTATGCGAATGGTAGTGTTATCACTAGTGTTGGGCTTGGTTCATCAGTTGGTAGTCCTTCAACTAAAACTGGTTCTAATTATACAAGTATTCCTACAGTAACAGTGGGGAATGCAGGTGGTGGTAGTGGAGCTACTTTTGCTGTAACTGCTGTTATAAAAGATGGAATGGACTTAGGTGCATTAAATATTTTCGAGATACTAAAGGTAGAAAGAAATGGCTATATAGCCGAACCATCTTCAGCCGATAATAAGCATAAAGTATCTGATACGTCTAGTATCTATAGGGCTTTAGCTATAAGCCCTGTTTATATAACAGACTTTGAAGGGGTCTTACGGATTTATCCAGATTCAAGTAGTTCCGAACAAGCGATTATATATTGTATATCATCAGGAGATGGTAAAACTATTAATGATACAAGTGAGACTATAGTAGATAATGATTTAGTATTCGGCACAACTACTTCTACTGGAGAAGAGAACTTCCCATCAGGGTGGAAAGAACTTGTCGTTTTACACGCATCTGAGCTATGTCTTATTGAAAAGTTAGGGGATATGACTCTACAATTACCTACTGACTTAGACGATACCACTGTCTTCGATAAGATAGGTGATGTTGACCTTAGTATTACGGGTCTTACACAGGGATTGCCAACTAATTTTAGTCAAACTATTACAATGCCAACTTTTACCACTGTTACTTTTCCATCTAATGAGATAGGGGACCCATTGAGCAAGGCACAGGCTATGATAGATGAGTCAAGTATGGGTGGTGGTGAAGAAAATCAGAGTGCCCAATATTGGTTACTAGACGAAGATGAGGATATGGTTGGTTCAACACTTTCTGTAGCCGCACAAGAATTAAACAGGGCTAACACTATTCTTTCTGAACACCAGTCTCAATTAGGTAATAAGGTACAGGTATTTAATAATGAAATGACAAGATATACTTCTGAGATACAGAAGGAAGCTCAAAGAATTGGTCTAGATATATCAGAGTATCAGGCAGAGTTACAAGACGCATTGCAGAAAAAACAAAATATTTTACAAGAATACTCAACAAATCTTGGTAAAAAGATGAGTTCTTATACTACTCTTATACAGAAGATATCTACTGATTATCAATGGCTTACTCAACAGTTACAAGTAATAACCGGTAAGAAACAAGAGTTCATACAATCTTTTAAGGCATCAATGACACCCGAGAATCCTCAGGAGAAGACCATATGAAATTACAAGAAATGGTAGAACGGGTACAACAACATCATCCAGATATGGGAGTTACTGAGATAGTTAAGTCTTTAAACGACGCTATGAACGATATGGGGTTTAAAACAGATATTGTTGAATCTGCTGACCAGTTTGAAACTATCGTAAACCAAAGAGTATATAAATTAAAGAAGCATATCATAAAGATAAAAGCCGTAGATTACGATGGTAAAACGATTAAAAAACTACTTGGTAGACCGCTTGAAAGGGATTTAACATAGTGGAAAAGCAATCTTTAAGTATTAGCCAATGGTTATGGTGGGTCGAGAGAGACTCTGTTATGATAGGATATTATGACTCTTCTCTTGATAAAGTAACATCTCCGTCAGTAGCTAAGACGATAACCTTATTCTATATACAACGACCTGATAAATTTTTAATAACAGGCGAGAATCCAGAACGAGATGGTTTTTCTGCTGAAGATACATATCTAGATGTTGCCCTAAGTAATACAACTCCTCCAGCAATGTTAGAAGCTAATATGCTGAGTCAAGAGGCTGAGATACCAGAACAATTTCACGAAGCCCTAGTCTCTAGGGTTATAGCTAATGGATATGAGAGACGGGTAGAAACAATTCAATTAGCATCTTACTTCTTACAAAAATATGAAATTGGTGTAAAAGAATGTAAAAAGTATGCTTATCGAGGAAGAGATGGTTCTCCAATCGCAATCAGAACACAGGATTTCTAATGGCTCTAGGTGACGGAATAGGAAATCTTAACTTTGATAAGGTACAGTGGTACTTTAATCAGCTTGGAGTAGCTTTTGATAACACCTTAGTAATGTTATTTACTAAGATTCCAAAAGGGGTTCCAGTAAGTTCAGTAAGAGTGAAATTCCCGACTGCGGTTGTTATGAGTCAGGTTACACCGCCAACAGCACCAACATATACAAGGGTACCATAATGGCAGGAACATTAAGTAGTCCGAATAAGATAAAGGACGTATATACAAAGTTAGTCTGGTTTAATACAGCAGACAGCAAATTTTACAGGGACAATGGAACCGCAGACGTAGAAGTACCTGTCGGTTCTTCACTTGTCACTGGCAATCTTTTGAAGCATCAAACCTCTGGAACTGTAAGTTCTGGTGATTTGTTTCAGATATTAAATAACAGCACAGAAGTGTTCTCTGTAGACTATCAGGGAGCAGTGCATCTTAAACCAATGACCTCAGCACCAACGAATAATGCCGAAGGAACTATTTATTATAATAGTTCAAATGACACTTTGATGGTCTCTGTGGAAGAATAGGAGAATAAGGCTATGGCAAAAGTCTGGAAAAAACTCCAGAGAGCAGATAGTGACTATACAGGCAATGTTACCGGAAAGGTAGACAATGTAGCTGTAGCCACTATTAAATCTGGGGCATCGGCTGGAACAACAGCAAAAGTCGTTACCGATGCGGCATTTACAGGTAACGTATTAAAAGCCGCAAATGCGGCTGACGCATTAAAAAACTCAGAAGTAGATGCGGCTCACGTAGGATTAGGAAATGTTAGCAATACAAGTGATGCTAACAAACCTGTATCAACAGCACAAGCAACATCAATAGGTCTAAAAGCATCTATAGCAAGCCCCACATTCACGGGAACTGTAGGCGGGGTAACTAAAAGTCACGTTGGACTCGGAAGTGTAGATAACACTGCCGATTCGGCTAAACCAGTTTCATCTGCTCAGGCTACCTCTATTGCGACTAAGGCACCAACAGCGAGCCCTACCTTTACCGGTACTGTCGGTGGTGTTACCAAAAGTCACGTAGGACTTGGTAGTGTTGATAATACCGCAGATAGTTCTAAACCGGTATCTAGTGCACAAGCAACATCTATCGCTTTAAAAGCTAGTATCGCATCTCCAACATTTACTGGTACAGTAGCAGGTGTAAGCAAGACACACGTTGGACTTGCGAATGTAGATAATACTTCAGATGCCGCTAAGCCTGTTTCTACGGCATCGGCAACATCTATCGCATTAAAAGCATCTATAGCTAGTCCCACTTTCACGGGTACAGTAGCTGGAGTTAGTGCAACTCACGTAGGACTTGGCAGTGTAAGTAACATTACTACTACGGCTATGAGGGAAGGCGTAACTAAGGGTAATGTCGGATTAGGCAGTGTTGATAATACATCAGATGCAGGGAAACCCGTATCAACAGCACAAGCAACATCTATCGCTACAAAAGCTCCAACTGCATCCCCTACCTTCACTGGTACGGTTGCTGGTGTAAGTGCGACTCACGTTGGATTAGGTAGTGTAAGTAACATTAGTACTGCAACTATGAGAGCTGGAGTGACTAAAGCTAATGTTGGTCTTACCAACGTAGCTGATGCTTCTATAGCAACTATTATGAGTAATAATCTCACAGGTACGTTTGCCGGCTCAACTCTAGCGGAGACTAAAGCCGCCGCAGTATCAACTGCTACTACTAACATTGTTGGTGCTTCACCGGGTGTTCTAGATACGCTTACAAAAATATCAAGTTCACTTGCTAACAATGCTACTCTATCGAGTACATTAGTAACCTCTATTGCGACAAAAGGGATTAAACCGTTAACTATAGCTAACCCAGCAACAGCTCCTACGGACGATGTTGGTGTACAGGGTATATATAGTGGGCAACTCTATGTAATACAGGACATCTAATGGCTAAGTCTATTCAGCAATTTAAACTAAAAAACCTATCCAATGGTGTCCCTGTTAGTGGACACCTAGGGGTAGGTGTAAAGCTTTTTGGAGCTGAGTATGACTATTCATCTTTGAAAGATAGTCTCCTAGAAAAGGGGTATGTCCCAGATGAGTATGATTATATTGCTTCAAATGCTGAGGGAACAGTTAAATACGGTAGCCGTAGAGTTTGGCTTATGCAAAACGATATGGGGATGGACCAAGAGACTGAGGTAGCTTGTGAAGTTTGGACAGACGCAGAATGGGAAAAGGAACAATGTTCTAAATTAGATGTGGATGACTATATGTCTGTATGGGACTCTAGTAAAAAAGAGATAACCTCTCCTAAGAGTTCAGTACATACAATAAGCGATTTAGAATTGGACCTAAAACCATTCATTGACTATCATAAGATGAACGCTGACATAGCGGGTTATGATTATGCTTTTAAGGTTAAACAGCCAGATGGTACTACAAAAGTAGTAGATGCTGGCAAATCCGGATGACTTTCTGGCAGGATGTCGAGGCAAAATTAAAAATTGACAGAAATAAACCTGATATAGAGAATGAAATAGTCATTGATTTACAGAAACAACTGTCTCGGTTAACCTATAGTGATGTAGAGTATCTCTATACGACACTACTTGATAAACAGTTCAGGGGGAGAGAGATAGAGGAGGCAACTGCTCTATTATTAAAATTAAGGTTCATTAAGAACCAGTTAAAGGAGGAAGGTAGTGAAGTTAAAACAGGTTAAATGCACAACACAAGAATTGCAGGCAGTTTGCAATTTACTAGAAAAAGTTAATGTCGGGGTAAAGGATGGAATGTGGGTTTATGAAATGTACAAGAAATTCGATAAGGCTTTTATTGAAGCGGCTGAAGCAGACCCTGAGTGGGTTGAAACAGAAGAAGAATCTATAGTAGCCCAAGATGGCTAAAGTTTGGAAACAATTACAACGAGCTGATTCAGCTTTTGCTGGGAACGTCACAGGTACTGTTGATGGCGTTGCAGTAGCCACAATTAAATCTGGTGCGGCTAAAGGTACCACATCTAATCAGGATTCTACTTCTACTATAAGAAGTGGAACTACCGCCGCTAATGTAGGGTTAGGGAATGTCCCTAATTACTCTGCGGCTACAATGAGAGCTGGAGTGTCTGCAAGTGATGTAGGATTAGGAAACGTACCTAACTATTCTGCCGCCACAATGCGTGGTGGAGTAACATCTTCGGATGTAGGTCTTGGCAATGTGGCTAACGAATCACGTGCTACTATTCTTGCTGGTACTTTTACTGGTGATGTAACAGGTACTGTTAATGGGGCAAGTGCCGCAACTATAAAGTCAGGTGCCGCTTCTGGAACATCAGCTAAATCTGCTGTAGATGGTAACGCATCCATTACTATGGTTGGTGGTACACTAAGTATTGGTACCACAGTTGGTGGTGTGTATCCTTTTGCCGTATCAAGCAGTGGAGCACTGGCTATTGCCGGAGATGAATTTACTGTTGCCGCTACTGGAGAAGTAAGCTCTAAGGGTAGTTTTACTATTAATCAAGACGCAAGTGGAGATTCTGAGATAATACTGGCGGGCGACAGTACTGGTACTGCTAGAGTAGAAGTTAATGGAGCTAACCCACAATTTGACTTAGGGGGGACTAGTCCACTAGGTTCGTCAACTATGTATATAAGAAGAGGTGGTACAGGAAACTCAGGCAGAATCTTGTTTATTACAGGTTCAACTACTACAACCTATGTAGGCTCTGCTAATCAACCGATTGCTTATAACGACCAGTTTGGAATCCATCACGCCCATATGTACGACAACACCTCACCGTATTTCGAAAGAGATTTTTCATTGGATGCTTCTGGTAGAATGGGTTTCTGGGCTAATGATAAGACTGCATTTAATGGAGTTATTATAGGTTCTGATGGTACTAATAAAGGTTTATATGTAAAGAATGGCGGGATAGGCGTTGGTTTTAAAAACACTACCGATGGGACATTACAAACTTCAGGCAATATTACGGTTGGTGGTATCCTTAACAGTAATGATACAGATGCGTATGATAAGATTAGAGTCTGGGAAAACAGTAATTATACAATAGGGATGAAATCAGCTTGTACCTTTGGTTCCCTCAATGATTACGCAATGACCTTTACTATGAATAATGATGGTGACAGAGGATTCTTATGGAGAGACGTAAGTGATAGTGCTTCTGATGGTGCTATGTCTCTTACTACAGGGGGGTCATTAGCAGTAAAGAAAGGTATAAACGTAGGAGTAAAACAAAACCCTCTTATAGGGGGGTGGCATTCAAATGACAAAATATTTGTTACTCCAGCAGATTTTATAGTAAATGATGATAACAGTTATTACAATGTAGCACTAGTAGATAATGGTGGTGAATTAAAGCCTATGACATCAGCATTAGAGGCTTATGTTAATATTCCAATCCCAGAGGGATATAAAGCAGTAACATTCAGGCTTAATGGTACAGGTAGTGTAAGTATTGGTGCTTATTATAGTGATGTAACTACAGCTACAGCTACATCCTGTCAACCACCAACTACTGTTTATACAAACAACGACTACACGTTTTATTCTTCAGCAGTAGCGTACACTTCCTCAGGTAGATATATAATTTTAAGATGGGCACCATCCTCTACTTCTCATAGATTGTATGGTGGCTACATAACAATAGAACCAACATAGGTATAGATGTGTCTAAAGAAAAATTATCTAATAATTCATTAGTAAACTTAACATCGAAGCCAACTTCATATAAGACGCAATCAAAGCTTGCACACCTTTATAATGAGAGCGATGTTCAGATTACTAGCACACAAGACCCTATAACGCACAATCTTATTAATGTAATAGAAGAACTTAGAGCAGACTTCAATAAACTTCACGATGATGTACAGCACGTTTATAGAATGTTGTATAATGCTTTTGGTACTGCTGAATCTGAAAAATGGGATTCAGTAGGAGCTACAGGAGCTACTGGAGCTCAAGGGGCTACTGGAGCTAAAGGTTCTACGGGTAGTGCCGGAGCTACAGGTGGAACAGGAGGAACTGGTCCAACTGGTAGCACAGGTCCAACAGGTCCTACAGGACCAACAGGGTCAACGGGACCAGAAGGTTTAGTTTGGAGAGGTACTTATAGTGGTTCTACTGCCTATACAGTAGATGATTCAGTTTATTATAGCGGCTCTTCTTATATTTGTATTAAAAACAGTACTGGTAATGCACCCACAAATGATACTTACTTCACTGAACTAAGTGTTAAAGGTGATACTGGTTCGACTGGTTCATCAGGAGCTACAGGAGCAACTGGTCCAGCAGGTTCGAATGGTAATAATGGAGCAACAGGTGCTCAAGGAGCTAAAGGGAATACTGGAGCCACAGGAAGTGCTGGGGCAAAAGGGAATACTGGAAATGCAGGTTCTAATGGTACAGATGGCTCAAATGGAAGTAATGGTTCTGCTGGTGCTAAGGGTGATACTGGTTCTACAGGTCCTACGGGAGCACAGGGAGCTACAGGAGCCGTAGGAGCTAAAGGAAATATTGGTAATACAGGTAGTGCTGGAGCGACAGGAGCAAATAGTACGGTCGCAGGACCTACTGGTGCAACTGGAGCTCAAGGAGCGACAGGTGCTCAAGGAGCAACAGGTAGTGCAGGAGCTAAAGGAAACACAGGAGCCCAAGGGGCAACTGGAGCCACAGGAGCCAATAGTACAGTAGCAGGACCTACAGGAGCTACAGGCAGTGCTGGAGCAAAAGGCGACACAGGTTCAGCTGGAAGTGCTGGAGCTAAGGGCAATAAAGGGGATACTGGAAGTACTGGTTCTCAAGGTGCTACTGGTGCGAATAGCACGGTTGCGGGACCTACGGGAGCAACGGGTGCAAATAGTACTGTTGCTGGACCCACAGGGGCTACAGGTTCTCAAGGTGCAACTGGAGCGGCTGGTGCGAAAGGGAATACAGGTTCAGCGGGGGCAACAGGAAGTACTGGTCCACAAGGTTCAATAGGTGCTACTGGAAGTGCGGGAGCAACAGGAGCCGCAGGTCCTACAGGTGCTACAGGTGCAACAGGTGCAACGGGTGCAGATGGTTCAGGTACCCTAGATACAACTGCAACATTCTTGACAAGTACTAAAGGTGCTACAAAGACAATTACAGTTGTAGACGGTATCATAACACAGATTAAATAGATTACGTGATTGTAATCACTAAAAAGTATGATTAAACAAGGATTAGTATGACAAAATCTGAACTAGAGATTGAGATAAAGCATTGGAAAGATGAGGTTGAGAAATCTCTAAAATTTGTTGAGGGGAAAAGTTATGATATTATAGCTATAAAAGAAGCTATGGCTATTCTATTAGAACTTGTTGGTAGACCTAATCCACCAAATGAAGATGAGTAATAATTCAGGAACAATAATTAGCGGAATATGAAGAATGGATTTTATTGCGGTATACGGCGAAGCTGGAATGATAGGCGTCGTGGGAGCAATGTTTGTTTATCTGGTGGTACAGATGTCGAACAAAGCTTCTGCTCAACAGGAAACATTAGAAGATTTAAAAATAGAGAACAAGGGTCAATCGGAAACTCTTGAGAATATGGAAGGTATGATAATTAAATTGATTGGCAGGTGGAATGCCAGTGATGATAAATTAGACAGGAAGTTTGATGCCTTAAATAAAGAAATAAACGATTTAGACAACCAAGTATCTGAAATAAAAGGTAGTCTAAGCAGAGTTAACGGGAAAAATCATTAATATGGATAGTTTAAAAGTAAGTGCAATCAGTACAAGTCTAGGAGCAGTATACTACACCGAAGTTATTTCTGGGGTATTAATGTGTATAATGTTTGTAGCACAGATTTATTACTTATATTTGAAAACAAAAAAGATAAAGGAGTCTTAAATGGACTTTAAGAAAATGCTGATGGATATGGCACAAGCTCAGGCTGATAAGATGCAGGATGAAGCAATGGGCTTTATTGCATCTGATGAGTTTGCTGATGCGATAGCCACCAAGATAAACGAAAAGATTAATATCCCTTTCGTCTCTGAAGAGAAAGAGCAACTACTCTTTGAGAAGGTTGTGGACGTAGTAACTGACCTAATGGAAGGTGTCTTTAAAGGCAAGTAATGGGCTTTACTGAATGCTGTGGAGTCGTTTTAGACCACGAAGGTGGATATGTAAATGACAAAGATGACCCCGGTGGTGAAACTAAGTTTGGTATAACCAAACGTCAATATCCTGAACTAAATATTAAGGAGTTGACTATTGGTGAAGCAATGGACATCTATAAGAGAGATTACTGGAATAAAGGTAAGGTCTCTAGTGTCCCTAGTGGGTTACAACTTATTTATTTCGATATGGTTGTAAATGTAGGCAAAAGTAGAGCTGTGAAAATTCTACAATCTGCCTTGAATGGTAAAGGTATTCCTACAACTGTTGATGGAGGAATAGGACCGAATACAATAAGGAATCTAAAGAAGTCTAATCTTGAACCAGAGAGACTACGTAGTTACCGAATTAAATATTATGCTGATTTGGTTTCTCGTAAGCCTACTCTAGAGAAATATTGGTACGGATGGTACAGAAGAGCAAAAAAAACATAGTGTACGATACAGTTGATTTCAACTTAGCGAGTGGAAAGGATATCTTCAATAAGCTTGCTTTCAAAGGGACAAAGAGATGGAGGAAGGAGGCTCCAGAATTGTGCCCATACTGCTGTGGAGATGAGATTCAAGGAGTAGAGATACTTGGAGCTAAAGACGGACCCTTATTTTGGGAATGCAGTATGTGTGCTGAGAGAATGTTAAGATACACTCAGACAACAACAATCAAGTACTTAGAAAAAACCGTCGACTTATACGTCGACCTTGAAGGGCTGGCAAATATATGGGAACAATTACCGAATTAGATAAAGGCGTAGTTAGGCGTGGAATCATTACACCAGATAAGCATTTTCCGTTACACGACGCACCTGCAATAAATGTTGTACTAAAAGCTATTAAGATTATTAAACCCGATTTCTATGTCGACCTCGGGGACACCGGTGAATTTAGTTCAGTTTCACATCACCAGTGGAAGAATAAGACTAAACCACCTCTGGAGTATGTACTCCCAAGGGTTTATGAAGATATTAAGGCTGTTAATGAGGGGATGGACTTAATTGATGATGCACTTAATGCCGTAAAAGTAAAGGATAGATATTTCTGTGAAGGAAACCACGACCAATGGCTTAACTACTTTGCTAATGATAATCCATATCTCCAAGGACTTAATGTGGAAGATGCTCTTCTTCTTAAGCAGAGGGGTTATGAGTATTATCCTAATGGGAAATATCTTAAGATAGGCGACTTATGGTTTTATCACGGAAATCATTACGGAGGTATGTATCACGCAAGGAACCACTTATTAAAGCTTGGTGTGAACATAATGTACGGGCATTGGCACGATTTACAGCAATCAAGTGTTACCCATATGGATGGACCGAAGTCAGCTTGGTCTTTGGGATGCTTAAAAGATATGAGTGATGAGAAAAATGAATGGCTTAAAAATAGGAAGACTAATTGGGCACACGCTTTTGCAGTCGTTGATTACTATACAGATGACAGGTTCACAGTACACATTGTTAATATTATTGATGGTGTTACTAGCTTATGGGGCGAGGTTTTAAACGGGAATAAATAATGCCTAAACAGAATTTTGAAATAAAAACCTTTACTAAGGGTATCGTAAGTAATCCTAGTGATGCTTTAGATATCCCAGATGATGCGGCTACTTACAGTCTAAATGTAGACCCACTAACAGAGGGTTCTATAGGAGGGATACCAGACGATGCCGCTTTAAAAGTATCTGGATTTACTGTTAATGTAAGTAGTATCACTTATTCCCAAGGTGATTCAACTTTTACTGCGGTTGGAACCCCGGGTGTAGGTGAACAGTATGACCCACCAGACGAGTCAGGATAAATAATGGCGAATTGGAATAAAAGCTATTTTGAAATCTCTGGTACCTTTACTGGTGCGGGAGATTCTGATTATGAAATCTATATTAACAATCTCGATACCCTAGTTTGGAGGTATAAAGTAAACGGAGTTTGGTCTAGCACATCTGTACATAATCTCACTGGGGCTGGATATTCCCCGCAAGCGTCAACTATAACTCACACTGCTTCTGGTGCTTCAAATCCTACACTAGTTACTGGGATGCCGTTTACTGGAGCCGCTATCCCCGTTGGTGCAAGAGTTGGAGTTGTTACTGATACAACACATTTTGAAATGACTGATGCGGATGGAATTGCTATTGTACCAACTGGTACAAAGTCTGGTCAAACATTAGAAGTCACACCCGGACACTACACGACGGCAAATTGGGCTGTGGCTACTACTATACCACTTGGTGGTACAGGTGTCAAAGTTAAGTTTACTAGACCTACTAAATCTTATTATAATACCGGAGATAAATGGAGCTGGACTCAGTATGCAGTATTGCAATTAAACCCATCAACAGATTCTGGTTATAATACTTTAGAGATAATTGAACGGAGCGATAAGAAAGACTTAATAGCTATAAGCGACACTACTGGTAAGGTTGCTCTTATAGAAGATTTTGAAAATACTCCTACCGTTACCCAAACAAATTTAGGATTAGGTGCTCTTCCAGCTATTGATACCTGTCATAGAAATAAAGAGATATACGTTGCGGCTGGTAGAACGAAATCTCCAAGATTTATTGGATATACTAAGAATCTTGGATTCGATGGACTTGGAGACACATTTGCACTTATAGAAGACAAAGCATACGAACAAATAGATTCAGAATCATTTGATGCTAAGGCAATGAATGACTTTGTATTCCTTAGAGGTGACGCCTCTACACAGGGGGCTGGCAATATAGTAGTTGGGATTATATACGGTGAGTCAAAGCTATATATTTGGAACAAGGATGATTCAAAAGTTTATATATTTACTTTAGGTCAACCAGCTATTCGTATTAGACCAGACGCTAGTGTTAGCACAGGAACAGGCACTTCGAATGTTATTAATGGTGTTGCTGTTATGACAGAATCACAACAAGAGGGTTATTGTAATACAATAGAGTGTTGGAGTATCCCATTTTCTGGGGCTGGAGTAGGTCAAGGTGCTAACCTTGATAGGAGAGTAAATATAAAAGCACCAACCAACAATACAAATGTATCATTATTCACAGACTTTCTTATCGTGAGTACAAATTTTGACCGGGAAACGGTTGGTAATAAATATCATATAATTTTTGCTTCACAAATGTCTGGGATAGAGGAAATTAACAATACTTGTTTATTTAAATCTCTAAATTTTGATGAAATCGATAGCATTACAACCTATGACAATATCTCTCCGGGTTTAGATTATACTAGTGAAAATGCCTATGGCGGTCATCGTTTTGTTAGCAGGAGGGTTAAGCAAAATTTTGAATGGGAGGGTTATGAACAAGAAGAAGACGGCGTCCCCGAGGTTTCTGCTGAGAGGAAGAATACCACCAGACAATTTGTAACTGCTACGAACGGTTCATTGGCACATATTAGTGCAATACAGGATATTTCTTTAGACTTTTCTGGATACTCCAGTAATGGCGAAAACCCTATGTTTCATTTCACAGCTAAGATAGCCGCACATACGGACTACGAAGAAACAGGTGACTTATCGGAATGGTATGATGATGCAGACATAGTCGAGAACGATTATGACCTAAGTGTAAATTGGTGGCAAGGTCCGTTTTGGCAAGACAGTGCTGGTAAGATTCTTGCGGTATCTTGGACAACATTTCAAATAAGTGCACTTGCTACATCAGTAACAAAAGGTCCTAAACTTTTTCATTTTATGGACTGGGTTAATGACTCTATGTTTCAAACACATTATGAGATGGATAGTGGCGGTGGTGCCGCCCAACATTTTACGTGGTTCCTTGATGCTTTCAGTGAAAGATTGGTTGACAATATTGATTTTCCACCTAATAATAGACCAAATTTTTGTAAAGACGCAGGAAGTGGTATGAAACACAATTTTATTGGAGATATAGATACAAATGGTTTAAGGTATGGATTTATAACTCCTAGACCATATGCTGTAGGTGGAGTTTATTCAAGAATATATACATTTAATACACCATATTCTACAGGCGGTGACGAACTTTGGGATGCTGAGGGAGGTTGGATTTATCCCAATATTTCCGGCACTATGTATACAAGAGCTAATGCTATTAACGGAGAATGGGCTAGCGTATCTCAGCCTCCTTTTGTAATATCTAGGTTAGAGTGTTCTGATTCAGAAGATTCGAAAAGATCGCAACTTGGTGATACTGATTATGGTATGACAATAAGTAGTGGTTATCCTAGCTCTACACATCGTCAATTAGTAATGCAAGGACCGGACGAAGGTCAGACTAGTGGAAATACACCTCGTATCAGTGAAGTCCAAATGCACGCAACTAATAATACTACACTGACTAACTTATTAGGCAATAGTGGTGGGTGGGTTACCTTTGGTAATGTAACTCAACATACTGTAGATGCTTGGGAAGGTGGAGCAACTAAGAAAAGTTTTTATAGAATGGCTATAGTATATGACGGCTACCAAGAGAGTACTCTTCTATCTGTAACTAAATCATTTAGTCAGACGGCTGATTTTGAATATGCTCTAAAATTTACAATCACCATTGATGGAGCTTGGATACCGCCGGATAGAGTTGCTAGTATTGTAATATATAGAGCTGATGACCCAATAGAACTATCAGTAAGTCCTGCTGGATTATATCGCTTTATCGAAGAGATTCCATTAGTTTCGTTTAGTCAAGATAGTTCTGCTAATTTTACATATACTGTATACGATACTGGAACATCTGCTGGTTCTTATGGTGCTATAAATGGTATAGCTGAGACTCTTAGTAACTTACATATGAAGTACTCTGTTTGTGCTTCTGTAAATGGATATATGTTTATAGGTAATTGCGAACACTCTAAGTTCGATTCTGCTGAGAACTTTATTTTTAGGTCTCAAGCCGGTAAGTTTAGTATTTTTGATTGGTCTAAAGATTTTACACCAGTAGATTTTATTCCTAAAGCAATAGCTGGATTTATGGGTAAACTATATGTATTTGGTTCTAATAAGACTGCCATTATTAATCCTGAAACACTTATTGTCGAAGACGAGATAAACGGAGTAGGTTGCGTAGGACCGAAGGCTATACAAAATACACCTAGCGGGCTATATTGGTTTGACCAAAATAATATTTATATGGCTTCTCCGCAGATAAGAAAAATAGGAACTCCTATTTTAAAACAAGAGACTAAGGGTTGGGCTGTATTATCAGATAACGTAAAAGCTTCGGCTGTTTCTGGGTATGATTCGAATAGACATTGCTACTTAATATATTTTAAAGATGGTTCGGATAATCGAGTATGGAGTTATTACATTGCCACTAGTAGATGGGATTTATGGGAAACAGATTTTAGAGTATACGATACTGTACAAGGTAGCGATGGACATTGTATTTTATTAATGGAGAATGGTAGGATATCTAAACATCTAGGTGGTTCTAATAAGAGGGATTGGGAATTCCAAAGTAAAAAGTTATCCTTTGGACAGGGTACTGTAAGGAAAAAATTTAAGTCTATCAAGGTAGATTCTACTTCTAAGAGTAAGACTGGACTAAGTTACAAGACTAATGATAATAACTCATCTTGGCAAACTGGGACAGATATAAGCTCAAGGTATTTTGGAACTTCTACTGGAGGTAATGCTCTAAAAGTAGCTAGTTCAGATTCAACACTTAGGTGGATTCAAGTAAAAATAACAGGTGATAATGACCAGAGCAATAGTAATGTGTTAGCAAAAAGTCTTGGATTAGTTTATAAACCAAAGAGTCCTAGATAATGCCAGAAAAAGTACAGAATAGAAAAGTAACAAGAAGTGTAGGTTCGAGGATGAATCCGTATTCTGAGGATGGAACTAACCGAGAATCTGCTGATTTACAAAAGACTGTTGAAGCTATTGCTGATAAGGTGGATACTGCTGTAGGTGCTGTAGAAGAACGACAAAGTGCTGGAAGTCTAGGTTCTATGAGGTTTGTAAAAGATAAAAAAGATTGGTACTTAGAATTTAAAACAGAAGATGGGTGGGTCCGTAGTGATAACTCATCATCAAGTGGGTTTATATTAAGAGACAAGAAATGATAAAGGTGACAATATGAGTTGGTTAAGTAAAAAAGTCGGCGGTTGGTGGGATAAAGCATCTGGTGCAAATCAGAAGTATGACCCAAATCAATTAGGGAATGAGTACGATACTTCTATGCAAGGGGTTAATGCAGGCTATGATAAGATAAGCGAGTATGCAGAGGGTATGATGGACCCAAATTCTCAGCAGAATCAGAATCAGCGTTCTATGATGAATCAACAAGGTGCAGATGCGGCGGCTCAATCATCACGGATGGCTGGTAGAAATGCGGCTATGGCTGGAGGAGCTCCAGCAGGTGCTCTTGCGGCTCAAACAGCGTCTACTGCGAATCAATCCTTAGCTGGCTCTAATAACGCCTTTAATCAGTACTTACAGGGGGCACAGGGACAAGGTGCCAGTATGCTTTCTGGTGTCCTAGCAAACCAAGGGCAGATGCAGAATCAGAAATTTCAAATGGTAAATAACCAAAGACAGGCTAATGCTCAGGCAGATACTCAAGGGGCACAGTTTGGTGCTAATCTACTAGGTAGTGCTATTGGTATGATACCGGGACTTGGTCAAAGAGGTGGTGAAGTTGGTACTGATATTCAAGAAGGTGGAATGGCTTATGATAATATGGACCACCATATAGCTTATGATGGCTACCAGAATGGTGGCTCAGTAGGGGCGGATGGCAAACAACATTACTTTCTTGGTGGCTTAGCGGCTTCTATTGGTATGGGGGCTTTAAAAAAAGGGTATGACTCTTTAGAAGGAGGCAACTTTGGCGATAAAGTTGACAATATTAAAGGGAGCCTTGGTAAACTTGGTGAGGGTATTCAAGAAGGCGTATCAGAAATGAAACAGCAAGCAGGTGATACTGACTACCATAAGGATGAAAGTGCGGCTAGAGATGCGGGTGCAATGGAGTATAGTCAATCCGAAGAAGGACTGAAACAAATTGGGGATTGGGAAAATTTAGGCACAAGCAACAAAGAGTTTAATGCGGCTAATAAAAATATGACAGAACTACTTGATGATGGGACTCAGAACCCCCAGTGGCAATCAAGAGAACAAGTTGGGAAAGCTAGAATCTCACAAGGTATGAATGAGTATCGTGACAATTACGATATAGAAGGTGGAAAGCACAGAGTAGGTGCTACAAGAGCTGGTTTAGAAGATTTTAGGAACAGTGACACTACTAAAATGGTTGGTAAAGGTATAGCAGGAACCTATGGACTAGCAAAAGAAGGAGTAGGCGTTGCTAAAGATGCGATAGTTGGCGGTACTGGTCTATTAGCAGGAGCTATAGGTACAGGTGCAGGTGCTGTAGGCAA
>Ga0114999_10000618_pt1 | contig 52558 bp, 28 predicted proteins | sample ArcticOcean_MG_C_3_FD_89820 | JGI IMG/M metagenome (GOLD analysis project Ga0114999, IMG submission 89820) | Marine microbial communities from western Arctic Ocean - ArcticOcean_MG_CB8_126 | ecosystem: Environmental > Aquatic > Marine > Oceanic | place: Arctic Ocean: Canada Basin | collected...
GGGAGTGACGGCTTGCATGACATCAAGCGGGCGTGTTGAACCGCGTGAGACTGTCGCTACAATACCCCTCGGTAGAAGATGTGGACGACGAAGGCGCCGGGCAACAGTGGTTTCGTCGTCGGTCAACCGCAGGAGTTTTTGTGGCGGATGGAACCTCGAAGATCGGGATCCGGCGGAATCAGGCCACGTTGCGAATGATCTGTAAGTTCAATGGTGACAATATGTTACCGCGACACGGGTAGGGCAGCAGAAGGGCGGTGGGTGAATCCCTCCCTCTCCGCCTTCAACCCCAGCGTGGGCAGCTCGGAGAGCTACCCACGCTGGGCCTTGTTTTTGATGGTCCGAGTTGCGGCATCCGGCAGCGACCGTCTGTGGTGTCATGAAATACGCGTTGATCATCCCCGATGGAGCTGCTGACGAGCCTCAGTTGGACTCGGGTGGACAGACCCCACTCGAGGCCGCTGTGACTCCGGCGATGGATGAAATTGCCCGGATGGGAGTCGTTGGTCGAGCCGACCACGTGCCATTGTCTTTGCCCAGCGGCAGCGACGTGGGGATGTTGAGCCTGTTGGGATACGACCCGCTGGTGGATCATACCGGGCGGGCTCCGATCGAAGCCGTCGCCCAGAGTATCGAACTGGGTGAAGACGACTGGGCGTTCCGCTGCAACCTGGTGACGATTGCCGCAGGGTGCATGCGGAGTTACACGGCCGGTCACATCGACAACCGGGTGGCGGCCGAGTTGATGGACTGTCTGAGTCAGGACCTGGGCGACGATTCGCCGTGGGAGTACTACCCCGGTGTCAGCTACCGCAACCTGTTGGTGTATCGACCCGGGGGGGGTGACACCGAGGCCACATTTTCGAGTCGGACTGTGACCAGTCCGCCTCACGATCTGCTCGACTTGCGGATCGACGATCATCTGCCCTCTGGTCCGGGATCGGTGAGTCTTGTTGCGATGATGGATCGCAGCCGGGAGTTGCTGGCTGCTGTCGATCACGATTCACAGGCCACTGGGGTCTGGCTCTGGGGATTGGGTCAATGCCCGCAGCTCGAGCGGTTTGCTGAGCGTTATGGGAAATCCGCAGCGGTGGTGACCGCCGTGGATCTGGTACGTGGCCTCGGCAGGTTGTTGGGAATTCGAGTCATCGAGGTCGACGGTGCGACGGGGTACCTGGACACCGACTACACGGCCAAGGGGCAGGCGGCGATTGCTGCGTTGTCCGAGCACGACCTGGTGGTGGTCCATGTCGAGGCGACCGACGAGGCGTCACACGATGGGGACCTGGCGGGAAAGGTCGAGGCGATCGAGCGGATCGACGAGTGTATTGTTGCTCCGATTCACAAACACCTGGCCCAGGCTGGTGACTACCGGATTCTTGTTTCACCCGATCATTCCACTTTGCTTCGCACAAGGACTCACGCTCACGGACCTGTTCCGATCGCTGCTTGCGGGACAGGCTTGGAGAGGGACGTTCACGAGACCTACAACGAGGTGGCGGGCGAGGTGTCGTCGTTGGTCTTTCGCCGCGGTTGCGACCTGATGCCGTGGTTTTTTGGAGATTCCTGATCGTGTTTGCACTGATCGGAGCCAGAAAACTCAGGTGACGACGGGACGATCGCAGCCGGCGATCGCGTGGTCTGCGTTCTGACTGGACACCAACTCAAAGATCCCGACACCATCGTGGCGTATCGCTCGAGTTCGAATGACGCGGTTGACGAGTTGCTGGCCGGGCGTGGTGTCGAGTGGATTTCGGCTGCGAATTCACCGGAAAGGGTTCAAGGTGTCGATTCACTACAGTACTGAAATCCAACGGAACGTTTCGTAGGGTGCTCTGGCAAGTCGAGGTTGAGTCCGTCACCCTGAGCGAACTGACGGCGACGTGCAACTGAAGCGGCCGGGAGACTGGATGATGACATGCAACCGTCACACTCGGCTGCTCGCGATCGGAATGGTCGTGATCACGCTGTGGAGCTGCCCACTGACGGCGTCGGCCTGGTGGGATTCGGGTCATAGGCTGGTCGCGTTGATTGCCTGGAGCCGTATGGACCAGAAAACTCGAGCGGCCACTCTGAAACTGCTTGGACAGCATCCTCATGCCCGAAAGTACTTCACGCCACCCAAAGACCTGCGTGGCGAGACGCTGCGTCGGCAGTGGGTAATCTCTCAAGCCGCCGTCTGGAGCGACCTGGTACGGAAGACGGATTACGACCGGCCGACCTGGCATTACATCAACCGTCCGCTGTTTCTTTCGGATCGCAGCCGCCGTCTATTGGGTCCACGACTGCCGGTCAACCTGGCCACGGTTGTGCCCAGGGCGGCGACGCTGGAGACTGGCGAATTGAACGTGATCCAGGCCATTCGATTGTGCCGTCAGAAGCTGTCGGCAGCGGGTACAAGTGACACCGATCGGGCACTCTGCGTGACTTGGCTGTGTCACATGGTTGGCGATGTACACCAGCCGTGTCATTCGGCTGCGACGTTTACGGAGTCACGGTTTCCAAGCGGCGATCGAGGCGGCAATGATGTGCCAGTGCAGGGCACGACCAAGCCGATCAATCTGCACATGTACTGGGACAGTCAGTTCGGCGGCGGTCGGACGTTGAGTCCGGACCTGATGCGACGTGCGGCGACCCTGTTGGCTGATCCGAAACTGGCGGCTGCCGGCCGCCAGGCCCAAGGTCAGTTGCAGGCGGAGGTGTGGGTTGGCGAGAGTCACCGGTTGGCTCGCGAGATGGTCTACTCGCCAGCGATTCTCGAGGCGATTCGGCTCGGCGAGGCGGATGCCGGGAAGCCGATTCCGCCGGTCGGGCTCTCGAAGAACTATGCTCGGATGGCTCGCGAGGTGTCGCGCCGCCGAGTGGTCGAAGCGGGGTTTCGGTTGGCTCGGGTGTTGCGCGACGCGTTGCAGTAGTCGAGGTCAGCGCTGCCGGGATGGCAGGGTTTGGATCTGCCTAGCGACCAGCCGACACATGCTCGGCAGCAGCACGATGCCGGTGTAGTGATTGGTCGGCATCTTGACATGGTGGTTGTCTGGCAGGCAGGCCGCTTGGGCCAGTGCCAGGGCGCTGGACATCGGCACCACGGTGTCGTTGATTCCCGAGAAGAGCCAGGTGCGTTTGGGGTCGAGTCGATGAGCGACGCGGGTCGGTTCGATGCCCCGGAGCAGTTGTTTCAGACGGTCGCCGGTGATACCGGCCGCCGCCAGTTTTTCTCGAACCTTGGCCGTATCGCGTTTTCCATTGGCGATCATCTCGTAGAGGTTGCCTCCGGCGAGCATCACGAACAGGCTGTCGTAGCCGGCATCGAGGCTACCGGCTGTGGCGACGACAAATCCGCCGAGGCTGGTGCCCTGGAGTGCGACGTGCGAGTGGTCGACCAGCGGGAGTGCCACAACGGCATCTCGGGCTCGACGGACATCGGCGATCGCCTGCCGCATGGTGACGAAGATGCGATCGGCGGGCAGTCGACCGCCGGGACCGCTGCGATGACCGTAGCCGGGCAACTGCACCAGGAACGCGTGCAGGCCTTCCTTGCGAAGAGTCGCCGCGAACAGCCGACCGACGACCATGCCTCGACCCGATTCGTGAACCACCACAACGGCTCGAGCTCGTTTTGGCTTCCCCTTGTCCATGCCCGCCACGTACCACTCGATCGCCACCTCGTCGTTGACCGCATCGCCCGTGTCGATCGGTGACTGGTATCTCAGCAACACATCCCCTCGCCCCGTCTCGGCCGTCTGGCAGCGGACCTGGAATGGGTTCGGCTTCCAGGTCAACCCATCGAGGCATTCCTGGGCGTCGGCCGAGGGTTCTGTGGCGGGTTTCAGCGAATCGTTGGCTTCGAAGACTCGACGGCTCTCCGGGCCCAGGAACTCGAGACGGGGAGTCCTTTCCTGAGCCACTGCGTTGGGCAGGCTGGAGACGGCCAGTACGAGAACGGCCCAACAGGGTGAACTGGTCCCGGGGATGCGTGTGTGTGTCATGGATGTCAGATTACGCGTCGGGCAATCCGATTCCAAGTTCCAGCAGGATGGTCGCTCACTTCAGTGGCAAACCCGGCCGGGCGGTCGTAGGATGCTCGAAACCGGCACATTCAGCCGGGATTCCCGGTAGAGCATGAGACCGATTGATGAGCACATCAGGCAGACCCGTCGGTGAAGTGGATCACGAGTTCTACCGTCGTGAGATCGAGTCGTTTTTGCCAGATCGGATTTACGATGCCCACACGCATCTCTGGTGCCACGACTGTGTCGATTGGACGGTGCCCGGAGCGGCTCGAGACGTGGGGCTGTCCGAATACAATCGGCTGATGGAGGATCTTCACGGCCAGCGGCCGACCAACGCGATGTTCATCCCGTTCACCACGTCGTTGGAACCCGCGAGTCGGCAGACGGCCAATGCTTGGGTGGCCGAGCACGTTGCCGTTGACAAGGCGAATCGCGGGATCTTTTTCATTCATCCCGAGGACGATCCGGAGTGGGTACGGCAGGAGGTGGGGCGTCTGGGTCTGAGTGGTTTGAAGTGCTACCACACGATGTCGGGTGTCGAACCGACATGGGATGCCGACATCGAGTCGTTTCTGCCGGAACCGCTGGTCGCGGTGGCGGACGAGGAGGGTTGGGTGATCACCTTGCACATGGTCAAGTCGCGAGCGGTGGCCGAGGCGGCCAATATCGCCTGCATCCGCAGGTACTGTGAGACGTATCCGAACATGCGGCTGATCCTGGCTCATTCGGCTCGCGGCTTCCAACCCTCTCACAACCTCGAGGGACTGCCTCAACTCACCGGCCTCGACAACCTGTACTTTGACACCAGTGCCAACTGCGAACCGATCGCTCACCAGGCGATCATCCGCATCATCGGCCACGACAAGTTGATGTACGGCACCGATTTGCCGGTCAGCCATTTCCGAGGCCGATCACTCTCGGCTGCCGATTCGTTCATCTGGCTCTATGAAGAGACCCCGGTGTGGGGCGAGAAGCACATGAAGGTTGATCCGGTGGTTGTCGGATTGGAGCACATCCGTTCGCTGAAGTGGGCCTGCTGGTCCGAACGACTCAGTGACAGCCAGGTCGAGGACATTTTTTATAACAATGCCGTACGAATGCTGGGTGTGTGAACCCGGCTGTGACCGGCGACAAGTGGAAATGAGACGCGGATTCATGCCAATGTTTAGAAACGTTCTGCTGCTTGTGGGCTTGGTCGCGGCCATGCTTCCTTCCATGAGCCTCATGGCCGCCGACGATCTCGATCTCGGCGACGTGAGCGAGACTCAGGTGATGGTGCCGATGCGAGACGGCAAACGACTCTCAGGGTATCTCTATCTTCCGCCCGGCAAGGGGCCATGGCCGGGTGTGTTCGAGCAGCGATATGCGAGTTTGAAGGGGCGTGGCACTCGGCAGATGGCTGCCCGTTTGGCCGCTGAAGGTTACGGCGTGTTGCATGTCAATTTCCGTGGGGCACAGGAATCCGAGGGGACGTGGGTGGGGTACCGGGCCCTGGCCTGGGGCAAGTTGCAGGATGGGTACGACACCTGCGGTTGGCTGGCCAGCCGCGACTGGTGCACGGGCAGGATCGGCACCTTCGGCAGTTCCCAGGGCGGGTTTGCTCAGAACTTCCTCGCCGTCACCCGGCCACCTCAGCTGGTTTGCCAGTACATGGTCGACACGGGTTTGAGTCTGTACCAGGAGGGGTACCGGATCGGGGGAACCACTCGTCCTGAGCGGTTCAAGGGGATGGACGCCAACTGTCGAGTGCCGGCTCACAACCAGGCCCAATTGGCCGACTGGTTCGTTCATCCCGAGTACGACGAGTACTGGGAGGCCGAGGATTGCAGCCGGCACTTTGATCGGATGAACGTGCCGTGTTTTACGATCGGCAGTTGGTACGACTTCATGAACCAGGGATCGATCGCCAGTTTCATTGGACGGCAGCACAGGGGCGGATCGGCTTCGGTCGGGCGTCAGCAATTGCTGATCGGGCCGTGGTTGCATGGGCGACGGAACAAGGGGAACCGGGTTGGTGAACTGGTTTACCCCGAGAACGCCGTGTTCGACGTGCATCGGTCGATGGTCGGCTGGTTTGATCACCACCTGAAGGGTCAGCCGCTGGCGAAGTCGGCGTCTGCGACGGTGCGGTACTACGTGATGGGTGCGGTCGGAGAAGCCGGTGCTCCGGGCAATCGTTGGCGCGATGCCACGGACTTTCCGCCGGCGGTCAAGACGACGTCGTATTACCTGCAGCATGATGGAGGTCTGGATCTTGAAGAGCCTCAAGTTACGGATGGGATGGGCATTGAGACCAGCTACACCAGTGATCCCCGGCAGCCTGCGTCGATTCCCCGCGGAGGATTCCCCGGAGCCCGGGATGGCAGGAGCTTCGAGAAACAAGACAACGTGCTCGAGTTCACCTCGAGCAAACTCGAGCAACCGGTCGAATGGACCGGCCCGGTCATTGCCGAACTGCAGGTCTCATCCACTGCACCCGACACCGACGTAATAGTTCGCATCAGCGACGTGTATCCTGACGGCCGGTCGATTCTGCTGATCGGTTACCCATTGCGGTTGCGCTACCGAGAGGGATTCCGCAAGCAGGTGCTAATGAAACCCGATGAGATCTACCCGGTTCGGTTACGAGTCGGTTGGCTGAGCCAGGTGTTCAACAGGGGGCATCGCATTCGGGTCACGATCGCCAGCACGGGGTCGCCGTTCTATGAACCGAATCCTCAGACGGGAAAACCGTCAACGATCGAGTCCCCGTCGGAGGTCCGCAAGGCGATCAACACGATTCACCACAATGCCTACCATTCGTCCAGAATCCTCGCCCCTGTTCTATTACGGAGATGACTGATGCTGACTCGGCGTGACTTTGTGCAGGGTTCTGTTGCAACTGCTGCTGCTGCTGCTGCTGCGGTGTCGCTTGATGCCAGAGAGGCTCGGGCGGCCGCGAAGCCGGTTCGCAAGACGATGGCGGTCGTTTCGACCGAATGGCGGTTTCATTCGCACTCGCAGCACATGGGTGACCGATTCTTGCATGGATATCCGACCGATGGGGTCTGGAATCAGCCTCGGCTGGATGTCGTGTCGTTGTATGCCGACCAGGTGCCCAAGAATGATCTCAGTCGGCCACGCGAAAAGGAGTTCGGTTTCAAGATCTTTCCGAGCGTTGCCGAGACGTTGCGTCGTGGTGGGAAGAGTCTGGCTGTTGATGCGGTGTTGTTGATCGGAGAACACGGCGACTATCCGAGAAACGAGTACGGCCAGAAGAAGTATCCACGCTACGAGCTGTTCAAGAAGATCACCGACGTGTTTCGCGAGGACGGTCGCAGTGTGCCGGTGTTCAACGACAAGCACCTGTCGTGGAAGTGGGAATGGGCCAAGGAGATGGTCGACATTTCGCGTGAACTCGATTTTCCGTTTATGGCCGGTTCGAGTTTGCCGGTGACCTGGCGGATGCCGTCGGTGGAGATGCCGCGGGGTGAGCGGATCAACGAGTTGATGGGGGTGGCCTTCGGAGGAGTCGACAGTTACGACTTCCATGCGTTGGAGACGATGCAGTGCATGGCCGAGCGTCGTGATGGCGGCGAGACGGGCGTGGCATGGGTCGAGGGGCTACGTGGTGATGCGTTCTGGAAGGCGATGGACCGGGGATCGTTTGAAGCGGGAGGATGGAGTCCCGAGTTGTTCGAAGCCTGCCTGACGCGAAGTCAGACTCTTGCACAACCGCGTCCCACGTTCACTCACTGGCACCCGACGCCGGCTGAGATCCGCAAGATGATCAAGGAGCCGGTGGCCTACCGTTACGAGTATCGTGACGGCACGCGTGCCACGATGTTGTTGCTCAATGGGCTGGTGTCCGATTTCACTTTTGCCGCCGATCTCAGGGGGAAGAAGAAACTACTCTCGACACTGTTTCATCTGCCTCCGGGTCCCAACGTGCAGTATTCGGCCGAGTTGATGGGTCGTGCCGAGGACATGTTTGTGAGCGGCAAGGCGGGGTACCCGGTCGAGCGAACTCTGCTGGTGTCAGGTGTGCTGGCGGCATCGATCGAGTCGATGGTCAAGCAGAAGATGCTCGAGACACCTCACCTGGACGTCCACTACAAGTCGACTCGAAATTCCACATTTGCGAGCAGTTGATTTTAGCTGGCTGAGAATTCGGAGCCTGCATCGCGTCAGGACCTGACGCTTTGGTCGGCGATCGAGGTTGCTTGGTATTCGAGTCAGGCGATCGCCTGAGCTACCTGGACCGGGTTCGGCGACGTCGTGATTTGCCCTTGGACTTGGGTTCGTCTTCTTCTTCGTCGAACCCGACCGGCCCGCCGTTCATTTCGGCGAGGAACCTCGACAGCTTGCTCTTTCGTCGCTTGCCCCACTTGGTGCGATGCTTGGCCCATGAGAGCGTGAGGAAGTCCATGGCCCGGGTCACTCCGACGTAGGCCAGCCGTCGTTCTTCGCAGATCGACTTGTCTCCGTCCTGGATCGAGCGTTCGTGTGGCAGCAGTCCTTCTTCCATGCCGACCAGGAAGACGACGGGGAACTCGAGTCCCTTGGCGCTGTGGAGGGTGATCAGTGCGACGGCGTTTTTCTTGAGCTGTTCGTCCTTGTCCTGTTCATCCTCGTTGTTGGTCAATGCGATCTCTTCGAGGAATCCGTCGAGCGTGGGTTCGTCGTTGCCTCGTTCGTACTGTGCGGTGGCATTAACGAGTTCTTCGACCGAACTCCACCGAGAGATTCGTTCGAGCGGCGTCTTGTACTGCCGTTCGATTTCGCCCTTGTAGTTGATATCGGCGATCAGTCGTTCGAGTTGTTCGCTGAGCCGTCCGTGGTTCATCGGTTCTTGGTAGCCGTCGATCATCTTCCGGAACCGCTCAATGTTCTCGGCACCACGTTGTGGGACATCTCCATCTACTGTGGCCTCGGGCAGAACATGCCACAGGCTCTGGCCTTTTTCGACGGCCCGTTTGAGCAGTTTCGACACCGTGCTGTCGCCGATGCCTCGAGCCGGGCGGTTGATGATTCTCAACAACGACAACTCGTCATCCGGGTTGGCGATGATCTTGAGATAGCTGATCAGGTCTCGGACTTCTCGACGATCAAAGAACGACTGTCCGCCGATCAGCACATACGGCACCTTGTTGGCTCGGAGTTCCTGCTCAAAGAGCCGGGGCTGTTCGTTGGTTCGGAACAGGATGGCGACATCCTTGTAGCGGAACCGATTGCTGTCGGCGGCCGCACGGATTTCACGAGCGATGTAGGTCGCCTCGTCGACCTCGTCGTCGATCTCGAGAAACCGCGGCGGCTTGCCGGGTGCTCGGGCCGGTTTGAGCGTTTTTTCGCGTCGCTGTGTGTTGTGAACAATCAGGCGGTTGGCCAGTTCGAGGATTTCTGGTCGGCAGCGGTAGTTCTCTTCCAACAGCACGACGGTCGCATCGGGGAACTCTCGGTCGAACTCGAGAATGTTTTCCATCCGTGCCCCTCGCCAGCCGTAGATCGACTGGTCGTCGTCCCCGACGACGCAGAGGTTGTGGTGTTTGGCGACCAGTGCCGAGATGATCTTGTACTGAGTGGCGTTGGTATCCTGGTACTCGTCGACCATCACGTAATCGAACCGTTGCTGGTGCCGTGCGAGCACATCGGGGTGATCGCGGAACAGTTCTTCGGTGCACAGCAGCAGGTCATCGAAGTCGACGGCGTTGGCGGCCTTGAGTGCGAGTTCGTATCTCTTGTAGGCGAGTGCGGCGAGGGTGTCTTTTTCGTCAAAGACTGTGTCTCCGGCTGCCTCGGCCCGCAGTCCGTCTCGCTTCCAATCACTGATTCGCCACAGCAAGTCGCCGGGTCGGAGTGTCGTGGTGGCGCAGTGGATGTCGCGGAGTGCCTTGCGGGCGGCGCCTTCCTGGTCGGACCGGTCGTAGATCGTGAATCGTTTTCGGTACCCGAGCGTTTCTATGTCCTGTCTGAGAATGCGGACGCAGAGCGAGTGGAATGTGGAGATAAACGGTTGCAGGGGCTTGTTGTCGGGTCCCTTGGGAGGTGGAGTGTTGAGGACTCGGCCGAGCAGTTCCTCGGTCCGTTGTTTCATCTCGCGAGCCGCCTTGTTGGTGAAGGTGACGGCAAGAATCTTGTCGGGGCGAACGCCGTTGCGGATCAGGTGAGTGATTCGGAAGGTGATGACTCGCGTCTTGCCGCTACCGGCACCGGCCAGGACCAGCACCGGGCCGCGGGTGGCGTGTACCGCCTGGATTTGCGAAGCGTTCAGTCCGTGAGCCATGCCGGGTCCGTGGCGAGTTAAGAATGCGACAGCCTAGCGGCTGCAAGACGTACCGTGAAGGCGGCCGCCCGCGGATTTGCAACACGACGATCGAGACGGCATAGTCGGGGTGGGATTGCGGCTTGTTGACAAGCTAGCACAAGCACAAGGCAACACGAGGATCTCAAGATGCACGGGTTTCGGTTTCGTGGTTGGGTTGTTTCGATGCTGCTGGTGACCGGTGCGATGTTGTGGCTATCGGGCCCGGCCGTCGCTCAGAAATTCGTCCCCAATTACGACGAATCCAAGATCCCTCGATACGACCTGCCCGATCCCTTGACGATGCGTTCGGGCAAGGCGGTCGTGTCGGCCCGCAAGTGGACGAAGTCTCGACGTCCGGAGATTTTGAAACTGTTCAGGGAACAGGTTTACGGCAAGTCGCCGGGTCGTCCGAAGTCGATGGTGTTTCGCACGATCGAAACATCTCGAGACGCCCTGGGTGGCAAGGCGATTCGCAAGCAGGTTCGAGTTCTTTTTGACGGCACCGAGTCGGGGCCGGGGATGGATCTGCTGGTTTATCTGCCTTCGCAGGCGACGTCGGCCGTGCCGGTGTTCCTGGGTCTGAACTTCAATGGCAACCATTCGATCCATGCGGACAAGTCGATCGTGCTGGCTCGGTCGTGGCACCGCGACAATCCTCGCGACGGGTACGTGAACAACCGGGCGACGGAGAAGTCGCGAGGCCTTTCGGCCAGTCGCTGGGCGGTCGATCGGTGCTTGGAGAGCGGGTTCGGCGTGGCAACGATCTATTGCGGGGACATTGATCCGGACTACCACGACGAGTTCCAGAACGGAGTGCATCCGCTGTCTTACAAGAAGGGACAGACGGCTCCGAGGGCCGATCAATGGGGTACGATCGCTGCGTGGGCGTGGGGTCTGAGTCGGGCGGCGGACTATTTCGAAACGGACTCGCAGGTGGACCACAAGCGGGTTGTGCTGTTGGGTCACAGCCGATTGGGCAAGACGTCGTTGTGGGCCGGGGCACGGGATCAGAGGTTTGCGATTGTGATCTCGAACAACTCGGGCTGCGGCGGAGCGGCGTTGTCGCGACGGGGGATTGGCGAAACGGTCTGGAGGATCAACAACTCGTTTCCCCATTGGTTTTGTGGCAACTTCAAGAAATACGACAACCGGGAGAACCGGTTGCCGGTCGACCAGCACATGTTGGTGGCGTTGATTGCTCCGCGACCGGTCTACATTGCCAGTGCCACGGGCGACCGTTGGGCGGATCCGCGAGGCGAGTTCCTGTCGGCGGTGCATGCCGACCCGGTTTACCGTTTACTGAGGACCGAGGGTTTGGGGACTCGGCAGATGCCCAAGGCTGACTCGCCGATTCATGGGCAAATCGGATACCACTTGCGAACGGGCAAGCACGACGTAACCGATTACGACTGGCGGCAGTACATCGCTTTTGCGACCAAGCACCTAGGGCGGTAGCCGGCCGGTTGGAAGACCGGGTTGGTGGGTCAGGCAGACAGCCTGACTACAGTTCGCATGCCAGCCGTTGGGCCGTATTGGTATGACGGCGGGCGTCTGGCTGGGGCCTACTTGGGGAAGGCGTGGCCGGTATCGATTGTGGCGAGTGCCTGCTTGAGCAGCCGGATGTCGCTGGCGGCCGAGGCGGGGGCACGGGTGACCGGAGTCTTTTCGTTCACGTCAACGGCGACGTGGAACAGCCGACCGTTGTTGTAGAGCTTCCAGTTCTGCGTGCGGACAAAGAACCGCTTGGCGCCTCGTTCGGCATACGCCCATCGACGCGGCTCCTTCAGCAATCCGCTGCCATCCAGCAACCCGGCGAAGCTGTGGCCGTCGATCCGGGTCTTCTCTGGAGCAGGTTGATGTCCACCGGCTATCTCCCTCAGCGTCGGCAGAAAGTCGCTCATGTCGACCAGCTGATCGGTCGTGGTGCCGGGCTTGATCCGACCGGGCCAGCTGGCCAGCAGGGGGACGTGGGTGCCGTCGTCGCTGAGGTTACCCTTGCCGCTGGGGACCAGCTTGCCTCCGAAGCGGCTCGAGACCGGACGGCGGAGGAACCGGCCGTCGCGGGCCTGGTGTAGGGACCTCATGGGCGTGCCGTTGTCGGTCGTGAACAGCACTAGCGTGTTCTTCTCGAGACCCAGCCTGCGGATTGCCGTGGTGATGTGTCCGACGTGGACGTCCATCTGAGCCATCATCTCGGCGTAGGTGTCGTAGTGGTCCTTGCCGGTGGCGTAGGGTACGGGTGATTCGAGGTCGTCGGTGACGTCGTGGCAGAGAGCCATCGAGAAGAAGGCAAAGAAGGGTTTGTCGGTGTTCGCCGCCATGAAATCGGCCAGGAAGCGGGTGTAGACGGTGGGGCCGTATTGCTTGACTGCGTCGGTGCGGACCCTGGTGTTCTGGAAGACCAGGGGCTGATGATAGCGTGGCCCCTCGTGCCAGCCGAAGACGCAGTATTCGTCGAACCCCATCCGGTGTGGCTGGTGCAGGTCTTTGCTCAGCAGGGCCAATTGCCACTTGCCGGCGATGGCGGTCCGGTAGCCGGCCGAGCGGAGTGCGTGGGCGAGAGTGAAGGATTCGTCGATCTTCGGATAGCTGCCCCATTTCGGGTTGCCTTGATGCCGGGGGTAGCGGCCGCTGAGCAGGCAGGTCCGAGTGGGGTGGCAGACGGGCATCGCGTAGCAGTGAGTGAACTTCAGGCCCGTGGCTGCCAGTCGATCGATGTGCGGTGTCTTGTAGCTCTGTCCGTGATAACACCCCAGGGTCTCGCACCCCACATCATCAGCCATGATCAGCACGATGTTGGGGCGAGTCCCGGCGGCGGACGTCGACACCGGGTCGAAGGCCACCAGGGCCGAACACAACAAGATGGCTAGCGTGCAGGATCGCATCATTGCAGTGGTACTCCGGCTAATTGTCCTTGACGGCCTGCAGGAAGTGCCACAGTGCGTCGAACTGTTTTCTGGCGTTGCCGTCAAGCACGTTGCCGACGGAGGTTGTCTTGCGATCGGGTGAGAAGCGGGGCATCTTCGAGTGCGGGTCGAGCCGCAGGGGATCAAACATCCAGTCGAGATAGAAGCCGTAACGCAGGCGATCACGGACCCGGGAGAAGTTGACTCCCCTGTTGTCGAAGGGGGCCATCGCCGGTTTGCTGCCGACACCGTGGCACTGCAGGCAGTTGAATCCTCCCTGCTTGAGCGTGAGCTTGGCTCCGATCTCGGCCAGCGCCAGCTCGGGCATGGGACCGGGTTCGCTGGAGGTCGAGACCCCGTGTTCGGCGGCCAGGCCGCGTGCCAGTCGATCTCCCCACTCGCCGAAGCCCGGCATGCGGGCCTTCAGCCAGGGTCGTGACCGGTGTTCCAGTCGACCACCGAGCAACCGTGCCGTCCAGCGGGTCTGCAACTTCTCGCCCGCCCAGGTCAGGTTGGGCAACACGCCGGGCAGCATCCCCAACTCACTCTCCTCGGCAATGATTTCGCGACGCGGGCTGATCGCCGTGTCGCGGTCGTGACAGGCCGTGCACCGTAACGTCTGCATGGCGCCGGCGACGAATTCCAGGGGCGAGCGGCCCGGCGAACGGTCGGGGCCCGAGGCCAGGAAGGCCGACAGGTCGGCTCGTTGTTGCCTGGAGAACCCATAGACGGGAACCCGTCGCTTGCCTGCGGCCTGGGGCGGAATCTCGGCCAGGCAGCCTGCGGATGTCTGTTTGCCGAAGGTGAGCCGGACGGAGTCGAGAGGCTTCAGTTTGTCGGATCCGGCCAACTGTGACCCGTGGCACGAGAGGCAGCCACGTGAGACGAACTGTTGCTTACCCAGCCCGGCGTTGCCCCGGGGCAGTAGGCGTTGTTTCAGTCGTCCCTTTGAGCGTGCGTGGATCAACGCGACGAGGTCTCTTGCCTCGATCTCAGTCAGCTTGAAGTCGGGCATCCGTGATTCTGGGTGGAACTGGTGCGGTTTGGCCAGGAATCGCCCCAGCGCAGCAGGAGAGTACTTCGTGGCGGCCAGGTGCAGAGACGTGCGGTTCCATTCGTCGGCCTGGGAAGCCGGGCCGAAGGTGTGGCACGCGATGCACCCCAACTGTTCCCAATACCGTTCGCCAGCAGCGACATCACCCGTCGGCGCTACCGCCGCTGGGATCTCCATTTGCGTCAGGTAGGCCAGCACGTCCCGCAGCGTCTGGATCTCGGTTGCCGACGTGCCGAACATCGCGGGCATGCGGGTGTGATTTCGCATGGCCCTGGGTTTGGCCATCCAGTGAGCCATCCAGTTGTGATTGAATCGCGTGGTGGCGGTGTCGAGCGAGATGGCCGGCAGGGTTGGAAGAGTGCTGCCTTGTGCTGAGTGGCAATGGGCACAGCGATGAGCTTCGAACAGCGCGCGGCCTCGGCGAACGGCGGACCACGGAGCCAACTCGGGATGCCGGACGCTGTGCCACAGCACACGCGACGGGACCAACTCGCGAGCAAATCGAGGACTCTGCCAATGCAGCCTCAATTGTGCCAATCCACGGCTGGGTGATCGGTACTCGAGATGCAGCTGGTTGAGCCCCGCGTTGAGTGCGACGGCGACTGATCGGCCGCGGGTGCCCGTGCGTTGCCCGAGGACGACATCGCCATTGATGGAAAGCGTGACGTCGCCGGAGCCTTCGGCCGAGAAGGTGTAGGTGTCGGTCAGCTCGATATCGAGCAGTCCGTCGAGCGAGGCGGTGAACGCGCCGGGAGTGAGCCGGGGCGAGACACTGTCGCCGGGCTCGACGGCCAGTGCGGCCAACCGCGAGACACGGGCGTCGTGGTGCGGGCCTGCACTCGCGGCCAGGACCAGTCCGGCCTCGAGATCCTTGCGAGGCGGACCGGTCCGCATGCGGGGGACCGGAGCTCCGGCGGGGTCGAAGCCGAGCGAGGTGAGGTGAGTGGGACCGTTGACGACGTTGATCGTGTGCTCGATCTGACCGCTGACCGGCGTACCCTGGGCGGTGGCGATGTTGTAGTCGACCCGCATCTGCATGCAGGGCTTCATGTCGGCAAAGCCCAAGAGTACCGCTCGACCATCGCGAGAGAGCTGCACGCCGGTGACTTCGACCCGGTCACGACCCTGCGTCCCGTCACTGACCTTGTAGTCGCGCGACCCGTACGAGGCGGCCCGGCGGTAGTTCCATCTCTGGATGCTGTATCGGCCGGCGTCGGTGGCCTGTTTCTTGTCGAGTGGCCTGGGGAAGCGGATCACGAGTCCGGTGGGCACCGCAGAGAGACCTTCGGCGAGGTCCAGCGGTTTGCCGGTGGCGCGGATTCGGTACAACCCGCCTGGACGGGTCTTGTTGCTCGACCATCCGAACAGCCCGCAGATGTACAACTGGCCATCATCCGGATGAAAACGGCCGCGGTGGATACCGGTGGGCAACTCGGGCAGCGGCAGCCTGGTGATGCCGCCCTGGTGAATCTCACCGACTTGCTCGTGGACGACCCGCCAGATGCGGCCGGTGCCGTACGAGAGGCTCAGCAGTGAGCCGCGGGGCAACGCCCAGTTGTCGCTGTCGACCCAGACCGGGGCACTTGGGCTGCGGTCCGTCTGCTTGTGGATCCAGCACAACGGCGGGTCGTAGCTGGTGTCCTTCTTGTTCGGCACGTACGACATCATGTTGCCGTAGAACCCGCCGGGCCGGATCCAGTTGATCCGGTTCATCGGCGTCCAGTGACCTTCCTGGTCGGTCGATACGAAGCTGCCGTCGTCGTTGAGCGCCAGGCCATTGGGGGCGCGGAACCCGTTGGCCATGATCTGGCTGGCCGAGCCGTCGGCCGAAACGCGGATGACCGAACCGTGTTGCGGTATCACCGCCGGCAAAGCGTGCCGGGCTCCCTTCATGTAGTAGAAGTTGCCCCGTTTGTCGGTCTGCAGGTCCATGGCGAACTCGTGGAAGTGCTCGGTGACCTGCGCGTCGTTGTTGAAGTTCTCGTAGAAGTCGGTCTCACCGTCGTCGTTCAGGTCGACCAAATGAGTGATCTGGTCGCGGCCGAGCACATAGACCCGGTCGTCGACAATCTTCAGACCCAGCGGCTGAAACAGCCCGGCGGCGATCCGCTTCCAGGTCAAATGGCCGTCGGATTTCTCGGAGTCGAGTGCCTTGCCGAGTCCCGAGACGACCCAGACGTCTCCCTGCCAGGTACAGACGGCCGCTCGCGAGGCATCGCTGAAGTAGTCGAAGCCCCCGAGTCTCATCCAACTCCTCCACGGGTTGCTCGTCGGCAGAGTGATTTCATCGATGGCCAAGTGGCCGTTCGGGTCACCCGGCTTCACCTTCGTGGTGACCGGGCGCTTCCACTGGGTGGTGCCGCCGGCTCGCAGGTCGCCCCAACCGGGAGTTGGTGGCGTGTTCCAGAGTGTTGCGGCTGTGGCGACGACGTGCTGGCCGGGAGAACGCCATGCCAGCACCGAGATCAGCTGGGGAGTGCTGGAGGCGGCGATTTGCAGTCTCAGGGCCTTGCCGAAGCGCAGCCAGCTTGTGTTGCCGGGGCCATTGACTATGGCAGCGACGACCGCATGGGACTTCCAGTCGACGGTGGTCGGTGGCTTGGTCGCTCCACGCGGCCCGATGCGGACCTGGGTCTTTCCGTTGAACTGCAGGGCCAGTCCCTTGTGCCCGGCGACGAGCCGGCCACCGCGGTTTGTGCCGGCATACCCGCCGCCGATCACGTTGCCCAAGGGGCCGGGCACCTGTCCGCTCTTCGAGTCCTTCTCGTCAAAACTCCAGCGTGCAACTCGACCGGCCTGGACCTCTTCATCACGCGACAGCTTGAGGATCTCGGCGTCCGGGAGCGTGCGATGGAAGAACTGAATCTCGTCGAGAGCTCCTTTCAGGGGAGTCATGAAGTTCGTAGCGGTGTAACCGAGCCGGATTATGTGGTTCCTGTCGTCGGACGACTTCAAGGGCTTGGCACCGTCGGGTTTGCCGTCGAGGTAGAGCTGGGTGCGGCCGGTTTTGTGCAGATAGGTGACCGAGACGTGGTGCCACTTGCCGTCGTTGACCGTCCGTTGTCCGGTGACCGCACCGACCCAACCGACATCAAAGCCCAGTCGGCCTTCCCTGACAAAAAACGTCTTGCCCTTGGCGACCCAGTTACCGTTGAGTGCCGCCTTGCTGAAGATCGTTCCCTGGGGAGAGCGGGTGCGGATCCAGGCTGAGATCGTGAAGTCGCGTGACAACTGAAGTTGCCCCTGTGTCGGGGCACCCGAAGGGGCCAGGACTGCGATCGTCGGAGAGCTGGCCGCGTCGGCCGGCTTGCCGGTCTTGCCATCGACCACCTGGACCACACTTGTAGCGTCGCCGGCAACTTGGAGCACCAGCGGCCGCGTCGAGGGGCCGACCTCGATCACTCGTTCGAGCACATTCTGCTTGCCGACGGTGATCAGTCGAGGCTGCTCGCGGATTCGGGTGCCTCCGACCGTGTATTCCAGTACCACACGGTGGCCCTGGCGATGGAGACCTTTCCAGTGTGCCCAGTGGCGGGGCAGGGGGCCGTAGGCGATCCGGTCGACACCTCGCAGCCGCGGATCGATGAAGCCACTTTTGTCGGGATCGCCCCAGCCGGGTGCGTTGGGATTGCCCAGTTGCAGGTCGCCGACGATCCGGGGATGTGCGCCGTGTCGGCCATCCAGGGCAATACCGTGCCAGTCGATCAGCCCTCGACCGGTCCAGAACCCGGCGTACCTCAGGGTGTCGGTTTCGAACAACGCAAAGGCATTGCCTTGTGTCGCTCCACCGGGGCCGTGGTCGAGCCGTATGGCGATGCCCTTTTGAGCGATGTTGCCCGGGGCGACTTCGATCGTGGCGCCCAGGAACGCCCCGTAGTCCATGTCGATGTAGGGCTTGCCGGTCGCGGGAATGCCCGCGTCCTGGGCTTGAGCTTCGTGCGAGATAAAGGCCAAGAGCGTGATGGCCAGAAGTCTGAGACGAACGCCGAGTGGTCTGGGATACGACATGATATTCATTGTGGGCAGGTCCGCTGCATGCACTGGTCAGTCGGTAGTTACGAGTCCTGATTGCAGGGTATTGAGGTACCGCTGGAAGTGATCGGCCAGTACTTCAGTACATGTTTGATGGTGGGGCTCGAGCAGGTCGTGGAGCCCGGGTCGATGCTGAAGACGGTGTACCCGGGCCCGGCGGTGGCCAAGCCGATGCGGTCCGCCGAAATTGGGGTGGGTGCCCAGCGTCTGGCAGGGGACGGTGGTATCGGTCATCAAGGAAGGGCCCGGGGTCCTAGGCGATGATCTTGTGAGCGATCTCGCCGTGGACGTCGGTCAGGCGGAAGTCGCGACCCGAATAGCGGTAGGTCAGCCGCTCGTGATCGATACCGGCCAGGTGCAGGATGGTGGCGTGCAGGTCGTGGACGCTCATTCGGTCTTCGACCGCATGCATGCCCATTTCGTCGGTCTGCCCGTGAATCATGCCTCCCTTGATACCTCCACCGGCCAACCACATCGAGAACCCCGTCGCATGATGATTGCGTCCTCGAGCCCCCTGAGCCGTCGGTGTGCGACCGAACTCGCCGCCCCAGATGATCAGTGTTTCGTCGAGCATGCCTCGAGCCTTGAGATCCTTCAGCAGCGCGGCGATGGGTTGGTCGCTTTTGCCAGCATCGCGTTTGTGGTCCATGATGTTACCGTGAGCGTCCCAAGGTTGTCCGCTGCCGTAAAACAGTTGCACCATGCGGACTCCACGTTCAACCAACCGGCGGGCGATCAGGCAGCCATCGGCGAACTGGCCCGAGCCGTAGGTGGTGCGGGTGGACTTGGTCTCGCGGCTGATGTCGAAGGCTTCCTGAGCCTCGAATTGCATGCGGTAGGCCATTTCGAGTGATTCGATGCGAGCGTTCAGTTGGTTGTCCTGATCGCGTTGTTTGAGATGTTCGCGGTTGAGTTTCTGCATCAGGTCGAGCAGTCGGCGTTGCGAGTTTCGCCCGAGGTCCTGGTTGTTGAGGTTCCCGATGACGTTTCTGGGGTCGAGTTTCGAGTTGTTGATGTGAGTGCCCTGGTAGATACCGGGCAGAAAGCTGTTGGACCACAGGGCGGGGCCGACGACCGGTTTGCCGGGGCAGAGCACAACGAAGCCTGGCAGATTCTGGTTTTCGGTGCCGAGTCCATAATTGAGCCACGATCCCATCGCCGGCCGCAGCGGCTGTTGGATTCCGCAGTTCATCATGAACAGGCCGGGTTCGTGGTTGGGTGTCGAGGTGTACATCGAGCGGATGACGCAGATGTCGTCGATGCAGTTTGAGACATGGGGAAAGAGATCGCTGACGGGAGTGCCCGATTGGCCTTGGTTGGCGAAGCTAAACGGCGACGGCATCCACTTGCCACCGGGTCCCTTTTTCCCAGCTTGTCGGGCGAGTTCGGGTTTGGGGTCGAAGGTGTCGACGTGCGAGGGGCCGCCGTTCATGAACAGGAAGATGATCCGCTTGGCCCTGGGCGTGTGGTGCGGAGCCTTGGCGGCCAGTGGGTTGGACGAGGCTATGGTACCGGCGGTACCGGCGGCACCGGCGGCACCGGCGGATTGCGAGTCGAGGACTCCGGCAAGTCCAAGCAGGCCGAATCCGGCGCCCGAATGGGCCAGCATCTGGCGTCGGCTGACCGGTGGAAGCGGGGTGTCATGCGTCATGAGATGGGATCCGGTGCGAGTCATGATCGACTCAGTCAATGTAAGTAAATTCGTTACTGCCCAGCAGCGCCAATGCGTATTGCAACCAGGGCGAGAGTGTCTTGGGCTGTTTGGGTGTATCGGAGTCGCGACCCACTTCAGCGAGGAATTCTTCTCCGATGGCCAACTCGGCATCGGTCGGCTTGCGAGCGAACAGCAGTTGGTAGGCTCGAATAATCCGCGGCGATCCGCCACCAGGTGTGTCGAGTTCGAGTCGTTTGACGAGTGCTTTGGCCTGGCGGTTCATGAAGCCGCTGTTGAGTACGAAGAGTTGTTGGAGTGGGACGGTGGTGGATGTACGTCGGTCGCTGGTGATGTTGGGGTCGGGAAAGTCAAAGAGTCTGAGTAGTTCGTTGAGTTGGTGTCGGGAGATGAAACCGTAGATGGTGCGGCGGCGGTTGCTGGCGTCTTCGAGTTTGCTGGACGGGCCACCGAAGCGGGAGTCGAGGTTTCCCGAGACGGCCAGCATCGCGTCTCGCCACGGTTCCACTTCGAGCCGTCGCCGGTTCATCCGCCACAGCAACCGATTGTCTCCATCGACTGAAAAGTTCTTTTGATCAAAGTCTGCCGAGCGAGCGTAGGTGGCCGAGAGCAGGATGGTGCGGTGCAGCCATTTCAGCGACCAGTTGTGTTCGACCAGTCCGACGGCGAGCCAGTCGAGGAGTTTGGGGTGAGTGGGTCTTTGTCCGAGAGTGCCGAAGTTGGAGGGAGTACGTACGAGTCCGAATCCGAAGTGACCGGCCCAGACCCGGTTCACGATGACTCGCGCGGTCAGCGGGTTGTCGGGATCGGTGAGAGCACGTGCGAGTTCGAGTCGACCGCTGCCGGAGGACTCGAAGGGTGTGCGTTTTCCGGATGTGAGGATGGCGGGGAAGGAGCGGGGTGCGATTTCTCCGGGGTTGGTCGGGTCGCCGGCCCGGTAGATTCTCAGGTCCTTGCCCGAGCTGTCCGCCAGTGCGTGGGCGAGGTGGATCTGGATTGTCTTTGAGTCGGTCTTGAGTTGTTTAAGGCGGGCGTGTTGGTCCTTGAGTTTCCGAGCCGGTTCGTCGGTGAGTAACCCGGCTGCGTCGTTCGAAGGAATGGCCAGCAGGCCGGCGTCGAAGAGGTGTTCGGACAGCAGCACTGCGTCGGCACGGTCTTTTGCGAGAGTTTGTTTGTTGCCGGTCACAGCGGCTTTGGCCGTCTTGGCCTGGGTCAGAAGGGCTTCGGGGACCGGAGTCATCTCGAGCCGTGCTCCAGAAAAGACTCCGTGGTCGCTGTTGATCGGGTTGTCGTCGGGGTGGTCGGCTCCGGTCGTGACCAAAGTTAGATACCGGGCCTCCGGCGGAACGGGGACATTGAAGGAGACAAACGTGCCGTCGGCCTTGAGCGGTTCGGGCAACTCGCCACCAAAGTAGTACTGTTTGTCGTTCTCGACGACTTTCTGTTTACGGCCGTTGACGTACCCGGCGATGACTGCGTCGTAGACTTCGGGTTTGTCGTGCGGCTTGGAGAGGATGACGGCAGTGTGGATACTGGAGACACTTTGGCCGAAAATGTCGTCGTTGATGCCTGCACGGTCGACCTTGAAAACGAAGGCTTGGTCGGAGGGCAGCAGGCCGGCTTTGCGGATTTCGTCGAGATCGAAGGTGATCAGGTTGTTGGCGTGCATGCCAATGCCCTGCTCGGTTCGCTTCAGGCTGGCGGGTGCTCGTCGGCCGCGGGTGCGGATGCCGCCGATCTCGCTCCAGGCGTCGTTGGTGATCTGGCCGTACTTGGCGTTGGAACTGCCGATGTGGATGAACTGGAATCGAACGCCGGGTGAGATTTCGGCCGCGTTGCCCCAGCCGGCGTTGGTGCGGTCGACTCCCAGGCTCGCGGCCGAGGCGGCTTCCTTGAAGCGGTCGGTCGAGAGTGCGGCGGCAAGTGATGTACCGTCGGTGTCGTCGAAGAGGTTGCCCAGCGGGATGTGTCCGAGCGAGACGTTGGCACGTTCGCCCGGTTTAACAAACGCCACGTCGGCTCCGAATTGGGCGAAGAGCTGTTCGCGGCGAGGCAATCTGTCTCGGACGGCTGCGGCGATCGACTGGCCAGCCCGTTTCACCGTTTCCCGGAGCGACTTGTCTTTCGAGAGGTCAGTCTTGGGGTCTTGAGTCTTTTGCAGTTCGAACCAATCGGCGAGGTGCGTTCGGGACTTGCCGCGTCGGACGTCGTAGAGGTAGGTCTCCCATCGCTTAACGAGTTCCTGGCTGAGTTTCAGTTCTTTGGCGACCTTCTCGAGCAGTTTCTTGTCCTTGGCATTTGAGATGCGGCGGTTGTGGTAGATCCAGCCTCCCACGACGTACTCGGGAATGCGGTCGACAAGGGTTGGTCTGAGCAGTCGGGACTGCGTGTCGAGGTAGCGGTCGATGACCAGTTGTTGGTCCTGGACCGCCTGGTCGGCCTGTTGCTTGTTGGCGACGACCTGCTTGGAGACGACCGGTCGTTCCTTGTAGTTGGAACTCGAGAAGATTCCGGCCAGTCCGTAGTAGTCTTCCATGCTGAAGGGGTCGTACTTGTGGTCGTGACACCGGGCACACGAGACGGTGATGCCCAGGAGTCCTCGGGTGAGTGTGTCGACCCGGTCGTCCCACTCGTCGGCCAGCGCCTTGGCCTTTTCGCCGTTGTCCTGATAGTAGACCGGTCCCATGGCGAAGAAGCCCAGTGCCGCCAGGCGGTCGTGGCGGTCCGAGTCGTCGCCGACAAGGTCCGCGGCGATTTGATTGGCGACGAACTGGTCGTAGGGCATGTCGGAGTTGAAACTGTCGACGACCCAATCGCGGTATCGGTGAGCGTGCGGGTAGCGTCGTGCCTTGAAAGTGTGGGCCTGGTCTTCACCGTAGCGAGCCACATCGAGCCAGTGACGGGCCCATCGTTCGCCATAGTGTTTCGAATCAAGCAGTCTCTGGACGACCCGGTCAAAGGCATCGGGCTGCTGGTCATTGACGAAGGCCTGGACTTCCTCGGGCGTCGGCGGCAGTCCGGTCAGCCCGAAAGTGACACGCCGGATCAGGGTCTCTCGACCTGTGGCGGGGACCGGTTTGAGTCGGTGGGTTTGGAGTCTTGCGAGTACGAAGCGGTCGATATCGTTCTGCACGCCCGATTCGTCAGCCAACTGCGGTGGGGCGTGTCGGACTGGTGGCGTAAAGGACCAGAACTTCAATGCTTCGGGGTAGTTGATCTGTTTCTTGGGTCGGGACTTGATGACTTCGTTTCGCGGATCAGTCGCACCTTGGCGGATCCAAGTCTCGAAGTCGGCAATGACCTGTTTGGGTAGTTTGCCGTTGGGCGGCATTTCGAGTCCGTCGTACTTCAAGGCCTGCAGCAGCAGGCTTTCGGCCGGCTTTCCCGGCAGCAGCGTGGGTCCGGATTCGCCACCTCGAGCGATGGCCTGGCGATTGTCGAGTCGCAGGCCGCCCTTGAGGATTTTGGCCTTCGCCGAGTGGCAGCTGTAGCACTGCGTGACCAGCACCGGTCGGATCTTCTTTTCGAAGAACTCGACCTGGGCCGCTGTTGGTTTCTTGTCGGCTGCGGTGGCCGTCGAGGCGATTGCCAGACAGGCATACAGGCCGATGATTCTGAGGTGTGGCATGAGTGGGGTGGGTTTTTTGGGGGGTGGGTTTGGGGTGGGGAATGCTGTGTCAGGGGATGCGTTTGAGTTGACGTGGGATGAAGCCGACAGAGGTTTCCATCCAAGTGCCGCAGCTACAGCCTCCACCTCCTTCGGGCGACAGCAGCATACCTGAGGCGGGTATGGTACTGAGCCAACAATCGGGTCTCAGCCGTTTCCACGTACTACTTTTTCCATCCTGTTGATTCCAGACGGTAACGGTTCCGGAGCGGAAGAAGAGAGCTTCTGACGAGCAGGCGTAGGTGCCGCATCCTCCGCCGGGCAGTTGTGGTCCGGAGTTGGTTCCATCGGCGAGCGAGAGGACGTGTGGTCTGAGGTAGACCTTGTCGCCGACGATGGCTGGTCGCGACATCGCCTTGCCGTGGTCTCCCTTGCCGCCGGGCCATCCGAAGCTGCGGGTCCAGCCCGGTTCGCCGTTGGCGGTCTTGAAGCTGTTGACGTTGTACTTGCCATCGGCCGAGCCGGCGATGATCAGGTTGTCGCCGGACTGTGCCATCGAAAAGACGACCTTGCCGGGCGGCAGTTCGATGGGTCGTTCCCAGAGCATCGATCCGCTGTTGGCGTCCATGGCGACCAGGAACATTTTCTTCCAGAGCTCAGGTCGACCGACACGCCGTTTCGAGTCTGCGATAACGGCTTCGTGGCGGCATTCGACGAAGTAGATCTTGTCGTCGTTGATGGCGAGGGTGGTGTTGAGTACGACACCATTGCTGTAGTGCCAGGCGACCTTACCGGTTTTGCGATCGATCGAGAACAGTCCATCGCTGACGACCTTGTGAGTGACTTCGCCGCTGCGGGCGTCGTACCATCCGGCATCGGCATTGCCCCAGTAGTTGGTCCACGAGGTGGCACGTCTGACGGCGGTGCCGATGATCTTGTCTTGTGTGCGAGCGATATAGCCCCAGTCCCACGGCCCGGTGCGTCCTTCGGGGTCGGGCACCTGCCACTGCTTGACGACCGTGCCGTTTGCGGCATCGACCTGCCAGAGTCGGTCTCGAATGGCGAGGTACAGGAAGTCGCGGTCGGCGCACCAGTTGCCGCAATCTCGCGGCATGTTGAAGCGTTCGAGGTCGGGGATTTCCAGTGCCCAGAGAATCGAGCCATTGAAGGCATCGACGGCGACGACGCGGTGGAGTCCCTGCAGGAAGAGTCGTCCGGCGGTGGAGAGTGGTGAGGGTTTGCGGCCGTTGCGGTCGGGTTGGTACCGCGGACCGGGCCGACCGACCCACTGCACGGCGAGGTCGCTCGATTTCGAGATTCCGGCAAGTTGCTCGCCTCCGAACGCCGTGTTGTCGGCTCGACCGTACAGGTGCGACCAGTCGCCCGATCCGGCCAATGGGCCACGCGTCCAGGTGAGCCACTGTCCGCCTGTCGAGTCTTTTTCGAAGCGGACGGGATTGATCTTTGTGTCGAGTGAATCGTCGAACCAGCTGGCCAGTTGGTTCCGGGTGAGTTGTTTCTGGTCCCCACCGGTTTGCCCCAGGCAGGCGACTCCACCATCGGGCCGCACCTGCATGGCGATCTCAGTGGCCGGGCTGGGGAGTGTTCCGGTCGTCAACAGCGATTCGGAAACGACCAGGTTGGCCCATTGGCCGGGCAGATCGAGTCGATCCAGCGACGGGACGTGTCGGACGGTCAGTCGGCGGCCATAGCGGCCCTCGTCGATCAGCCGCTTGCGGATCCTGTTGACGGTGTTCCGATCCGAGTCGACGGCGATGATTCGCAACCGGCTGGCGGCCACGAGTGCTTCGGCCAGTCGACCGTCGGTGAGCCCGACGACCAGGCAGAGGCCTCGATCGATTTTCGAGCGTGCCAGGATGTCCTGGGCGACCGCATCTCGTGGCGTCTTGTTCTTGGTCCACGGATCCGGAGCGTAGTTGAAGAACGAATCGAGTTCGTGCTCGGTCGAGCGGCGAGCGGACGGGCCTTCGCCGTCAACCAGGGCGACCAGGTGGATGCGTCGGTGATTCAATCGGTTGAGAGTGAGTTGGTGTGCGGTGGTGGGTGCCTGGCCGGTGACGGTTCGCAAGGTGCTGCCGGCCTGGATCTCGATCCGGCTGACGACGGCTTTGCGAGTGGTCCAGCGGGCGATGGCAGTTCCGGGTCGAGTGAACTCGAACCACGGTCCGGCCAGTGGTTTCCAGGCCTCGGTAGCCGGAGCGGTTGTGGGGAAGTGATCGACGAGCAGTTGGTGCTCGGCAGCGATCTCGGCCTTGGTCAACGCTCGGCGGTAGACTCGCACCTCGTGCAGTCGTCCATCGAGCTGATAGTCTTCGTCCTTGTCGTGGTAGGCTCCGATTTCGAAGAACGCCTCGGGCGGATACTTGATTGGCCCGGACTGTTGAGTCGAACGGGCCACCGGTTGGCCGTTGACGTAGAGCGTCATGGTGGTGCCATCATAGGTACCGGCCAGGTGGTACCACTGCCTGAGTTGGTAGTCGGTGTCGGCCTTGAGGTAGGTCAAGCGGTCGGGTCCGCCGTTGGCGGCCACAGCCAAGCTGAAGCGACGTCCGTTGAAGCCCAGGATGAAGCCTCGTTCGTAGGCACCATTGTCCTGAATCGCACCGACAATTCCGCCCCAGGTGGTCGCCTTGTCGACTCGGACCCAGGCGGTGGTTGTCAGGGATGTCGTGGGCATCCTGGGTGTGGAGTTTCCCGGCTTGACCACTCCGATCGTCACCCGGCCGCCTCCATCGAGTGCCAGGACCTGGTGCACACCGTCCTGAGCAATCCGAAAGCGTCCTTGGAGTGTGGCGGTCGAGCGGTTGGCGAGGTTGTTGACCTTGCGGCCATTCAGGTGAGGTGTCTGGAAGACGAAGCGTGACACGAGTGCGGGGTCGCGGACGGAAGCGATCTTGGCGAGCGGAACGCGAGGGGGCAGTTGTCCGGGCAGTGGCTTGCTGCTGCTGGTGCTGCTGCTGCTGGTTGGCCGATTGGCTGCCGTGATCGTGTTAGCTGCAAAGGCGGCGACGACTCCGGTGTCGGTACTGACCAGCAGCGTGCCATCGGCAACCGCCAGTCCAAAGACTCGGCCCGAAACAGGTGCCGACCACAGCGGCTTGCCGTCGGTGATCGAAAACGCTCCCACCCGGTCGACTCCACCGGCAAACAGCACATCCCCAGCTGCGATGAGTGCGAGGTTGAGTTCACAGGGGGCATTCCAGAGCGACTTGCGAGTGGGGAGGTCCGAGGCGACGAGTTCATCGTCGGTGAGCATGAAGCTGCGGCGGCCGGCGACGACCAGTGCATTGCCACGCCCGTAGCCAGCGACCATTTCGAGCGTTTTGCCGGTACCGGCGGATGTGGCAGCTCCGGTGCTGGTACTCTTGAATGCGCCTTTGCGCGTATCGGCGGCGGGGCCGTGGAAGATCCGAGAATCGAGTGCGACAACGACGACCGATCCGCCTCCACTCTTCTTCAGCGGACCCAGGTCCTTGCCATCGCTGCGTCGAAAGACCTGCGGGGCGACTCGGCCCTGTGGAAAGATGAGCAGTTTGGACGATGCGGCTGGTGGTGCTTCGAGCGTATTGCCCGAGAGTTGATGGACGAAGCGGCCGGGTCCGTCTGGGCGACCGGTTTTGGCATCGACGGCACACAGCCAGGCCGCGTTCCATGGCAGCATGGCACAGCCGAAGTAGGCTGTGCCGCCGTCGACCATGACTCCGGTGCGACAGGGTGCTGATGGGATCAGGCGGCCGTTGTTGAGCAGCAGTTCGCCGGCTTCGGGGTTGGTGGTTGCGGGCGAGAACTTCCAGACGAGGCTGCCGGTGGTGGCGGCCAGGCAGTAGGCGTGTCCGTCATCGGAACCGAAGTAGACGTGTGAGTTGGCAAAGGTGGGAGCCAGCCGGATCGGTCCGTCGGCGGTGAACGTCCAGATCTGTCGTCCGGTTTTCAGGTCCAGGCAGCGGACGGTGTCGTCGGTCGATGAGCCGAAGCAGACACGTCCCTTGGCGGCGGTGACGTGAAAGACCGGGTCGTAATTCCGCATCGACGGCAGGTTCTTGTGCCCGGCATAGGCGTCCCAGCGGGCGGGGCCGGACCAGGCTGGTAGAGGCGGGTCGGGGCTCTGCCATGTCCATGCGGTCACGAGTCGGCGGGCGTCGAGTTTTTCGGAGCTGGCTCCGGTGCGGCGATTGTCGTGGAGGTGAGTCGGCCAGTCGGCGGCGTGGATGGCGACGGATGCCAGGACAGACCACACAACAGCGACCAGGCAGCGTGTCGTGATCGTGGGCACTGGTTGGACACCTTCTTCATCGAGGGAGGGGGCGATGCAGACTCGACCGGATCACCCGACCAGTTCGCGAATCGGAGTGGCGCTGGGTGGCAGGATCGGCATCGGGCGTTCGCTCTGATCACGGACGAGGGTGTGCGATTCGATGCCGAGGTTGTGGTAGAGCGTGGCGAGAATGTCTCGGTAATCGACTGGCCGGGTGGCGGCATAGCCACCGGTTTTCTCGGTGGTGCCGATCATTTGTCCCATGTTCATTCCACCGCCTGCGAGCAGGGCGTAGTTGACCGGAGCCCAGTGGTCGCGGCCGGCGTTCTTGTTGATCTTAGGTGTCCGGCCGAACTCGTCCCAGACACAGACGGTGACGTCCTGGTCGAGTCCTCGGTCGTGGAGGTCCTGGATCAGTGCGCTGATGCCGGTGTCCCACAGCGGGAGGTGTTTTTTGAGGTGTCCGAAGTTGTTTCCGTGAGTGTCCCAGAATCCGTAGGCGACGGTGACGACTCGGACTCCGGCTTCGACCAGTCGTCGAGCGATCAGCAGTTGGTCGTTCCACATGGGGGCTCCGTCACCGAGGTGCTTGGAGGATCCCTTGCCGTATCGCTGTCGGACGGCGGCGTCTTCCTTGGTGACATCGAGGGCGTCGACGAGGCTGGATGAGGTGAGCACATCGAAAGCCCGCGAGTAGTTCTCGCCGACCTCGGTGAGCGACTTGTTGCGATTGGTGTCGAGTGATCGTCGGAGCGTGTCGAATTGTCTCAGCAGGGCCTGTCGGTTGCCGAAGCGAGTGCTGTCGATGTAGCGGAGTTTCATGCTGGCGAGATCTTCGCCGCCGGCTCGGATCTGGTTGAAGCCGGGCCCGAGGTAACCGGCGTCTCCGCTGTTGTAGGGGCGGTGTTTCATCGTGGGAAACAGGTCGATGAAGGCGGGTGAGACGGGGTTGGTCTGGCCCTGGAGTTTTGAGACGACCGAGCCGAAGTTGGGACGGGCTTCGCGCTGGGCCTGGTTCATCGGGTAGCCGGTCAGATTTTGCCAGCTGGTGTGTTCGTCGCGCTGGCCGACGACGCTGCGGATGACCGAGCACTTGTCCATGATCTGAGCCATCCCCGGCAGCAGTTCGCAGATTTGTGTGCCGGGTACGTTGGTCGAGATCGGGGAGAACTCGCCCCGGATCTCCTTGGGGGCTTCGGTCTTGAGATCGAAGGTGTCCTGATGCGACTGCCCGCCGGACATGTAGACGACGATGACCGATTTCTGGACCCTGCCGTCGTTGGCGGCGGGTTGGTCGGCCATCAGTTGTGGCAACGTGACGGGCAGACTGGCGGCACCGACCGAGAGGCTGCCGATTTTGAGGAACGAGCGTCGCGAGACGCCGTCGCAGAATGTGTGCTTGTCGCCGAGCAGTGTCAGCATCGTGAGACTCCGAGAGTCGAGCGTTGAGAGCGCGGCCACCGGAGGGTCCGTCCCGTCAGTTGGCGTTCGAGTTTCAACAGATCAACAACTGCTAGTGTAATCGGTCCGGCGTGGCGTTCTCAACAGAGGAATGGCGATGCTGTCAATGTCCGTCTCGAACTCTCGGCGGGGAAAGGGGCAGACAGCCTGGCCTGGAGTTCCGGAATCGCGGCAGGTTGTGATCAGTGGACTGCTAACCGGCCAGCATGGCTCCGGGGTTCTCGATGGCCTGAACCAGGTCGGCGAGGAATCGTGCGGCGGGTGCTCCGTCGAGGACTCGGTGGTCGAAGGTCAGCGAGAGCGAGAGTTGCTGGCCGGCGACGATGTCCTCCCCCTGAACGACAGGAACGGCCCGGACTCGGCCGACTCCGAGGATCGCGGCCTGTGGCAGGTTGAGGATCGGGGTGAACGCGTCGACGCCGTGAGCGCCGAGGTTTGTGATCGTGAAGACCCCACCGGTCATCTCGTCGATACTCAATTCTCCCAACCGGGCCCGTTCGACCAGTCCCCTGACACTCTGCTGCAGTCCTTTCAAGGTCTCAGAACCCGGATTCCTGACGACTGGCACCAACAGTCCCTGTTGGGTGTCGACGGCCAGTCCGATGTCGATGGCGTCATCGGTGGCGGGCGATTGTGGTCCGGAATCGGTCCATTGCGAGCGGAGTTGGGGGTGTTGTTGGAGCACAATGGCCGTCAGTTTCAGCAGGATCTCGTTGTAGCCCACGGCGGGTTGGTCACCTGCAGTGGCTTGGAACTGTTGACGCAGGCTGACCAGTGCCTGGGCATCGGCCGTGGTGGTCAGTGTGACCGGAGCGGTTGTCTGGGCTGCTGCGAGCAGGCGATCGGCGATCACGCCTCGAATTGACACCGTGGTTGCGGTGGCGAGTTTGGCGGGCGGTTGCGAGTCCGCGGTGTCGGAACCGGCGGCAGCTCGGACATCGCATTCTCGGATCCGTCCGTTTCGGCCACTGCCTGTGAGAGTTTTCCAGTCGATGCCGAGTTCGGCCGCGATACGTCGGGCGTGGGGGCTGGATGCCGGGCGTGAGGTGGACGTTGGGGCTGGGCTGGCCACCGAGTCGTCGGCTGAATCGGCTGAATCGGCTGTTGGGCCGGGAGGTCGATCGGCCGCGGCAGCGTCAGTCTGGAGTTCGACTGCGGGCAATTCGGCCGGTGGAGTTTCGTCTGGTTTACACAACCAGCCGATCACCTGTCCGACCAGAACGGTGTCGCCTTCGGAGGGGGCATTTTCGGGGATCCGGAGCACACCGGAATCGATCGATTCGATTTCCTGGATGGCTTTTTCGCCTTCGAGGTTAAACAGCAGGTCGCCTGGTTCGATCGTGTCGCCGTCGGCCTTGAGCCATTCGACAAACACTCCTTCTTCCATGCTCCAGCCAAGCCGGGGGATCTGAATTGGGTGTGCCATCAGGAGGGTTACTCGGCCATCAGGTCGCGGACCGCTGCGGCGACTGTTTCGGGTTGAGGCACGACGGCCTGTTCCAGCGCGGGGCTGTAGGGGATGGGCGTGAACGCTCCGTGAATCCGTTTGATCGGGGCATCGAGATCGTTGAATCCGTCATCGGCAGCGACGGCGGCGATCTGGGCACCGATGCTCGCCGGTGCAAACGTCTCGTCAACAATCAGCAGCCGTCCGGTCTTGGCGACGCTGTTGATGATTGTCTCGGTGTCCAACGGAAGCACGGTTCGCGGATCGATCAACTCGATCGAAATCCCCTCCTCGGCCAACTCGTCGATCACTTCCAGCACATGATGCACCATCCGCGCGATGGCCACGACGGTGACATCGTTGCCTTGGCGGACGACCTTCGCCAGTCCGAATTCGATCTCGTAGTCGTCTTCGGGCACGGCGGACTTGTGATTGAGGATTTCGCGGTGTTCCAGGAATATGACCGGGTCGTTGGTGTTCAGGGCTCGTCGGAACAGGCCTTTGGCGTCGTAGGCGTTCGAGGGGACGACGACGCGGAAACCGGGGAAGTGGGCGTACAGCGGGTAGTAGTTGCCCGAGTGGTGTGTGGCGGCCGAGTGGCCGATGCCGATACAGCCGCGCAAGAGGATCGGCATTTTCAGCCGCCCGCTGCTCATGTACTGCATCTTGGCGACCTGGTTGATCAGTTCGCCGACGGCATCGAGAATGAAGTCGCCGAACATGAAGTCGATCACCGGTCGGCTGCCGGTCATGGCCGCTCCGCAGCCCAGTCCAACGAAGCCTCGTTCGCAGATCGGCGTATCGACCAGTCTGGTGGGTCCGTGGATCTCGAAGAGTCCGGCGGTGGTATTGAAGTTGCCACCTCGAATTCCGATCCCTTCGCCCATCACAAAGATCCCCGGATTGCGGTCCATTTCGACAGCCAATGCTTCGTGGGTCGCTTCGATCATGGTCAACTCACGTTCGCCCGGCGGCGGTTCGGGGCCGACGGTCGGAGAGTCGTCAGGGTTGGCGTACACGTGCAGTGTGGCGGTTTCGGGTTCCGGCCACGGGCTGTCCTCGGCAAACTGCCTCGCTTCGGCGATCAGCTGTTTGACTTCGTCATCGATCAGTTCGAGTTCAGTGTCGTCGACGAGGTTTTCGTCAACAGCTCGTTCACCGAGCAACCGGATCGGGCACCGTTGTTTCCATTCTTCGACGTCTTCACGGGTGCGGTAGGTGAAATCGCCCATACCTTCGGCGTGGGCCCGTGTGCGATAGGTCTTGCATTCGATCAGTGTCGGCCCGTCACCGCGGCGAGCTCGGGCAATGGCTTCACCGGCCTGTTCGTAGATCGACAGCACATCGTTGCCGTCGAGTTCGAGTCCGGGCATGCCATAGTTTTCGGCTCGTCGTCCCACGTGGGGGATGGCACTCGATTCGTCGAAGGGGACTTCGGTGGCGAACTGGTTGTTTTCGCAGACGAAGATCACCGGCAGGTTCCAGATCTTGGCCATATTCAGCCCCTCGTGGAACGCTCCGTTGTTGACCGCTCCGTCGCCGAAGAAACAGACTGACACGCGGTCTCGGTCAAACAGTTTCGAGGTGTAGCCGCCGCCGGTGGATTGCAGGATGCAGCTGGCGACGATGCCGCTGGTGCCCATCAGCCCGATTTCGGGGCTGAACAGGTGCATGCTGCCGCCTCGGCCACCAGAACAGCCCGTCTCGCGCCCAAACAGCTCGGCGATCAGCTGTTTGGGCTCGAGCCCCTTGGCCAACGCGTGTCCGTGGCCCCGGTGCGTGCTGAAGATCACATCGTCGCGGTCCATGTGGGCACAGACGGCCGTGGCGATCGCTTCCTGTCCGACGTAGGTATGACACGCTCCGTGGACCAGGCCACGCTGATGGCAGCGAGCGAGTTCTTCTTCGCACTGGCGAATGGTCTGCATGGTCCGGTAGAGGCCCACGAGAGTGGCTTTGTCGGGAAGATTGGCGATGGGGCTGGTCATCGATCGCGTCCGAGGGGATGAGAGAAGAGAGTGGGGAGAGTCAGTTGGATGGGGAGAGGAAGTTGAGGATCAGTGGGAGTTGTTTCTGGTAGAAGACGAGGGCGGCGAAGCCGAGGTAGAAGAGTCCGCAGCAGGTCATGCCGATTCGGGCTGGCCAGCCGGGTCGGAGCGGTTTGGGTAGGTAGACGAGGTTATTACGGAGTATGAAGAAGGCGGTGAAGCCCAAGGCGATATTATTGAGGTTAGCAACGACGAGCACCATCATCTTGGGCTGTCCATAGGTCTGGAACAGGAAGGCTCCCAGGAAGGTCCAGGCGACGTAGATGGTCAGGATAGTGTAGTAGATCTTGCGGACTTCGTTGGGTTGCATGTTGTCGCGAACCCGCTTGATGCCCGACCAGATCACATCGGTCCAGCGTCGGCTGAAGTGTTCGACGATCGACATCTGGCTGGGCAGAAGCACGAGCAGTCCGATGAGGAGCGTAGCGACCCAGAGCAGTTTCTGCGTGCCTGCCGAGAGTCCCGGCGCGTGTCTCATGCCATCGGCTGTAATAATAGCCTGAGCGTAGTCGGGGTGGTCGGGGTCGCCGAACATGGGCGAGAATTCGGCGAACTGAATCGAGAGCAATGCGGGCAGTGCCATGCCCATGACGCAGCCGGGTCCCCAGATCAGGATCTGGTCACTGATGATATAACGCCACCAGCCCTTCCAGCGTTTCAGGTTTTCGGTTGTCAGGGGAAACACCTTTCCGAGGTGCGAGAGCGTGACATCTCGTCCGCCGATGGCACTGGGGATGGCACCGACTTGGCTCCCCACACCCCACCCCTTGTCTCGGACGTAGTTCGAGTAGGTCGAGTTGCCCAACCCGCCGCCTCCGGCGAACCCAGCAAACGCGCCCAGCAGCGCGATCTGTCCCATGAAGATCAGCGGCCAGCCCCCGTCGGGTCCTTCGTCGAAGAACAGGTTCCCGACCGATTCGCCGTCCCAGTGACCGTCGTTGTCGAGGTCTTCGTAGGTGGCGATATTGCCATTTGAACCGAGCGTGTAGGGTTCGACGACATCGGGGTGTCCATCCTTGTCGAAGTCGGTTTCGTCGGGATCGAGCTTTCCGTTGCCGTTGGCATCTTCAGCGGCGACGACCGGGACGTTGCCGATCTTGAAGAGTCCACTGAAGACATCGCCCCACTTGTCGGCTCCGACCATCGCCACCCCGATGATGACACAGAACCCGAGCACGACGACGATCTTGGTCGTCATGACCCACTGCATGGTGTTGTAGATCTTGCCGCCAACGAGGATCGGCAGGGTGACACCTCCCAAGAGCAGGTAGCCGAGCGTGTTGATGAGCGTCCGGTCGTCGGGTCCGGGTGGTCGGTCGAGGTAGAGGGCGGCGATGACTGTGGCGGCGGTGGTCGAGAGTGCTGGGATGAAGGCACCGACGCTGAGCAGCATGAGCACTCCGATCCAGAACGTCGGGCCGGGTCGGGCTCGCAGGAATCCGGTGAAGACCGGTTCGCCGCAGTAGAGGGCGTAGCGGCCGCATTCGATGTTGTAGAAAACCTGTCCGATGATGGCGACCAGTGCGATCCACATCAGTCCACCGCCGTACTTGGCGGTGATTTCGGCCCCCAACAGCCATTCGCCACCGGCCAGCTGCACTCCGCACATCACGATGCCCGGTCCGATGAACCCGGCCAGGTTCTTCAGCCCCAGCCGTTTCGGTTCGGGCAATTCGGCATCGCCCCACGCCGGCAGGCAGGTCTCGGGCCGGAATCGACCGTCGTCGCCAACGGCATCGGATTCGAGAGGCTTGGTGTTACTCATGACCTGCTCGTGACCCTCGGGATGACGTCGCGGCCAGGTTGCGGGAATGACATCCGGATGGCCAGTTAGGTGTTCTGGGGAGCCTTTGTTGAGGCTATCTCGTGAAGTGGTTGGCCACAAGCGGGCGGGATGCCGGTCCGCGAGTGAGACTCGGGCACTATTGTTCCGAACGCAGTAAGGAATCTGATGAGTGAGCTTTGTGAACGGGAAGCCACTGTGATGACCAGACGGATTGGCAAATTGAAAATGGCAGCCGTCGCGTTGTGGGCCGTCTGCCTGCTGAGTGACCAGGTGAGGGCGGCTGCGCCGTCATTCGAAGTTCTTGGCACCGAGTACTCGAAGTCGGTCCTGGGTCTTGTCCGCCGCCGTTGCGTGACGTGTCATTCGGCCAAGGACAAGAAGGGTGAATTGAATCTCGAGCGGTTCGATACTCTGGCCGCCATCCGCCGGGATCCGAAGGTCTGGGTGCGGGTGATTGAACAGCTGACCACCGGCGAAATGCCTCCGAAGAAATCGCCTCAGTTGACCAAGTCCGAGTCCAGTCTGTTGCGTGGCTGGTCGCGTCGGTACCTGGATGCCGAGGCGTTGGCGAGGGCCGGTGACCCGGGTCGTGTGTTGCTGCGACGCTTGAGCAACGTCGAGTACACTCGAACGATCCGCGACCTGACCGGACTGTCGGGTCTGGATCCGGCTCGCGAGTTCCCAGTCGACGGAGCGGCCGGCGAGGGGTTCACCAATACGGGCGAATCGTTGGTGATGTCGCCGGCGTTGTTGAACAAGTACCTGGACGCCGCCAAGGGCATTGCTACTCATGCCGTGCTGCTTTCCGACGGGTTCCGTTTCGATCCGGCCACGACACGTCGGGACTGGTCCGACGCCCTGATGGCTCGGATCCAGGCACGGTATGCTCGCTACGTCGGCCCCGACGGTCGAGTCGACCTGGGGCGTTATTTCGAAGCGACGCTTGAGCATCGCGAGGCGTTCGCGACCGATCCAGCGTCGATTCACCGGTTGGCGAATGCGGGGAAATTGAGCCCAAAGTACCTGTTGAAGATCTGGTCGGCCTTGAGCAGGTCCGATGATGCGAAGACTGGCAGTGTGTCGCCGCTGTTGGGTGCACTGGCTGCTCGATGGCGTGAAGCGAAGGTTGGCGACGGCAATCGATTGGCTGCGAGCGTCAGGCGTTTTGAGTCTCGATTGTGGGCCGAGGGGACGGTCGGCCATTTCAAGCCGTGGCAGACTCGGCGTGTGCCCGGTGTCAGCCATCAGACCTTGCGTCTGAAGCTGGTTGACGAGGATGGCGACGGCACGGTTGCGGTCGTGTTGTCGGCCGGCACGGCGGGCGACGGATCCGACGGCGACCTGGTGCACTGGCAACAGCCTCGATTGGTCGCCCCGGGCCGACCCACAGTGTTGCTGGCGGATGTCCGAGCCATCGGACGTGGCCTGGTTCGGTTGCACCGGGATGAACTGTCAGAGGCGGGGCGTTACCTGGCGGCGGTGGGCGAGGTGGCTGCGGCGTCGGGTGACGTGGATCTCGGAAAAGTCGCCGCCGGGCACAAGCTGGACCGTTCGTTGTTGGCGGCGTGGTTACAGTTGTGTGGTGTCGGCGACGGGCAGCGCGTGCCGATCGGGACGTACCTGGCTGCAGGTTTCGTGAACCGAAACGGTCACGACTTCATTGACGGTTACGGAGTCCAGCAGACTCCGTTGCTGATCACCAATTCGTCGGACACTCGGGTCGACGTTCCCGGCACGATGGCCGCTCACAGTCTCGCCGTCCATCCGTCACCGACTCAAACGGTCGCCGTCGGATGGCGTAGCCCGGTGTCGGGTCGAGTCCGGATCGAAGCGAGTGTCGCGGACGTGCACGCGGCGTGTGGAAACGGAGTCAGTTGGCGAGTGGAATGGGCCCGCGGCCGTTCGAGTCGGGTGTTGCGTGGTGGAGTGGTCAACACGGGGGCGAGTCAGACGGTGCCGGTTGTGGAATCGACGGTCGTGCGAGCCGGCGACCTGGTGTCGATGAAAGTCGGTCCTCGCGGCGGTGATCATTCGTGTGACCTGACGCGGATCAATCTGGTGATCACCGAGTTGACCGGAGCGAAGCGGATTTGGAATCTCGAGCGTGAGGTGGCCGACACGATCAACGAAGGTAATCCTCATCCCGACCGTCACGGCCACAGCGACACGTGGCATTTTTATCAGGAACCGGTGGCGGGCGGATCGCGTGTGGTGCTGGTGCCCGACGGGTCACTGTTGGCCAGGTGGCAGGCGGCCGACGGGGCCAAGGAGCGTGCGGCTCTGGCCGGTGAGATCTCGCAGCTCGTTGGTGGTCCTCGACCCAAACCGAACGATTCACCCGACGCCAAGTTGTACGACAGCCTGACTCGGCTCGACGGCACTCTTCTGGGGCTGCTCGACCCCGCGACGTTGACCAAGCCTGATATTCCTCGACCGAAGGATGGTTTGCCACAGGATGTCGACGAGCACATGCGGTTGATGTGCGACATCCTGGTGCTGGGCTTTCAGACCGACACGACACGTGTGGCCACGTTGAAGCTCAACAACGACCACAGCTCGATGAGGTTTCCTCATTTGGGCGTCGACTACATGATCCACCACCTGTTGTCACACAACGACACGGCCGACTGGTTGAAGGTGAACCAGTTCTTCATCGAGCAACTGGCCTACATTGCCGGGAAGTTGGAGAAGATCGAGGAGGGTGGGCGTTCGGCGTTGGACAATTCGGTGTTGTTGTATTGTTCGAGCATGCTGACCGGCCACCACGACGCGACTCAGTTGCCGGTACTGGTATTGGGTGGGGGTGGCGGGACGATTCAGGGTGGCCGCGTGCTGGATTACCGGGGCCAGGCGAACCGGAAGATGTGCAGCCTGTACCTGTCGCTGCTGGAAACGGTTGGAATCCATCGCGGCGAGTTTGGAGACTCGACCGAGCGTCTGAGCGAGGTGTAGTGGGTGGGGTTCCGGTTATTCGACCCGTACGGCCCGTGCGGGTGGAAGCGATCGAGGAGACCGACTGGGCGGCACGGCCGGTCTAACCGACCGCGGTCGAAGAATTGTCGGCCAGGGGATGCTGTTTGTCGGCCAGTCGCGAGGTCGGTCTGACGATGTTAGTGGTGTGGCCGACACCCCTCACCTTTCCCCGTCGGCCACATGAGGACACTTGCTGCCTTCCCTCCGTCGAGAAGTCCGAAGGGCTTCTCGACGGTCCTCATACAACTGAGATCGGCACCTGTGAGTAGAGCCCTGCCGGCCACTTGGCCGGCAGGGCTCGTTTTTTTCATCCAGAGTCAGGCACGTCGCCTTCGGCCTGGGAGCCAGTCCCCGGTGGTGATCCGGAATGGGTGGCAGTATTCTTCTGGCCTGATTTCCTGGCGGACAATTCCATGACCAGTGACCTGTGTTTCAAGACGGCTGTTGAACTGAGCGGATTGATTCGATCCGGCGAGTTGTCGGCTCGCGAATTGTTGGCTGCTCATCTGGACCAGATCGAGCGAGTCAATCCGTCGGTGAACGCGATCGTGACGTTGACCGCCGAGTTGGCTGCCGAGCAGGCACTGGCTGCCGACGAGGCTCAGGCTCGTGGCGAATCGCTCGGCCCGCTGCACGGTCTGCCGGTGGCTCACAAGGACCTGGTGGCGACGGCGGGCATCCGCACGACGTGCGGATCGCCGATCTACGCGGACTTTGTGCCAACCGAGGACGCGTTGATTGTCGAGCGGTTGAAGTCGGCAGGAGTGGTGCAGTTGGGCAAGACGAACGTCCCCGAGTTTGGTGCGGGGTCTCAGACGTTCAACCCGGTCTTTGGTGCCTGTTTGAACCCTTACGACACGTCCCGAACGTGTGGCGGCAGCAGTGGTGGTGCGGCGGTGGCGTTGGCGTGTGGGATGGTTCCGATCGCTGACGGGTCGGACACGGGCGGTTCGTTGCGCAACCCGGCCAACTTCTGCAACGTCGTCGGTTTCCGCACGTCTCCGGGCCGTGTGCCCGTGTATCCGTCGGAATTGGGCTGGTTCCCGATCTCGGTGCAGGGGCCGATGGCACGCACGGTCGAGGACACAGCCTTGATGCTCAGCGTGTTGGCCGGCCCGGATCCTCGTGTGCCGATCTCGTTGAGTGAACCGGGCGAGATGTTTGCTGGGTCCTTGGAGAGGGACTTCAGTGGTGTGAAGGTGGCCTGGAGTCGCGATCTGGGGATGTTTCCGGTCGATGAGGAAGTTGCCGGGGCATTGGAGTCTCGGCTGGACGCGTTCGCGTCGATCGGTTGCTCGCTCGAGTCGGCTCACCCGGACTTCCGCGACGCGGACTTCTGTTTCAAGACGTTGCGGGCCTGGGCGTTCGAGAGCAAGTTCACACCGTTGCTCGAGGAGCATCGCGACAAGATCAAGGAGACGATCATCTGGAATGTCGAGGCGGGTCAGAAACAGAGTGGACCGGATGTGGCTCGCGCCGAGCGAGTGCGGACGGCGTTGTTTCACCGCGTGCGTGAGTTCCTGGACGAGTACGAGTTCCTGGTGTTGCCGGTCAGCCAGGTGGTTCCCTTTGATGTGCACGCTCCCTACATCACCGAGATCAACGGGCAGGAGATGGAGACGTACATCGACTGGATGATGTCGTGTTACTTCATCACGGTGACCGGTCTACCGGCTCTCAGCCTGCCGTTGGGTTTCACCGAGGGCGGGTTGCCGGTCGGCTTGCAGATTGTCGGCCGTCACCAGGACGACTGGGGCGTGTTGCAGTTGGCCCATGCGATCCAGCAGGCGACGGGCAGTTGGCAGAGGCGGCCGGGTGTGGTGGGCTAGCTAGCCGTGACCGCGGCGACCGGGCGCCGGGCGAAGCGGGTCAGGCCAGGCCGGGGATCGGCTTGGTCTCTTCGAGCAGCGTGATCAACTCGGCCGGCACGCCGCGGGTCACACGGACCTCGCCGACGTCGAAGAGCGTGTTGAGCACTGTGGCGAGCAGTTCGCGGGGTGCGTAGGGGGTCGAGATCGGCCTGGTGGCGTGGTTGTCACTGCGTCCGATCACCTGTCCGCCGGGCACGCCGCCGCCGGCCACCAGCAGGCTGGTCAGTCCGCCGTAGTGGTCCCTGCCCCCGTTCTTGTTCTTGCGAGGCGTCCGGCCCATTTCGCCGGTCACCACCAGCATGATTTTCTCGGAGAGCCCGCGCTGGTGGACATCCTCGAGGAACGCCGCCACGGCGTGGTCGACCTGGGGGCCGAGCCAGTTCATGCCACCGAGGTTCTTGGGGCTGTTGTTGTTGCTGTGGAAGTCCCAGCCGCAGTCGCTGACGGTGACGAACCCGCAGCCGGCTTCGCACAGTCTCCGGGCCATCAGCATCTGCTTGCCCAGCAGGTTCGACGCACGGCTCATGTCGTACCAACGGTGGACGTCGGAGTTCTTGAACAGGTGCGAGGTGTCGTAGCCGGCGACGGTTTCAGTCCGTTCACGGGAGAGGTCAAACGCCTCGGCCACCCCGCGGGTGATCACCTCGAAGGCCTGCTGCTGGTACCGGTCGGTCTGGTCGACCAGCGATTCCTCGTCGAAGCGGCGCTTGAGTCTGTCGAGTCCATTCAGCAGCAATCGGCGGTTCTCGAAGCGGTTCCGCGGCAGCTTCAACTGCATGTCGGCCTTCAGGTCACCTCCGCCCTGGGGGTTGAAGGCGACGTAGTTGGGGCCGAGATCGCCGGCGGCCGTCAGCGTCGGCAACGCCTTGGTCTCGAAGTTCGATTTCAGCTTCAGGCCCGGCTCGATCGCCTCGGGCACCACCAGCACGTTGGTGGGTATGCCGGTGGACGGGGAATTCGTGCCGGCGACGCGGGCGTAGAGAGCGCCCATCGTCGCTTTCAGCGGGTTGTTGCCGCTGGCGACCTTCTGGTAGGTGTGTCCCGAGTTGTTCGATCGGTACGAGCGGACAATGCTGAAGCGGTCGGTCATCTGCGAGAGCTTCTCGAAGTGACCACCGAAGGTGATGCCGGGGATCCGGGTCTGGACCTCTCCCGAGCAACTGTGGATTTCGGCCGGGGCCGACATTTTGGGATCGAACATCTCGATATGAGGTGGTCCGCCACTCAGGAACAGCAGTACGACCGACTTGTCTCGCACCGGGTGCCCGGCGGCCGCCAGGGCTTGGCGGACCGAGAGCATCTGTGAGAGCCCGATGCCACCCAATGCCAGTGAGCCGACGCCGAGAAAGTCGCGGCGGGCCAGGCCTTGGCAATGACGGCTGGGTCGGGTGTCCGAGAGTCTCAGCATGGTCGATTCCTGCGGCAGACGACGGGGGATCATCCCGGCTCGTCATGCGAAGGATACATCAGGAATGGCCGATGAGAAAGCCGTATTCCGGTACGGCGGCCCGCGGATCTTTTACTAATGGGGTCGGTTACTCGGCGGAACCAGTTGGAATCCTCTCCAGCCAATCCTCCCACTCGGCTTCTCTTTCACCGTTCGCCGCGCTATTGACGCAGTTCCGCTTCCACCTCGCCGAGCGTCGCGGAGATCCCGTCGAGGATTTCATCGAGGTCGTCCCGGGTCGTGCACAGTGGTGGTGAGAGGTTGATGAGATGTCCGGAGTGGGCCTTGATCAGCAGTCGTCGGGCCTTGAAGCGGGAGTTGATTCGTTCGATGAGCTTCAGATTGTCGGGGTAGATGGCACGGGTTTGGCGATCGGCGACGAGGTCGATCGCCTGCATGAACCCGACCCCGCGGACATCGCCGATGATCGGGTGCCGCTGCTGCAGTTCGCGGAGTTTTTCGGAGAGGTAGTCACCGGTCTCCGCAGCGTGTTCGACCAGTCCCTCGGCCTCGATCAACTCGATGTTCTTCAGTCCCGCGGCGGCCGAGGCGGGGTGTCCGGCGAAGGTGAAGACGTGCTTGAGGTGTTTGCCGTCGGCGGCGAATTCGGCAGCGACCTCGTCGGTGGCCAGCGTGGCTCCCAGCGGCAGGTAGCTGCTGGAGATGCCCTTGGCGAGAGTCATGATGTCGGGCACGATGCCGAAGTGTTCGACGGCGAACAGCTTGCCGGTGCGTCCGAAGCCTGTGATCACCTCGTCGGCGATCAGCAGCACGCCGTGCCGGGTGCAGATTTCGCGGAGCATCTGCCAGTAGATCGGGTCGGGCATCACGGCTCCGGCTCCGCTGGCAACCGGTTCGGCGATCACCGCGACGACGGTCTCGGCCCCGTGGAACGTGATCAATTCGTCGATCGCCCTGGCACATCCGACCGCGCAGTCCTCGCGTGAACTACTGCCCAGTTCGCAGCGATAGGCGTTGGGTTGCGGTGCGTAGACCATCCCGGGCGGTGCGGGTTCGTAGTCGGTCCGCGGCGAGTTGGGCACCGAGCCGAGGAACAGGACGCCGCCGCTGGCCCCGTGGTAGGAGCCTCTCCGGCTGATCAGCCGGAACCGTCCGTCCTGGCCTTTTCGACGGTGGTAGGCGCGGGCGACCTTCAGAGCGGTCTCGTTGGCCAGCGATCCGCCGCTGACCGGGAAGACGCGGTTGAGCGTCCCGGGGGCCAGTTCGGCCAGCTTGGCTGCCAGACGAATCGTGGGCGGGTTGGCCGATCCCTGGGGAAAGTAGGGGATCTGCTTGAGTTGTTCGAAGGCGGCTTCAGCGATCTCGGTCCGCCCGTAGCCGATGTTGACCGACGAGTAGCCTCCGTTGACGTCGATCCATGTCTGTCCGTCGCTGTCGGTGACGCGGATGCCTTCGCCGGCAACGAAGATCAACGGTTCCAGGTCCCGCGCGGCCGATTCCCAGTCACGGTTGTGTTGCCAGAGGTGGTCGAGTGCTGCTTGCCGGAGTTGTTCGGTGTCGTTGGTCTCGATGCTCATGGGTCGTCACTGATCGTCGGGGGAGTCGAGTGGGGGCAGAGCGAGAGAGATGTAGCGGTCAGCGAGTTGTTTCCCGGCGGTGTCGAACAGTCTGCGGATGTGGTCGTCCATGGTGAAGTAGAGCACCTGCCAGCCGGCTTGGACCAGCATCACGACCTTGTCGACGAGTAGTTTTCGGCGAGACCAGTCGGAGTGCTGGAAGGCATCGTCGAGGATCAGGAAGGAGGTCTGGTCGTCGAGAGCCTTGCGGGCGAACCCGAGTCGGGCTCCGAGGAAGACTTGTTCACGGGCACCGGTGCTGAGGTCCTGGACGGCGAATTCGTTGTCGTCGGCATCGACGACCACAAGTCCCTGGTCAGTCCGTCTCAATCCTCGGTACCTCGGACACATCAACCGGATCGATTCCCCGATGGCGGCTCCCTGGAGCCCGTCCTGGATCATCGTGGCGTCTTCCTGGCTGGCCTGGTCGAGCACTTGGTGGACGGCGAACTGTGCGATCATCCGTGCCGTCACCGTGCGGTAATTCTTTTTCAGTTCAGCGAGGTCCTGTTCGAGGGCTTCGAGCAGCGGTTCCCATTCGGTTTCATTGGTCACACTGGCCGAGCGGCGGGCGTCGTCGAGTAGCCGGGCCTGGTCCTGGGTCTCACAGTTCAATTCGGCTTCCGCATCGGCGTGTTGTTCTTCGACCTGTCTGTAGTTCTCGGGGTCCCAGTCCGATTCGGCTGAGTCGGCTGTATCGTCCGCTTCGCCGTTGGGTGCGACGCCAAGCCGATCGAGTTCGGACCGAAGTTCTTGCACGAGTTTTTCGAGTTGTTGGTGTTGGAGTCGGACAGATTCGATCTGTTCGTCCCATTCGGCTTCGGTCGTGTCGGGGTTGCCCCATCCAGAGACCAGCCGGGAGATCCGATCGGTTTCTGCTCGGGACTCGGCGAGTTCCGGTCCCAGTTGCGAGGCCAGCACGTCGGCCGTGTTGCCGAGTGTTTTTAGTGTTTCGATCTGTTGTTCCAGCGAGGCACGATCGCCGAGCGGCTGATCGAACCGGCGTTGAAACTCGGCGTCGATCCGTTCGAATTCCACCGGGTCGTCGGGTTGGGGGGTTTCGCGGTTGCGAGTGTTCCAGAGGTGAGTAGCGGCCAGTGCGGCAGCGACGAGTGCGAGGAGTCCGAGTGCGAGTCGTTGCGAGAAGAGTCCGGCACCGAGTGCTGCGGTGGCGACGCCGCCGGCTGCGATGGCCAGCCAGGGTGTCGAGGCCGTTTGTGGCCGCGAGGTCACGATGCGGTCGTAGTGTCCCAACGCGGTGGTGGCCCATTCGAGATCGGCCTGTTGCTCGGCAAGTTGAGCCTGGTGTTCCTGCTTGGTTGCGATCGCGACTCGGTTCGCTCGGAGCGTCCGCAGATCGGCCGAGGCGGTTTCGATTTCGCTGATCGACGGCAAGGCATCGAGTTGTCTCGAGTGCTCGTCGAGTTGTTGTTCGAGTCGATTGGCGTGGTGTTGTCGATCGGCCTGGAGTTGTTGCAGTTCGAGCGTCAACCGGTCGCGTCGTGCAGTCAGCGAGGCGATGGCACCGTGCGAGACCTGGTCGTTGAACCGCTCGATCAGTTCTTCGGCCTGCTCGATCGCATCGAGAATCTTCTCACGCTCGCCCTTGTCGCTCCATTGTCCGCTGCCGCTGATTGTGCCGGATTCGAAGGTGGCCGAGTTGGCGCTCTTGGGGAGTGCCCGGCTGTTGCGGATCGATTCGATCAGTTGTTCTCCGGAAAAGAACTGCCGCAGCATATCGTCTTCGATTCCGTCGGGAGTCTCGACGGTCGAGAGTCTGGTGTGTCCCTGCGAGACGACGAGCAATCGGCAGAGGTCATTGGGCAGTCCCCTGGGGTCGTCTTCCCAGCGCTCGTCGAGTTTCGGTCGTTTTGAGATACTCATCTTCAGCGGTTCGTCTTCGAGTCCAGAGACAGTGATACTGCCTCCGGCGGGTATGTCCCTGAGAGTCCAGCCGCTGCCGAGGCGTGCTCCGGTGCGGAACAGGCAGCGGACGAGGAATTCGACCAGATAGCTCTTGCCGGTTTCATTGCCTCCGTAGGCGAGTGTCAGGTCGCCGCACGACCAGTCGAGTGCGTGTTCGAGCGGTCCGCCGGCCTTCATTTCGATCCTGTCGATCCGCACGCTCACGAGACCGACTCCGTTCCGTAGACGATGGCGAGGGCTTCGAGCAGTGCGTCCTGTGCCTGCGGTTCCCGGTCGCCCCAGTCCCAATCGACCTGCTGGATCTGTTCGCGTACGCGACTGGCCAATTCGATCAACTGCGGATGTGGGTCGACCTTGAGCCCCTCGAGTTGCGGTCCGTCGTCGTAGCAGGTGAAGTCGGCAAACCCCTCGACCAAGACATCTCGGATCGCCGTCGGGCTGTTGCAGAACCCTGCAGCAGTGATCCGCACGGTGACTCGGTCGAGCATGTCGGTGGGTATGTCCCAAGCCTGCTGTCTGCGCTGGATCTCTTCGAGCAGTCGTTGTGGCTCTCCGTCGGCCGGCAGAACGACAAAGCGTTCTTCGAGAAAGATCACGTCGGTTTGAATTGGCTGCGAGGCGACCGAGGCATTGTGTGTGTCGAGGACCAGGAACTGGCGGCGACCGGTTTCGCTGATGTCCAGGCCACAGGGCGAGCCGGGGTAGTGGACCGGTGCCTGGTTGGTGGGGATATGGACATGTCCGAGGAGCACGAGTGCGGGTTCGGAGTGATCGATGTCTCGTCGGGACAGGGGCATGTAGACACCCGGTTCGTGCGGGTGCGGCGTACTCAGACCGCCACCGTAGTTCCCGTGTCCGACCAGGATCCATCGCCCCGGTTCCAGTTCACCACGAAACCTCTCGATCACCTCGCCCATCCTGGTCGCCGGGGCGAAGGGGACAAACAGCAGCTGTCGTCCGTCGTGGTCGATCAGTGTTGGCTGATCGTAGACCGTGACGTTTGAGGCGAGCAGGTGATCGGGCGCGAGACTGGGGTCGTGATTGCCCGGGATGATCTCGATTTGGATGGACGGGAACTGGCCAAGCAGGGTTTCGAATTCCGTGTAGGCCTGCAGGTCCCGATCGAACAGGTCGCCGGCAATGACCAGGTGTTCGATGCCCAGGCCGGTCAATTGTTCAAGCACATCGCCGAGTGCTGCCAGGCGTTCGGGGTGCTCGGTGTCGCCGGGCACGAGGTGCACGTCGGCGGTGACCGCGATCTTCATGTCGACTCCGTTCTCTGCGACCGGTCCCAGGACCACCGGGCGATCGAATCAGTGTACCTCGAGACTCGCGGCTGACCAGAGTTCCGGGCAGTGGAAGCGGATGCAGGGTTGAGAACGGGGCGGGAAGAGTCGAGGATCATGTGTGGCTGGGTTCTTCGGTTAGCAGGAGTGACACATCGTGACTGACTTTGGTGTAACCAACAACCGACCGTTTTGGGCGATTCTCACTCTGGTCATGTTGATCGTGCTGCTGGTCGTGGTTCGGACGATGGACTGGAGCGAGCCGTCGGGACTGGGGACGGTGCCGGTTTCGGTGACCGTGCGTCAGGACGGCGAGCTGATTGCCAACGCGATGGTCACTCTGTTCCCCAAGTCCGGTGGTAGTGCGATACGACCGGCGGCCGGGACGACCGACGCCAACGGCCATTGCGACCTGACCACTTTACGATTCGACGACGGAGCGATGCCGGGTTCCTATGCTGTTGCCGTATGGAAGCCGCCGGCCTGGTCGTTGAAGGACGTTCACAACGTCGCGTTGCTCGGCATGGATCCGGGTGCACGACCAACCGGGACCGGCATGATGCAGGGCAACCCCGGAGCCATGGCCTCGATGGTTCGCGCAGGGAACCCTGCCCCCGAACCAGACGCTCTGCCGGCTCATCTCCTCGACCCCGACACATCGGGGTTGAAGGCGATCATTCGAGTCGAGGGCAAGAACGACTTCACGTTTGACATCGAGCAGTGATCGGCAGGCTGGCAGGGCGATCTCTGGGTGGCATTTTTTCGTGTCGTCCGACAGTCTAGCGGTCGCGTCACGAGCCGAGTGATCTTGAAGTTGGAGTCCGACACGATGTCGACGAATCGTCGCAACCAGCGGATTGGGCTGGGCATGTTCTGCTTTTACCTGCTCCTGTACAGCGGCTTCGTACTGCTGATGGCCTTTGACGCCAAGCGGCTGCAGGGTTTGGGGCCGGCCGGAGTCAATATGGCCGTGTGGTCGGGTTTTGGCCTGATCGTGCTGGCCCTGGTGTTGGCGTTGATTTACGGATGGGTGTGCGGTTCGGATGGCCCGGCCGAGTCGGCGGTGGACTCTGATGAGGACCGGTCATGATTTATGAAGCGTCGCCGATCGCCGTCGGTTGTTTCTTTGCTTTTGTCGGGCTGACACTGGGGTTGAGTTTCTACCTGGGTCGTCGGGTGAAGTCGTCGGCCGGTTACTTTACCGCTCATGGCCAGATTCCCTGGTTCGTCAACGGAGTCGCCTTTGCCGGCGATTATCTGTCGGCCGCGTCGTTCCTGGGCATCTGCGGGATGATTGCCTTCTACGGCTACGACGGGTTCCTGTATTCGATCGGATACCTGGCCGGCTGGATCGTGGCATTGTTTGTGGTGGCCGAGCCGATGAAGCGGTTGGGTAAGTACACGTTTGCCGACGCGTTGAATGCTCGTTTCGGGTCCAAGGGCATCAAGCTGGTGGCGGGCATCAGCACCCTGGCCGTCAGTGTCTTTTACCTGATCCCTCAGATGGTCGGTGCCGGTGTCCTGGTTCAGCCCTTGTTGGGGTTCCCTCACTGGGTTGGAGTGGTTTTTGTCGGTGCAACGGTGACTCTGATCGTTGTGATGGCCGGGATGGTCTCGACGACCTGGGTCCAGTTCCTCAAGGGGTCGCTGCTGGTCGTTTTCAGCACGATCCTGACGGTGATGATCCTGGCTCGCGGCTTTACGGTGGATGACGGTGGCGCCGACGGTCACACGTTTCGCACTCTGGGCCCATTGACCGCCAGTGACCCTGTCGGAGAGGTTGGGGCCTTCGAGTCCGAGCTGTCGACGCGGTGGGGGCTGGAGGGTGCAAAGGTTGTGGCCCCCGAAGGGGCGTGGGTCGAGACTCCGTATGTCCGCATCACCAGTGGTGCTCAGCAGGAATTGTCGGTCTGGCGTCTCGAAGCCACCGACTCGGGAGTCCTGCTCAGTGAAACTCAAACCCTCGAGCTCAGAGAAGACGGAACCGTGCTGGTCAACGGGCGTCTGAAGGGATCGAAGAAGGGTGAACCCGAACTGCATCCGGTCGGGCATGTCAGCGGTTTGCCTGACGGCCAGTCGAGCACCGGCCCGCTGGGCCCCTTGTCGTTCTTCAGCACTCTGGAGCAGAGCGAGGTGGTGTTGTGGGGCAACCAGAAGCTGGTGCATTCGGACAGCAGCACGACGACCGTGTATTTCCAGAAGCCGACGTCGGGCAGCAGCATCCTGCAGCCGGGCACTCATCCACGCTTCGAGGGCATCCACAGCGACGAGCCTCTGGACAAGATCGACCTGTTGTCGTTGATGCTGGCCCTGTTCTGCGGGACCGCATCGTTGCCTCACATCCTGATCCGGTATTACACGGTCAGGGACGAAGCGAGTGCCAGAAAGAGTACGATAGTGGGGATTACCACAATCGGTTTCTTTTACGTGCTGACTCTGTACCTGGGTTTGGGGGCGATGACGAGCGGGACGTTGGACGTGACGAACAGCAACATGTCGGCTCCGCTGCTGGCATTCAGTATGGGTGAGTGGTTGTTCGCGGCGATTTCGGCGATCGCGTTTACCACCGTACTGGGCACCGTCAGCGGCCTGATTCTCGCATCCAGCGGCGCGGTCACTCACGACCTGCTGGTCACCGCGATGGGGATGAAGCTGACCGACGAGCAGCAGGTGCGCGTTGCCAAGATCACTTCGGTCGTCGTCGGGCTGGTGGCGATCGTGCTGGGGATCGTTTTCCAGGAACTCAACGTCAGCTACCTGGTCGGCTGGGCCTTCAGTGTCGCTGCGAGTGCCAACTTGCCAGCGCTGGTGATGTGTTTGTTCTGGAGTCGCACGACCCGGCAGGGCGTGATCGCCGCGGTCAGCGTCGGCATGATCAGTTCGCTGGGCTGGATCCTGCTGAGTGCCGACACGTTTGAGAAGGTCTACGGACTGGATCCTGAATGGGCTCTGACGCCCTTCAGTCAGCCGGGCATTGTCACGATCCCATTGGGGTTCCTGACTCTGGTGATCGTGTCGTTGCTGACCCGAGAACCGGGTCAGTCAGCCGTTAGTCGATGATCCGGTCGTCAATGACTCAGCAGTCGATACCGGGGCGGTTCGGGCATCATCAAAGCGGCATGAGCGTAGTAGGGATAGACGCTCCATTCGACGCAGGCGATCAGATCGGGTAGTCCGTCGCCGGTCAGGTCGTGAAGTTCGGCGGAATAGAACGACGTGATCGGGCGATTGGTCCCCGAGTTGTACCGCAGCAGGTCTCCGACACCGACGGCGGGGACCTGGTCGGCGGGATTCAGTGGCGGACGGGCCAATGCGTCGACGGTTCGAAACCGGATACTCCAGGTCGTGTGTTCAGGATTGGCGACGACCCACTCGATCCGGCCGCGGTCCGAGTAGGCAAAGTCCTCGGTTCGGGCCGACCGGGGCGGACCGGACAGCCTGGCCGCTGGCCGAATTGATGACGCGGATGGAATTCGAGTCCAGGACGCCGGTGATCCGGCGTTGGCGGATCAGGTCGGCGAAGTCGATCGTCACCGACATCGGCGTGTTGGGAAAGGTGAGTGATGAGGTGATCTGGAGTCCGACGGTGAGTTCTTTGGGTTCGGCGGCGGCTGTGGGCTGAGTCGACCAGGTCTGCAGTCCGGTCAGCAGGAGGGCGATATGGATCGAGGCGTTGTATGTGAGGGATGGACGCATTGGGGAATCAGCCGGTTTCTGTCTTGACCGTCGGTTGGCCGCATCATTACAAATCCGCTTGGTTTTTGTCGACCGGGTACAGAGTCGGCTGAGTTTCGGTGTCAGCGAGTGAGGTCAGGGATGATTCGTGGGCGGGCTGTATTGTGGATTGTTGGTTTCGTCGCGATCGGGCTGTCCGGTTGCAGTTCAGCTCGGTATGTCCTGAGAGATTCTGATCGAGGTATCGTGGCGATCCCGGCCAATACCAACATGTGGCCGTGGAAGCACCGTGACGATGCGCATCGGTTGATGAATGAGCACTTTCCAGGCGGTTATCAGATTGATCGTGAGTTGGAAGAGGTGGTGGGAGAGACGACCACGACGGGCGAAGACACTGATGGCCAGACGGTGCAGTTGGCCGGCGGGCTGGTGACATTGGACACCGGACAGCGTCGCAGTTCCTCGACGACGACCGACGTGACCGAATACCGCATCGAGTATCAGCGGGCCGACGACTAACCCGCCCGCTGTTCCTTTGCTGTCAGCTGATGACTTGGTTAGAAAAGACGAACCCCGCCCGGTGCGGCGTCTGTCTTCCATCTCTAGGATCATCACATGTCTCGCTCGTTTGCGACGTCGTTGTCTCTTGGCTTGGCCATTTGTCTGATTGGGACTGGCCAGTCGTTTGCGGCCACCCCGGTCATCCGGCACGAGTTCGTCTACCAGAAGGCGGCCTTTGATCACTGCCATGCTTCGACGATTGTCGAGGCGACTGACGGCACTCTGGTGTCGGCCTGGTTTGGCGGGACGGGTGAGGGCAACAAGGACGTGTCGATCTGGGTCTCGCGTCGTGGTGCTGCCGGTTGGAGTGATCCGGTGCTGGCTGCCGACGGGGTGCAGTCGAAGACCGTGCGTCATCCGTGCTGGAACCCCGTGCTGTTTCAGCCTCGGACAGGCCCCTTGATGCTGTTCTTCAAGGTTGGGCCCAGTCCGTCGAGTTGGTGGGGCGAGTGGTTGACATCGGACGATTCGGGTCGGACGTGGAAGAACCAGCAGCGGTTGCCCGCGAAGGGGATCGGCCCGGTCAAGAACAAGCCGATCCAACTGGCTGATGGATCGATCTGGTGCCCGTCGAGTACCGAGCACAACGGTTGGCAGGTGCATCTGGAGATGACGTCGGATTTGGGCCAGAGTTGGAAGCGGCTGGGTCCGTTTTGTGACGGTAAGATGATCGGAGCGATTCAGCCCAGTCTGATTGTGTACGACCGTGGCCGTCGCTGGCAGATGCTCTGTCGCAACCGGAGCGGAGAGGGCGACGTGTGGTCGACCTGGAGCCAGGATGAGGGCAAGACGTGGAGTCGATTCGAGCCGACCGGGCTGCCCAATCCCAACTCGGGCACCGACGCGGTAACGCTTCGCGACGGAACTCAATTGCTGGTCTACAACCATACCAACCGTCAGGGCGAGTTCCCCAGCGGGCGGAACATGCTGAATGTAGCCACAAGCCGAAACGGTCGCGATTGGGAAGCCGTTTTGGTTCTCGAACGGGACAAGGGCGAGTATTCCTATCCGGCGGTGATCCAGGACCGTGCCGGGCGAGTGCACATTACCTACACCTGGCGACGGCTGAGAGTCCGCCACGTGGTACTCGATCCGGCCAAGCTGTCCGGGCGACCGATCACCGACCGCAAGTGGCCCGGTCGAGTCGATCGATTAGCCTCGGTTGTGTCCAAAACATCTGCCAAAACATCTGCCATCGCACCGGCCATCGCACCGGCCATCGCACCGGCCATCGCACCGGCCGATTCGTTGGTGTTGCGGGGCGGCGTGGGCCGGATGGACATCACCGATCGCAGTGGTCCGGTCAACGATCCGATGTACGCTCGGGCACTGGTCATCCAAGGCAACTGCACGACTGCGGTCGTTGTCACTCTGGACGTAGTGGCGATCGAGGAGATCGGTGAGATCAAGAACGATTTCTTGCCCAAGTTGCGAGCCAGGTTGAAGGCCGAGATCGGCCTGGATCCGGGTTCACTGATCGTCAACGTCAGTCATTGTCACGGGATTCCCTGCAAGGATGTTCTGGACCGGACGGTTCGGGCGGTGAAGATGGCCGCGGCGTCGTTGGTACCGGTGCGGATCGGCGTGGGGACGGGCCACGAGGACCGGGTGCAGGAGAACCGTCGCCTGAGGTTGAAGGATGGTCGCGAGTTGGATGTGCGACGTGCGTATTCGTTGCCGCCGGATGTCGAGGTGATCGGGGCGGGTCCGATCGATCCGGAGATTGGCATCCTGCGGCTGGACCGAGTCGACGGGACGCCCTTGGCGGTGGTCTACAACTTCGCGATGCACCCGATCATGGGCGCATCGGGAGGAGGCAACTCGGCGGACATCACCGGGTTTTCGTCGAAGGTGATCGAGGATGCATTGGGGCACGGGGCGATGGCGTTGTTTGTGCAGGGGTGCGGAGGCGACATCAACCCGGCGTTCTACAAGGACGTCGACAGCCCGCGGGATGCCGAGCCTCAGGGGAATCGGTTGGGGATCAGTGTCGTGCGGGCGCTGAGAAAGATACCGGCTCACAAGGCCGGGTCGCTGAAACGTGTCAATCAGGTCCTGAGTTTGCCTCGAGCCGATCATGCCGAACGGATTGCGAGGCTCGAGGCCGAGCAGCTTCGGCTGGTCAAGTCGCTGCGGTCGACCTACCTGAACTTCGACACCTTCCTGAAACTCAACAGCCGCTACAGCCTTTCGCCGAAGTTTCCGTCGACCAACTCGCTGAGTTATCTGAATCAGCTGGCGATCGGCCGCGACGATCTGGTGAGGCTGGATGGCATGAACCGTTCGCGGATGAAGGCCTATCTTGGGAACGTGTTGGCGATGGAGAGTATCACTCGAATCGAGACCAATCTCCGACTGTTGCGCAAGCACCAGGCCAACAACCTGAAGGCGGGCAAGCGGACGATTGATGTCGAGGTTGCGGGTTTGCGTGTGGGGGACTTCGTGATGGTGACGTTTCCTGGCGAGGTGGTGTGCCAGGTGGGGTTGAACATCAAGCAGGCCTCGGCCCACAAGCACACCTTTGTCGCCGCCTACACAAACGGGTACATTTACTATTGTCCTACGGCCAAGCAGATGAAGACGGCCGGTGCGGCCCAGGAGGACAGCGAGTGCTTGCTGGCGCCGGGGTGGCAGGCGTTGTGGGAGACACGGGCGGCAGA
>Ga0114999_10000624_pt1 | contig 52193 bp, 49 predicted proteins | sample ArcticOcean_MG_C_3_FD_89820 | JGI IMG/M metagenome (GOLD analysis project Ga0114999, IMG submission 89820) | Marine microbial communities from western Arctic Ocean - ArcticOcean_MG_CB8_126 | ecosystem: Environmental > Aquatic > Marine > Oceanic | place: Arctic Ocean: Canada Basin | collected...
AGAGACCCCACGAATTTCCCCAGGCTGAATTTGGAATCCCATTCAGACCGTGCAGGCTTAAGATCACACTCAGCACACCTTTGCGAGTCTCCGTCACCTGCACTTGCCCGGTGCTCTGGTGCAATACCAGTCGGTAGGTCTTTCCCGGTCGATCGAGGAAAAACTGAAACTGGTCAGGCTGTGGATTACTCAGTCGCCAGAATGGCACCCAGCCGATCAAATCGAGCCGATCGCGTACAGCTTCTGCGACAGCCTGATCCGTTTCAGCGACGGGAACTGTGATCGTCTGCGCCCACTGGACATCCTCACCGCTCGCTTGCACCTCGTGATTGAAGCAGATCGCACTCACTCCATACATCACCAGGTAGGCTGCGCACAGCAAGCTCACATAGATGTGGACGTCCAGCAGAAGTTTCTTCATCGAAGCAGCACGCTCAGTTCTACCGCTGGCCTGTGTCGATGCGGTTGCCATCGGGATCAGCGAAAATGAAATCACGCAGACCGTATTCCTGATCTCGCAGGCCTTTGACGATCCTTACGCCATTCGCCTCGAGATGCTGGTAGAGACGATTGGCGTCTTCAACAATCAGATGCAGCACATTCTGAGTTGTCGCCTCGTGCCCCGCGGACAATGACAGATGGATCTGTGCCTTGTCCCGAACGAGGATGGCAAAACCGACAGGATCGCCATTCTCGAAAGTCTTCTCCATGCCGAGAATACGGCAATAGAAATCGAGGGCCCGATCCATGTCGCTGACACGAACCGTCGGTGCCGTGCGTCCAAAGGCCACACCATGATCACTCATAGCAGGCCGCCAGTGAGATCATACTCGGACATAGCGCCTCTCCTTGCCCGTTTGGCTCGGGCATTTCACATCACGCTTAAGCACCAATGGCGGTGCATTGGCATCGTTTGTGACATGTTGGGATTGACGGGGCGGTGCCCGCTTGATGCGAAACAAGGTGGTCAAGAGCGCCCCCTCCCTGCAAGTCGATTGCCTCGGCACGAGTCAGGTTCATCCCACCATGAGCAAGTGCACTCCTGGCAAGAACCAAATCACACCAATTTCTGATGCGACCCATCTTGTCGTAGCGAGGGATCTGCGATCGCTGAGCCGATCCAGTACAAGTCGCCCAGATAGCTACCGACAGCTGCAAGACCCGGAATCAGCCAGGAGCTGAAGGGCATCGATTCGGCTTCATGGCGATGCTCGTGCCGTCGTTTCTGTCTGCGCCGCTAGCCTATCGTCTTCGTCACCCTCAAATATCGGGCGACATTGGCCGCCCCCCTTGCGAGGGCGGACCCGACGTAGCTTACTGTATCGCCGGCAAACATTGCAGTCTAGTCAATTCCCTGGCAGCAACTTTGACACCTTGATTCCTGGGCATCGAGAACGTCGTGACGGACCCGGAGCATCGGAACAAGGGGTATGCAACGGCCGTCCTTCAAGAAGCTATGCCAGGCGCACGGGAGTTGGGTTGTTACAAGGTCATGCTGATGACGGGCTCGAAGAGGGAGTCCACTTTGCGTTTCTACGAGAAGGCTGGCCTGCAACCCGGAAAGAAAACGGCCTTCGTTACCAGATGATGATCGGCCCACCTGATCCACGAACCGCAGCCCGGAGAGCTAGATAGTGCCACAAGACGCAAGCATTCACATCTCGGTTCAGCAAGTAAAGGTTCATGGCCGTGGGGCGATCCTGCTCACGGGCCCATCAAGTTGTGGCAAGGGCGAGTTGGCCACTTCGCTATGTGGATTCTTGTCGCTCCCTGAAGAACATCACATATCGATGGGCGACGTCCTTCGTTCAACGATTCAGGCAGCACGAACCGATGCCGCTACGAGAGACATGTTGCGTGATCAATGTGGGATCGACGAGCAGACGTCGGTAATTGAACCATCGAAGAATTCCACTGAATTGATCGCCAAGGTTCAGCGACACCTCGATGGAAGCCAGGCAGCCCCCCCATCGCAGTTGGATTGGCTCGAACACTGTGTTACTGCAGGACTGTTGATTCCGGACGACTGGGCAGAGCGAATCATTGAGGCGCAACTGCGTAGCAAGGTAGCGATTCACGACTCGATCTTCATCCTGGATGGCTACCCTCGTACCCACGGCGCCGCCGAGAGCCTTCTGCGCTTGTTCAACGATCTCGGCATTGGCGTGATCAAGGTATTGCACCTGTCGATCACCAAAGCGGAAATGAAATCACGCGCTCAGAGCCGGGGCCGCCCCGATGACACGAATGATGCTCTGGATCTGCGATATGAGTTCTACGTCGAGCATGTACAACCCTGTATCGATTATCTGAAAGAGTGCCTGGGAACCGACCGCGTCGCCTTGGTCGATGCCCATCAGCCGGCATACGCGACCTCAGGATCCCTTGACCTGGACCGGTCGATTCGAGCCGTGACCGTGAGTGCTCTGGAAGCCCTTGGACTTCCACGCTACCTGCTTGATCTGGACGAGAAGACGTAGAATGCGACGGTAGGTGTGGATCAACTACTGATCGACGTTCGGCTGGAGCGTGAGGCCGTTCCCTCTTTTGAACAATACCCCTTTGCCCTGGACGTGATTCGGTCTCTTCACGAGATCCGGCTGCATCCTGGAGTCACCTTTTTCATCGGTGAGAATGGCAGCGGGAAATCGACGCTCCTGGAAGCCATCGCTGTCGCATGGGGCCTGAATGCGGAGGGCGGTAGCCGACATATGCAATTCGACACTCGCCAGTCTCATTCATCTCTACATGAGTATCTGCGTCTGTCCCGCGGCGTCCGGCGAGCACGAGATGCCTTTTTCCTGCGTGCTGAGAGTTTCTTCAATGTCGCATCGGAAATAGAACGCCTCGACGAAGAGGACGTGCCGGCGCCTCGAATAGGTCCCGCCTACGGCCCCCTGGCACTGCATGAACAGTCGCACGGTGAGTCTTTCCTCTCACTGCTCATGAACCGCTTCCGGGCAGGCGGTCTCTATATCCTCGACGAGCCTGAGGCCGCCCTTTCACCATCTCGACAGATGGCCGCCCTGGCCCGTATCCACGACCTGGTCGGCGGCAGGGCTCAATTCATCATCGCCACACATTCACCGATTCTCATGGCTTTCCCAGGAGCCCGGATCTATCAATTTGCGGAAGACGGCATATCAGAGGTCGAATACACCGAGACCGAGCATTACACCATTACGAAGTCGTTTCTGAATGACCACGAACGAATGTTGGCACGACTCCTCAGCGAGGATTAGTCGCACTCGAAGGGTTGGTCGCACTCGGTAGCAGATCTGAGCTGGTCCACAGCTGATGTTCACACAAGCCTTGACGGCTTTAGAGGAATCAAGGGCTTCCTGTTGACCTCAGGCTCAGGCGGCATACCTACCTCGGATTCGGGCGTGGTCATGGCCCTACACCTATTGAAACCTGTCTACTCAAGTGAATTTCCCCGCAATCCACATGAGGGGTGGCACAGACCGTGCATATGCGTTAAACTCTTCCTTCTTCCCCCCTCTTCATGTACACAAGAGTGCACCCTTCTGCACATGAAGAGAGCATCGGCAAACGGTCAAGGAGTGATTGCCACATGAATTACGAAAGCTGGACGGACGAAGATGTCAGTCTGCAGACGTACTTTCAAGAGATCGGAAACTCACAGCCGCTGTCCAGAGAGAAAGAAGCCGAGTTAGCCGAGCGAATCGCAGCCGGCGACGGGCGAGCACGCGAAGAGCTCGCAGAGGCCAATCTCCTGTTTGTCGTAACCGTAGCAAAGAAGTATCGCAACCGCGGAATGTCATTTTCAGAATTGATCAGTGCCGGAAATGTTGGCCTGATGACGGCCGTTGACCGTTTCGACGCTACTCGAGGATTCAAGTTCATTTCGTATGCAGTGTGGTGGATTCGCCAATCCATTCAGCAGGCCCTGGCCGAAGATAGCCGCACTGTTCGCCTCCCTATCAACCGTATCAGCCTCCTGCACAAAATCGCCCGCACTCGCCAGCAGTTGGGTGACGCAAAGGAAGGTGAACCCCGCGACGAAGAGATCGCCGCCGCCCTCGATTTGTCGATCACAGAGGTGCGGGACACGATGCTGAGTGGTCGCCGTGCAGTCTCCCTCGATCGCGCCGTATTCGATGAGGATGAAGACTCCACACTACTCAAGCGTCTTGCAGATGATGAGCAAGAGCAGCCCGACGAAACAATCACCCGCACCTCCAGCCAGAAACAGCTGGAGATGGTGCTCAACGATCTAGACGAACGTGAGCACTCGATTGTGCAGTCCTACTTCGGCCTTGATGGCTCAGAGCCAATGACGTTGGAGCAGATCGGCAATCGTATGGGTCTTACCCGTGAGCGAATCCGTCAGTTGAAGGAGCGCGCCTTCAGCAAGTTGCGCCATCCCTCACGGCGAGATTCCCTGCGTTCGCTCGAGGGTTAACAAACACAGAAGTATTGGGACGACTGAAAATGTCCGGTTCGGTGCGACGCACTGAGCCGGACATTTTCATTTCCCCCTCTTTCGTCGATGCCTGGCGTCCCGCTTCGGTCAGGCTGAAAGAAGGTCGATGTAGGGACGACTCGGGTGAGTTGACCCCTTGCCGCGGACTGGAGGCTCCCCGTGAGCGCTGGTCACAAGTAAGTCGGCTTGATCATCGGCTGTTGCCAGATTGTCAACGGGGGTTGTCTGGTGTCCCCCATCCACCCCCCGCAGGCGTCTCCATGCCGAAAACATCCCCTGGTCTGACATCACAGGCATCGATGCCCTCGATAGATTCGATCGTGCCATCGGTTCGCTCGACCCAATCTCGACCCACCTGACCTGGGTCTCCCCCGTCCACGCCGAAGGGGGGCACCCGCCGATGACCGCCGAGGACAGTGACGGTCATGTCTTCAAAGAATCGCACCCGTCTTGTGACCCCGTCACCACCCACGTGACGTCCTCGTCCTCCGGATCCTCGGCGGATCGAGAATTCTTCCACACGAACGGGGAATCTCCACTCCAGGACTTCTGGATCCGTCATTCGCGTGTTGGTCATGTGTGTCTGAATGGCACTCGTACCGTCAAAGTCAGGTCCTGCACCGGTACCACCACAGATCGTCTCGTAATTCTGCAACCGCTGATTCCCCCACACGAAATTGTTCATCGTCCCTTGTGAACCGGCGATCACCCCGAGTGCACCGAACAGCGCATTGCACATGGCCTGGCTGACCTCGGTGTTGCCAGCGATGACGGCGGAAGGATACGCAGCGTTGATCATCGACCCCTCTGGCGCGATGATCTGAAGCGGCTTGAAGCAACCCTGATTCAACGGAATCTGGGCCCCAACCAGCGTGCGGAAGACGTAGAGGACGACAGCATGGCAAACGGCCAGCGGCGCGTTGAAGTTGAGCACATCCTTCGGCGACGTCCCTGTAAAGTCGATCACCGCATTGCGGCGACGATGATCGACTCGAATCGTGACCTGAATCTGTGCGCCACTGTCGAGATCATAACAATAGGTGCCGTCCTTCAATGCCGATATCACACGTCGGACACACTCCTGCGCATTGTCCTGGACATGGCCCATATAGGCAGCCACCGCTGTACGGCCGAATTGGGCGATCATCTTGCGAACCTCAACGACGCCCGTTTCGTTCGCCGCGACCTGAGCTGCGAGATCGGCCATGTTCTCATCGATATTTCTACACGGGTACTTACCCGATGCCAGCAGCGCTCGTGTCTCTTCCTCGAGGAATCGTCCCTCGTCAACCAACTTGAAATTGTTGATCAGCACACCTTCTTCGTCGATATGCCGACTATCTGGAGGGGCTGAGCCCGGTGTTCGTCCGCCGACGTCGGCATGATGTCCACGCGAGCCGACATAGAACAGGACCTCAGAGGTCTCCTCGTCCCAGACGGGCGTAATTACTGTAATGTCCGGTAGATGCGTGCCGCCATGAAAGGGGGCATTCAGCACGAAGACATCGCCCGATTTCATGCTGGCCTGATTGAGATGAATGATGGTTCGAACCGACTCGCTCATCGAGCCGAGATGCACAGGCACATGCGGGGCATTGGCGACGAGGGCACCCGTGTGATCGAAGAGCGCACAGGAGAAGTCGAGACGCTCCTTGATATTGACGGAATACGCCGTGTTGGCCAGCGTCGCCCCCATCTGCTCAGCAATCGACATGAAGAGATTGTTGAACACCTCGAGCATGATGGGGTCGGCCTTTGTACCGATCGCCGCATGGCGATTCAGCGGCACCGTCCGCTGCAGAATCAGATGGCCAAATTGATTGAGTCTCGCTTGCCAGCCCGCCTCCAGGACCGTCGTAGCCGTCGCCTCGCGGATGATCGACGGTCCATCCACAACCTGGCCGGGCTGCATCGTGTCACGATCAAACAATGGCACCTGCTGGCGGCTCCCGTTGACCCACATAGACACTGCGTCAATCGATTCGCTGTTTGCACCGGCGCGCGTAGCCTGCTGATCCGAGACTTCTGCGGCGCCGCCCACAACTTCAACACTGAGCGCCTCGATGACTAAGGCACGCTCTCCTGCCGAAAAACCATAACGCGACCTGTGCGCCGCATCGAAGCGCTCACGCATCTGCCTCTCTGTGCCAAATACGACATCCAGAGGCAGAAGTGACCCGGCGTAGCGCAGATGAGCCCGTTGTTCTACGCGGATGGATTCCGCAGCGATGCCCTGACGGCAGACCTCATCACGGGCTTGAGCCACCATCAGCTCCAGCACCTGCGCGGCAGCGTCGGTTTCGACAATGTCGCCTTCGAATTGCCGTTCACGCAGCGCACGGACCTCGGCAAGTCCCATTCCATACGCTGACAAGACCCCCGCCAGAGGATGGAGGAAGACCGTCTCCATACCCAGGGCATCGGCGACGAGACATGCGTGTTGGCCACCAGCACCACCAAAACAGTTGAGTGTGTATTGGGCCACGTCATAGCCCCGTTGCACGCTGATTTTCTTGATGGCGTTGGCCATGTTCTCTACCGCGATCCGCAGGAAACCCTCCGCTACCTGCTCAGAACTCATCGGCGCGTCACCTGTATCGGTGGCAATCTGAGCCGCCAGGCTGTGGAACTTCTCGACGACGACAGCACAGTCGATCGGCTCGTTGGCCTGCGGTCCGAAGACCCGGGGAAAGTGGCTGGCGTTCAGCTTACCCAACATCACGTTGCAATCCGTCACGGTCAGTGGCCCATTGCGACGATAGCAAGCAGGGCCCGGATCTGCTCCGGCCGATTCAGGTCCGACCTGAAAGCGCCCATCCTGGAAATTCAGAATCGAACCTCCCCCTGCGGCAACCGTGTGGATGTTCATCATCGGTGCCCGCATCCGCACGCCTGCCACTTCCGTCTCAAAGCTCCGTTCAAAAGTACCCGCATAGTGACAGACATCCGTTGACGTCCCGCCCATGTCGAAGCCGATCAGTCTGTCGTAGCCAGCCAGTGCCCCCGTCTTGACCATACCCACCACGCCGCCGGCGGGGCCGGATAGGATCGCATCCTTGCCTTGAAAGAGAGCCGCATCGGTTAGTCCACCATTCGACTGCATGCACATTAATCGCTCGCAGCCGCCGTGATCGGCATCCAACGCCCTGCGCACCTGATTCACATATCGACGCAAGAGCGGACTCAAGTAGGCATCAACGACCGTCGTGTCACCTCGAGAGACCAGCTTCATCAGCGGCGAGACGAGATGGCTTGTGGAGATCTGTCCGAAGCCGGCTTCTCGCGCCAGATCGGCGACGCGCTCTTCGTGCACGGGATTGCGATAGCCATGCATGAAGGCAATGGCCACACTATCGATGCCATCGGCTTTGGCGCCGGCCAAAGCAGTACGCGCGGCATTCTCGTCGAGGTGGGTGACCACATGTCCGAGTTGGTCGAGACGCTCCGGGATCTCGGCGACCCGCTCGTAGAGTAACTCTGGCAGGGTGATCTTGAGATCAAATAGCCGAGGACGATTCTGATAGCCAATTCTCAGTAGATCACCAAAGCCCGCGGTGATCATGAGCAGGGTGCGATCACCTTTGCGTTCGAGCAGGGCATTCGTCGCCACCGTCGTCCCCATCTTGACGGCCTCGATCGTGCCCGCGGGAATCGAGTCGTCCTTTGCCAACCCTAGAAGATCCCGGATGCCCTGAACGGCAGCATCCTGATACTGGTCCGGATTCTCAGACAACAACTTGCAGGTCAGGAGTCGGCCATCTGGAGACCGACCAACGACATCCGTGAAGGTGCCGCCCCGGTCGACCCAGAATTGCCACTTCACGATGGTCTCCGGTGGCACACACACCTATGAAGGCCCGGGGCCATCAGCTGAATCTCCTCCCCCTTTTATCTTGCTCAAAGACAATCCAACCACGACTCAGCGGATCTGCATGAGCACCCACTGCCGCTGCCCACTCGGCGCCAAAATTCACTGCCATGCGATCCTCGTAGACTTCATCGGCGTGCCTCGTCCCCTGAGCGTATAACGCACCGCCAGCGGTCACGACAAGTTGCGCGTAGGGTTCCCATGTGGCGCATGGCAGACGCCACCTCAGACAAGTCAGCATCCGCCGCGATCAACTCTTCCACGTCGGGTGGAAACACGCAAAATTGCAGTGGGTCGTTCATCATCCGATACGCCAGACAACCAACCATTCTGTCAAGATGGGTCGTTTCCAATTCTGCGGCGAGCCGATTCAGCCAACTGTAGTAGCGACAGGACTTTCCCCCGCCGAATCCGTCCCACGGCTCCATTTCTCGTCCATGGCGCGACAGATGTTGCCCTCGCACGGTCGGTGTCGAAACACGGCTGCCAGCCATGATCGTTTTCGCCGGGGTGGTAGCGCTCACCGCCCCGGAGCGAAAACCACGCTGACGCCGGGGCCAGTCGCCACCATATTTGGCACCACTCCACTGACGCGAAGGCGCTGATGATTCGCATTCCCGCTCTCTCTTCTTCAAGCCGGGCGATAACTTTTGATGTCCTCAATACTTCGACGCGTCTAAGCAGGCAGGTCGGGCGGGCCTTCATATCCAATACTTTCCCAACCGGCCACATCTCCACCCTTCTCGCGATAGAGAGCCGGATACAACCGCAGCGAGCGATCCTCGAAGGGCAGTTCGATGCGTCGACTTCCCTCTGCGGCGGAGCGCACAAATGCCATGGCCACCTCCAGAGCATGGGCATAGTCAGCGCCACTGGAAGGTGGATCCTCGCCGGTCTCGAATGCTTGCACAAGCGACTCGATGCGACCACTGAACATCACGTGCTCTGGTGGGGGCTCGTTCAGAAATTCGGGAAAGACGGGACTTCGACTAGCCCCCTTGCCTTGCAACAAGACTGGCTGCGGTGAGGACAGAAACACCTGCCCCTCCTCACCTTCGACGGATAAAAAACAATTTGGACGATCCTGTTTCTCCGTTGGCGCCGGAATATCACAGATGATTCCGCCCGTCAGCCCCACACGACCATACGCGGGACAATCCTTCTCCACATCCGGCCCGTCGGGGTAGGCGACATATCGCGGGATAGGTTCCAACGTGTGTCCTTCAACCCAGGCGACATCCATCCCGGTTACCATCCGCAGGGCCGAAAGCTGCACACATCCACCACCCGACACCTCCACTGGTAACCCGACGGGAATCGTGGCTCCTGTCAGCGCGCCAATGTTGCCTGCCTGTATCCAATCCATGACCTGTGGCATGTAAGGCGTGATCCAGCGCGATTGACCACATCCGAACAGTGTGCCTCGTTCGCGACAGGTTCGTACGATCTCATCTGCGTGCGACAACTCGACGGCCAGAGGTTTTTCGCAGGAGACGACACGAACCCCCGCCTCGGCACAAGCGAGCACAATGGGGCGATTCTGACCGACGGGCACAATGGCCGATACGATATCTGGAACTTCCTGAGCGAAAAGATCTTCTACCGAATCGAAGACAGACTTTGCGCCGTAGTGATCAGCAAAAGCCTGCCGGCGGTCTTTCGCCTGGTCCACAAGTGCGATGATCTCGCAGTCGGGATGAGCCGCGTAGGCGCGCATATAGAAACGCCCCCATGTTCCTGCCCCTCCGACCACAGCAACTCTGTATTTGGCCACTCTCCACCTCCGGTCGCTCTGTCAGGCGACCCGTCAGACATTCTACCCATAGAGCCACAAAACTACTCAATTGAGAGTCTCCAGCACATGCCAGGCAAGTCACGCCGTCAATCGCTGCACAAGGCCTCCACCGGGTTGAAACGCGCTGCACGGGTCGCCTGACACCCCACGGTCAACCAGGCAATCAGCATCACAAGCACACCTCCTGTGATGAAGGATCCCACACCCGGATCGGTACGGTAGGCGAATGCCTCTCTCCCAGTTCGAAAACTTCATGAAGCAGCAAGCAGGCATGCCCCAATGGGTTCTCTATCGGCGACGGGTCCATAACAGGGGGGCAGGTCACCCGAGACGCGCACTGTCTTCACACTACGCTTTTAGGTGACCGACTGTGGCAGCCTTGACCGACTGCCACAGTTCAGTGCTGTAACGAGGGCCTTAACACTTGGCAAAGCGGCAGAATCACGAGCACGCTCAAGGCAATAGATGTGAGAGCCACACTCACTCCGAACATGTCGCTCACGACACCGAAGAGAATCGGTGCGAGAGCCCCTGCACCGATACCAAGGGTGTAGAAGAGTCCGTAGGCCCGCGCCTGCCTCACACCGTCGACGAAGTCACCTACCGTTCCATACAGAACTGAAGACGTGCCATTGAGAGCGACGCCGAAGAGTGGCAGGGCCATCAAGGCTTGCTCGAGGGGCAAGACGATGACCGCCGCCATGAATCCTGCTGTCGCCAGCTCTGTCAGAATCACCGTGCGCAAAATGCCAACTCTCTCGGCAATGAATCCACACACCAGCTTGCCAGCCGCCCCACCGGCAAATACGAGGCCCAGAGCGACGCCGAGGGTCTCGACGGCAGCTCCCTTGTCCATCAGTAGGAATGGCACAAAGGTCAGAAATCCCATGCGCACTCCACTGTCGATCATGCCGATTGCTGCCAGCGTCGAAAAGCCGCGCGAGTCGATGATCCCCCAGCCAGAGTCGGAAACTGGCGGCGTGTCTGCTGCCTTCGTCTCTGCCGACGAAGAGGGCACATCTGGCGTGGGCTGCGTTTGCTTGGGTAGCAGGATGAACACGAAGAACGCAGCCACCACAGCGAAGAGTCCGTAGCCGATCGTGCTACTGGGCCAGCCATAGGCAGCCGCGGCGGCGGCGACAGCGGCCGGCGCCGCTACCTTGCCGAGATCACCAGTAAAATTGTAGGTCCCGAGCGCTGCCCGCCGTTTGGCACCTGCATAGGCCCGTGAGATGACACTGGACACAAGAGGATGCTGCGTGCCGCAACCGATACCGGCGATCCCTAGGAATAACAGCAGACCAAGAAAGCCGTCCGCCCATCCCATCAGGATAAAGCCGACACCGGCAAGGACCGTTCCCCAGGCGAGAATCGCCCGCTCGCCGTAGCGCTCAGCAAGAATCCCGGCCGGCACCTGAAACGCCGCCATGGTCCCCATCATGACCATCTTGAGAGCCCCAACCTCCGCGTGATTAAGGGCGAATGCCGCCGCCCACAAGGGCAGCAATACGTAAATGCAGTCGGTGAATCCATCGTGGACGAAGTGCGCAAAGCCGCCGACGACGAGAACCTTGCGGCGGGAGTTGGACTCGTCCTGGTCGGGCTCTGGGTCGCTATCTTGCATGGCCATAACCTAGGCCTACAGAAGATTCGTGTCAGAACAGCAAAGAGGCGGGCATCTTGCGACACCCGCCTCGCACCGAGCCCTATGCTTCACTGCGGCCATCGTATGCCCGATAACCATAGTTCCATCATAGGCTCATCAGGTGGACATCCCATCTGACTCCACCTTGTATTGAGTCCGTCGCACAGCAACCACGCCAGTGAGTGAGAGCGGAATCCGAATACACGGAGCCACGCGTATGCCCGCGCGGCCCACCGCAAACCTTCGTGGCCACCACGTATGCCCGTGGTACACCGATGGGTCGTGGTCTCAGAACTCATCCACACAGTAGCCGCCGTTCTGGCACAAGGTCAAGGACAGAAAACCACGTCACGTTCTTGCCTAACCGAGGTCTTTAATTCAAGGCCAAGGTCTTTCTTCAGAGTGAATCCTACCAATGATCTCTAACGGATCTCCCGCTCCACAGCCAATATCATGACCGCCACATTGCCAAAACCGACAACGCCAGAGCCGATCGTGTCCAACGCGCCAATCGTTGCAGCGATTGCAGAACAGGACGAGCAAGTCGCCGAGCACTATACGGAGGTACGTCGCCAGACGCTGGCTTCGATGCCTATCGCCGCCTCCTTTTGCGTCTTGATCGCTATCAGGATGTCCTCATGCACCGCCGACTCTGCCGCTCAGGCGGAGACGATCGCAGTGCGTTGCGCGGTCTGGCCGCTCTTGCTCACCATCATGGTCAGTGGATTCGCCAACCAGAGGAATGGACCTCTGACGTCGAACGCAATGGCAAACCGCAGCGAGTAGATCAGTTCTCTCTCTCGCCCGCCACCTACTCGCCCAATACGACGTGCCCACTTTCCTGGATGAGGCGTGGTTTCCCGAACGAAGTGACGAGGCACTGCAACAGCAGCAGTGGTTTATCTCGATCGGCTCTGGTGGCAGTGTCCGCGACTTGGATACGCCCGTGCATCTGACGCGGCGGATGGCACATGCGTTCATGCTGCGGAACAATCGTGAGTCCATTGCCCACAATCTGCGTTGGGTCCAGGTCCTTGGGATGGGTGGCGATCAGGTCACGGCAGGCGCCGTGCAGAGTACGCGCCTTGGGCGACATCTGGATCACGACGAATTTTGGAACACGGTGGTGCTATTTCTCGCCAGCAATCCAATGATTGACTCGACCCTTGTTGGGCCCGTGATCGATTATGTCCACCACATGCGCTTTGCCCCTCGCCGCATCGTCAGAGAAGGCGGCGGTGTGGATGAAGCCCCCCGCCACAACCTGATTTCACCATGAAGGGTCGTAGCACGACGAAATTGCTCCGTCAAGTGGAGGCATGGCATGGCCATCTTGCGCGTGTCATTGACGTCGTATTTCAAAGCTGGCAAACCTGTGGTCTTCGTCCGTACGAAATAGAGGACGAGACCCCAGAGATCGGCAAGGTTCGCTGGACCGTCCAGGAGTTGGGGTCCAGTTGGGAATTTTTAGCAGAAGGCACGGCCATGGGGCACTGCGTCGTCTCCTACTCAGATCAGTGTGCCGATGGTCAAACGTCGATTTGGTCGATTGGCCTTCAAGGCGAGCAGGACGAGGAGCGTGAGGGAATCCTGACTGTCGCCGTCGATCCAAAGAAACGGGCCGTCACACTGGCGCGTGGCAAATACAACATGCTGCCAAATCAGGCACCTCGTTCAGCACAGGCGCAGAAAGCGGCCAGTGCTGGATACATGGAGAAGATCAATCGACGTCCACGGAGCGATCTGGCGTCCTGGCTAGCGGAATCGAAGCATCCGAAATGATCTGGGTTCATTACGTTCCCACCGTAGGCTCTCGTCCACTGAGTCTATTCTTTGCCACGAAATGTGCGGGCACAATTGAAACCCAAGACAGTACCGGAGGCTGGCTTCGGTGCTTCCGCTTGGCCAAGATCCAACCGGTATTCCAGCGACCAGTAGTTGACACCTATGTGCGCCGCCGCTTCGCCGTTGGCATTCCAGGCGCGTGCCTCATCGGAGACGTTACCGCCGACATAGTCCACTAGAAAGGCATCCGACGTAACACCCCGCGTGTTGATACCCGTCTGGAAGTAATCGTTCCGGTCAAAATCCGCGTCGACGAAGATCTCTACGACGTCTTCCCAGAAAATCGGTCCATCGTGGCCATGATCGGTGACGGAAAGGCTGTCAGGATGGTCGTCGTGGCCGATGAATCCAAGAAATAGCGCCTCCTCCGTATAACCGGCATAGAATTCGGATCGGACTTGTGAGGGAATGGCCGCCGTGTGTTCGCCACTGAACTAGTAGAATGTGTCCGTCCGGACCGCCTCCCTCCAGACATTGTCGCCGACGCAGTCCATCAATGAGCGGTGATTTGGAGAGACGCGGGACATCGAGGAGCATGCCGTGTTCTCTCCACGTTTGCAGGACCTGCTCGAGCCGACCAATGTCGTAAAGGAATCTGCCCAGTCGATGATTGGCAGCTTTGCTGCCGGGAGAGGTCGCACGGGCCTTTTCGTACAACGCCTCAGCCTCCTCGAGATTCGCCTCCAGTTCGGCCTTGAGTGCCAGTTCGAGCCACTCGTCGACAGCACGGGCGAGGCGGATCTTCGCCTCCATCCTGACGTCGGCATCCTCATCGTGAGTGAGAGTAGGGGCGATGATTTGAGCACGCTCTTTCTATTCATCGGTGAGTTTGTCGTCGAGACCATTGAGAGCCAACAGTGCCTCGAAACGGCCTCGCGTTTCGGCGATTTGCAATACTGAGATGAGAGACTCAGCCGCCTCTTCGCGTCCCTGCGTTCCAAGACCATGGGCGATCCGCGCGCGCACCTCGGCAGCCAGATCGGTTTGTAGCACCTGACTCAGACGCTTACTGATGCGATGGTCATCTACTCGCATCATCAGACTCAGCAGCACGTCGACGAGATATGGCCTGACCTTCGTCAACTCGTCGTCACCGAGTGCGGCAAGGAGCGGTTCCACAGCATCCTGCTTGGCGAGCAGCAACTGCTGACGAGCGAATTCACGGCCCTGGGAACTGGCCAGCTGTTCGATCAGGTCCTCCGGGGATGGCCCACAGGCAGCAAGCAAGGCCCGTAGCAGAGCGAGAATGTTCGCTTGTATCTCATCTCCTGCCGCTCTCGTATTGAGCAATCACCTCGAGCAGGGCCGCATTCGTTGGATCAGCAATCTCGAATGCCGTCTTTGCCGAGCGATCCGTCTGTGCTGCATCTGCTCCTGCTTCGAGCAGCAATTCCACGGTTCGCGCATCTCCACTTGCAACAGCGCAGTGCAGCGCCGTTTGCTGCCATCGATTCTCGGTCCTCGCCCCCCCCCCCCTTTTGCAGCAGGAACTCCATCGCCTCTGCACGTCCATTCATGGCAGCGATGAATATGGGTGTCTGCTGGCTGTCGTCGCCGCTCTCCAACTGTGAGTGATCTGCTTCGAGGATGTCGAGCATCAGATCGATTCGTCCCATGGCAGACGCTGCATGTATCGCGATGGTGGCCCCCCTGCCTGCGAGAAATTCTGCGGTTTCCCATCGGCCGCAGCTGACCGCCTCCTCGAGAGGACTACGGTTGCGCTTCAAACTCCTGCGTGAAATCAATTCTGGATAGTCGCCAAGGAACTGCTCGACCAGATCGGTTCTTCCCCACATCGCAGCTGTGAAGATATCGTGAACTGCACCTGCATCCAGCAGCAGGCTCACGCGATTCGGCTCAGATTCGTCTTGGGACGTATGCTCGATCGCCGTATAGAGCGCTGATTCTGCAGGCGCAGGGACATTGGGATTCGCACCATTTTGCAGGAGCAAGCGCAATACCTCGAGTTCTCCTTCCCAGGCGGCCAACACGACAGCAGGTGCGACCCCCTTGTTCTCATTGAACCCCAAGACGTTGACGTCGGCACCGTGATCGATCAGGACCTCGGCAAGGGGAGCCCATGGGTCGTCCTTACCGCGACGCACGCATGCCCGATGGAGGGCTGTATTGGTCTGTCGCGCTTCGGGATGCGCACGATCCCAGCGTTCTGCTCCCAAATCAGCGATCCGTTCATCCACCAGAGACGGATCATGCTGAAGAATCGCACGAACCGCGTCGACCTCGTTGGCTTGGACGGCTTCGAAGTATGCATCGATTTGAGTGATAGGAGGACCTCGACGAAATGAATAACGCAGGGACAACGGAATTGGGCCGGGCGATCCAGGTCAAGCTGTGGCATGACCGGCGGACGGAGACTCCCTGCCAGGAGCGCTTGCCGTGAACCCTATCGCGAGCAAGCTCGATGTTGACTTGCGGCGCCACGGATCTACAGGGATCTTTCTCGCCCTACCAAATTTTCGCAAACGGCAACGGAGCAGCCCCAAGATGACGTATTGCAAGACCGAGCCCGTATTGCTCGACGACGAGCAGGTGCGCAGCTACATCACCGACGGCCACATCAAGCTCGACTATTCGGTGCCCGCCGAGATCCATGAGGCGATTGCCGTCAAACTCGACCGCATGCTCGAGCTCGGTCCGAATCTCGGTAACAACGTGCTGCCTCACGCCCCCGAGTTCCGGCACATTCTCAACGCACCTGAAGTCCGGGGTGCGCTGATCAGCCTGCTGGGATCGGATTACATCGAGCACCCGCATCGGTACTGCCACAACATGGCGCCCGTTGAGGATACGCCCGACGACATCGTGGCGGCCGTTGGCCAGCGCGCTCACCAGGATTCTTACACGCCGATGGCGCGCCCTCGCCAACACTACCCCAGATACGCCCGCATCATCTACTACCCTCGCGATACGCCGGTCGAGCACGGACCGACGCACGTCACATCGGGCACCCAGTTCAACAAGAGGGTCACCGAGGAGGATCGCGCCACCGGCGCCCCGATGGCGGGCCCCGCCGGCTCCTTGTGGATCACCCACTTCGACGTCGTCCACGCCGCCGGCATCAACCTCTCCGACTCCACGCGGCACATGATCAAATTCATCTACATCCGCCGCACCGAGCCACAGGTCCCAACGTGGCAGTGCCGCAGTGAAAGTTGGCAGAATCCCGAGAGTCTCGAAGCACCGTATGATCTCGAAGTCGCCTGGGCCCACATGTGGGACTGGATGTGCGGCAAGCCGGATCGCTGCGAGAGCTTCCGCTCCGCTGCAGCTATCGCCACGGATGTACCCAAACTGACCGACGCTCTGAGCGACGAGGATGTCCACGGTACGCTGGCGGCCATTCGCCAGCTGGCGGTACCTGGGCCTGCTGCGGCCGACGAAGCGGTGTCGGCGTTGGCCGAACTGCTTAACAAGGACCACCAGGCGGTGCGCGCCGCGGCCACGTACGCCCTTGCCACCATCGGAGAGGCCGCCATCGACACATTGGTCGCTCGAGTGAAGGAGGCTGGAGGCGCTGGCTGGGAGGACGGTGCCCAGGCTTGTTGGAACGAGGGAATGGTGCACATGCTGGACGAGGCCCACGCCCTTGCCGGCATCGGTGCGCCGGCCGTTCCCGCACTGATCGAACTACTCGACTCTGCAGACGAGTGGACGCGAGTCAACGCCGCTTTCGCCCTTGGGGAGATGGACTCGGCGGCAGCCGAGGCCGTGCCTGCCCTGAGCCGCTGCCTGGACGATGATTCACACCGTGTCGTGCGCACTGCGCTGGACGCTCTCGGAACCATCGGCAGAGACTGCGATCAATACCTTCCGCGCATGCGCCGGTTCCTCGTCGAGACCCGGCCCGAATGGGACGAGGTACTCACCGGGAAGCGGGCCTGGTCAGCGCGCGATCAGGTGCGTCTCAATGCGGCGACAGCGTTGGCAAGGCTCGGCACCGAGGCCGCGTCCGCGGAGAGGGAGTTGATTGACGCCCTCGAGGATCCATGCGGCTACGTCGGACTGCTGGCCACCGATGCCCTGCAGCACCTGGGCTCACCGACGGCGACCCAGGCGGTGATGGATCTGGTCATGGCGCAGCGTTGGGATTCGTCACTCTACCCCGAACGGCCCTGGTGAGCTGATGGCATCATCGAAATAGTAGCATGCCGAGTTGATCTGGATGAGGTCCAGGCGTCGTACGCGTCCAGTCATCGGAACTATAGGCGTCACATCGTAGCGCCTAGGACCTTCTTCAGGAACTTGCAGTCGAACCGCGCTGACTCCATCGCGGTTTTCCCCGTACGCGTCTCCAGGCGAGTACTCGCGCCGAGCACGATGAGACACTCTGCTGTCCCTACCTGGCCCCCGTAGGTGGCCCGATGCAGCGGCGTTCGCCCCTTCGAATCCTGGCAGTTCAAGTCGGCGCCTTGCCCGGCCAGCTGCCAGATCATGTCGCTGTGGCCCCATTCGGCGGCCATGTGCAATGGGGTTTGCCCGGAGATCGTCTCGGCGTTGACATCGACGGCCTTGGTCAGCAACCACTTTGTGCAGCGTGACGCGTTTCCACGCGCCGCCCAGTGCAGCGGCGTCATGCCGGCCTCACCAGGGCGTCCAACCGCCGCGTCATCCTGTGCAGCAAGCTGTCGAACTCGATCGATATCATCCCGTCCGCACGCCGAATACAGATCGTAGTTCACGCCCTGTGCGAGCAGGAATTCTGCCGTCTCGTTCCCTCTGGCTGCTCTTTCGGGATTGAGCCACGGCGCGCCGGCCCCATCGTATGGAGGCGCAATGGCGTGCTGCAGCACAGTGGTCCCTCTCTCCCCGTTGCCCTTGATCTGCACTTCTGGATCGGCTCCATTCTGGAGCAGCAGTTCGACCAGGTCGCGGTTATGCGTCGCCCAGTAAAGCAGTGTGACGTTGTCGGGCCAGCCAGTGTGTGGATTCGAAGTGCCGGAGGCATCGGCGGCGCCGGACTCGAACAGGTGTTGCAGGTTTTCAGTGCATCCTGCCCAGGCAGCCTCATGCCGCACGTCGTAGCCGGTGTAGGAAAAATTCACCGGCACGCCCCGGTCCAGCAGAAAACTTGGCTGCCGCGGCACACCCGTTCATGGAGAGAGTGGCCTTCATCAGAAACGGTCCTACCGACTCCAGCCGCGCCGGCTTCTTCCTGATCAACTCAGCCATGCGGTCCACATCACACGTTCCAGTCCATCGATTGAGCGTGGGAGAAGCGGCGGCTCGAATCAACACAATCTCTGCTGCAGTCAGCTTCTTCTTCCAGGAAGTCTTGTTGTGAAAGAAATCGGTGATCTGCTTGTCGCTGAGAGACGCCGTCTTCGCTGGATCAGTCATCTTGCTCTCTTTTCTCCTTGCTGCAACAAGCCATGGCTTATGCAGTCATCGTGATCATCGAGTCCACCCGCGTCCAGTCACAGGAGTGGTCACCCTTGGAATCAACAAGAAAAATGAATGTTTTCACCCTGGGCGACCTCGATCTCTGTCAGGGATCGCAGCCCCGTCGCTGGTCCTCCCCGTTCGATCTGACCGGATGCCAGCGTGCGGTTGGCGTCATCGATCTCGACAAACCAGGCGATGCCGTCGCCGCCGCCGGATGGATAGGCATCGGCGAAGGCGAACGTGAAGTCGACGCGTGCAGCAGCGGGACTGCGCCAGCGGACGACAACCATCCCGTCTTCTCCAGGATGCACGACCAAGGCATTGTCCAGCCAGGAAATCGTCCTGCCCCACTCTCGAAACGTCTGCTCGCTGCGGCTGCTGTTGAGCGCAATCCAGGGCGTGTCGTCGGCGACCTGCCAGGCCACCGGGTTCGGGCCGGGGTCGGCCAGCAGGGGTTCCCCGGCTGTGGACAGAACTAGAGCCGGCTCGAAGCTCTCGATAGGTTGATAGTCCCCGTCTCGGACTCAGTCCACTTTGTAGAGATAGGACCACGCATCGGCGTGGTTGTTGGAGATCGTAGAGAAATCGGCAACGGCTGAATAGGTGATCGGTGTAGTCTGCGTCATGGTCAATCGATTCCTGGACATTCGTCATGCTTTGTTCGCTTCATCCGTCGTGAACATCACTTCCTGTTGGGCTTCATGTAGATGCACGCCTGCGTCGCGACATCCAAGGGCGACTTCCCCTTGTCGTTGCGGCTCGACGTACTGGCGCCGAGCACGATCAGAAACTCTGCGATCTCCGCTGAGCCTGCCTGACAAGCCAGGAACAGCGGCGTACGTCCCTTGGCATCCTGCGCATCGATGTCTGCACCGCGCTCCAGCAGCAGCGCCATGACATCCACACTCGCCGCCCGGTGCAGGGGCGTGACGAGCGAGTTCGAGTCGGCATTGACATCAGCCCCTGCATCGAGCAGCAGCGCTGCGCAGTCGCACGCCGCACCGCGAGCGGCAAAATGCAACGGTGTATAGCCGGCACCGTGCTGCAGATTGATCAGCGCTGGATCCTCAGCAAGCAAACCCCTGACACGGTCCGCGTCATTCAGCCGGCAGGCCGAATGGATGTCGTAGTAGGCCCCGTATTCCAGCAGCAATGCCACAATTTCACGTCCGCTGCGGTGGTTGGGGATCCCATTCGGATCACGCTCCGCGAAGGGATCGCTGTCGAACCAACCCTCCAGGGCACGGTGCAGGGCCGTGTCACCTGTCTCATCGAGACGCGCTTCGATGGTGCTCGCAGCCCCGTGCTGCAGTAACAACTCTGTCATCTCGACATAACTGAGCCAGGCGCTGATGTGCAGCAGCGACCGGTGCGAGGCCAGGCCACCATGGGGTGGCTCGATGGCGACCTGCGCCGTATCGACGCCCCCGACCTCCAGGACCATGCGCACACTCTCGACCCGATCATTCCACACCGCCTCGTGGACCGGACCGAAGATGCCGGGTGGGTGATCGAGACGGGCGCCCTTGTCCAGCAGGAAGCGCACGATGGGCTCGCCGTTCCTCCAATACATGGCACGGGCCAACGCCGCGGGCCCCGCCGTGTCGATCAGAGAGGGATCTCCGGCCAGCATCTCCTGCAGACGGGGCAATGACGCGACCTGATCAAGTCGGAGCCCGTCGCCCATGGCCGCCTCGACGAATTCCTGTTCCCGCGCCGACATCTGCGCGCGCCGGCGTGCTGACCATCGCAATCGGTCGTGATCCTCCCAACAGCCTTCAATCCAGGCGCGGGTCTGCGCGGGCGTCTCCTTCGCCGCCTTGACTCTGTGCTCGAACAAACCTCGGCCGCCGTATTCCTCAGCAAGGACGTAACGAGCGTAGCCCAGCGAGACCGTTGCGGACACCTCCTCAGCTGTCGCATTGGCGTATCTGAGCATACGGTCGCGGAACCGCTGCACAATGGTGGGTACGCCAGCGCGGGCTCCTTTGAGAAGATCCCGGATTTCCCGCTGGTAGTCCTTCCACTCGGCGCCGGGGCGCAGGGGCTGTACAGGCAGCGCTGCCTTGCGCGCCGCATCGATCACCGCCAGCAGACGCCACCAGGTTCGGAAACCATGCTCGCGGGCGATGGCCAGGCAGACCTGGTCCTGATCGAGCGAGGGGGTTTCAGCGAGACGGTTGGCGGCAAGTTGCTCGTAGTGGGCCAAATCGGGGACGACGTCAGGCATGTAATCTCACCGTGATAGGTTCTCGCACAACTCCATCGATTCCTTCAGAGATCGCCCAATTTAACTATATTGGACCAATCACACGAAAGGGATGATATGAAGACTTTCTCAGCCCATGAGGCCAAGGCCCGCTTCGGGCAGTTGCTTGATGCGGCTCGCACGGAACCCGTCACGATCGAGAAGCATGGTCGTCCGGTTGCCGTATTGGTCTCCAAAAAGGAATACGATGAAAGCCAGACGGCCAAGCTGCGTCGCCTCCGGGCCGAGGTGCAGGAGGGGATCGATGCCATTGAGCGAGGCGAGGTGACCGAGTTCGAAGATGCCGATCTCGAACAGGTGGCAGGGCGTCTCAAATCGGAGGCACGCCAGCGCGCGGCGTCGTCGTGACCTACGTCCTTTCCGCCGTAGCCTGGGATGACCTGCTGACGATCTGGACCTTCTCGGCCGATCGCTGGGACGAAGACCAGGCTGACCTCTACATCGACTCGATGACCCTTCGATTCGTGTGGCTGGCGCAGAACAGGGGACTTTGGCATGAGCGCCCCGGCCTTGGAGAGGGTCTCTGTTCATACATGCAAAAGAGTCACGTGATCATCTTCCGCGAAGTAAAGAGCAGACTCCAGATCATCAGGGTATTGCACGCCTCGATGGACCCCGATCTGCACGTCGGCCACTGATAAGTCCCAGGCTCGTCATTTGGCCTGACACATCCGGCGACTAACCCTCGCACCGCACTCTGCGTGATCGCGAAACCGAGGACCCTTTCCCCGGCCTCGTGGTCGCGTGTCGTCACTCCGTGTGCCAACTATCGGGAATTCCACGGCTGTGCACCACCAGGATTCTGGGTCAAAACTGATGCGGTTGCGACTCCTCGGGAAAGCGGCTGGGAGTCGCTTCTTGCTATTGTTCAGGTTCCGTTGCGTTCTTCGGACAAGACACGGACCAGGAGGCAACCAGACGAAATGCCAGGCAGACGTTCAAGAATCAAGCGACCTGACGTTGCCTCGACGCAGAATCGTGGCGAACTCCGCCGGCACTTTGAGAAATTGGGCCTGCAGTCGGAGGCAGACTATCGCAGCTGGTGGTAAAGGGAATCCATAATGAAAGACAGCCCCAAAGCAGCTTTCCTGCCAGCAGAACTCCACGAGGGATCGGATTCACTAATACCTGACGCAGCGTCCCTGACTCGCGCTCCCCGGAGATTGCGTCATAACCGAGGGCAATGGCAAGAAAGCTGAGAACGATTGCCACGACCGTGGCAAAGTCGATCTGCACCAGAGTTTTCATCAGGCCCGAATCGACGATCCCATATCCCCAGCCACCACCACCGGCCTTGTTCCACATATTGATATTGAAGCGATTCCCGTGACTTTTCTCTGCGCCAGTGCATAGAATCGAGAGTGGTTGTGGCAACAGAATGATCGCGGGCTCGATCTGGCTCCACGTCGTAGCGGCGTCGAGCTGCGCCTCGTACTCACTCACGTCTGCATAGTGAGCATCAATGCGCAGGGAATAATCCACGCTGCCGATGAAGACGCTCAATGCAGAGACGGCCACGACACACACGAGGGCGACGGTGAGACGCATTGTCAGCAGGTTGGCAAGCAGTTCCTTGCGACAATTGTCCAGATCATAGATGCCACGTAGCGGGGTGAGGTGGTACAGCGTCAAGTCAACGTGTATGATGTAGACAGGAGCATGAGACGACTCCTTCTTCGACGGTTATCCTCGACAGCTGCACTTACTCTCGGCGGCTGCACGTTTGACGGTCGACTCGACGGCTAGTGTCTGCCCCAAATCGTAGTGCCAGACTCCCCCCCAGGCAGCAGACCACCTCACAGCAGGAAACATGATGGCCATGTCACCCATGGGTTCCGTAGAGCCCTTCCTGGATTCCACCCCCCTGATCACAGATCCTGCCGCACTGCGTTCCCGTGCCAATGCATTGGGCTATCTGTTCTTCCCGGGCTTGCTGAGCAAGGAACCAATCCTCAGGGTGCGACGCCAGATCCTCGAGATCTGCCAAAGCCATGACTGGATTCAACCGAATTCGAACCTCGACGCTGGTATTGCCGTCGATGACGATGTCATCATCGAGTCCACAGGCGATCCCCGCTGGCAGGCCTTCTATAACGATGCGCAGAAGTTGCGCGACTTCCACGCCCTCGCGTTGAGTCAACCCATCATCGATACCCTGGCCGTGCTCTTCGGCGAACCGGTTCTGGCACACCCCCGCAACATCCTGCGCGTCATCTTCCCACGTTCGGCGACGCACACCACACCACCACACCAGGATCACTTTTATATCGGCGGCAGTCGCGACACGTGGACCGGCTGGTTTCCTCTCGGAGACTGCGATGCCAATCTGGGTAGTCTGGCCATGGTTCCGGGCTCACACCTGACAGGCTTCCACGATGTGCATGAAGCCCAGGGTGCAGGTGGCCGCGCCGTGAGAGTCGACGAAGACAGCACCTGGGTCGGCGGCGACTTCACCTGTGGCGATATGCTGTTTCTTCACAGTCTCGCCATTCATCAGGGACGCCCCAATGAAACGGACCGCCTGCGCCTTTCCTGCGACTTTCGCTACCAACCCCGCAGCCACGAAGTGCGCAGCGACTCGCTGACACCGCACATGAACTGGCTCACGTGGGATGAAGTCTACTCGGATTGGGCCGGCGACGCCCCCCTATGCTCCTATTGGGAGGCGTGGGATCTCTCTATCGTGAATCCAAAGAGCTGACATGGCGGGCTGCGGATCTCGGCAGCCCGCCCACGGCTTCAGAGAGTCCAACTAGTCACTCGATGATGCTTGTTCTCTCGCTTGCTGCTGGGCAATGAAGGTGGCCACCTCTTTTACGGGAGCTATCCATACGCCATTGTCCGGATCCGAAGCATAGGCAAGCAATTCTCGCAACATCACGAGATTGGTCCCGCGGCGACCCTCTTCTCTGATGCTGTGGCCAGCCAGAACGAGCCAGTTTTCGTTGCGCTTGGTTCGGTCGATCATGCGCTCGATGGCAGGAAAGTCCTCGCCGTCCATCCGCATCGCCATGACCTGCGCCGTATCGAAGTGGCCTGGCGTATTCGACGTCTCATCAAGCCAACGCCGCCCGGTCTGGAATATTTCCGCGACCATTGGTACGTAGCTCTGCGTATTCCGCCCGCGGCCGACATAGGTCTGGCCACAGGGATAAGCGAAGGAAACCGGGCGGGTCCCGACCAGTTCCTCGAGTTCGTCATTGGCCTGCACGATCTCCGTGTGCATGCGCTCCATGTCGTAGTCCTCCAGCACGACACCGTCGTAGCGGGTCCAGGTGAAGTTGCCTGTGCATGGATGGCCCATGGTATGGTTGCCGATCTCATGTCCGGATGCGATGGCTTTCTTCCACAGTTCAAGCTCTTCGAGCAGATTCTCGGGCTGCGCGTAGAACGTCGCCTTCACGTTGAAGGAATCCAGCACGGGCACGGCGTGGGTCACCTGAGTGGAGCGACCATCGTCGAAGGTCAGGCTGAGGGCGATCTTGGCACCATGGGGCCAGGGAAATCCGGAGGGATCAACGTGCCGTTCCGCCGGGCGGTCTGCCGTTTGCTGCGCGAAGGTCGGCACCGTGAGGACAACGAAAACCATGGATAGAGTGGCTGTCATCTTCCAGCGAGCGAGAGAAGGATTTGGGCTCGTCAGGGCGGATTTCGTGAACATTTGCTCTCAGGAATCGGTGTAAGGGCGTTTTGTTGTGTTAGGTGGAAACATGGGGCAGAAAAGTAAGCAGAACCCGTCTTCTACCCTGGCCAGGGCGTGTCGTTTCTGATGTAGCTCCCATCAGAGAAGGCTGAGAAGAAGTGCGGAATGAATGGATGGATCACCTGCTCACGCGAGTCGTCACTGTGCAGACTGGTCTGCGCCGCATAGGTGACCTGCTCGCTGCCGTGAACCAGCACGTGGTACCAGGCCTGGTAGCGGTCGGGCTGACTCCGATTGGAGAAATACCAATCGTCGTCGGCCTGACAAGCCCGATCAAGAGCGACGACCACCCCACGGTAGCCGTATTTCCTGTGTTGCACGAGTTGCCCTGGGACGAACAGTGGCGCCGCGGCATCCTCTGAAGGCACCTCGTCACCGTGATAGCGCTGTAGCAGATCTCTGACTTGCTGTAACTGCACCTCATCAGGCGGCTCTGTGAGTTCACTGAGCCGCTCCTCGAGGGACGCCCCGAAGGATGTCAGCGCCTTGGCAACAGCTCGTTGGACCTGCTCCGAGTCATCGTCAATCAGCCGCAATAAATGGGGAAGCTGCTTTACATCACCCACTGGCCTGCCCTTCCTGAAGGAGGGAGTGATCTTGCGTGTCGATAAACCAACGATACAGCGCCGGCATGACAAGTAGCGTCAGTGCCGTTGAGGTGAGCAACCCACCCACAACCACCGTCGCCAGGGGTCGTTGTACCTCACTGCCCGTCCCAGATGAGAAAAGCAGTGGAATCAGCCCGAGGGCTGTCGTGGAGGCGGTCATGAGTACGGGACGAACTCGCGTGCACGCACCCTCAATAGAGGCTTCGATGACGGACACACCATCGTCAACCAACTCGTTGAGATAGGCAACCAGCACCATCCCATTCTCCAGGGCAATGCCGAAGAGTGCGATGAAACCGACCGATGCAGGAACCGACAGATTCTGTCCGGTGATCCATAACCCAATGATACCTCCCACAAGAGCAAGAGGAATATTGAGCAGGATCAGCGCCGAATTCTTGAAGGAATTGAAGTTTGAGTACAGTAGCAGGAAGACGATCACCAGTGTCACGGGAACGACGACGGCAAAGCGCTTGTTTGCTTCTTGCTGGAGTCGGAACTGCCCCCCCCAGGTGACGAGATATCCAGGTGGCAGATCGACATCACGATCAAGCGCTTCCTGCGCTTCGGCGACGAAGGAGCCGATATCGCGGCCCGTCACATTGCACTGTACCGTGACGAAACGCTGGTTCTTCTCACGCGTGATCTGGCGTGGTCCTACGAGCTCCAGAATCGACGCCAACTCGGAAAGTGGGACGCGAACACCATGGGGCGTCTCAATGAGGATCCCACCCACATCACCTTTGGTGGCGCGATACGCATGTGGATATCTGACGAGGATATCGAAGCGACGTATGCCTTCGAATACTTCTCCGGCGACCTCTCCTCCTACTGCTGCTCGAATCACCTGCTGGACGTCTTCCACATTCATGCCGTATCTGGCGATTTCACTTCGATCAACGTTGATCAATAGTTGTGGTGTTCCACTGACCTGATCGACCTGCACGTCAGCGGCACCTTCAACCTTTCGCACAACCGCGGCGATTCGATCCGCCTGCGTCTTCATCACCTCGAGATCTTCTCCAAAGAGCTTGATCGCCAGCTCTGCCCGAACCCCCTCGAGCAGTTCCTCTACTGCCATCTCGATGGGCTGAGTGAAGTTGACAAGGATTCCTGGGATCTCGCCGAGCTCTGTCCGGATGACCTCTACGAGCTCTTCCTGTGAATCGGCTTGGGACCACTCGTGTTGAGGTTTCAGCAATACATACATCTCAGCGCTGTTGATGGGGTCCGTGTGAGCGCCCACTTCACCGCGACCGATCCGTGTGACGACACCCGTCACCGCATCGATTGCCTTGATACGACGTTCCACCAGCATCGTCAGTCTCTTGCTCTCAACCAGAGAAATAGACGGTGCCATTGTCAGACGTGTGACAATCGTTCCCTCTTGAAGCTTCGGCGTGAATTCGGACCCTAGTCTTGGAAAGACAAGGGCTCCCACCGCGATCAGCACGAGCGAGATGGCGACAGCCGACCCCTGGCGATGCACGAAGAGCGAAACCATTGGACGATAGGCCGCAATGAGCCGCTCGAGCATCCGATCGCCGAAACTTGCCGATACCTGCTCCTCCCCCGGTGACTGTCGGCTGCGCAACAGCAAATTGGACAACACCGGCGCCAACAGCAGGGCGAAGATCAGGGAACCGAACATGGCCAGAGTGATCGTATAGGCCAGAGGACGAAAGGTCTTACCCTCCACTCCCTGAAGCGTGAACAGGGGCAGGAAGACAATCCCGATGATGCTGATGGCAAAAAGGATGGGCCTCCCCACCTGCACACAAGCGCGCCCCACCAGCAGCACTCGATTTTCTCCGTCGGCCGCATTGCGCAGGACACGATCGATATTCTCAACCATGACAATCGTACCATCCACCATGAGACCGATGGCGATGGCCAGACCACCCAGTGACATCAGATTGGCGGAGATACCGAAATACTTCATCCCCAGTGTGGCGAAGAGAATCGAAAAGGGAATGGATAGGGCGACCACGATACCTGGCCGAACCGATCCCATGAACACAACGAGGACCACCACGACCAACAAGATTCCCTGCAGCAGGGCGGTCGTCACCGTCTTGACGCATGCCTCGACCAGTGTCTTCTGCTCATAGTAGGGCACCAGACGGATCCCGTCGGGGAGAATTCGATTGATCTGCGTCATTTTTTCTTCAACATCAGCAATGACGGTCGACGAGTTGCTACCGAAGAGTTTGACGACCATACCCGCCACCACTTCCTCGATCCCATCCCGTGTTTGCAGGCCACGCCGTATGGCGCCGCCGAGACGGATGTCTGCCAGTTGACGCAGATAGACAGGACGTCCGTCCTGAGCCTTGATAACGATCTGTTCGATATCCTGTATGGATGACACGAGCCCGACAGAGCGGACGATGTATTCTTCTGCATCCTTCTCGATGAACTGGGCGCCCACATTCAGATTGTTCGCCCGAACTCGCTCGATGACATCCTGGATACTAACGTCGTATTCGAGTAGCGCTCGCGGATCGATCACGACCTGAAACTGTTTCTCAAAGCCGCCAATACCGAGAATCTCGGTCACGCCAGGGACGGTCTGCAGGTGAAACTTCACGAGCCAGTCTTGAATCGAGCGCAATTCTTCAAGACTTCTCTCACCACTCTCGTCTTCGAGGTAGTAGAACAAGACGAGCCCCATCCCCGTGGAAATCGGCCCCATGGATGGGTCACCGAAGCCGTCTGGAATCTGTTCGCGTGCTTCTTGCAGACGTTCGTTCACAAGCTGGCGAACGAAGTAGATATCCAACTCATCTTCGAAGTACACATTGACCACAGACAGGCCAAAGTTTGACACGGACCGGACGTTGGTCACGCCGGGCAGACCGCTCATGACGGCCTCGACGGGATACGTCACAAACTTCTCAATCTCTTCTGGCGCGAGACCGTCTGTTTCTGTGAAAACTTGAACAAGGTTTGGCGACACATCAGGAAAGGCATCCACGGGCAATTCCAGATAACTGTGTAGTCCCGCTGCAGCGACGCAGGTCCCCATCACCAGCACGAGCAGGCGACTTCGCAAACCGAATTGGATCAAAGCGTCAAGCATACTGAGTCCTCCTCGGTTAGTGGTTGTGACCTGACTCGAATTCGCCCTTTTGGATCTGCGCCTTCAGCGTAAAAGCGCCCTCGGATGCAACCCTTGCTCCTGCCTCGATTCCCGCAACGATCTCGACAACAGCACTGGTTGATCGTCCCGTCTCCACCTCATGTAGTTGGAACTGCGTGCCATCGTAGACGAACACGACATTCTTATCATCGATCGTCTGAAGCGCAGTCGCAGGTACCATCACAGGCACAAGAGTCCCCGACACGGCAACGGAGCCATGCACAAACATTCCGGGTCGCCACGTACCGTTGGAATTCTCTATGACGACGCGAACACTGGCCGTGCGTGTCTGTTTGTCGATCACGGGACTCACATAGGAAATCGTGCCTTGGGCCGTACCATTGATACCACTTTGGCGATCTCGAATCGTGACAACAAGTCCTTCTGAAATAGATCTGAGTTCACGCGGATAGACGGTCAGCACCGCCCACACCTGACTCAAATCAGTGACACTGTAAACTTCCGTATCACCATCTACTGACTCACCGAGAGTGATGTGCTTTGCCACGACGACACCGTCAAAGGGAGCGCGAATCTCAAAACGCGAGAACAGTTCATCCTCTTCGTTTTGAAGAGCTTGCAGTTGCCGGGCTGTGAAACCGATGGCCAGAAGCTTGTGCCGTGTGGATCGAGCCGCAATTTCGGCTTCCACATGCGCCTGCTTCGCCTGCAGGTAGTCTCTCTCTGACGAGATCTCCTGTCTCCAGAGTCGCTGCTCACGCTCGAATGAAACGCTGGCCAGGTCACGGCGTTCCTGCGTGGCCAGGTAGGCCGACTTCAGATCAGACAATTCGCGACTGTCGATCGTTGCCATGATCCCTCCCGCGCTGACTCGATCACCTAGACCCGTCAGGACACTTCTTACGATCCCATCTACGCGTGGAACAACGTGGGCAAACCGATCGGGATTCACGACGATCTCTCCTGACAGTTCGATCGGTTCCTCTATGACCCCCGCCTCTGCCGTGGCGAGGCGGATGCCAAATTCGTCGATCTCAGCTGCAGTCAGATGTACAGATTGTTCCTCATGGTGCTCTTGGGCACGGACGTCATGCAGCAAGAGGCTGATCGTGAGCATCCCGGCAAGAGGCAACATCCATTTCGTCTTCATTACTGCAAACCTCCCGTTTCCAACGTTTCGCCAACAGCACGCTCGAGTGCCGCCCACGCCTCGCGATGTGCGAAGACGATGTCGACATACTCTGAACGAGTCATGATCAGTGTTCTTTGTGAGTCGAGCACCTCGAGATAGGTTGCCTTCCCCTGTTCATAGCTGTCGGTGGCAGACTGCTGAGCAACCTTTGCCGCGTGCATGACGCGTTCGTCGAAAAGCTTCACCTGGTCTGCCGCAGACATCACCGAGAGATACGCCATCTCGACCTGCGCCAGAACTTGCTGTCGGAGGCCCTCGACCCTTGCCTGGCCAGACACAACCTGAGCCCTCGCTTCTGCAAGGTTCGCTCGTTCGCGTGCGGCTGCCCAGAGGGGAATCTCTAGGGAAAGTCCGAGTGCCCACCTGGCCTCACTCTCACCTGCTTGCCGCAGTGTCTGCCGGGCGACCCCCACCGTCAGATCGGGAAACAACCCGGCCCGAGACGCTCCCCGATGAGCACGGCGACTCTCCAAATCGGTGATGGCACCTTGCAGATCAGCGCGCCGCAGCAAACCGAGTTGTTGCAATTCGGCAAGCGACACAGATGGAGGACTGGGATTCAGACTTCCACGCAGTTCCAGATCGCCCGACTTCCCATCCGGGTTGTACATGATGGTCGCCGTCAGCTGAACTCGGGCAGCGGCCAATTCATTTTGAGCGGCCGCCAGACGACTGGCGGCCCGTCCCGACTCAACCTCAGCTCGTAGCACCTCTATAACCGGAACGTCACCGGCTTCGAAACGCAGCCGAGCCTTGTGGGCAAAATTCTGCAACAGGCTGTCGTGTTCCACTTCAAATGTAAGTTTTCGCTGCCTGGACAAGACCCGATCAAAAGCGACGGAAACACGATTGGACACCTCGAATCGCGTCGCTTCGTAGATCGATTGGTGCGCAGCGCCTGCTTCCAGTTCAGCGGCCCTACGCCTCAGCCACCACTTCGCGGGAGACTCGATGGTCTGCGTGATGCCGATGCTGCGCTCACCAAAGTCACCTGGATCACCCAAGCGTCTGAGTTGTTCGAACTCGGCGCCCAATGCGGGATTCGGCGGCGCCCAGGCCGATGCTGATCGAGCGCGGGCGGCATCAACCTCAGCACGAGCCGCCTTGATCTCGAGGTTGTGCTGCACAGCCAGCGCGATGGCTGACTCGCGTGTGAGGATTTCTCCGTGAACGCCGTAAACGCTCGCCAGCAGAAGCAGCCCCACTGCCCACGGAACTTGCATGTGTTGTATTGACATCTATATCTCCGGAAATCCGTTTGAGCCCTGAATGCGAATGGATTTCGCCGTGTCGTACGCACGCGAAAACCGCAGCGTTCGTGCATGGGAACAATCCCGCGCGCAACACACGACGTCAGATTGGAATTTCGGAGTGAGCTAGATACGCAATACGGTGGTACGCGAGTCCAGGAGACTCGGTTCAACGACCCGCAGGGCGCGGATTAGACGTTTCGTAGATGCATCGAACTCGATGATGCTGAATCCCGAAAGAGTTGGGATCGATACCGTCATCGTTGGCGACACGACCGTCGCGTGCGGGTGCTCAGCAGCGCTGGCACCGGCGGCATACAGCGGTACGTCCAGGCACCCCTCACAGTGATCCACATCTTCCGCTGACACGGAGAGACCCACGTCATTCGTCTTGCTCGTGCCTGTGCTGCCATCGCCACAGACACCACCGACGATAGACGCCTCCACTGCGAAGCCGCCGTCTTCCTCCATGCACAAGACCAATCCCGGTGCCAAGGCAAGCCAGAGGGTCATCAGTTGGGCACTGAGACCAAGGGCAACGTAGATCTGTGTCTTGAGTCGATGCATGCGGCTAGCATACGGCCCGCTGTAGAGACTGGCAACCGGGAACTACAGCTTCCAGAGCGCTCGAAGGCAGTCGATGCAATGATGCGCCAATGCGCCAGATCGCATCGATCCTCACCATCATCCACAGATGATGACAATCCCAGGAGTCAGTCTGATCACTGCCCATTTCAGCCTGGACGTAGGAAGGTGCCAGGTGATACGATGATCATCGAGGATCACCGCCACCATCGCGCACCCTCAACTGAATCGCGACGCGTGTGTTCAGTATGAGCAGAGGCTGAAGTTCACCCCAAGCAGAAAACCGTGAGGAGCGCGGCAACTCGGAGCGCACTTGGACGAAATCACAGAGGCGCCTTTAGATAGGTTGGATGAGTTCTCAATGCGTACGGCCTTTGAGCAAGATCAAGGCATCCGTCCCTCACCTACCGTCCATATACCGCCTGAATACAAGCCCTGATATACCCCGTCGCCAACGCATGCCCTGCCCTGGACATCGCATCGTCTCCAGGAATCTGTGGCGTATGGTCCATCATGAAGGGGCCCTCGAATCCAACATCCTTGTAGATCTGCATCGCCTTGAGCATGTCCACATCGCCTTCGTCGCAGAAGACCTCCTCGAAATACTTCCCCGTCCCTTTCACATTGCGAAAGTGGACATAGACGATTCGGCCCTGCGCTCCGATGCGTCGAATCCCTTCGTATACATCGTCGTGTTCCATCTCCGTCACACATCCCTGACAAAACAGCATCGCATTGGACTGGCTCGGCGCCATGGAAAAAATGCGCTCATATTGGTCGAGGGTAGAGACGATGCGCGCCGCACCACCCATCGCCTCTGGAATCGGTGGATCGTCCGGATGCAGGGCCATACGAACACCGCATTCCTCGGCGACGGGAATCACCCGCATCAGGAAGTATTCGATATTCGCCCACATGCTCGCTTCATCGATCTGCTTGCCGGGGTATTCCTTTGGCTCACGCTGCCATTCTTCGTAGTCGAAGGTGGAATACTTCGCGCCCCCCCGACCCGTGGCTGAGGTTGTGCGGAAGTTGCCGATCGGCTTGAAGTTGTAGCCAAGAGTTGGCACACCGGCGTCACCCATAGCGCGCAGCATATCGCACCACTGTTCGATTCTGGCATCACGTTCAGGTAGACCCAGGGTGATCTCATCAGGACCCGACGTGGCGATATTCGTGAAGCGCAGCCCGTGATTCTCTGCTTGCTTGCGCACCTGCTTGAGATAGTCAGCCATCTCGGCACGCGTTGTCTGATCGCCATGGTGACCAAAGGGTGGCGGATAGATCGTTAGATCATCGACACCGATGGCTCGATAGAACGCGAGATTCTCGTCATTGAGGTGCGCATGGTTCAGTTGATCCTGAATTCTCATGGGGTCCCCTCTTTATCACCTTTCATCCAGCTCATGCCTTCGCCGCGAACGAGGAAGGATCGTTCATCCCACCTGCCAGGACGTTCGACCGGAATACGCCCTTGCTCCACTGCGACATCAAGCGGGTTCGCTCTCGTTTGAAGTGGAAGCTGTACGCGCTCATGAACTCTTGCCGATTCGTATACGGCCATCATGATCTCGAGGGCTGCCTTGCCTTTTTCGCCGCTGCCACGATAATCCTCGACCTTACCCTCGATCCACTCACAGATGCCGTAGGCCTGGTGTACGAAGGCATTCCCGTAGCCGGAATCCTCTTTGTCGGGTGGATCAAAGACCTGCCATCCTGCTTTGTCTTCGGTCATGTATTTCAGCGTGTTCCCCTGCACATCCATCATGCCCATCGTGCCATATAACAGGGCGCCCACCATGTATTTTCCCGACAACTCGTTCTCAATGACACCTGTCGCACCATTGGTGTAGCCGATCAGTCCACAGCATCTGTCTTCAACGCGATGGCCGAAGATGTGATGGTCGGTCTTGCGTTCGACCGATCCCATCACCCACTCGGCGGGACAATCACTCATTGCATACGCCTGAAAATCGATCCCATGCGTTCCCGTGTTCATCATGCCTGCTCTGACGCCGGTCCAGAGTCGTTCCACTTCACCGATCGCGCCGTCTGCGATCAATCGTCGTGCCTCCGTCCACGATGAGAAGAATCGGCGTTGATGACCGACCGCCAGCTTCACATCATTGCGCTTGCACGCAACGATCATCGCGTCTCCTTCACCCAGGGAGATCGCCATCGGTTTTTCTGTCAGGATCACCTGCGGACGATATGCCGCTGCAGCAACGGTCATTTCCGCGTGTTGTGGATCCCAAGAGCAGACACTGACGATGTCGAGATTCTCCTTCTCCATCATCTCTCGGTAGTCGAGATACGTCGACTTCACGTTGAAATCAGCTGCAAACGAGGCCAATGCTTCTGGATGCGAGTCCGCACAGGCGACAATCTCCGTGTGCCCACATTCAGCCCAACCACGACCATGCTCCCGCGCAATGCGCCCGGAGGCGATCACTCCCACACGGTATCTTGGAGCCATCAAAAACCCTTTCCCGATTGGTTAACGTTTCAGCATCAAGGAGTAGCCGATCAGAATCGTGTATCTACGTAGTCCATAAACGACGTCGACACACCACATTCGTCTGCGATTGTTTCTAGATAATCACGATGGTCATCACTGACGATGATGCCAAGTTCTTCAGATTCTTTCTCCCATGCCCATTCCATCCCACCCGCTAATTCGGCCCGCTCCATTCCTGGCAGTGGTTTCGTCGCCCGGGCTTCGCCGATATAACGATCCATCTCCGCCTTGAAGTCATCCACATCAGCGAAGTGTGCCACGTCCCACGCCGTCAGATGCGATCCCTGATTCGACTCCCAACGACTGACAGGATGCTGCACTTGAGGACGGTAGATCCCGGCAAGGATGCCACCGAGACTCACGATCACCGTGCTAAGACCCAGCCCTTTGAACACCGCCCCCGGTGTGTGTTCCATGTTGTGGTCTGACGCGGGAACTATGTTGCCACCCATGTCGAGAACCAGGGGAGGTTGCTTGCCAGCAGGGATCGCGTAGCTGATCGGCGAACTACCGGCAGCGCTCGTCACCATACCCTCTGGATTCGGATAAAATCGATGGGACGAGGTCGCCATACCGATGCAATCGTGCTGCAACGCCATACGCGACCACTTTCCTGCCGAACCAAAGTGATAGTGGTTGTACGTGGTCACCGACCCGACGCCAAATTGCTTTGCTTTCTCGATGGCCATCGTCATGCCCTTGTGGCATGCAACGTGGCCGAGCCCGCCGTCGCCGTCGATCACCGCAGCGGCCGCGTGATCTCGTTCGATCTGAATCTGCGGGCGGGGATTCACCACCCCCGCGCGAATCTGCTTCAGGTAGTCGGTGAGTTTCTTGGTGCCGTGGCTGTAGACGCTGCGTGCATCGTTGGCGACGAGCAATCCGGCGATGAGCTTTGCCGATTTTTCATCCATCTCGACGGACAACAGCATGTCATTGACGATCTCTTCCAGATACACCGCCGGCACACGAATCCCGTGCTCCGGCGGATAGTTACGGAATTTTGCCAATCTCTTGTCTTCCTATTGTCGATGAATTGTGTTGTTTATCGATGCGAGCGCAGGGGATTGTCACGTTTGAAAGCACGCGATCTTCCTGCCTTACGAATGGTCAGCCACGTTCGATAGGGAGAGCCACCTTCCCCTGCGCTGGCGAAGTCACACAGACGCACTTTTCTTCCATCGGTGCCTTGTACCGCCAGCATCACCATGGCTTGTGCACCGAAGCGCTCCTGCTTGGCAGGGCGCAAACGTAAATCTGTCGCATCCAGGGCTGGCACATCATCTGGGTCCATGTCGTTGTAGCGGCGATCGTAGGTCAACAGCACTGGCCCGCGATACAGGCTAACCAGCCCCTTGCACTCCTTTTCGCCAACCCACCAGTGCGGCCGCATGTCAAAATGAATCTCGACCACGTCCCCCTTGCACCAGCGTCTCTGCAATGTCAGATAGGTGCCCGCGTCAACGCCGCCGATCTTCTTGCCATTGACCAGCACACGGGTACGCTGGGACCAATAGGGAATCCGCAGGGCGAGAGAAAATTCACAGACGCGCTCGGGCTGAACTCGGAGTTTCACCGTCCCCTGCGCGGGATATGTCGTCTCCTGGCGCAGCGACACCGACGTGCCATCGATCTGGGTCGTCATCGTGCCAGGGCCATACCAGTTCAGCACGAGCCCCCCCTCCTCCTGCATGAGTCCCCAATCTGAGAGCATGCCCAGAATTCGTGGCCCATTCACACTACAGCAATTGAGTTCGGGGCCACCTTCGCGCGACTGAAAGACGATGTCATGGGCACTCGCCTTGCGCACACCATCCATGGGGGTGTTGTAGGTCACCCAGCGACCCGAGGCGGAATGCAGGCCGATGCCCGAGTTCACCGTCGACAGTTCGAGTTCGTCCGCCACGAGGGAAGATCCGGTCAAACGCAGCATATCGATCGACATCGCCGCCCAGGCGATGGTGCAGCACGTCTCAATGGCACCCTGGTGATACGGGTTGCCCTGCGCCTTCTCGGCAGACGTGAAGCCGCCATTGTTGTGCCGATCCGTCTCGACAATACTCCACCACAGATGTTCGAAAGCCTTGCGACCGGCCGTGTCCCCATCAAGCCAATGCAACTCAAGCATCCCCTGGATAGGATGCAGACTCTCCCATCGCGGCTTGGGCCCCTCAAAGAAGGGTACTCCAGCCAGACTGGCCTGCAGATAGTCTCCGGCGAGGGCTTCACCCTCTTTGTCGCAAGCAGCAAACTCATCCTGAATCTGTCGCGCCAACTCGAGATACTCAGCCTTGCCCGTTTCTCGATAGAGCAGACACAGAGAATGAATGGGGGCCAGATTCATCTCCGTCGAGCCCGTATCGACAAGACGTTTTCCACGGCGCTTCTGTCCCAGGAACTTCGAGCACAGTAGATCTCCAATCCTGCGGGCACATCGTAGCGCTGCTTTGTCATCGCTGTCCTCATGCCACAGCAACAAGCCAAGCATGATGTGATAATGGCCCCAAGCATCCCAGGTACCTCCCGCCTTTCCACGCACATTCCGGCCGCGCCCGGTGAGTCGATTGTCGCGCTCCCAGGGGCCCAGATAGCCGTCATCATCCTGCAGAGTCACCATCTCAGAGACGAAACTCGCAATACGTTGGCGCAGAGCATCATCCGCCGTCAGGCGCAAAATCTGCACGCAGCAAGTGATATACTTCCCGGCGAATTCACCCGCCCAAGCAACCTTGTCACGGCGAGGGAGTCGATCACGGTCCCTGAAGATGTCGAGAATCGCTGGATTTGCTTGTGGTGCAGGAAGCAGCCACTGCTGCGTCACAGCAGTCAGGTAATCGGCAATCGGGCCCCCGAGATCGTACTCCACATGGGGCAGCCGATCATAGACCGGCTGCAGCGCTTGCTTCGTCTTGGACATCATCTCTCCCAGCCGATTGTGGGCTGTCTCTGACCAGATTGTTGAAGGGGAGGCTCAGGATCCGTGTCGTGCGACGTCAAGATAGCTTTACCCTTTAGGGGGTCAACCACACCAGTCCACGTGCATCGCCAGACGAGGTGTTCTATCATTCGCGCATGATTCGTTCACCGACCGACAACGACTGGCACCAGTGGAACCGCGATGGGGTCCTGACCATTGATGAGGCCATCGGTCGTGTTGAGCTGGAGCATTTGCGCACGGCCTTCGCACGCTGTGCTGACGATGCCAAGTCCGACTGGCTTGCGGGGGTCAAGGCTGGAACGAGACCTGCCGCCTTCTTTGATCTTCCCGATCCGATGACCCTCGACGACCAATTTCTTGAGCTCGTCGATCATCCGACGTATTACGGCCATCTGCTGGCCTTCTCAGAGGGCCAGGTGACCTTCCTCAACCCTCAGTTCCGCACCGTGCCCGCCGCACCTCTCAGCTATGTGGGCTGGCACTACGACGTTCGGCGCGAGACCACACCGCTGCACATGAAAGTGCAGATCTATCTGGATGATACGGGGCCTGAGGATGGCGCCTTCGGATTCATTCCTGGAAGTCACTTGGAAAATTCCGGCCCCTACCCTCTCGTGAGAGACCCGGCAAGCATGCCGGGGCATCAAGTCTACTCGGGCAGCGCAGGTTCAGCCGTGCTCTTCAACAGCTACGGTATGCACACGTCTATGGTGAATCGCTCAGGTCGAGCCAGGCGATCGATCATCCTCATTTACGAGGTCTTCAGCGAAGCCACTTATTCGCCGGAACAGTATGAACGCTTCGCAGATCGATTGACCACCCCTGATCGCCGCCAGCTGTTGCGCCTGGAGCGTCGCCCATGAGTGAACGCGTCCCCGTCATTGATGCGCATCTGCACGTTTTTGCCAAGCAGAGCGAACAGTTTCCACGCGAGCTCAAAGAGAATCTGCCCGCAGATCGTGAGGCGACGGTTGAGACCCTGATGCAGCGAATGCGGTCAAACGCCGTCGATGGTGCCGTCCTCGTACAGATCGGCGGCACGTCGATCGACACGCACGCCTATCTATTGCACTGCCTTGCAGCCCATCCCGATCGATTTCGTGGAATTGGCCTGGTCCCGCCGCAAGCCAAGGATCCTGCGGATCATCTGGATCGCCTCGTCGATCGCAGCGAAGGTCGCATCATCGGCGTTCGGCTAGGTAGTCTGGGTGGCCCCGAAGACCCCCTTGCCACAGTGGATGTCCGTTCTCTGCCTGTGTATCCAATCTGGGAACATGCTGCGCGTCACGATCTGGTCATTTGGCTATACCCGAGGGCTGTCGATGCCCACGTCGTCCCGCATCTGTTTGAGGCCTTCCCTCAGGTCCGCGTCGTATTCAATCATCTGATGGTTTGCCCTGGGCCAAAATTCTGGTACGATGAAAAAGGTCGGCCGCAGGCGGATGTGCCTATGCCACCGGAGACCCGCTATTCCACGATGGGGCTGAAGATCGGTCGCATACTGGCCAATACGCGCGGCACGTACCCATATGAGAATGTCTGCGTGCACATCTCTGGCCAGTACGCCTTCAGCAAGCAGCGATATCCCTATCGTGATCTGGCCGGTTGGCACGACAGTCTGTATCGCGTCTTCACTGCTCGTCGCTTGATGTGGGCCACTGATTTTCCATGGATTGACGTCGACCCCGGCTACGGTCAGTCCGTTGGACTGCCATCCGAGTTGATGCCCTATCTCGAAGAACAAGAGCAGCGACAACTCATGGGCGGCACAGCCTCTGAGTTTCTGCGCTTTACCCCCCCACCGATTACCTGACGTTTGGCCTGACGAGGAGCCCATGTCCACCGACCAATCACCCCGCCCCGACGAAGAGGCGAGGCGCGAGTTCTGGACCTTCCACATGGATCGAAGTGCTGATCTGTTGCAGGCGATGCAGCAACAGCCCACCGAGGAATCAGGCGAAGGCTTCACTTCGATACCCGACGCAGCTACAGCAGCGGGTGTGGAGATGTGGTTTTCAGAGTCGAAGATCGCCGGAGATCTCGAGCGGATTTTCTTCATCCGCGAGAGTCTGATTCCCGATCTGATGGCGATCGGCCGTGACATGAATGAACGCGGCTGGATTCTCAAGATCGAAGATGGCTATCGGACACGGGAGATGCAGACCCAGTTAGGCCGTAAGCCAGCCGTCTTCGACATGATCGTGCGCAGTTGCCAATGGGAGTCCGGTGGCCAGAAGCCAACGCTGGATCTCATCAAACGACGATCGACGTGTCTCGTCGCCAACTATCCCAACGCGGGTACCCACACCATGGGCGCCGCCGTCGACGTCTCCGTCTTCAACCGCACCGATGGCACGGAGGTATCGCGTGGCAAACCGTATCTCGAGATGAGCGAACTGACCCCCATGGACTCACCCTTTGTCAGTGCGCAAGAACAGAAGAATCGCGCCGACATCACTGCCATGATGGAGGCACACGGATTCCTCCACTACCCCGGTGAATTCTGGCACTACAACAAGGGCGACTCCCTCTATCGCTTGGTGACGAAATCAGGCCTGCCTGCCTCTTTTGGCCCCGTCCACTGGGATCCGCAGACAAATACGGCCACGGCCTATGAGGATGTGAGCTCTCCCCTGACGCCACCAGATCTGCTGGCGACGCTCCTCGACGAAGCAATGGCCCGTATCGGCAGCGACAACACATGAGTTCCTCCGCCTATCCTCCCATGCCCGCCATCTTGGAAGGGTCCGCGCTGGTTGAAGCCTATGTCGCCAAGACCGCCGGATCGGCGCGTCTGGCAACGCGCGCCCGCTCGATGTTTCCCAGTGGCATCACGCACGATGCTCGCTATGTCGAGCCGCACGGAATCTACGTGACCCATACACAGGGTTCACACAAGTGGGATGTGGATGGTAACGAGTATGTCGACTATCCGGGGGGTCACGGTGCCCTGCTTCACGGACACGGCCATCCTGAGATCGTCCAGGCTGTGCAGGAGCAGATCGGCAAGGGCGTGCACTACGGCGCCAGTTCTGAACTGGAGCTCGAATGGGCCGCATACATTCAGAAACTGGTCCCCGGTGCCGAGCGAATTCGCTTCACCAATTCAGGCACAGAATCCACTCAACTTGCGCTGCGCCTGGCGCGCGCCGCCACGGGGCGTGCGAAGATCATGCGGCTTATGGGACATTTCCACGGCTGGCACGATCACGCCGCGTCGGGCTTTCTTGGGCAATTCGACGGCTCTGCCGCCCGGGGTGTCCCGGAGGCCGTCGCCCGCGAAGTCGTCCTGGTACCACCCGGTGATGCAGAGGCTGCCGCAAGACGCCTCGACGATGATATCGCCGCCGTGATCCTCGAACCGACGGGATCGATCTGGGGGCAGGTGCCCGTGTCGCCAGACTACGTGCGACGCCTGCGCGAGTTGACGTCAGCCAATGGCACACTGCTCATCTTCGATGAGGTGATCAGTGGCTTTCGTTGCGCACCCGGCGGTGCCCAGCAGGCCCTCGGCGTCACGGCAGACATCGTCAGCCTCGGCAAGATCATCGCCGGCGGCCTCACCGGCGCAGCAGTTACCGGACGAGCGGATATCTTTGCCGCCATGGATTTTCGCCAGGCCGCCGCAGCGGGTGTCGAGAAGGTCTTCCACATGGGCACCTTCAATGCGGCACCCGTCACGTGTGCGGCGGGCATCGCCTGCCTCCGCTTGGTCGACTCTACGGACGCGTGCCAACGCGCGATCAATTACGGTGATGGACTCATAGACGCCTTGAACCAGATGTTTGCCGAAGAAGGCGTCGTATGGGTCGCCTATGGCACATTCGGAGGGTTCCACGTCTTCCTCAATCCCGAGGGCATCGACACGAACCGGCTGAAAATCGAGTCAGGTCAATACGATCGCACCGTTATGAAAGCACCCGTGCCAGCGGCGATCCCGTTGAAGCTGAGAATCGGCATGTTGCTGAATGGGGTCGATATCCAGGGTTGGCCGGGCGCACCTGTCTCTGCTGCCCATACCGATGCCGATCGAGATCAGACGGTTCATGCATTTCGCCAGACCATCCACGCCTTGCGCCAAGAAGGCGACTTGCCGTAACCCCGAGGCCTGTATGCCAAAGATTCTTTCAGAAACCGCCATCGCCCAATACAAGCAGGACGGCTTCTATTTCCCTTTTCCTGTTCTCGACACAGACCAAGTCGCTGCTTGCCGCAACGAGTTGGAAACCTTCGAGGCCTCTCGTGGTGAGCCGATTGGCGGTGCCCTGCGCAACAAATCGCATCTGCTTTTCAAGTGGATTGATGATCTGATCCGCAACGAAAAGATCCTCGACGCCATGGAGGATCTGATCGGCCCGGACCTGCTCTGCTGGAACACCCTCTTCTGGGTCAAGGAAGCAGGCAGTCAGAGTTTCGTCTCCTGGCACCAGGATCTGCGCTATTGGGGTTTGGACACACATGATCTAATCACGGTCTGGATCGCCTTGTCACCGGCGACTACTGAGAGTGGGTGCATGCGAGTCTTGCCCAAGAGTCACATGGGAGATCTGCTCCCCCATGCGGACGAATACCAGGCAGACAACATGCTGACACGTGGCCAGGAAATCTCCGTTGAAGTCGATGAGTCCCTCGCCGTAGAGATGCCACTGCAGCCGGGTGAGGCATCTGTTCACAATGGACGCTTGGCGCACGCATCCACGGCCAACAATTCATCCGACCGCCGCATTGGCCTGTCCTTGCATTATGCACCGACGGCGACAAAGCAAGTCGTCGGCGAGTGGGACTCCGCCGCGCTGGTTAGAGGTGAAGACCACTTTGGGCACTTTACGCACACACCGCGCATCACAAGGGACTTCGACCCAGCAGCTGTCGAATTCCACGAACGCGCCAGCACCGCTGTGCGCGATGTTCTGTTCACGGGGGCAGAGAAGGTCCGCAAGACTCTGTAGGCGGTACGATCTGCACAGAGAGAGGTCTTCCCCTGAGAGGAGACCGACCCTAGATGCCCCCCCCCGTAGAAATCGATAGGTGCGCGATCGCCTGCTGTCATCAGAATCAGAAGCTGGACGACGACCCATTACATCGAGTATCGTCGACCAGGCGGTCGGCTGACGAACCCCTGTTGATCCTGCGGGCGTTGCCCGATTCGCAGAATACGCTCTGCAAGACGACGAGCGTTCACCAATGGAATGATTTCGGCGACGCCATCGACGACAGAAGCAGCGATGGCGTGACCTACCGGGCCATCTCCCAGATCTCAGCCGGGATCAAGCAACTTTCCGAGGCAGCCCCAGCCTCGCCCTGATACACGGGTTGCAACAACCACCCTTCTGACCCGATACTGATAACCCCAAACCAACAGGAGCCCGAGAAAATGAAGCTGAAGGTCTATCAATCGTATTGGGGCAGCAGCGCCCTTCCTTATGGCAGCGACAGTGAGTGGAGTATGGAGGAGAAACTGGCCAAGATCGCCGAGGCCGGTTTCGATGGCGTCGAGTATCTGATGGAGGATGCTGACAATCGCCAGGCGATGACGCCTCTATGCGACAAATATGGCCTCGACCGCTCCAACATCGTGTTTCCGTGGAAACCGGAAGAATTCACTGCCGATATTGCTGCAGCCAAAGATGGCGGCGCCAGTCACATCAACCTGCAGCCCATGCCGATCACGCGCACCGTCGCCGAAGCGGTCCCTTACATCGTCCGCTGCCACGACATGGCAGCGGACGCCGGCTACGAGCTGTTCTTCGAGACCCACCGCGACCGTACGACCACCGACATGTATTTCACCCTCGACCTGATCGATGCGATCCCCGACATGCGTTTGTGTGGCGACCTCTCACACTTTCTTGTGGGCCGTGAATTTTCCGGCCCACCGATCTCCGAGCCGAATCAGAAATACATGGAGCAGATCCTCGAACGCTGTGGTGCCTTCCACGGCCGTGTCGCCTCACGCGAACAAGTACAGGTCTCCATCAGCTTCCCACACAACAAGGTCTGGTTCGATCTGTTTGCCGGTTGGTGGGAACACGGCATGCGGCATGCTCGCGCCAATGCGGCAGCGGACGAGGTCTTTCACTTCGTCGTCGAACTGGGCCCGCCCACGTACGCCATTCAGGGCGCCAAGGGTGAAGAATTGTCCGACCGCTGGGAAGAAGCGATTATGATCAAGAATCGCGTGCAGGAAATCTGGGCGGCCCTGGACGCTGAAGGCTAAACCCTCCAGCGACACCCAGGCCGCCTCTTCAGCAGATCAGTATCATCAGCAAATCAGCCCCGGGTTCACATCAGGAGAGCCACCAACGTGTCCACAGCATCGCAAGGATCGTTTACACCGGAGATGAAACAGAGTTACGACGACAATGGATTCCTCGTGGTCGAACGTCTCTTTTCTGAAGAAGAGCTTGTTGGGGTTCGCCAGCAGATCGATGCCCTCATCGCGGATCCTGACAATCCGCCAGAGGGTGTCACGGTCGGACGCGAAGGCGACACGAATCCAGAGACCACGGGCACTGGGCAGGTTCGTGGTGCGGCCTTCATGGTGCGCTTTGTCCCCTATTTCCAGGATTTCGCCCGCACACCGAAGCTGCTCGAGTGTGTGCGCGGCCTGCTGGGGCCACGTGTGAAGGTCTTCCGCGACCAAATGTTGCTCAAGCCTCCTGGGGGTCAGGCCAAACCGCTGCACCAGGACCAGAGCTATTTCCAGGTAACCCCCGAAAGCGATCTGGTCACTGCCTGGATCGCCCTCGACGAGGCAACCCTCGAAAATGGTTGCATGACGTACGTGCCGGGCTCACACAAGCACGGCATCTTTCCCATTGGCAACGACCCTGAGCGTCCCGTGCATCACATACCGGACACGAGGGATCTCGATTTGCCTGATCCCGTACACTGCCCTGTGCCTGTCGGTTCTCTCATTTTCCATCATGGCTGCGCACTACATGCGAGCGCCGACAACAATTCCACTTCGTGGCGCAAGGCCCTGATCTTTCACTTCGCCACGTCTGATTCCTCTTCAGCGCGCGACGAGCTCAACCAGCAGGTCTCGCTGGAGATCGACTGATGTCAGACAACACCCTGTCCGAGATCGGTCAGATTGCCCTCAAAGTCCGAGCGTAGATGCGACTGCTGTTCAAGGCCCCCGGGGGGTTGGCCTTCTTCACCAACGGATCTGTCCGTCTGATGCTCAGCGCTTCGGAGGCGGGTGAATTCTCACCTTCGTCATCGATCATCTACTACAAGGTCGACACCACAACGACCCTGCTGCGTGAGCGCGGCGTCAAAATCACCGATGAGCCACGTATGATCACCAAGATGCCCGACCACGAACTGTGGATGGCATTTTTGCGCCGATCTCGATGGACATCCGCTAGCACTGATGGAAGAGCGACGATAGAGAGGCGGGCACCTGTTTCAGCAGGCGTCCGCCCTCAATCGTGGGGCAGAGGACATTCTAATGGACAGGCCGTCTCCGCCTGAATCGCGGAGTATAGCCGAAGCTCCCACCTACTGGACCTGCTGGGCCATCGCCTCATCCAACTGAACCTCCTTCTTCCCTTCCTGAAGAGCCGTCAGACCCGCCGTGAACGTATGCAAGCAGGCCTGTGTCTCTGACATCGCCCGGTCCTTATGAGCTTGCAGGGTCTCGACGATTTCCTTCATATCCAGTCGCGCCGCCAGACAGTTCACCCCCTCGCGAAGCATCGCATCATCGATGTCGTCCGCAAGTGGTGCCAGTGCCGGCAGACCTACTCGTCGCGCCAGTTCAGACAAGTCGACGAGCAGACTCGTGATCATATCAAGATTCAGCGTGGATGCAGGATCCACCCTCAGGTGTGCCTGCAGATCCTGCATCGATGCCCCCGTAGGCTCAATGCCGATACCAGAGTCGATCTGATACACAGCACTGATTTTGTGCGCAACGATCTGCGGATTGTCTCCACCACAGATCGCCACGACCCCCTCGAGGATCACCAATTGTCGATTGTCGAGATGCTGCAGGATGGCGCGAATGCGGGTCTTCAGGAGATCTGCAAGCAGGTTGGGTTCCATCCCATCGACAACGAGCCGCACCCCCTCTTGAACGAAAGTGTCCGTCGCAGCGTTTGCAGCCGCTTCCAGAGACAGGATCCCATTTGCTCGCGCCCGCTCCGAGAGTCCGTGGATCAGTCCATGGATCTCACTCAGGTCCAGCCACGACAGTGGGCGATCGATGCGGCTGGCGATGGCCGGTTGCAGATCGAGTCCTTCCAGAGGCTTTGGTGACGGTGTGTCGCTGCCGAGGGGCCAGCCTATTGCCTCGTCTCTGGCAAGTAGGCGAACCTGTGTGAGAATGCGCTCCTGTACATCAACGATCTCAGCCTCAGATGGGTCGACGAAGGCCATCTCCTCCGTAATGAAACGGCACACTCGCCCCGACATGGCAGTGAGCATACGCCGTTTGACGTCGTGTGACGTGAGCTTGAGGGCGGTGACCAGGTCTTTCTGGTCGGTTACTCGCAGGAGGCTCTGCGTGTCCGCATCCGAAAGTGCCGATAGCTGGTCGAACTCGAGTTCAGCGGCAGCGGCCAGTGCGGGCCATTCACGGTAGCCATATTCTCGCGCAAGAACGTGCTGAACCTCCATCAACGTGACATCGTCGACGGGGGCGTCAGGTCTCAGGCGAGGGAGACCCTCGCGGATACGTTCGGTGGATTGCGGGTCACCGTCCTGCAGTGCCTTGTGGAACTGCTTCGCCTCCTGCTTGAGGTGGCGCAAGGACGGCTGATGCGGAAGATCGCGGCTGGACATAGAGTCCCCTCTTTCGTGGCGCCCGATGTCCGCTGCATCTAGGCAGAAAGAAGGTGACGATGTGGGTAGTGCAAGTGAAGGTAGCCTATGGCCTTTCCGCGGACATAGCGGCACCCTCCAGCGCCATATTTGTAATGTAGTGAGCGAATCATTGCGCGGCTACCGTCGTCCAACTCTTCTGAAGGTCTCTCCATACTGAAGGTCTGCTCATGCACCCTGTGAAAGTGCGCTTCGACTTCACCGGTCTGGGCAAGAGCGAGGGGGACGTTGCGGATACGAACTTTACCACGGACGTAGACGATCTGGCCTGTACCGCCGGCTACCTCACAGAGCATTATGCTGCGCCGAGCATTCTCATAGGTCATTCACTGGGTGGTTCAGCAGTCCTTTGCCGCTGCTAGCCCGATCACGTCGGCGCAGGCAGTGGTCACCATCGGTCCCCCCGCCGATCCGGCTCACGCCACTTCCCTGTTTGCGGAGGCCCACGATGAAATCGACTCAGAAGGGATCTCTACCGTGTCTCTCGCTGGATGGAGCCGATCACCTGCTGAGCGACGAAGATGACGCACGCTACGTGGGCGACCTCATCTCTACCTGGCAGATCGTTATGTCGACAGGCTTCAGAATCCCGCAACAGATGCGGACGAGACAGCGGAGTGGCAGACTGCCGAGATTGGGAGCAACGGCTACAAGACCCAGATTCGTTCGGGTCGACACGGTCCTATAGCGGCTTATAGCGGACGAACAAAGATCAGACCGTTGGTGACATCGTAGAAATCGCCGCTCGATACCCTGTGCATCGGACCCTGCATGGCGAGGTTCAGGTCCTAACCCAGTTGCAGCCCGGATAACACAACCCACTTGGCGATCTATCCCACGCGGTAACGCTCGACGACATCCATGTTGAGGGTCACACCGAGTCCGGGGCCAGTGGGTACATCAAAGTGCCCATCCTTCAGCCCCAGTCCCTCGTTGATGACATCGGCTACGCGCACAAAGGGCAACTCGTCACATGGCAACGTCGCATTGGGAATCGTCGACTGAAGGTGGACGGAGTAGGCTGCCTTTACGCCCATACAGAGTCCACCCAATTGAATCCAGCATGGCACATCAGCCGCCGCCGCCACGGCCGCCGCATCGCGAATTTCGAGGGCTGAACCACTCAGATTGACGTAGTCGACACACTCCATCTTGAGCGCATTCAGGACCATGGAGGCAGATTGCGCGTGCAGGGCGATGGGAATGAAGGTCTTCTCGCGCAACATGCGAAACCATTCATAGTGCGTCTTGAGTACTGGATTTTCGAAGTTGTGCACCGTGCCGAATGGCTCCAATTCGTGCGCTAATCTCGCCGCCACGTGTACTTCACCAAATTTCTGATTCGGATCCAGCCCCACGCTATAGTCAGATCCCACGGCCTCCTTCATGAGTCGCACGGTCTCGACGACATTCCACGGGCGTGCCTTCAGCTTGTGATTCGTAAATCCCAGGCGAGCCCCGACTTCTGCCTCTGCGGCAGTCTCTGCGGGCTCCATGGGCCTCGACCAATAGGACACGGGCACCTTGGCGCGCACCTGCTCACCAAAGAATCGGTGCAGTGGTAAGCCTGCCGCCTGTGCCGTGATATCCAGCAAGGCACACTCGAAGGGATCCTCTTCTGTGAAGGGATCGATCGCCAAGGGATCGCTGCCGATCAGCCGCTGCTTCGCGGCTTCGAAGTCAGCTGGAAAACCGTAGGCCTCCCCGAGACCAACGAGGCCCTCATCGGTGACCACGCGACATAGTATGAGATCGAAGATCTTCGGCGCATATTTGGCAATCGCAGCAATCGGCGGAATATCAACTTGGAAAAGTTCAATATCGCGGATCTTCATTGCATGTCTCCCATCAGAGTGGCTTCGTGACACGTTCGTATCGCGGTTTCTCGGCAGCCTGCTCACTTCGGCGTACATCTGGCTCATCGCCAGATGTACAAATGGGCCTTCTGTGCCCGGGGTCAAGCCGATCTATTTTCAACGGACTCGTCGATTAGACGATATGTGGTCACACCGACGGTTCACTATACTTCGTCTCCTCGAACCTACAACACGTGCAACAAGCAAATGCAGGAGTCTACAATGGGCGGTGTATTCTTCGATCTGGGACGACCAGTCATTGGTGGTTGGATGGGTGGCAGTTGGACAACTCATGATGATGTGCGGGGAGTCGACATCATCTGGGGTGGTGAATTTGGCCAGGAGGGTTCGATTCTTTTCGGCGCCAACGTCGATACAGGTGAGATCATAGAGCGACACTGGATCCCAGGACGCGAATTCACCTGTGACGTCGATCCACGCAATGGCACCCTCTTGGTTCACACCTTCCATGGACTCTACGAATACGGCCATGTGTTGCAGTCGTGGACGCCAAGGGATGGGATGCGGCATCACGGGTTCCCCCCCATGAGCCACCAGCGTTTTTACCATGGGTGCATCGGACCAGACGGCGTCATCTGGATCGGCACCCACCCTGGCTCGCACCTGGTCAGCTTTGATATTGAGACTGACACCTGGGCCGACCATGGCGTGCAGGCACCCGAACCACATCTGGCCAATCAGCAGATCTGGTGCAATCCGCAGTATGTCGCCTCCACTGGCGAGATTATCTGCAACATCCAGCGCGAGCCATCCGGACGCGTCGCCTATGATCCGGCGACGGACACGACACGTGTCTTGTACACGGCGGGAGACCCCGGACTTGGCTCGGATGCTCACGCGAAGGGCGAAACTGATCCGCCACGCGCCGAGTTGGCGGCAGGGGTGAGCCGGCAGATCACCGGCAAATTCCGCCAGGAGGCTTGTGTCTACACGGTGGATGGCGAGGAACGGACGATCGATTACAAGCCGGCGGTCGCCACAGACATCTGTGGCCTCCATCGCGGCCCCAATGGAGACATCTACGGCGCCACGATCATCTCCATGCACATCTTCCGCTATGACCCAGCCGAACAATACCTGCAGGACCTCGGCAAAGTGGGTTGGGGCGGCGGCGAGATCTACGACGTAATCACCTGCGGTGAAAAAGTCTACATGGGCAGCTACGGTGGGGGTTACTTCGCCGCCTATGACCCGACGAAATCGTGGGATCCGATGCCCGAGCACAACGGCGAACACGAGGATGCGAACCCACGAAACTTCGGCCAACTGGGCGACAAGATGAATCGCCCCTTCGAATACACCGTCGGCCCCGATGGCCGCATCTACATCGGCTGCCGGGCGAACTACCACGTGTCTGGTGGTGGTCTGGCTGTATTCGATCCCAAGACGGAGGAACGCCTCGTACATCGCGACGAGGACCAATCGGTGCAGTCCGTCGCATCAGATGACACCTGGGTCTACGGTGGCACAAGCATTCGTGGTGGACGCGGTTGCATCGAAACGACGACGGAAGCGAAACTGTTCATGTTCTCGCCCAGCGAGAATCGACGCATCTTCGAGTGTGTCCCCCACTGGGGCGCCATCACCATCGGCAACCTCGCCTGCAGTCCAGTCACCGGCTTCGTCTACGGATCAACCGACAATGGCGTCGTCTTCGCCTTCTGCCCAAAGCGACGCCGCGTCGTCTGGCGTTGGGAAATGAACAGTACAGGCACACCGCTGATGGGCATCCCCGAAGCCCACGGCATCATCCACCTCACCTGTGGAAGAGACGGCGATATCTACGGAACAACTCAGCAGGAAGTCTTCAAAATCGACGTCACAACAGACACCGTCGTGTATCTCGACAGAGCCCCCATCCCCGACCTCTACCAGATCATCGAGGGGCCCAAAGACGGCGTATTTTACCTAGGCGCCCGCGGCCACCTGTTAGAGTACCACGTGAGAGAAACACCACACTTCAGATAGCAGGCAGACTGGTCGCCCGGACGGCGACACGGCAGAACCCGTTCGTAGGATTGCGCAGCAATCCAGGGCGACAGGATGTCGCCGAGGTCAGCCGTTATCGAATCAAAGCCAGCTTCTGCACGGCTTGCCACGTAGGCGTCGATGTCTGCACGAAATAGACACCACTGGCAACGCCCTGTCCGGCATCATTGCGACCATCCCAGGTGACGCGATGGATCCCCGCAGCCCAGGAGGCGCCGGCACTCACATCTCGGACCTGCTGGCCCAGAACATTGTAGATGCTCAGGCGCAGCGTTGTCTCCTCAGGCAGACCAAAGCGAATCTGCACGCGACGGTTGAAGGGATTCGGTGCGGCGGGGTAAAGGAAGGCTGACTCAGGTCGCGCCGCGGCGATTTTGGCGGCAACGCCGGCCTCGTTGAGTTCCACAGCCGTCAGCTCGACATGGTCTATCACATCCTGATATGCCATCGATGCACGCAGGTGCAACTGCGCCAGGCTTGCCCGCCCGGTGGTACCTGAGGCATCGGCGAAAGCGAAATGCCACTCGTCATCCGTTGAGGTGGAAGCGATCTGAGCCTGCGGCAGCTGCGGCCCCGGCTCGATGCTGATGATCTCAATTTCTTCTGAATTGATGCGCAGCCGGAAATCACCGGACACAATACCATCTGCCTGATCGATGTTGAGCGGCACAGTAAAGGTGCCATCTACATGCTGCGCCGGCTCCGACAGATAGACAGACCTCTCTCCAGACACAGAGATCGCGTCCGTCGCGGGTAGTTGCTGCGCCAGCCCATGTTCAAAACGCAGAACCCAGGCTGCATCAAGAGCAGAGATCGACTCAGCGGTGGGTGGATTGCCGTTGCCAGTCACCTCGCCAAGATCGAAGGAGAAGGGCTCCAGTGGCTCAACGCCAATCACGTGACGAAGGATGGCCTGGGCGTCTTCGGCGTCGACAGATCGATCCGCCGTGACATCCCCCAACACATCATCATATGTCACGCGCAGTCGAAGTCGACGCGGAGTATTTGCATCTGCCTCGAAGCGATAGAGGCCCCGTTGTCGCAGGTCAGCCAGCAGAACCGTATCGACATTTGCATCTTCCAGGCTGAGATCGAACCCCGCGGGCAGACCGTCAGGATTGGTCCATTCCCACTCGAAATTGCCATCTGAGAGACTCGTCTCGACGACAAAGAGCCACGACTGCTCATCCCAATTTGCATCACGGATGTCGAAGGTGTAGCGCGCCGGACGAGCCGGCCAGTACGCCGACTCCTGATCATCGGGATCTGAGTGCGGGAAGTAGACGTAAACAAAAGCGGGACTGAGTCCCTGCAGGTCGCGCGCGTCGTATTTATCGAAACGCCTCGATCCCTCTGGCTTTACGCCGGCTCGGTTGCTGATATCCTGAAGTGAGACATTCACGGGGCCATCTGGTGCCTCGAAATTACCCGTACCACGCACGGCAAACTCCACATACCAGTCGTCCGCAGCGACGCGAGCCGCGGCCAGAGGACGACTCACACCCGACTCGGCTTCCACTGGAGGAAGCACCAGCGTGAGATTGAGATTTGTATTCAGCTGCTCGATCCAGAAACCGCGCCATGTCGGAATGCGTCCACCCGTTTCAGAGGAAATGGGAACGTATGCCTGCGCCTCCCAATCCCAGAGGTAGGCATAGGCATCCACGAGACCATCATCGGCAGCTTGGTCAAAACTGATATCTGCTCCCTGCCCCTCTCGCAGGCGGGCATCGGCAAAGTCGATATCAAAGAGGTAGGGATTGGCGATTTGATTAAAGCCCTCTCCCGCAGGATTCACTTCGAGAGGGATCTCGTAGTCCTCTGCATTCGACACGGGCATCCCACCGACAGTCACCGTATCCCCCACGGCCGTGATGACCGTATCCCCCTGGGTCACTTCGATCTCTTCGACTGACCACCATTGGATCAGCCAATATCCAAGCCCCGGCGCGAAATCTGGCGGATCTCCCGCGATACCCTCGTCTTCTTTGTAGTAGACATAGTCATCACGAGTCGCATCCCAGCGCACCAGCCGCCACCAGAAACCCCATGGATCCTCACCCAACCCAGGGAAGTCGTCCCCAAGCACGGCGTCAGGATCGCCGTCGGTTGGAATGAGCGGCACACCGCCGAACAGATATTCACCCCAAGGCAATCCACCTTGGGCAACCGCGACATCCCCGGAAAGCGATGCTTGCGACGTACCTCCGTAGGCGCCCTGATTGATTCGGCTGCCATGGGGCGAGGTCTGAACGCCAGATCCATCCGCAGGATCCCCTACATCAATGGCAGGGCTCGTCGCGCCATCGCTGACGAACCCTGAGGAACT